>Ga0194053_10001027_pt1 | contig 18756 bp, 8 predicted proteins | sample SepL228m_MetaG_FD_161684 | JGI IMG/M metagenome (GOLD analysis project Ga0194053, IMG submission 161684) | Anoxic zone freshwater microbial communities from boreal shield lake in IISD Experimental Lakes Area, Ontario, Canada - Sep2016-L227-8m | ecosystem: Environmental > Aquatic > Freshwater >... | reverse complement strand
CCCCTGCCTCCTCCACCTCTTCCGAAGCCCCGCCCGTGAGCGCATATGCCGACGCCCGCAGGGATGGGATTTTGCGCGAATCTCCGCCCGCGCGCGGATCGGAGATCGAAATCCAGGCCAGGCTCTTTGCGGGAGAATACGGCTCCCGCTGGCTGACAGCCTCCGGGAAACCGGTCGAGATCCTGCACTTTGGACATTGGAACCGCGAGGCCGGACCGGATTTCAAAGGCGTTCGCTTCCGCTTCGAGGAGGGCAACGAATGCGTGGGCGACCTCGAGGTGGACATGGATGCGCGCGACTGGGAACGCCACGGGCACGCCACAAATCCCGCCTACAACGGCGTCCTCCTGCAGCTTTTCGTCAACGCTCCGTCGGCCGCCGCCTTCGCACGTGCGTGCGACTTCCGCGAGGTTCCGCAGGCACGCCTCCTCATCGGAGAAAAATCCACATGTCCGCTGACCCGCCAACCGGGCGCGGTGGATCGCGAGGCGGCGCTGGTCATGATCGAGGAGGCCGCGGAGTTCCGGCTCCTGGCCAAGCTCTCCGCCCACGCGCGCGCCGTGTCGCTTCACGGCCCGGACACCGCGCTCTTCCACGCCCTCGCATCGGGTTTCGGCTACAAGAATAACGCGATCCCATTCCTCCTCGCCGCCCAGCGGACCGGGCTCCGCACGGCGGCCGGCCCGGACGGGGAGGCCCGTCTGTTCGGGCTTGCCGGATTCCTGCAGCCCAGGACATTTGACGACGCCGACGACGCGACCCGCGACTACCTCAAGCCGCTGTGGGAAAATTGGTGGGCGATCCGGGATTCCCTTTCCCGCCTGGTCCTCCCGAAAGACCTGTGGAAATTTTCCGGGATCCGTCCGTCGAACCACCCGCACCGCCGGATGGGTGCGCTCGCCGCGGCGGCGTCCGGGTTCCCGCGCCTCCGGGCCGCCATCAAATCCGGAGGCGCAAAAGGTTTCGCCGGGTTTTTTGAGAACCTTGCGCACCCGTATTGGTCGCGCCATTGGAACCTCTCCGCTGCGAGGCTCGACAAAGATCTCGCGCTCGTCGGGCCGGACAGGATCAGCGATCTGCTCGTCAACGCGTATTTCCCATCTCTCCCTCTGGAAAAAGCCCGCGAGGCGACGCGCGCGCTTGCCGGCACGACGCCCGGCGGCCGCATCCGGCTCGCCAGCGAATGGCTCACCGGCTCGGTGGATCGCACGCTCATGCGCACCGCCCGCCAGCAGCAGGGGCTCCTCCAACTCCACTCCGATTTCGGCTCCCTCACCGCCCTCGAAGCCTGGGGAAAAATCAGGAAACCCTGACCTCCACTGCGCCGGTCAGAATATCAGGCTCATCTGCGCGCCCAGCACGAGGGCGTTGGGGATGTTCCCGGTGCCGCCCGGGTTGATCACGTATTGGAGGTCGGGCTGGATGTAGGCGAACTTCGTGATGTTCACGCGATACGCCAGCTCGAGGGCGATCTCGTATTCCGGATACCCGCCGCCCGCATTGCTCACGGTGCGCGCGTAATTGTTGCTGAATTTTCCATACACAAACCCGAACATCGAATAGTCGTCGTCCCGTGTGGGGACGAGGCCCTTGTAAACGATGCCGGCGTTCGCCTGGAATGGCAGCTTCGCGATGTTCTGCTGCGGGGAGAGAACGAACGCCGTCCAGAGCGTCAGGCCCTGATCGCTTCCGGGGGATTCCTGCCAGACCATCTGGTCGGCGTGCCAGTAGAACCCGTAGGAATTTGTCGCGGTGTCGGTCGTTCCAAACTGCGCGAACTGCCAGGGCGAATAGTAAAACCCGACCCAGTAGTGGCCGGGGAGTCCCTTCATTTCCGTCTCGGGCGACAGCGCTTTGAAGGACTTGCCCTCGGATCGCGCCTTCACCGCCAGGGCGGATTTGCCGTCAGGCACCGCCGCCTTCTCGACCGGCCGCTTGAAAAATTCCGGCGTCCATCCGAACTGGGTGATGAGGAGAACCCCGTCGTCCGGGCGGATGCTCCAGTCGACGCCGCGATACGCGCGGTCGAAGACGCGGGTCGAGACCTGATAGGCGCCGACCATCGCGTTGAATTCCGGCGTCGGCTCGACGCGCAGCCGCGCCGCCCAGACCGCCCAGGGATACGCGGAGAACTGCGTGTTCACCGGAAGCGCCTGCGGGTTGCCGTCGATCCCGTTGTTCATATAAAGCCAGTAAACCGGGGAGGAGGCAAAATCATCGCCGGTCGAGAACCGCCCGGCCTTGATGCTGATCTTGTCGTCGAGAAGCCGTTGCTCAAAAACCAGCCCGTAGAACATCGCGGTCTGTCCACCATAAACCTGCTGAACGGTGAACTGGTTGCCGATGTTGTCCTGCGAGAGGCTCGATCCCGCACGGTTGAGCCCGGAGACATCGAACGTGAGCCCCTTCCAGCCGATGAGGGTTCCGAAATCCAGCTGCACCCCGAAGCTGACGTTGTCGGTGTAGGTGAAGCCCGCGCTTCTTCCGCCGACCGGGTTGCCCGCGATGTTGTTCGTGTAGCTCGCCGAAATCTCGACCCCGCTGTCATCAAGAAAATTCCGCACCCCCCACCAGTCGCCGGAAAGCGTCTGGCCGCCCCACCACTCGCGCGAGCCGATGTAGTTCGAGGGCGCGGGATCATAATAAGTCCAGAACCGCGTGTGGCCGCTCGCATTATCATCCCCGGGCAATTCGCCGACCCGCTCGGCATGCAGTGAGGAAAGGGCCGCCGCAACAACAAGAGCAAACAGGATTTTTTTCATAGGGAGAATGAACCCGTCGATTCCTACAAAAAATTCCGCACGGGAGCAACCGCAGAATTGATTCCCAAGAGATGGCATCGCAAAACTGCGGCGGCGCGCTTGGGCGCGCGCGGATTAATACGGCCCGAGATCCTCAAAACGGTTCACGCGGAAACTTTTTTGGGCCGCAGCGGGCGGCTTCGCCGGGCCGGGCTTGGAGGTTTTCCGGATCGCGGATTCGTCGGTCGGCAGGTCGAGGGGCTTGCCGGTTTGATAGGTGTTTGTAGCAATCATCGCGCTGCGTCCGCCACCCGGGAGCTTGCGACGCGCCGCGATGAAGGCGGCCGGCCGGAAGTAGTTCGTGAGATCCCTGGGGAAAGCCGAGCGGTTGATCCCGATGCGGAGGTTTTTTCGAATCTCGAAATGCAGGTGGGCGACATACATCCCGCGGTTTGTCCCGATCGTCCCCACCTGCTGCCCGCGCGTGAGCTGCTGCCCTTCGCGCACGAGGATTTTATCGAGGTGGGCATACATCGAATCCACGGTTGTCAGGCGTCCGTTTTCCAAAAAAATATGGCGCACGAGCACGACATTCCCCCAGCCCATCCGAGCGTCGCGGGCGAACGTCACGCAGCCGTTGCCGATCGTATAAACCGGCGCCCCCCGATCGCTGTTCCCGCCGCCCAGGCCATCCCAGTCCTCTCCGGGATGATACGACAAAAACCCGCGCGACCTGTAGTATCCGTCGGCATCCGGTTTTCCGACCGGCAGATCGAAGCCGTCGGCCACCCGCGTCCGGATCTGATCCGCCTGCGGCTCGGCCACCAGAGCCGTCGGCAGGAAGAAAACCGCCATCCAGAAAAACCAGCATCGCATCTGGCGGGCAACCTACCTGCCGCATCCCGGATAATCAATCCCGCGATTCCGCGGGCTAAGGTTCCGGTGCGATGGCCGCATCGGAAAGCGCCTTGTCGTAAAGCGGACTGATGAACGGATGCAGCCTGCGGGCGGAAAGGATCTCGGCCTGCGCGTCTTCCGTGCGGCCCTGCATGAGGGCGGTGGCGGCGCGCGCGTACATCCCCGAGGGGTTCCTGGCGATGATGTTCGTTGGGAAGAGCCTGAGCATCCCCTCCGCCTCGGCGGTTTTTTTCTGCTTGAGCAGGCAGAGGAAAATCTGGAAGCCGGCGAGCGCGCGGAATCGTGTGTTCGGCAGCAGTTCGCGGAAGTGTTGCTCCGCTGCGGCGTAGTCGCCTGCCCGGAGTTCATTTTCCGCTTGCTCCTGCAACCGCGCCAAATCATCGGCGCTTGGAGCGGGCTTCTGAATCGCCTTGGGTGCGAGGGCAGCGGCCGGCAGCGGAGCGGTGTTTGCCCGGGGCGCATGGCGCGACGGCATCAGAAAAAACTCCATAGCCGAAAGCGAGAGGATTCCCAAAATGCCGAAGTATGTTCCGAGGACGACCGTCGCGGACGACCGTCGCTGCCAGCGCAGGGCCGGGCGGAAAACCCTCCAGGCAGCGGCGCGCAGGCGGCGGGCCCACAGGAAGTCGAGCTTCGGGAGCGCGCGGGCTGCGCGACCGGTCGCGGGCCCCGCATCTTCCCATGTCTCCGGCCGCGCGATCTGCTCCATCGTCGGACGGCTGTTCTGATACGCCCTGACGCTCCTGCGGCGCTTGCGCGAATCCCGCAGAAAGTGGAGCAGCCCCGGGGCGATCTCGTGCAGAATGTCTCCGCACAACCGCTGGAAACGCGCGCTGAAACCGGCGCTTTTTTCCTCGGCTTCATTCGCCGGCGTGACCGGGGCGCCTGCCCGCCATTTTTCCGGCCGGCGGCTTGCGGAGGGGAATGTTTTTTGAATGCGGCGTGCCGAAGAGGATGGAAGATCGGTCTCCGGATCCGGCGATGCCGCGACTTCCTTCCTGCCTGCGGCGAGCCGTTCTGACAGTGTTTTTTTTGCGCGCTGTTTCACTTTCGCGTGCCCTTTGCGCAGGCGATCCGATTTTCCGGGCCGGCGGCAGTGGGCGGTGAAAAAAAACATGCTTCCACTTGTCCGTGGTCTGTGGCGCCGCCGGTTATTTCAGCACGAGGATCTTGTAAACCCCCTCTTCGGATTCGACGCCGTGCGTGTCGTGCGCGAAGCCGGGGAACACGCGGTCCCATGCCTGGATCGCGCGGAGGTAGGCAAGGAACGGCTCGCCCTCGCCGCCGAGTTTTTCTCCGGGCATGACCATCGGGATGCCGGGAGGGTACGGGACGAGTCCGGTGGCGGCGGTGCGCCCGGCAGCGTCATCCACCGCGATGCGCTCGACCTCGTTGGCGACGAGCTTCTGGTAGCAGTCGGCGGGGATCATCGCCATCTCCGGCAGCACGGAAAACGCGCTGGCCTGGACTTGGAGCAGTTGGCTCGAACGCATGTGCGATTGCATTTTGTCCGCGAGATCCCGGAGCCCCGCGCCGGGGTAGAATCCGGCGATCGACGGGATGCATTCGGCCAGCGGCGCGTTGGCGTCGTGGTCGCGCTTAAACGCGAGAAGCGCGTGGACGAGCGTGCTCCACTTGGCGTTCGTGATGCCGAGCGAGAAGAGGAACAGGATCGCATAATCGCTGGTCTTCTCGACGACGATTCCGCGCGCGTCGAGGTAGGCCGTCAACAGCGTTGCCGGGAACCCCATCTCCGCGACCGAGCCATCGGGGTTCACTCCCGGCGTGATCACCGAGACCTTGATCGGGTCGAGCATGCAGTAGTCGTCCTCGAGGTCGAACCCGTGCCACTCCTCGCCCGGATGGAGGACCCAGCAGGATGGCTCGCTGACAAGGAGATCCGGGCTGGCGGCTTCGAAGGCCTCCAGGTTTCCGGTGGCCGGGTTTTTGACGCTGGTCGGATTCCATGTCTGGAAAAACCAATCGCCGCGGCCGTCGTGCTCGCGCCAGAGGCGGGTGATCATCTGCCGGAACGCGACCGCCTCGCGGATCGATTCCTCCACGAGGACCTCGCCGCCCTTGCCGTCCATCATGGATGCGCTCACGTCGTTCGACGCGATGATCGGGTAGAACGGCGACGTCGAGCCGTGCATCATGAACGACTCGTTGAAGCGCGCGTGGTCGATGCTGTTGCGCCCGTCGCGGACGTGGATGAACGAGGCCTGCGAGAGTGCCGCGAGGAGCTTGTGGGTCGAGTGCGTGGCGAAGATCGTCGGCTCGTCGGGCCGGTGGTCCTTCGCGTCGCCGCGCATCGCGAAGCGCCCGCGGTAGAGCGGATGGAACCGCGCGTAGCCATACCACGCCTCGTCGAAATGGATCCGGTCGAGCGCGTCGCCAATGACCTCGAGCACGCGCCCGACGTTGTAAGTGAGGCCGTCGTAGGTCGAGTTCGTGATGACCGCATGAACCGGGCGCCCGCCCTCGACGAGCTTCGATGCAAGGAGGTTTGCCGGCGGGATCGGGCCGATCAGGCCGTAGCGGTTGCGCGTGGGCATGAGGTAGTGGGGCACGGCGCCGGTCATCGTGATCCCCTGCTCGTTCGACTTGTGGCAGTTGCGGTCCACCCAGATCTTCTGCCCGCGCCCGACGCAGGCCATCCAGATGATCCGGTTCGATGTCGAGGTCCCGTTGGTCACCGAATACGTGCGGTGCGCGCCGAACACCTTCGCGGCATATTTTTCCCCCTCGCCGATCGGGCCGCTGTGGTCGAGCAGCGAACCGAGCTCGCCAACGCTGATCGAGAGGTCGGAGCGGAACATCGCCTCGCCGAAATAGTCGTAGAAAAGGCGCCCGGCGGGCGACTTCTGGAACGCGGTTCCTCCAGTGTGGCCCGGCGTGTGCCACGAGTATTCATGCACGAGGTCGAACTCGATGAGCGCCGAGGCCATCGGCCCGAGCAGGTGGCTGGAATACGCCTTCACGGCCGCTTCGACGCGCCCGCCGATAAACGGCGAGCTGTCCTCCATAAGCCAGATCAGCTCGCTCACGAGCGTGAGCACCTCCTCGGAAAGCCCGGTGCTGCGCTCGCGGTCGGTGAGAAGGAAAATCGGAATCTTCTCGTTGCGGGAACGGATGAAGCGGATCAGATCCATCGCCGGGGCATGCGGCGCGCCGGGATCGTTCCCCAGCGTCCAGTCCACCAGCACCCCGTGCAGGCCGGCGTCGGACAGGAACAGCCCGCGCCCGTCGGCCGCGCCCGGCGCGCAGACGACGTCGATGTCGTTGAGCTCGAGCTCGGATTTTAGCATGAGCGCAGCGCGCCCGGCGGCAGTGGAGATTTCCAGGTCGTCCTCGATGAGGAGAACGCGGTGGCGAAGGATTTTGGAACGACGTTCGATCATAGGAGTGTGGGTTTTGTTTTTCGCCGCAGATTTTCGCAGATTGACGCAGATTGTTTTGCTTGTGCAAGCATGCGTGTGGGAATGCCCTTGGGCTACCACTTTTGAGAGGCATTGCAAGATTTTGTGTCGAGGACGCGCCCAATACTTGTCGCCATGTCAACCCCGTCCATCCGGCCAGACCTGTTGGTTCGCCAACGCTCACAGGAGCGCTCTTTGGTTTTGAGTTTGCTCCCGTGAATGGCTGAGCTTACCCTCCAATCCATGAAATCCGCCTTGCCTTGGCTCATTCTCGTGATCGCAACATCTGCGGCTTTAGCGCAGGACTTGACTCAAGCCTTCATCGCGGCTGATCGGGCACTCTGGCCGAAAACCGTGGTTGTCTCCGTTCCCCTTGAAGCGCCCGTCATTATTGCCGGAAAAGAATCGGGAAAAATCAACCTTCCAGCTGGCAGGGAATATCCTGTCAAGGCTGTTGGGGCTGATAGTGTAACCATTGATCTTGGAGGATCTTTTCGGGAGGTAGCCGGTGGTGAAACCGACCTTCTCGTCAAAGCCGCAGCCGTGAAAGAGGCGAGGGATGTCCGTCAGGCAAAAATTCAAGCTGCTGTTGCAATGGCCACACCGGTGCCCACCCCGCGGGCAGCAACCCCAGCAGCAACCCCAGCAGCACAATTCCACAATGCTGTGGGGGAACAACTCTCCAATCTCGTTGCTTTGGATGGGAAAAAACTTGTCCCCTTTGACTCTGGTGCTCTCGCAAACAAAAAATACATTGCAGTATATTATTCCGGGTCTTGGTGCGGGCCGTGCCGAAATTTCACACCCGATCTTGTCAAATGGTATAAACGGAACAAATCCAAGGCCGAGTTGTTCGAGTTGGTTTTTGTGAGCGCGGATCGGTCGGCTGATCAGATGGCTGCCTATATGGTCGATGACAAAATGCCCTGGCCCGCGCTGGAATTCAGCTCCATCCAAATGGGAAATCCGATCGTGGGAAAAGGAGGACCTGGAATTCCGAGCCTGGTCGTTTTTGACGCCAGCGGGGCACCCGTCGCCGAGTCCTATGTGAACGGCAATTATGTCGGCCCGCGCAAGGTGCTCGAGGATTTTGAGAAAATGTTGAGAAAAACCGAGTGAAAGACCATGGCATCCGATCGCTGACTCGCAACCGAACGCAGATCGATCCCCTGGGGACTATCGCAGAGTTCTTCGTGTCGCCGACGCCCTTGAGGCCATACGCACTGAGACGGGAAGTTTTTTTCGCGACGGTTGCCTCGAAGGATTTCCAGCACCGCCTTTGCCTCCGCAAGATTGTGGCATTGCTGCCCGTCCGCTGCGTTGATCAAGGCGAAACGGCGGCGGGGCGCTTTCCCCGATTTGTTTTCCGTCAGAAGGCAGCCGTAAAATTTTCCGTTCCGGATTTGAATCTTAGAGATTCTGCGATTGCGTGAATCTCTTGCCGCTGTAAACTACCCCCAGTGTTCGCTTTTCCTGTCATTGCTTTGCATAACTTGTCTACAGCATAATTTATAGCACAACGGAAAATATTTAACAGTAAAAAGAACGCAAATTATTGCAGATCAGCACAAGCCGGCGTGGCGAAATGGCATACGCAAGGGACTTAAAATCCCTTGGGGCGAAAGCCCCGTGCGGGTTCGACCCCCGCCGCCGGCACTTGATCATTTCATTCAACCCCTGCCCGTAAATGGAGCCAACAGACAGAGCGGCGACAACAGAGACGGCGAGAAGGGCAAAGTGGTATTTTATCACGAGTTCCTTGGAGGAATTATGAATGCGAGCCGGACAGTTGCGATTCCCGGATTAGGCATCCGACACGCTCCGCGCGGCCAGGCAAGGCTTTATCAATAATCACCAGCGGTAGTAACGGTAGGGGTCATCGCCCAACGGGAAGTCACTTCGATAATCCGGGTAATAGAAGATCTCCGGGGGTTGCTCCTTTTTCTGACCGGACAGTTCCAGGAATATCTGCGAATTCTCGCCTTTGATTCCGCCGGTGCCCCCGTGGTCGAAGGCCCGCACCGCGATCACCGCCTTGCCTGCTTTCACTAACTCCGCCGGGATGGTATAGACCCGCGGCGTGCTAAAAAACTTCGGGGTGGTGATGTCCATGGAGCCGACCTTGACCCCGTTGAAATAGGTCGTGTCGAAGTCGTCCACCACGCCGAGGTTCAAGGTCAACGCCTTGCCGCTCCAGGCCTCCGGAATCGTAATGGTCTTTCGGAAGACCGCCTCCCCGTCCGCATTCTCCCAGGCGCCGCCATACAATTCCCAAATGCCAGGCACGACCACTTTATCGAATCCGGTTTCCGGGGCATCCGCCGCCAGGAGCGGCATGGCGGCGGCGCTGATCCCGGGATCGGGATGTTGGGCGCCATCAGGCAAGGGGTCGAGCCGCAGGGTCAGCCGCGCCTGCCATTCGCCTGCCAGCGGGACGCGCTCCCCTTGGGCGGCGGTGACATGGAAGATGCCGTTGTCCGACTGGAAGGCTGCGCCGAGGTTGGCCAGCAATTGGGAAAGCGCCCGGGTTTCCCGCCAGCGGGTGAAACGCATGTAAGTCTTCACGTCCGCATCCAGCAACGACGGGTCGAGCTGGCAATAGACGATCTCGCCTTTGCCGACCTGCTTGCGACCAAGCAGGCCGCCTGCTGCGGTGTCGCAGCCGCCGGTGAGCAGATAGGCCGACCCTGTGGTCCGCCAGCGCAGGTCGGAGGCACTCAGGCCGCGGCAGACCGACCAGTCCGGGACTTCGAGGGAGCCGGTAAACTTGTCGTTTTTGCGCAGCGTCACGCCTTGGGCAGTCTTGCCTTCCTGACGACTTGGCAATACTAACACCCGACCGCCGGCCCCGGCGAATTTGTTGAGAGCCTCCGGTGTCACCGCCGCGTCGGCGGAGAGGATCGCTAATGCCGTGCCGACGGGGAGAACGGTCGCCTTGTGATAGACCAGGCCGGACTTTTTCAGCAGAGCCTCGTCGGCCTCGTTGCCGATGAACGCGGTTGCCCGCCGTGGTTCGATCACGGTGTCGCGGGTGTATTGGATCACCTGGGCGAGAGCCAGCTTCGCAGCCGGGTCAAGTTTGGCGTGATCCTCCAGATCGAGGCCGCAGAAGACCAGCAGGCCTTTGCCGTAGGCCAACTGCATGAGCGGGGAGTAGGCCAGGTCGAACTCGCATTCCAGCAACGGAGTCCAGCCGCCATAATGCGGCTTCTCGACGGCGCAACTGCTCACCGCCCCGCGCCCGCCCCAGCGCCAGCCAAACTTGCGGGCGGGCAGCAGTTGGTTCATGTCCTTGATCGCGGTGTCAGTGGGCGGGAGCAGCTTGCTGTCGCCGCGCCAATCGCGGAGCATTTCCGCGTCGAAGTCCCCCCAAGCCGGGGCGGCGGAGGCGAGCGGGAAGACCCGCCGCGCCATGTGCAGGGCCACCCGCCAGCCGATGTTATCGCGCAGCCACTGCGGGTCTTGCGCCATGAGCAGTGCCCGGCCGCCGGCACGCACATGTTGCTCCAGCCGTGACGACAGTGTGGGGTCTTGCTCCAAAGCCCGGCGGCCAATGACCACCAGTCCTTTTTCGTCACGCCACGGGCGCAATTTCCAGCCGGCGTCGGACAGCACGGCACTGGTCTCGCCCGCCGGGTCGGCGACCCACAACTCGCCCTTCGCTGGCGCGGCTGGCTTGACGACGTCGAAACGGAAACTGTCGGCGTGGCTGTTGCCGGCTATGTGGGCCTCGAGGACGATCTCGCCCGAGGCTTTCGCGTCGAAGGAGAATTTTTGGAGCAATGTCTGCCCGGGCTCGATCGTTCCGGTCTCGCTGGCGGTATCGGTCACTTCGCCGCCGCAGAGGATCTTCGCTTTCCAGTTGTATGTCTGTGGATGCCGGGTGTCGTTGAGGAGAGCGACCTGCTTGACGACCTTCTCGCCGGGCGAGAAGAGGTGGGCCTTGTCGGTGAAGGAATCGCCCGCCCCGGCGATCCAGGCGAGCGTCTCCTGGTTGTTGGCAAATAGCGTCCGGGCGCTCGGGCCGATCACGGTGCTGGCGCTCTGGCCCGGGTAGAGGCCAAAGCGAGGAAGGGCGCTGTGGTAGGTGCCGCGCTGGCCCGGGCGGAATGGCGCGGGGTTTTTCTCCATCAAGTGAAAGCTCTGCCAGGGCTGCCAAGGCTTGGTGGTGATATCCGTGGTGAGTCTGGGGCTTTCGTCCGTGCCCCAGGGCACCATGCCTCCGGAGATTCCGTAGGTGCGCCAACTGCGCCAGGTGTTGCGGATGAATAGCTCCGTTAAGGCCGACAGAGGCGGGTTGCGGAACTCCAGCGAATAGTTACATTGGCCCTTATACTGGAAGTCCTTGATGAAGCTGTCGCGGAGGAAGTCGCGGTAGGTCTGGTCCTCCAGGAGGTAGGCCTGTTGTCCGAGATAGATGGCGGCGTATTCGGTGGCGAACGGCTCTGACTCGGCGGACCCCCTTCGGCCGCGGAAGTAGGTGAAAAAGAGCGGCAGGCCGAACTCGCAGGACATGTAGGGCATGTCGCCGTGCTCGGCCCAGGCGCTCAGCCAGTCCTCGCGCTCCTGAAGCGGCGTCAGGCAGAGGTAGTTGTTGGCGGTGTAGATGTCGCCGACAAAGCTGCCGGCGTGGGAAAATGACGGGCGAGTGGGGTCAAGCTCCTTGAGCGCGGCCAGCGCGGCGAAGGGGCTGCGGAGCGAGCGCAGCCAGGACGCGCCCACCTTTTCCACCTCGGAGCGGTTGCCGATCAGCTCCGGGTTCTGGTCCTCGCCCAAGCCAAAGTGGTTCCCGGCGAAAACCCACAGGACGATGGACGGATGGTTGACCAGCCCGTTGAGACGCGGGCTGACCAGATTTTTCCAGACTTGGATCATGCGGGGATTCACTAGCTTGTCCTTGATGAGCTCGTTAGCGTCCAGGGCGGAGGCGGCGATCAGAATGCCGACACGGTCGGCCTCGGCCGCCCAGATTTCGTCGAACTCGAAGCCGCTGACCCGCTCATGCTTGTCGGTCCAGGGGAGCTCGGCGAGGTTGTAGCCTTGGGCCTTCAGGGCTTCCAGCGCGGCTTTGATCTCATTCACGCTGCCGCAGATCCAACCGCCGTTCGCGTTCTTGGGCCGGAGCCGGATCGGCACGCCGTTCAAGAAAAACCCCTTGCCCTCGACCCAGAATTCCCGGAAGCCGAAGCTTTGGCTCAATTGGTCCGCGATTCCCGCGCCGGAGACGCGCAAGTCCATGCTGTAGAGATAAGGCTGATCGATGTCCCAGAGCGTCGGGTCGGCCCACGGCCAGGACACCTGCGCCTTGCCGTCGGGGCCGACTTTCACGTTTGCTGCGAACGATTTTTCCAGCACGCCCGTGTCATTGCGCATATCCGCCGTCACTGCCAGCTCCGCGCCAGGGGCAACCCCATTCAGGGTCAGGTCCAGCGTGATGTTCTTCTTCCGGGTCGAGGTCTGGATTTTCAGGCTATCGACGTGGCCCTTCGCTGGCAGAGAGCGCAGCAGGACGTCCCCGATGATCCCCTTGAAATTAAGGCTGGCACTGACTTTGGTGATCTGCTCCGGAGCGGGGCCCATATAGTTGATGACCTCCGTGTTGACCAGCTTGGCCTCCACCAGCATTGTCAGACGCGACGTCTTGCCAGGGGCGCAAAAGGCGGTGATGTCCAACTCGCCGCCGGGCCATTTGAGTTGCCCTGCCCGCTTGCCGTCCACATAGACCAATGCGTCGGTGGAGATACGTTTACAATCCAGGACGACCCGCCGACCCGCCCATTCGGCGGGGACGCTGATCTCGCGTTCATACCAGACTTGGAAGCATTCCGGCCATTTGGCCGACCAGCCTTGCCCCTTGCGCTCGACGCCCGGCATCCCCCCATAAGAAACCAGGCTGCCCGGCACCCGGATCACGCCCCAAGCGTCGGGTTTTTCCGGGGCCTTCTCCGGGGCGAAGCGCCAGAGGCCGTTGAGGCAGATCGTCGCCCGGACGGAGGACTCGCGCTCCACGGGCTCCAGTCCCCACCCGAGTTCGGTGGCGTTGGGTGTCTCCCCGGCGACCGGGAGCTTCTCCGGGAGCATGGCGGAGGGGGCTGCAGGCACGTCGGCAGTGGCAGGCAGGGCCTCGACGGTGAAATCGTCAAAGGCTGCGGAGCCGACGGAGTTGAAGAAGGCGATGCTGAAATTCGCCGTCTTAGCCCCCGCGGGGATGTCCACGATTTTCGTGTAAGTCGTCCACTCCGACGCCGCCGTCTTCCACACAAACGGCGTGCCATAGACTGTCGCCCCCTTGTCCATAGGGAAAGCCAGCGCCACCCGGCAGTCGTGCCAACCCTCCTTGCCCGGGGTGACGGCGTCGATCTTCGCGCGGACGCTCACCTTGAGCTGTTTCCACTCCGGCCGCAGTTCGAGGATTTGGCCACATGCCGCCGACTCGTTAGGCACGGCATTGGCGATGGCCAGGTAAGCGGTGCCGTCGGCGTGGCGCTTGATGTCGCATTTCTCATTCCCCCCCCAGCCGGGGACGCTGCCGGACACGTCGGCATCGAGCTCGAAGCCGCCGTTGCGGATCAGGTTGCGTCCGGATGGCACCACTCCCCCAGGGTGCAGCGTCGGGCCGGAATCGGAAGCTGGTTGCGGTTTCGCAGTCGGCGGAGAATTGGATTCTGCGTGGAGCAGGCATCCGGCACATAGAACCGCGAATAATAGGGGAGTGATCTTAAACATGCTTTTTAGTTTTTATTCCAAGACGTGCGCCAACACCCAGTCCGCGAAGGCTACGGGATCCTCCGGGCCATGCGGGTGGTGAAGGCAGCCCGGCTTCCGGTAAAGCTGGATTTTTGCGCCCAGGGCCTCGGCCCGTTCCGCCATGATTTTGGTGTTTTCCTCCCATGGAACGACCTGATCGGCGTCGCCAAAGCTGTGAACGATCGGGATGCCGGCTTTGATGATCGGCGCGAGGTTGTCCACCGGGTTGCCCGGCCAGGCGAGCGCCTCTTCCTCCGACTGGAACCCGTAGCATTTGAAGAGTCCTTCCCAGTCGCCTTTACTGCCGGGGCCGCTGCCTTTTCCACCCGGCCAACTCTTGAAGTCGCAGACCGGGTTGTCGGCGTAAACGAGCCCGACCTTGTCGGTGTTTTTTGCAGCCCAGTTATAGACGTAAAGCCCGCCGCGGCTGAGTCCCTCGAGGATCGGCTTTTTGTGGAAACCGTATTTGCCCGTCATCTCCTTGTAGAAGACATCGAAGCGCGCCATGGCGGACGGGCACCCGAAGGTATTGCCGACGTTCATGTAGGCGATCCACCAGCCGCGTCCGAGCATTTCCAAATTAAATACGGGGAACGCGTCAAAGAACTCGGCGCGCCAGACCCAGCGCTGGCCGGGTGCCGGGTTGTTGGGCTCGATGACGATGACGGCATTTTCTCCAATTTGGAAATCATGGCGGCGGTAGCCCCTGTAGGTGTTAGCAGGGAAGTTCGGTTGGTTTTGTGTGTTATTTGGATTCATTGGAATTGAGAATTAAGGTTCAGGCTTCGACGACGCCGAGGCCAGCCACGGTCACGTAGTTGCCGTCTTCGATAACGTGCAGGGCGACAAAGCGCATATATCGGCCGGCGATGGGTTTGTCCAGCGGGACCAGACGCATGCCGGGGCTGGCCTTGATATTGGAAAATTCCCCTTCGGCGGCGAGCGTCCAGGTTTTGCCATCCTGGCTGAGATGAAACTCGTATTTATCGGGAATGCCATCAGGAACCCCCTCGCCGATGCGCGGCTGAAACGTGAACGCCGCGACGTTGACCGAACGTCCCATATCCAGAACAACCTCGTGCGGCGGAGCGCTCAGCGTCTTGTCTTTGTGATAGGTATGCCAGTAGGTCTGCGGCTCGTCATCGAGAAGCTTATCCACGCCGGCAGCCCCATTATTGTCGAACGGGCTGTCAAGGCTCACACTCACAACGCGCCATCCACTGCGATCCATGCCGAACGTGGCCGACACGATCGGGAGCTTGGCGTCCTCCTCGTTCTCAATATATCCAAGGGCTTTGATGGTTCCGCTCTGTGAGAATTTGAATGGGCCGGTGTAGCGCGGAGACGTCTCGGTCGGCTCCGAGCCGTCGGTGGTATAGCGAAGGGTGAGGCCCGAATTCGAGGTGCGAATCTGAACCAAGCCGTCCCGGTCCCGGGTGATGTTCAGCTTCCCGTTGAGGATCAGCCCAAGCGGTGCCCGGAAAAGGCTGACTTCGCGGATCGCCGGACAAGCGGAGGCCTTGGTGAACCGGATCCGGCATTTGCTGGCTTCGGTGTTGCGGAGGATGAGCAACCGGCGGTTGCCGATGCTGGTGGCTGAGCCGACCTCGGTCCATTGTCCGTCATTCCATGTATCAACGGCAAAGGCGTCCACCCGCTGCCCGAGGGCAATGTGTTCCCGGATCGAGAGAACGTTAAATTTGACGGGCTCGTGGAATTCGAGGACCAGCTCCGGGCTTTGGGCTTCGTCATCGCTCGCCCAGAACGTATCCGCCTTTCCATCGAGGACATGGGCCGCAGAGAACCGATCCTCCCCTCCCCGCACGTTGCTGGCCGAGACCTTGGCGCTCTTGGCGAGGTCATCGGCAAACGTGGCATCCATGAGCGACTTCCAGCCCTTGAGAACCTGGATATCATCATCGCAGAGGAGCCCGCGTTTGTCCGGGGCCAGCCCGATATTCATCGTGCCGCCGCGCCCGACCGACGTGAAATAAAGCTCAAAGAGCGTCTCCGGCTGGCGGATCCAACTGTGCTGATGGAAGAACCAGCCCTCGCGCAGGGGGAAGTCGCACTCGGCAGGCATCCACTTTCCGTGGCGGTCACCGGTGCTGGAGGGGGATTGGCTTTTTTGGCCGGTAGAATGCCCGATGAACGACTGTGTCGCCCAGCAGGTCTCGTCGGCTACCCCGCTTTCGTTGCCGACGAAGCGAACGTCTTCCATGCCGAAGATGCAGGCTTCCGGCTGGTGCTCGCGGACGAGTGCCGTGATCTTGTCCCATTGGTAGTAGGTGGTCGGATCAATGCCGCGCCGCTCCCGAGTGCCACCGTAGTAGCCATCGCCGCCGTTCGCCCCGTCGAACCAGACCTCAAAAAGCGGACCGTAACCCGTCAGCAGCTCCGTGAGTTGCTGATGGTAGATTTTCACATATTCGGGCCGTCCGTAGTGGAGGTTGTTGCGGTCCCACGGCGAGAGATACACGCCAAATTTGAGCCCGTGCTTGCGGCAGGCGGCGGAGACTTCGGCAACGACATCGCCCTGCCCGTTTTTCCACGCGCTGTTGCGCACGCAATACTCGGTGGCACGGGTCGGCCAGAGGCAGAACCCGTCGTGATGTTTGCAGACCAGCACCATCCCCTTGATGCCCGATTCCTTGGCAACGCGCACCCATTGCTCCGGGTCAAACGCGGTGGGATGAAAGAGCGTGGCCGGATCTTCTCCGTAGCCCCATTCCTTATCCGCGAACGTGCTCATGCTGAAGTGGACGATCGAATAGATCTCCGTTGATTGCCATTGAATCTGCCTCGCGGATGGCAAGGCTCCATAGGGTTTGATGTCAGCGGTGTTAGGCATAGGTCTTTCTGTTGTTGGTTAATAAAAGAAAATGGCCGCCAAGCCAGGCGGGAAATGAAGCGATGGGACGGGGGATTAGCACGCGGCAGAAATTCAGCGGCGAATATATCGCGCCATACGATCATGTCAATATGGAACTGGCGATCCTTTTTCCTTCAAGTTCAAATCCAGCAGCACTTCCTCCTGCCCCTTGGCCAGAACGCCACATGTGATGCCGATGAGGACATACTGCGACTCCGTGAGGCCGGCCCTGATGGAGAGCGACTTGATCGTTTTTCCGGGTTGCGGATTTTTCCAGGGCATGGCGTTGAAACCGACAGGCGACGCGACCAGGTTGTGTCCGGTCCAGGCAATGGATGCGTTGGAATACGCCGCAGGATTGTGCCAATCGCCGATATCCACAAACCGGCGGATGGGGATCGAGGTCTTGCTGCCATCGTCATATTCCACGGTATATTCCGCGACGGCTTCTCCCGCTGTCCCATTGGACCACGCGAGAGCATGCAGGAACCAGAGGGTTTCGGCTTTGGCGTTGAGCGGGATGGGGCCGGCTTCGCGCATCAACTTGCGGGCGTGCTCCTCGCTGCCGAAGCTCAGGACCGACTTGTTATCATTCGATTTGGGATCGATGAGTTTATAGGGAATATTATCGAAATCGACATCGGCCGGGAACGGCGGAACCGGCATGTCCATCCCGTCCTCCTCGCCGTTGCCCTTGCCGGAATGGTTGATCAGGAAAAACCGCATGTCGTTGCGTCCCTGGTCGCTCCATCCGCCGATCCCGTCATCGGGCTTGCTGTCCAAAAAGCCCATGTTCGCAAAGCGCCGGAGATCAACGAATGCAAAATCGTAATCCACTTTTTTCACCAACTGGAATTTCCCGCCCAGGTTCGTGAGAATCCCCGAAGCGATCCGCAGCGCCTTGTCGCTCACCTTCCCGATGGCGCTTTCCCATTGCAAAGTATCGAAGAGGATCGTTCCTTCGCCGGACTTGATCTTCACCAGGAACCCGGGATCGGTGAGGCGGGTCACCCCCTTCAGGTCCGGCGAGGTAGTGAGTGTCCAATCGCCGGTTTTTGCGACGACACTGGCGGAGTTGAAGATCGGTCCGCCATAATACAATTGCGGGATATACCAGGCGAAATCGTAATTGGAGATCCCCTGGATCAATGGATCGCCGGCGATGGGCATCGTTCCCACCAGATCCTTCGGCACCGGATCCAGCCTGGAACCACCCGGCAGCAGCGCGGCCACTTTCGGCAGGGTGTCCGGGGTGAAATTGTGCAGCCAGACGGTTCGTCCCTGGCCGAGCGCTTTCTTCAATCCTCCCAACTCGAATTCGGCGGAGCCATCGACCAGAACCGGACCGCTCCCGCCGATTCCCTCGGCAAATTGAATGCCGGTCAGCTTGAGCGCCTCGATCAAAGCCGTGTTTTTCCCGGCGAGGAGGTTGAGTGGTTTGCGGGTTTCCGGCTCGCGCGAACATCCATAAGTGATGAGATTGGCGAGGAGTTGTCTTGCCACGGGCTCCGGCTTGGTCAGTTCGAGCGTGCTCATGAGGAAAGCGCCATTGCCGATGGGAATGTCGAGAAGCGGGCTCCACCGGAGGCCAAATCTTCCTCCGGAATCGATCACAACGTTCAGCGGTCCCTGCTGGGGCTTTTTAAACGTCTCGTAACTGACGACATTGTCATCCTTCCAAAAGCTCAACTGCGCCTCATCGATGTTCCTGAGAGCGGGATGTCCCGGCAGGCGGGCCCATGTCTGGGTCGTTGCATGCCGGGGATCGCGCTCCGGCAATTCGACCCGGTAGGGTTTCCAATTCTTTTGCGGGAGCATCAGCACCACGCCGCCCTTCTCGACGAAGGGATCCAGCACCTTCCCCAAGCCGTCATGGTAGCCGCCAGAACCGATCAATAGCAGTTTTGTCCCGGCGGGAACCGCTCCGTCTTTCAGGGCAGCCAGGTTGTCGAGGCAGAGTTCTTTGAGCACCGGCCCCAGGCTGCCCTCGGGGTCAATCAGGGCGATGTCTTTGGCCAGCGGTGCCAGGTTGATCGCGGGAACGATGAATACATTTTCT
>Ga0194053_10001026_pt1 | contig 18763 bp, 19 predicted proteins | sample SepL228m_MetaG_FD_161684 | JGI IMG/M metagenome (GOLD analysis project Ga0194053, IMG submission 161684) | Anoxic zone freshwater microbial communities from boreal shield lake in IISD Experimental Lakes Area, Ontario, Canada - Sep2016-L227-8m | ecosystem: Environmental > Aquatic > Freshwater >... | reverse complement strand
GCTCACGCACCTTCGCGTACTCCGCGGCGGTTTCCAGGGTCCACCGAGCGATACCTGCCGCCTCGGCGGCGAGCACGACGGCCGCAAGATCGAGATAGCGCTGCGCGGACACACCGAGCACCGTGCAGGGTGCGGACGTGAGGCTGACTCGCGCCAGGGGAACAGAGAAGTCGGTGGCGCACAGCGCCTCCAGTGCAACACCTTCGGCGGCGACGTCGACCAGAATCACCTGCTCGCCGGCGGGTAGCAGCACAACGCCGGACTCGCGCGCGCCCAGAACGTGGACGGCCGTTCCCGACACCCGCCCGGACGTCAATTCGAGGTCGGCCTCGAGCGCGACGCCGGCGGTGATCTCCCCGGTGCACAGCCCATCGAGTAGCGCGGGGTCGTCGACCACAAGGGTCGCCAGTGCGGTGCTCGCCACCGGCCCGGGAGCCAGAGCCCGCGCCGCCTCGCTCACCATGGCACACAGATCTGCGACCGAACCGCCGGCGCCGCCGGCATCCTCGGCCACGGCGACACCGAACAGGCCGAGTTCGGCGAGTCCGTCGAATACGGGCTTCCAGGCATCCGGTGTTCCGTGCTCGATATCGCGGATGGCGGCGACGGCGCCGGCGCCGGCCGCCCAGGTCCGCACCAGTTCACGCGCGGCGAACAGTTCGTCGGTGATCGTCGCGGACACCGGCGGCTCCTCAGGGTTCGAAGGCGTGGCCGGGCCAGAGGCGCCGTCCACTAGAACGTGTTCTAATAGTGCCAGCCATGGGCCGTCAAGTTCAAAAAGAGCCAGTACTGGCGAAAGGGGCGGGCACTGGGATGTCGTCGCCGGGGATGTCGTCACCGGGTTCGGGTTCACACCCGCGTGAGGTGATGCCCGTTTCGGTGCTGACCGAGTCCGAACTGGGCTCGGAGGCCCAACGCGAACGTCGCAAGCGGATTCTGGATGCAACGCTCGCGATCGCTTCGAAGGGTGGCTATGAAGCGGTGCAGATGCGCGCGGTCGCCGACCGCGCTGACGTCGCGGTCGGGACGCTCTACCGCTATTTCCCCTCCAAGGTCCACCTGCTGGTGTCGGCTCTCGGCCGGGAGTTCGAACGCATCGACGCCAAGACCGACCGCTCGGCGGTGTCCGGCGGAACGCCCTATCAGCGGCTGAATTTCATGGTCAGCAAGCTCAACCGCGCGATGCAGCGCAATCCGCTGCTCACCGAGGCGATGACGCGGGCCTACGTCTTCGCCGACGCATCGGCCGCCGGTGAGGTCGATCACGTCGAGAAGATCATCGACAGCATGTTCGCCCGTGCCATGAGCGATGGCGAGCCGACCGAGGATCAGTACCACATCGCCCGGGTGATCTCTGATGTCTGGCTGTCCAATCTGTTGGCTTGGCTGACCCGGCGGGCGTCGGCCAATGACATCAGTAAGCGTCTGGACTTGGCCGTCCGATTGCTGATCGGAGACGACGAAGCCTTCTGAAGGTCCCGACCTCCTGGGCTACAGTTATTGGAAACGATTGTCGTTTTCTTTCCGGAGGGTGCGGGGTGCGCAGGTCAGCAGCACTCATCTGCGCGGCCGTGGTCGCGTGCGGGCCGGTGGCGGCCTGCGCTGCAGGCCCCGGCGGCCCGGCCGGCCAACGGCCGGCAATCGTGGCGTCGACGGATGTCTGGGGCAGCGTGGCCAGTTCCGTCGCCGGCGAGGACGCCGCCGTCACCTCGATCGTCAACGGACAGATCGATCCGCATTCCTACGAGCCCCCGCCGGCGGTGGTGGCCGAACTGCAGGACGCCACGGTCGCGGTCTACAACGGGGGCGGCTACGACGCTTGGGCGCAGGAAATCCTCAGCCGCTACGCGAATGTCGCCACTATCGACGCATTCGCGCTCACAGCGGACTCCGAACCGGCTCGGTCCGTGCCGCGCAACGAGCATGTGTTCTACGACATCGAGACCGCCAAGGCGGTCGCACAGCGCATCGCCGAGATTCTCACTGAGCGCGATACCGCCCACGCCGATGGATATCGCAGTCGCGCAACCGACTTCAGTCGCCGCGCCGATGAGATCCTTGAGCGCCAGCGTGGACTGCGCATCACATTCCCCGGCGCCGACGTCGTCGCCACCGAACCGGTCGCCTACTACCTTCTGGCCGCTGCGGGGCTGAACGACCGGACACCGCGCGGTTTCACCAATGCGATAGAGCAGGACTCCGATCCCTCTCCGGCTGACATGGCCGCCGTCCTCGACCTGATCACCGGCCACAGGGTGTCCGCACTGATCTTCAACGAACAAACCGTCACCGGAGCGACCCGTCAGGTGCGCGACGCTGCTCTCAATGCCGGCGTGCCGGTCGTCTCGGTGACCGAAACCCTGCCCGCCGGAACCGATTACCTGTCCTGGCAGTCCGGCACCGTGGACCGGCTCACCGCCGCCTTGCGGGAGAGCCGATGAACGCACCCGCCGATACCGCCGTCGTCTCGATCACCGGGGCACGGCTGGCATTCGGTGATCGTGTCCTCTGGGAGAACCTGGATCTGCAGGTTCGCACCGGAGAGTTCATCGCGATCCTCGGCCCCAACGGGACCGGCAAGACGTCACTGATCAAAGTGCTGCTCGGACAGTTGCCGCTCAGCGCGGGCACCGCACTCGTCGAGGGCCGGCCGGTACGGGCCGGCAGTGAACGGATCGGCTACGTGCCCCAACACCGGGCGGTCGATCGCGGACTGAGCCTCCGTGGCTGCGACCTGGTGCGGCTCGGCATTGACGGACACCGCTGGGGTGTCGCGCCGCTTCGCCGTGCGGACCGTACGCGCCGGCGCGAATCGGTCAACCGGGCACTCGCCGAGGTACGGGCAGTCGAACTCGGACCGGTTCCGGTCGGCGTGATGTCGGGCGGGGAGTTGCAGCGGGTCCGGATCGCCCAGGCACTGGCCAGTGACCCGGTCCTGCTGCTGTGCGATGAGCCGCTGCTCAATCTCGACCCCGCCAATGCCCGGCTGGTGGCGGGATTGATCGACCGGCGCCGCCAAGCCGGCACCGCGGTGATGTTCGTGACGCATGAGGTGAACCCGGTTCTGCCCTACGTCGATCGGGTGCTGTATCTGGTCAACGGCGGGTTCCGGATCGGAACCGTCGCCGAGGTCATGACGTCGGAGACGCTGTCGGAGTTGTACCAGGCCGATATCCAGGTGGTGCAGGTCGGCGACCGCTATGTCGTCGTCGGTGAGCACTTCGACCATTCCGGACACACCCACGGACACACCCATGACTGACCGGTTGAGCGAGCTCCTGCACAACATGTTCTCCTGGCAGGTGACTGCGGATCTTCTCAGTCGTGACTTCGTGCAGAGGGCGATCATCGCCGCCGCACTACTGGCTCTGGTGGCAGGGCTTATCGGTCCGTTCATCGTGATGCGGCAGATGTCCTTCGCCGTGCACGGCTCCAGTGAACTCTCACTGACCGGCGCTGCGTTCGCATTGCTCACCGGACTGAATGTCGGTCTGGGCGCACTGGTCGGAAGCGCCTTGGCGGCAGTTCTTTTCGGCATCCTCGGCCAGCGGGCCCGGGAGCGGGATTCGGCGATCGGTGTCGTCATGGCGTTCGGCCTGGGTCTTGCCGTGCTGTTCATCCACCTCTATCCAGGGCGCACCGGGACCAGCTTCGCTCTGCTGACCGGTCAGATCGTCGGAGTGGGCTACTCAGGCCTGACCTTGCTGATCGCTGTCACGGCAGCCGTGGTCGCGGTGCTGGCCGTCACCTACCGGCAGTTACTGTTCGCCACCGCCGACCCTGAGGTTGCGGCTGCACGCGGGGTCCCGGTCCGCACCCTGGGCATCGTCTTCGCAGCGCTGGTGGGTGTGGTGGCCGCCCAGGGTGTACAGATCGTCGGTGCGCTGCTCGTGATGTCGCTGCTCATCACCCCGGCGGCCGCTGCGGCCCGGGTGTTCAGTTCGCCGGTCGCCGCGATCTCGGCGTCGGTGGTGTTCGCCGAGATCGCCGCGGTGGGCGGAATAGTGTTGTCGCTGGCGCCGGGCGTCCCCGTCTCGGTGTTCGTGACCACCATCTCGTTCGTGATCTACCTGATCTGTTGGGCGCTCGGCCGCCACCGGCACGATCCCGCTGCCGCTTAGGCTTATCCGGTGGTGTCCGTCGATCTCAACGCCGATCTTGCAGAGGGCTTCGGGGTGTGGCAGCTCGGTGACGACGACGCCATGTTCGACATCGTCACCAGTGCCAACCTTGCGTGCGGTTTTCACGCCGGCAATCCGGTGGGCCTGGCGCGGGCCTGCCGTATCGCCGCCCAACGCGGTGTGCGGATCGGGGCACAGGTCGGGTACTTCGACCTCGCGGGGTTCGGCCGGCGGCGCATCGACGTCGACCCCGAGGAACTGACCGCCGATGTCGTCTATCAGATCGGTGCGCTGAGGGCTCTTGCCGAAGCGGCCGGCTCGGTGTTGAGCTACGTGAAACCGCACGGGGCGCTCTACAACACGGTGATGACCGATGGCGTGCAGGCCCGCGCCGTCGCCGAGGCCGTACACGCCGGCGATCCGGGCTTACCGGTGCTGGGGCCGTCGGGTTCGGCACTGTTCGACGAGTGCCGTCGCATCGGGCTGCGGACCGTCGCGGAGGCGTTCGCCGATCGCGCGTATCTCCCTGACGGGTGCCTGGTTCCGCGCAGCGAACCGGGAGCCGTTCTGCGGGATCCGGCCGAGATCGCGCGACGGGTCGCCTCCTTGGTGAGTTCGGGAACCGTGACGGCTGTGGACGGTTCCGTGATCTCACTGGAGGTGGAGTCGGTCTGCGTGCACGGCGACTCACCCGGCGCAGTTGCCATTGCCGGCGCGGTACGCGACGGGTTGGCGGCGGCCGGAGTCGAGTTGGCGGCGTTCTGCTGATGCGCCTGCGCTTCGGTCGCCCGGACCTCACTGGTTACTCGCCGCTGTTCGACGTGCCCGCGGCCCGGGCGGACAGCGCCCCGAGTGTGACCTGGCTCGGAGTCTCCACACTTCTCATCGATGACGGCGCCACCGCACTGATGACCGACGGATTCTTCTCCAGACCGTCGCTGTTCGATGTGGCGGTGCGCCGTTTGGTGCCCTCGCGGTCACGGATCACCGAGGCGCTCGCCCACGCCGGCGTCGAGCGACTCGCCGCTGTGCTGCCGGTGCACACCCACTTCGACCACGCGATGGATTCCGCCGTGGTCGCAGCGCAAACAGGTGCATGCGTGGTCGGCGGTGAGTCTGCGGCGAACGTGGCGCGCGGAGCGGGCCTCGACGAGGATCGCATCCTGGCCGCGCAGCCCGGCGTCGAGATGAGCTTCGGCCCGTACGGCGTGACGCTGATCGAGTCGCACCACTGCCCGCCCGACCGTTTCCCCGGCCGGATCACCGATCCCGTGGTGCCGCCGGTGAAGGCGGCCGCGTACCGCTGCGGTGAGGCGTGGTCGACACTGATTCATCACCGCAGCACCGACAGGCGGATCCTCATCCAGGGCAGCGCGGGTTTCCGGTCCGGCGCGCTGAACGGACGACGAGCCGACGTCGCCTATCTCGGTGTCGGGCAGTTGGGTCTGCAACAGCCGCGCTACATCGAGGAGTACTGGAACCAGACGGTTCGAACGGTCGGTGCACGCCGCGTCGTTCTGATCCACTGGGACGACTTCTTCCGGCCGCTGAGCGCACCGCTGCGGGCGATTCCCTTCGCCGGTGACGACCTCGATGCAACGATGACGGTGCTCACCCGATTGGCCGGTGTTGATGGTGTCGACCTGCATCTGCCGACGCTGTGGCAACGCGAGGATCCGTGGATTTGAGGGCGGCGGCTCAGCCGCGGCGCTGACGGGAGATCTCCGCCAGCACCACACCGGCGGCCACCGCGGCGTTGAGCGACTCGGCCGGTCCCGACATCGGGATGGAGACGATCGTGTCGCAGTTCTCCCGCACCAGCCGGGAGAGTCCCTTACCCTCGGAACCGACCACCAGAACGAGTGGGCCGGTGCCGTCGAAGTCGTCGACAGCGGTGTCCCCGTGTGCGTCCAGACCGACGACGGTGACCCCGGCGGATGCCCAGTCCTTCAGCGTGCGGGTGAGATTCGTGGCCCGCGCCACCGGAACCCGCGCGGCCGCACCGGCACTGGTGCGCCAGGCGACCGCGGTCACCGAGGCCGAACGGCGCTGCGGGATGAGCACCCCATGGCCGGCGAACGCGGCGACCGAGCGCACGATCGCGCCGAGATTGCGCGGGTCGGAGATGTTGTCGAGGGCCACCAGCAGCGCGGGGCGGACGTCGTCGAGCGCTGAGGCCAGGAGATCGTCGGGGTGTGCGTAGGCGTAGGGGGGGACCTGAAGAGCCACGCCCTGGTGCAGGCCGTTGGCGCTGATCCGGTCGAGGTCGCCCCGGGGTACCTCCAGGATCGGGATCCCGCGATCGGCGGCGAGCGTGATGGACTCGGTGAGCCGCTCGTCGGCCTCGGCGCCGAGGGCCACGTAGAGCGCGGACGCCGGCGCCTGCGCGCGGAGGCATTCCAGCACCGGATTGCGCCCGAGCACCGTCTCGGTCTCCTCGACGCGTTTCACCGGCTTGCGGGATTCTCTGGCCGCCCGCTTCCCGGCCGGATGATGCGGCCGCAACTGCGCCGGGGGCGTGGCGCCGCGACCTTGGAGTCCGCGGCGGCGCACACCGCCGGAGCCCTTCGTGGGCCCCTTCTTGGTGCCCTCCTTGCGCACGGCGCCGCGGCGCTTAGAGTTACCGGCCATCCCGGGCTATCCGCCGAATTCCGTCAGCGACCACTGGGGGCCGTCGGAGGTGTCGGTGACCTCGATACCGGCCGCCTTGAGACGATCCCGGATCTCGTCGGCCGCCGCCCAGTCACGATCCTGGCGCGCACGTTCCCTGCGCTGAACCTCCGCGCGCACCAGGACGTCGACGGCGGCCAAAGCTGCGGAGGTCTCGTCACGGCTCTCCCACCGCTCGTCGAGCGGGTCGCAGCCGAGAATGCCCATCTCCGACCGGATCTCACCGGCCTTGGCCAGCGCCGTCGCGTGGTCACCGGACTCCAGAGCCCGATTGCCCTCGGCACGGGCGCCGTGCACTTCGGCCAGGGCGGCCGGCACACCGAGGTCGTCGTCCAACGCGGCAGCGAAACGCTCGGTCCACGTGGTCGGGACCACCGCACCGACTCTGGTGCGCACCCGGTGCAGGAACTCCTCGATACCGGTGTACGCCTTCGCCGCGTCCTGCAGTGCCGTCTCGGAGAACTCCAGCATCGATCGGTAGTGCGCGCTGCCCAGGTAGTAGCGCAACTCCGCCGGACGCACGCGTTGCAGAACAGCGGGGATCGCGAGCACATTGCCCAGCGACTTGCTCATCTTCTCCCCGCCCATGGTGACCCAGCCGTTGTGCAGCCAGAAGTTTGCGAAACCGTCGCCGGCCGCGCGGGCCTGAGCGATCTCGTTCTCGTGATGGGGGAAGACCAGATCCATACCACCGCAGTGGATGTCGAACTGGGCTCCGAGGTACTCATGAGCCATCGCCACGCACTCCGAATGCCAGCCCGGACGGCCCCGTCCCCACGGTGTCGGCCATGCCGGCTCTCCGGGCTTGGCGCCCTTCCAGAGGGTGAAGTCACGTTCGTCGCGCTTGCCCGCACCCACCCCCTCGCCCTGGTGGACGTCGTCGATCCGGTGCCCGGAGAGCTTGCCGTAGTCGGCGAAACTCTGCACATCGAAGTAGACGTCGCCGGCGCCGGTGTAGGCATGCCCGGTCTCGATGAGGCCGCTGATGAGTTCCACGATCTGGGTGATGTGGCCGGTCGCCCGCGGTTCGGCCGACGGTGGCAGTACGCCGAGCGCGTCGTAGGCGGCCGCGAATGCACGTTCGTGGGTGGCGGCCCACTCCCACCAAGGTCGGCCCGCTTCGGCTGCCTTGGTGAGGATCTTGTCGTCGATGTCGGTGACATTGCGGACGAACGCCACGTCGAGACCTTTGGCCATCAGCCAGCGGCGCAGCACGTCGAAGGCGACGCCGCTACGAATGTGGCCGATGTGCGGCAGGCTCTGCACGGTCGCACCGCAGAGATAGATCGACGCATGACCCGCGCGCAGCGGTACGAAGTCGCGCACGGCACCGCTGTAGGTGTCGTGTAAGCGCAGGCCGGTCACGACGACGCAGCTTACCGGGACGCTTCGATGACGAGAGCGGTGGCGATGGCCGCCATTCCCTCACCTCGACCGGTCAGGCCGAGCCCGTCGGTGGTCGTCGCCGAGACCGAGACCGGTGCGCCGAGAAGTTCGGAGAGCAGTCGCTGCGCCTCATCGCGGCGCGGACCGACCTTCGGGCGGTTGGCGATCACCTGCACCGCGGCGTTTCCGACCCGCAATCCGCTGGAGGCGAGCATGTCCCGGACGTGGGCGAGCATCTGTGACCCACCGACGCCGCGCCAACGCGGGTCGTCCACGCCGAAGACGGTGCCGAGATCACCGAGCCCCGCCGCCGATAGCAGCGCGTCACAGAGTGCATGCGCGGCCACATCGCCATCGGAGTGACCGGCGCAGCCGTCGTGATCGGTGAACAGCAAGCCCAGAAGCCAGCAGGGCCGGCCGGGTTCGATCGGGTGGACGTCGGTGCCGATGCCGACTCTCATGAGCGGACCTCCGACGACGCGAGCACAGCCCGGGCCTGCAGCAGATCCAACGCGGTGGTGATCTTGAAGGCAAGCGGGTCACCGGGCACGGTGTGCACCGGGACGCCGAGGCTCTCCACCAGGGATGCGTCATCGGTGGCCGAGGTGCCGGCCTGGCTGTAAGCCCTCCGCAACAGCGCGGTCTCGAAGCCCTGCGGGGTCTGCACCGCGCGCAAGCCCGCCCGCTCCGGGGTACCCAGAACCGTGCCGTTGGCGTCGACCGCCTTGATGGTGTCGACCACCGGCAGCACCGGGATCACCGCGCGCATCCCGGCGCACAGCGCGTCGACCACGCGGCGGATCTGATCGGCAGGGGTCAGGGCCCGCGCGGCATCGTGAACGATGACGAACTCCGGGTCTCCCACCACCTCCAGGGCCGACCGGACGCTGTCGGTGCGCTGTGCACCGCCCGCCACGACCGACACCCGGTTACCCAGCGTCGCCTCCGCCCGGCCCAACAGATCGGCGGGGACGGCGACCACTACGAGGCCGATGACTCCCGATTCGAGTAGACCCTCGACCGCATGCTGCAGCATGCTGCGGCCACCGAGGTCGACGAACGCCTTGGGAACGCCCGCACCCAGTCGCTCACCGGATCCGGCCGCAGGAACGATCGCGACCGTGTTCGCCACTCCAGAGCCCCCTACCTGCTGAGGGCGACTGCCTGCTGAGGGCGTTCTAGGGCCCTACCGGCAGTCAAGACGCCGCGGCCAGAACCTCGTCGAGGATGATCGACGCCTTGGCGTCATCGGTGTTCTCGGCCAGTGCGAGCTCGCCGACGAGGATCTGGCGTGCCTTGGCGAGCATCCGCTTCTCTCCGGCCGACAGACCGCGCTCCTGGTCGCGACGCCAGAGGTCGCGAACGACCTCGGCCACCTTGTTGACGTCACCGGAGGCCAGCTTCTCCAGGTTCGCCTTGTACCGGCGGGACCAGTTGGTGGGCTCCTCGGTGTGCGGAGCGCGCAGCACCTGGAACACCTTGTCGAGGCCTTCCTGGCCGACTACGTCGCGGACGCCGACGTACTCGGCATTCTCCGCGGGCACCCGAACGGTCAGATCACCCTGAGCAACCTTCAAGACGAGGTATTCCTTTTGTTCGCCCTTGACGGTCCGGGTTTCGATCGCTTCGATCAATGCAGCGCCGTGATGTGGATACACGACGGTGTCTCCGACCTTGAAAATCATCAGATTCGAGCCCCTTTCACCCCCTGATCCTAACACGGGGGCAGACCCACTGCGGAACAACGGTGCAGGTCAGGGCCCCGACAGCCGAAGACTGGGGGTTGACACACGAGCGTTTCCGTGCAACGCGTCCGCTAGCCGGGGCCACAATCAGGCGCCGATGACCCGCCCGACGTGCGCAGATCGGCGGCTGTGCGATGCCCTACCGCGCCGGGGTCGCACCTACTACTGTGCATAGTCGATCCCCTCGCGGGTCCGGCTGCCGCCGGCCGCCCGCCTGAAAGCAGGAGGCTGCTGTGAACCGGTTGACGACCCGCATCTGTGCCGCGACGGCCGGCGTTGCGGCCTGCGGTGCGATCCTGACCGGGTGCAGTTCGGGGCAGATCACCCAGACCTCCACCCAGAAATCGGGGGTGAACGGGATGTCGGCCAACATCAACAACATCGCCCTGCGCAACGTGTACCTGAACGCCAGCCAGTCCCGCGACTTCCTGCAGCCCGGCCGCACGGTGCCGCTGGTGTTCGTGGCGGCCAACGACTCCGCCGACTTCAACGACCGCCTGCTGGCGGTGACCTCGGAGGTGGGCGAGGTGGACCTCACCGGCGACACCGTGATCCCGGCCAACCGGGCTCTGATCGTCGGTGGTTCTGGCGACGAGGTGTCCGCGATGGGCAGTGCGACTCCCGTCGGCGCCGACGTCACGCTGGCTGAGCCGATCACCAACGGCCTGTCCTACAAGTTCACCTTCGAGTTCGAAAAGGCCGGCAAGGCGACGATCTCCGTGCCGATCTCGGCCGGCGAATAGTCCGCCAGTCAGTCCTGGCCGAGGGCTCGTCGTTGCCCGGAACTGTCGCACTGACCGACTAGCGTCGTTCACGTGGCCAAGGCTCGATCCCAGTACCGGTGCACGGAGTGCCGGAACATCACCGGCAAATGGGTCGGCCGCTGCCCCGAGTGCGGAAGCTGGGGTTCGGTCGAGGAGGCCGCGGTCTTGGCATCGGTCACCGGCGGCGCGGCTGCGCGCTCGACCGCACCGGTGACACCGGCCGTTCCCATCACGTCGATCGATCCCGACCGCACGCGCCACTTCCCCACCGGCGTAAGCGAACTCGACCGCGTGCTCGGCGGCGGCGTGGTGCCGGGTTCAGTCACCCTGCTGGCCGGAGACCCGGGTGTCGGCAAGTCGACCCTGCTGCTGGAGGTCGCGCACCGGTGGGCGCAGTCCGGCCGTCGCGCCCTCTACATCTCCGGTGAGGAGTCCGCGGGGCAGATCCGCATGCGTGCCGAGCGGACCGGGTGCACCCATGACGAGGTCTTCCTGGCGGCGGAGTCCGATGTCAACACCGTGCTCGGTCACGTCGACGCCGTCCAGCCCAGCCTGGTGATCGTCGACTCGGTGCAGACCATGGTCGCCGGGGACGCCGACGGCGTCGGCGGCGGTGTGACTCAGGTTCGGGCGGTCACCGCAACGCTGACCGCGGCGGCGAAATCAAGTGGTGTCGCGATGGTCCTCGTCGGACACGTCACCAAGGACGGCGCGATCGCCGGCCCGCGGACGCTCGAGCACCTCGTGGACGTGGTGCTGCACTTCGAAGGCGACCGCAACACCACCACCCGGATGGTGCGGGGTGTGAAGAACCGCTTCGGAGCCGCGGACGAGGTGGGCTGCTTCCGGTTGCAGGACGAGGGAATCGAATGTGTCAGCGATACCTCCGGACTCTTCCTCGAACATCGGGCCGACGCCGTGCCGGGCACCGCGGTCACCGTGACACTCGACGGCAAGCGCCCGCTGATCGGTGAGATCCAGGCGCTGCTGACCGCACCCCCCACCGACCACTCGCCGCGGCGGACAGTGGTCAGCGGCATCGATCCTTCCCGGGTCGCGATGATCACCGCGGTGCTGCACAAACGTGCGGGCATCCCGATTGCAAGCCTGGACATCTACCTTTCGACGGTCGGCGGGATGCGCTTGACCGACCCCTCGTCGGACCTCGCGGTGGCGGCGGCGATGACCTCAGCGGTGACGGGGCATCCCCTGCCCGCGACCGCCGTGGTGTTCGGCGAAGTCGGATTGGCCGGCGACTTACGCAGGGTCAGCGGTATGGACCGGCGACTGGCTGAGGCGGCCCGGCTCGGGTTCGATCTGGCCGTGGTCCCGGCCGGCTGCGGCCGCGGCCCCAAAGACATGCGGACGCTGGAGTCGGCCACGATCGTCGACGCTCTTCACGCCATCACGGCCATCAGCGGGGCGAGTGGCGACGGGCCGTACCCGGACTTCTAGCCTCCCGGCGCAGGAGCCGGCGCGGGCGCCGGCTCTCCGGCGGCTGCGGGCGGCGGCGGGGCGACTGGTGGGGCATCGGCCAGCATGAACGGAACGGCAGCCGAGCGCAGGTTGCCCAGCTGCACCACCAGGTTGTAGGTGCCCGGACCGATCGGTTCACGGGGCAACGGGCACTGCGGAGCCGACCCCATGCCGGTCCAGGTGACCTCGGTGGTTACCTGCTCACCCGGATTGAACGTCTTGACCAACGTCTCGTTGGACGGGGCACAGTCCAGGTTCGACCACAGCCGCTTGTTGTCCAGCGAGTACACGTAGGCGGCGAGCACGGCGGCTCCGACGTCGCGCTTGCAGGCGACGAGACCGATGTTGGTGACCACCATGGTGAACTTCGGCTGATCGCCGATCACGTACTGCGGGGCGTTCGTGACGCCCTTGACCGCCAGGTTGGAATCGGGGCAGTCGTCGCCGGCTTGCAGGATCGGCGGCGGTGCCACGGCCGCGGTCTCCGTCGGCGTCGGCGGCGGGCTGGACTCCGCCGGCGGGATGACGGGCGTCTTGTTCTCCGGTTGCGGGGTGGCGACGGTCGCGGTCTTGGCGGTGTTGTCCGACCGGCCGAAGAGCGTGAATGCGCCGAAGCTGATCAGCCCGATCGTCAGCAGGACGATTCCGAGCGCCAGCCCCCGGCGTCGCCAGTAAATCTGTGACGGCAATGGGCCATGCGGTTCAAGATCCAGCACGATCTCACCGTAAAGCCAGGTCACCGCCTGCCGTCCGACCCGGCCCGGCGTGTCGCCTTGCGCGTTCCTGCGGCCCTAGTCCTCGCCGATGTCGCCCAGGTGTTCGCGCAGCATGATTCGGCCGTCGGCCAGGCTGTACGTGGCGCCCACGATCGCGAGTTCACCGTGCTGCACCTTCTCGGCGATGGCGGTGGACCGGGCCAGCAGTTGGGCGCCGGTCTCGATGACGTGCCGCATCTCGAACTCATCGACGCGGCGCAGCCCGTCACGGCGCGCCAGCATGATCGACGGCGTCACGCGTTCGACGACGTCGCGGACGAAGCCGCCGGGGATCTTGCCCTCGTCGAGGGCGGCCAGCGAGGCCTGCACCGCGCCACAGCTGTCGTGGCCGAGCACCACCACCAGGGGCACACCGAGCACGCTGACCGCGTACTCGATGGAGCCGAGCACCGCCGAATCGATGACGTGGCCCGCGGTGCGAACGACGAACATATCGCCGAGACCCTGATCGAAGATGATCTCCGCGGCCACCCTGCTATCGGCGCAGCCGAAGACCACCGCCTGCGGGCGCTGTTGGGCGGCCAGGCTCGCCCGGTGCTCGATGCTCTGGCTCGGATGTTCGGGACAGCCTGCGACGAACCGCTCGTTACCCTCCTTGAGTGCCTGCCACGCCTGCGCAGGGCTGGTTGTCGCCATGGCCCGTATTCAACACTGCCGCCCGGAGTGACCCCCGATGAGCATCGATGCCCAGACACTCATCGACTGGTACCGGCGAGCGCGTCGCGATCTTCCGTGGCGGGCGCCGGGCGTGACTCCGTGGCAGATTCTGGTCAGCGAGTTCATGCTGCAGCAGACTCCGGTGGCGCGAGTCGCGCCGATCTGGGTGGACTGGGTTGCCCGTTGGCCCACAGCGTCGGCGACTGCTGCGGCCGGCGCCGCAGACGTACTGCGCGCGTGGGGCAAGCTCGGCTATCCGCGGCGAGCCAAACGTCTGCACGAGTGTGCGTCGGTAATCGCCACCGAGTACGAAGACACGGTGCCCGATGACGTCGAGGTGCTCCTCGGCCTGCCCGGCGTCGGCGCCTACACGGCGCGGGCTATCGCCTGTTTCGCCTACGGCCGGCGGGTCCCGGTGGTCGACACCAACGTCCGGCGGGTTGTCGCCCGTGCGGTACACGGGCGTGCCGATGCGGCGAATCCGTCTGCGGTTCGCGATCACACCGACGTTGAGAAGCTGCTGCCCGAAGGCGAAGCGGCTGCGGTGTTCTCGGCCGCACTGATGGAACTGGGCGCGACCGTCTGCACCGCCCGTGCGCCGAAATGCGGGGGCTGTCCGCTGACGTCATGCGCGTGGCGTGCTGCGGGCTTTCCGCCGGGTGACGGTCCCTCCCGGCCGGTACAGCGCTACGCCGGCACCGACCGCCAGGTTCGCGGCCGGCTGCTGGACGTGTTGCGATCGAGTGCCGCCCCCGTGACGCGGGCCGAGCTCGATGTCGTGTGGCTGACCGACACCGCCCAGCGCGATCGTGCGCTCGACTCGCTGCTGACCGATGGCCTTGTGGAACAGACGGCCGATGGCCGTTTCGCCCTGGCAGGCGAGGGCTAGCTGTACAGCTAGCTCAATTCCCGGAGAAACATCTCGACAGCCGCGCGGTACTGCTCGGGCGCATCGTCATGAGCAAGATGTCCGGCACCTTCAATCCGAACATAGGTTGCCCGGTCGCCGGCCATCTGCGCCATCGTCATCATCTGTCCGGGCGGGGTCACGGAGTCGCCCGCCTCAATGAGCAGCACCGGCACCCGCACCGCACTCCACTGAGTCCAGTAGTCCTCGCCTCCCCATTCGGCGGCGATGCGCACCCAGTCGTCGGGCTCGCCGTGCAGGCGCCATCCGGTCACCGTCCGGTCGAAAGCTTCCAGAAAATAGCGGCCCGCGACCGCGCCGAACTCCGCGAGCACGGCTTCGGCGGAATCGAACTCGGCCGGCAACGCGTGCAACCACGGTTCCCATTCGCCGACCGTGCGTCCGACGAAATCAGGCGCCATGTCCTCGATGACCAGCCCGGCCACCAGATCCGGGCGCGACGCCGCCAGACACCAGGAGTGCATCGCTCCCATCGAGTGTCCGATCAGGACCGCCGGCGCCCCGATGGTCTCCACAGTGGTCTCCACAGTGGTCTCCACAGTGGTATCCACAGTGGTATCCACAGTGGTCTCCACAGTGGTCTCCACAGCGGCGGCGAGTTCTGCGACAAACGACTCCGTTGTGACCGACGCGGGTCGCTTTACGTCGCGGCCACGATGGCCGGGGGCGTCGTAGGTGTAGACCGCCCCGTGGCGGACGAGCCACTGCAGTTGCCGATCCCAGGTGGTGCCCCGGCCCATGAGGCCATGGACCAGGACCAGTGGGCGCCCCTCACCTCCGCGGTAGCTCAGCGGTGCCGCACTCACCGTCTCATTGTGCCGGTAGCCTGACGCCATGACCGTGGTGAAGATCAACGCCATCTCCGTCCCTCCCGGTGCCGGTCCGGAACTGGAGAAGCGGTTCGCCCACCGGGCGCATGCCGTCGACAACCAGCCGGGCTTCCTCGGCTTCCAGTTGCTGCGCCCGATCAAGGGCGAGGATCGCTACTTCGTCGTCACCCAGTGGGAGTCCGAAGAGGCCTTCCAGTCGTGGGCCAGCGGTCCGGCGATCGCCGCCCACGCCGGCGAACGTGCCAACCCGGTGTCGACCGGGGCTTCGCTGCTCGAGTTCGAAGTTGTGATGGACGTTGCCCGTTCCGACTCCGGCAGCTAGGCCCCCCGGCGCCGTCCGGCGCGCGGCACGCGTCCTTGCCGCACTGGCCGCTTCCGTCGCCATGACCGCGGGTTGTGCGCAGGCTCCGGCAACTCCGGCGCACGACGAGGGCAAGATCGGGCTGAACACGCCTCAGGGTGTGCGTGCCCAGCAAGTCATGGACATGCTGAACTCCGACTGGCCCATCGGCACGGCGAGTATCGCAACACTGGCGGCCGCCGACATGATCGAGCCGGTCACCGCGGTGATGGATCGGCTGTGGTGGGACCGTCCCTACACGCTGACCGGGTTCGACATCCGCGCCGGATCGGTCACCCTGCATCTGATCAGTTCCTACGGCGCGCTGCAGGACGTCGAGGTCCGAACCAACGATCAGACGATGGTCAGTCGCCTGGTGGTCGAAACCCGCAAGCCCAAGATCGAGTCCTGGCATGACGTCGATAAGGCGCTCAGCGGCACGGGTGCGCGTTATTCCTGGATGGTGTCGAAGGTCGACGCTGGCCGCTGCGAGAAAGTCGCCGGCACGAATACATCCGAGTCTCTGCCGCTGGCCTCGATCTTCAAGACCTACGTGCTGTTCGCCCTCGAGGAGGCCGTCACAGCGGGCCGAGTGCGCTGGGACGACCGTCTGACGATCACCACCGAGGCGAAGAAGCTTGGTTCCTCCGGATTCGACAAACTACCGGCCGGTTCGCAGATCACCGTGCGCCAGGCCGCCGGCAAGATGATCGCGACGAGCGACAACATGGCCACCGACCTGTTGATCGAGCGGCTCGGCACGCGCGCGGTGGAGCAGGCATTGATCGACGCCGGACATCATGACCCCGCGAGCATGACTCCCTTCCCCACGATGCGGGAGATCTTCTCGCTGGGCTGGGGCAATCCCGACCTGCGCGAGCAGTGGCGGTCCGCCACCGGGTCGCAACGAGCCGCGCTGCTCCGCGAGGCCGATATCCGGCCCTACGAGCCGGATCCGCAGCGCACACACTCGCCCGGCTCGGCGTACGGGGCGGAGTGGTACGGGACGGCCGAAGACATCTGCCGGGTGCATGCGGCACTCCAGCGCAACGCCGTGGGCATGGCCACACCGGTGCGCGACATCATGTCCGAGGTTGCCGGAATCGATCTGGACCGCGACCAGTGGCCCTACATCGGCGCGAAGGCCGGCAACCTTCCCGGCGATCTGACATTCAGCTGGTACGCGGTCGACCGCTCCGGCCAACCCTGGGTGGTCAGCTTCCAGTTGAACTGGCCGCGCTACCACAGCCCGAACGCCGGCGGCTGGGTGATGACGATCATCAAAGGGGTCTTCGGGCTGCTGCCAAGCTACCGCTAGGCACGACTGCGGGCGGCCACCCGAGGGTGACCGCCCGCGTATGTTCGTCGTTATTCGGTCGCTGCAGTCGCCAGGTCCGGCTCGATCGTCTCCCGCTTGGGCCCACCGGTGAAGGTGAACTTGGCGTTCTCGCCGGCGCCCTCGCCGTCCCAGTTCTCGACGTCGACGGTGACCAGCTGGCCCGGCCCGACCTCTTCGAAAAGGATCTTCTCGGAGAGGGCGTCCTCGATCTCGCGCTGAATCGTCCGGCGTAGCGGCCGGGCGCCGAGCACCGGATCGAAGCCGCGGCGGGCCAGTAGTGCCTTGGCGTTGTCGGTCAACTCCATCTCCATGTCCTTGGTCTTGAGCTGCTTGGACACGCGATTCACCATCAGGTCGACCATCTGGATGATCTCGTCCTGGGTCAGCTGGTGGAACACGATGATGTCGTCGATGCGGTTGAGGAACTCCGGCCGGAAGTGCTTCTTGAGCTCGTCGTTGACCTTCTGCTTCATCCGCTCGTAGTTGTTGTCACCGCCGCCCTGGGTGAAGCCCAAGCCGACGGCCTTGGAGATGTCGGCTGTGCCCAGGTTCGAGGTGAAGATCAACACGGTGTTCTTGAAGTCGACCGTGCGACCCTGGCCGTCGGTCAGACGACCGTCTTCGAGGACCTGCAGCAGGGTGTTGTAGATCTCCTGATGCGCCTTCTCGATCTCGTCGAACAGCACCACCGAGAACGGCTTGCGCCGCACCTTCTCGGTGAGCTGTCCGCCCTCCTCGTAGCCGACGTACCCGGGAGGGGCGCCGAAGAGGCGCGAGGCGGTGAAGCGGTCGTGGAACTCGCCCATGTCGATCTGGATGAGCGCGTCGTCGTCGCCGAACAGGAACTCCGCAAGCGCCTTGGACAGCTCGGTCTTACCGACACCGGACGGGCCGGCGAAGATGAACGAGCCGGACGGCCGCTTCGGGTCCTTCAGACCCGCGCGGGTACGGCGGATAGCCTTGGAGACCGCCTTGACCGCGTCCTCCTGCCCGATGATCCGCTTGTGCAGTTCGTCCTCCATCCGCAGCAGGCGGGTCGTCTCCTCCTCGGTGAGCTTGAACACCGGGATACCCGTCCAGTTGCCCAGGACCTCGGCGATCTGTTCATCGTCGACTTCGGCGACCACATCCAGATCGCCGGAGCGCCATTGCTTCTCGCGTTCGGCACGCTGGGCGACGAGTTGCTTCTCACGGTCGCGCAATGAGGCCGCTTTCTCGAAGTCCTGCGCGTCGATCGCGGACTCCTTCTCCCGGCGGGCGTCGGCGATCTTCTCATCGAATTCGCGCAGATCCGGCGGAGCCGTCATCCGGCGGATCCGCATCCGGGCACCGGCCTCGTCGATCAGGTCGATCGCCTTGTCCGGCAGGAAGCGGTCGTTGATGTAGCGATCCGCGAGCGTCGCGGCGGCCACCACCGCGGCATCGGTGATCGACACCCGGTGATGGGCCTCGTAACGATCGCGCAGCCCCTTGAGTATCTCGATGGTGTGGGCGACCGTCGGCTCACCTACCTGGACCGGCTGGAAACGGCGCTCCAGTGCGGCATCCTTCTCGATGTACTTGCGGTACTCGTCGAGCGTGGTCGCGCCGATGGTCTGCAGCTCCCCGCGGGCCAGCTTGGGCTTGAGGATCGAGGCAGCGTCGATCGCACCCTCGGCGGCACCCGCGCCGACAAGGGTGTGCAGCTCGTCGATGAACAGGATGATGTCGCCGCGCGTGTTGATCTCCTTG
>Ga0194053_10001023_pt1 | contig 18784 bp, 20 predicted proteins | sample SepL228m_MetaG_FD_161684 | JGI IMG/M metagenome (GOLD analysis project Ga0194053, IMG submission 161684) | Anoxic zone freshwater microbial communities from boreal shield lake in IISD Experimental Lakes Area, Ontario, Canada - Sep2016-L227-8m | ecosystem: Environmental > Aquatic > Freshwater >... | reverse complement strand
ACCCCCATGCCCTTCTGCCAATCCTGCGGCGCGGAAGTCCTGCCCCAGGCCATCGTCTGCGTAAAGTGTGGCGTGGGCCTCCCCACCAACCCCGGCCAGCCCACTGCCCCGACCGGCCCGGTCTCCGAAAAGAGCTGGGTGGCGACCCTGCTGCTCTGCTTCTTCTTGGGCTACTTCGGCGCCCACCGCTTCTACACCGGCCACACGGGCATCGCCGTGGTGCAGCTGCTGACCTTTGGTGGCTGCGGCATCTGGACCCTGATCGATTTCATCATGATCCTCACCGGGGGCCTGAAGGACTCCGCTGGCCTCCCCCTCCAGAAGTAGCCGCCTCGACCAGTTGATCCTGCTGGGGCTCGTCCTGGCGGGGCTCCTGGCCCTGCTGGGGCCGTCGCTGGTGCTGCGGCTGTCGCCGCCCTGCCTGCTCACCCTGGCCACGGGTCAGGCCTGCTGGGGCTGCGGCATCACCCACGCCCTGGTGGCAGCCCTACACTTCGACTTCGCCGGGGCTTGGCGGGCCAATCCCCGGGTCGTGGTGGTGCTGCCGCTGCTGGCCGCGGTCTCGCTGCGCTTCGCCCTGCGGGTCCTGCGGGCCTGGCGCGCCGAGAGACGCTGAATCCGGCTTGCTGAGCTAGAATGATGGCTCTGGAGGTCCCATGACGATGCTGTCCTTCCGTGGCGCTGCGCTGCTGCTGGCGCTGGCCTTCCCCCTGGTCGCCCAGACCAGCGACCCGGCCCCGAAGTCCGCCCCCAAGAAAGCCGCGAAAGCCAAGAAGCAGGCCGCGCCCAAGCCCAAGGAGCCCGAGATGATCACCACCGAGTCTGGCCTGAAGTATGTGGATACCGTGGTCGGCACCGGCGCCGCGCCGGTGCGGGGCCAGACCTGCAACGTCCACTACACCGGCTGGCTGTCCGATGCGGGCAAGCACGGCAAGAAGTTCGACAGCTCCGTGGACCGGGGCCAGCCCCTGGCCATCCCCATCGGCGTGGGCCGCGTCATCAAGGGCTGGGACGAGGGTCTCCTGTCCATGAAGGTCGGCGGCAAGCGCACCCTCATCATCCCCTCGCACTTGGGCTACGGCCCCCGCGGCGCCGGCGAGGACATCCCCCCCAACGCCGAGCTGATCTTCGACGTCGAGCTGATCAGCGTCCAGTAGCGGCTGCCAGCCCAAAGGAAAAGAAGAAAGCCAACCACGAAGAAGAAGTGCCTGGTCTTCCTTCGTGGTCTTGGTGGTCTTCGTGGTTCGTTCTTGATTCTTGGAAAAACGGTTTAACCACAAAGAACACAAAGATCGCAAAGAAAAGAAGGGGCTGAGATCGAATGCCCTTTTTTGTGTCCTTTGTGTCCTTTGTGGTTCAGATTTTCTTGTGAAGACAGGTTCACCACGTAGAAGATGAATTCCCAGGTCTTCTTTCGTGGTCTTAGTGGTCTTCTCGGTATCGGCTGCGCCGATACGCGAGACAAACTGAAATGTCGTGGTTAGGGCCAGTAGTGCCCAGGTCAGAACTTCCACTCAGGATGCAGGTGGCCCTGGAAGATGGGCTGCACGGGGCCGGTCATGAGGACGCGGCCCTCGGGGCTGAAGTCGATGTCCAAGGAGCCGCCGGGCATGCTGACGGTGACGTGGGGATCGATGAGGTTCAGACGGCGGCAGGCGGCGGCGGCGGCGGCGCTGCTGCCGGAGGCGGGGGTGTAGCCGGCGCCCCGCTCCCAGATCTCGATGCGGAGGCGCTCCCGGCTGGTGACCTCCACCAGCAGGACGTTCACGCGCTCGGGGAACTCGGGGTGGCGCTCGATCTTCGGGCCAAGCCGGCGGGCATTGGCGGGGGAGACCTCGCCGGGGAAGATGATGCAGTGGGGGTTGCCCAGGTTGAGGGCGGTGATGGTGATGGGCCCTGTGGGCAGGAACAGGGGGGTCTCCAGCACCTCCAGGTGGGCCGCGATGCCCGTGAAGGGGATGTCCCCGGCCCGGAAGCTGGGCAGGCCCATGTCCACCTGGGCCAGGCTGCCGTCCGCCGCCAGGAAGCGCACGTCGAAGTGCCCGCCGAGGGTGTGGATGCAGCAGGCCAGGGACTTGGCATGGCCGGCCTCCAGCAGGTAGCGGCCAAAGATGCGGATGCCATCGCCGCTGGTCTCCGCCTCGCTGCCGTCAGGGTTGAAGATCCGCAACCCGAAGGCCTCGGGATGGCCGGGGACTGCCGTGGGCCCCAGCAGGAGGCCATCGGAACCGATGCCCAGGCGCCGGTCGCAGAGGGCTTGGATCAGCTTGGGATCCGGCTCGAAGGGGGCCCGCGTCGGATCGACCACGAGGTAGTCGTTCCCGAGCACATGGAATTTGGAAATGGGAAAATCATGAAGCATGCGGTTGTCCTGGTGGGTGGCCGCCCTCCGGGCCAAGGCTTGCCCCGAATGGCTTCCGGCGCTGCAGGCAGGACGGGACCTGCAGATCCTTCCTGAAGCCCGAGCAGACTAGCATTCGAGCCAGCAGGCAGCAACCCAGAGGCGCTCCCCGCAAAGAGGAGCGCCTCCGGACCGGCGAGGTTCACAGCGTGATGCGGGTTCCCAGCACTTGCAGGAACTGGGCAAGCCAGGCGGGATGGGCGGGCCAGGCGGGGGCGGTGACCAGGTTGCCGTCGGTGACGGCGCCGTCGATGGCGATCTCCGCATACTTCCCTCGGGCGATCTCGACCTCGGCGCGGCAGGCAGGATAGGCCGAGCAGGTGCGGCCCTCCAGCACCCCGGCTGCGGCCAGGAGCTGGGCGCCATGGCAGATGGCCGCCACGGGCTTCCCGGCAGTGAAGAAGTGCCGCACCAGCTCCAGCACCTCCAGGTTGAGGCGCAGGTACTCCGGGGCGCGCCCACCGGGGATGAGCAGGGCGTCGCACTGGCCCAGGTCGATGTCATCAAAGGTGGCGTTGAGGGTGAAGCGGTGGCCGGGCTTCTCGGAGTATGTCTGGTGGCCCTCGAAGTCGTGGATGGCGGTGGCGATCCAGTCCCCCGCGACCTTGCCCGGGCACACAGCCTGGACCTTGTGGCCCACGGCCAGCAGCGCCTGGAAGGGCACCATGATCTCGTAGTCCTCGCCGAAGTCTCCGACGAGCATGAGGATGTTTTTCGCGGCCATATCTGCCTCCAGTGAGCGTGGGGCCTGATTATGCCCCCGCCGCCGGCTTGCAGGCCTGATAAACAAAGGAACGGGTGATGATTTCACCGAAAAATTACATGACCTGCGGGGGATCTATTTGGGTACTTCGGGAATCTCCGGGGGGCACAAAGACGGCAAACCCCAGATGGCGAAGATGGCGAGCTGCGACCCATCGCCGGAATCACAGAAGCCACCGGCTGAAATGCTCTACAAGGAAAAAGAAAATCAGCCACCGATGAACACCGATGAACACCGATGAACACCGATAAAGACATGAAAAAAACAAACACCAATATCTATTAAGTTTTTGCTTTATCAGCTTTTAATCGGTGTTCATCGGTGTTCATCGGTGGTTAAAAAAGCTTTTTTTTAACTTTAAGCCTGCAGGTAGACCTCGGCGCCCTTCTCGGCGAACTCGGCGCTCTTCTCTTCCATGCCCTTCTGCAGGGCGGCTTCCTCGGAGAGGCCCTGGGCGGCAGCGTATTGCCGGACATCTTCCGTTATTTTCATCGAGCAGAAGTGGGGGCCGCACATGGAGCAGAAGTGGGCGCTCTTGGCACCCTCGGCGGGCAGGGTCTCGTCGTGGAACTCCCGGGCGGTGTCGGGGTCCAGGGCCAGGTTGAACTGGTCCTCCCAGCGGAACTCGAAGCGCGCCTTGCTCATGGCATCGTCCCAGATGCGGGCGCCCGGATGGCCCTTGGCCAGGTCGGCAGCGTGGGCGGCGATGCGGTAGGCGATGACGCCGTCCTTCACGTCCTTCTTGTTGGGCAGGCCCAGGTGCTCCTTGGGTGTGACGTAGCAGAGCATGGCGCAGCCGAACCAGCCGATCATGGCCGCGCCGATGGCCGAGGTGATGTGGTCGTAGCCCGGGGCGATGTCCGTGGTGAGGGGGCCCAGGGTGTAGAAGGGGGCCTCGTCGCAGACCTCCAGCTGCTTGGTCATGTTTTCCTGGATGAGGTGCATGGGCACGTGGCCGGGGCCCTCGATCATCACCTGCACGTCGTGCTTCCAGGCGATCTTGGTGAGCTCGCCCAGGGTCTCGAGCTCGCCGAACTGGGCCTCGTCGTTGGCGTCGGCGGTGCTGCCGGGCCGCAGGCCGTCGCCCAGGGAGAAGGCCACGTCGTAGGCCTTCATGATCTGGCAGATGTCTTCGAAGTGCGTGTAGAGGAAATTCTCCTGGTGGTGGGCCAGGCACCACTTCGCCAGGATGCTGCCGCCCCGGCTGACGATGCCCGTGACTCGCTTGGCGGTCATGGGGACGTAGCGCAGGCGCACCCCGGCATGGATGGTGAAGTAGTCCACGCCCTGCTCGGCCTGCTCGATGAGGGTGTCGCGGAAGATCTCCCAGGTGAGGTCCTCGGCCTTGCCATTGACCTTCTCCAGGGCCTGGTAGATGGGCACGGTGCCGATGGGGACGGGGCTGTTGCGCAGGATCCACTCGCGGGTCTCGTGGATGTTCTTGCCGGTGCTGAGATCCATGACGGTGTCGGCGCCCCAGCGGATGGACCAGGCCATCTTCTCGACCTCCTCCTCGATGCTGGAGGCCACGGCGGAGTTGCCGATGTTGGCGTTGATCTTCACCAGGAAGTTGCGGCCGATGATCATGGGCTCGGCTTCCGGGTGGTTGATGTTGGCGGGGATGACGGCACGGCCCCGGGCCACCTCATCCCGCACAAACTCCGGGGTGATGCGGCTCTTGAGGCCCGCGGCCTCGCGGCCCAGGTTCTCGCGGATGGCGATGAACTCCATCTCGGGGGTGACGACGCCCTGGCGGGCGTAGTGCATCTGGGACACATTGCAGCCCGCCCGGGCCCGCAGGGGCTGGCGGTCAGCATGGAAGCGAATGGCGTCCAGGTCCTTGTCCCGCTCCCGAAGCTTCCGGTAGAGGCTGGTGGCACCAGGCAACTCCTCCACGTCGCCGCGCCCGAGGATCCAGTCCTGGCGCAAGGGCTGGAGGCCCTTGGCAACGTCGATGGTGACGGTGGGATCGGTGTAGGGACCCGAGGTGTCGTAGAGCACCACCGGCTCGTTGGCCGTGAGGTTTCCCTCGAAGTCGCGGGTGGGGCTAAGGCTGATCTCGCGAAAGGGCACCTGGACCCCGGGCAGCTTGCCGGCCACGTGGATCTTGCGCGAGGCGGGGAAGGGCTTGAGGCAGGCGGCCAGGGCGGTCCCGGCTACGGGAGTCTGAGCCAAATCGGACTGCATGGTCATGAAAACTCCGGACTTGAGAAAATTCGGGCCAGGATAGATCCCGGAATCAGCAAGTTTATCGCGCCGGGGAAGGCTGGACGAATTCAAAGATTGTCCCCAACCCGCCGATAGGGGGGACACGGAGCCCCGCCATGCCCGAATATCCTCAGGACAACCAGGCCATCCCTGACCAGCTGATGCAGATCGCCGCAGAGCAGGAAGGAGGCGCAGGGCGGGTGCTGGACCAGATCGAGGTCGCCCAGCATAGCTTCGAGGAGATCCAGGCCCTGGCCAAAGAGTGTCAGGAGATCCTGCGAGTGCTCATGCCGCCCTCGGCAAACCTGGAAGCCCTCACGGAGAAGCTGGAGCAGATGGGCTTCCATGCCGACAATGGCGCCTACAACATCCAGGGCGCCTTCGACCTCTACCAGTACCAGGACATCGTGCGCCAGAAGCTCGAGCGCGTGGGCCGCAGCCTCATCGAGGTCTCCCACTACGTGCTGGCAAGCCTGCAGCCCAACAGCGAGCACCTGCCGAAGATGGCCCCCTCGGGACGGGACATCCTGCACCGCGAGCCTCAGATGGCCGACGTGATGAAGCCCGATGCCGACAGCGTGGTGGCTGAGTTCTTTGCCAAGGCCCACAAGGAGAAGGCAGCGAAGAAGGCCGAGGGATAGAACGCGACTGCTGCAATAATGGACCCTGGAGGGTCCATGCCCCGTCGTACGCTTTTCCTCGGCAGTCTGGCCCTGTGTCTGGTCGCTTCGGCCCAGCCCCAGGAGGACCCGGTCCTGCGGGCCCGCGCCCAGCGAACCTCGGCTGCGGGCATCGCGGATGGCGACCTGCCCCCGGTGCCACGCGGCATCGTGGAACCCCCGCCCCTGCCACCGCCCGAAGCCCACCAGCGGGATACGGCCAAAGGCAAGAAGGCCACGGCCAAGGGCAAGAGCAAAAAGGGCAAGGCCAGCACCGCCAAGGGCAAGAGCCCCAAGAAGGCCCCGGCCAAGGGGAAGCCCAAGTGAAGATCGGAGTCCTGACTTCCGGAGGGGACGCACCCGGCATGAACGCCGCCATCCGAGCCGTGGTGCGCCAGGCGGACGCCCTGGGGCACGAGACCTGGGGTATCTACCGCGGCTATCAGGGCCTGCTGGAAGGGGACCTCGAGCCCCTGCCCAGCCGCGCCTGCGCCAACATCCTGCAGCGCGGCGGCACCATCCTGCAGACGGCCCGCTGCCCGGCCTTCCACCAGCCTGAGACCCGGGCGCAAGCGGCCCGGGTACTCAAGGATGCGGGCATCGAGGCTCTCGTCGTCATCGGGGGGGATGGCAGCTTTCGGGCCGCGCAGGCCCTCATGCGCGAGCACGGCGTGGCCTGTGCCGGCATCCCGGGCACCATCGACAACGACCTGCCGGGTACGGACCGAACCCTGGGTTTCGACACGGCCCTGAACACTGCCGTGGAGGCCATCGACCGCATCAGGGACACCGCCTCCAGCCACGGCCGCCTGTTCCTGGTGGAGGTCATGGGCCGCAGCTCCGGCATGCTGGCAGTGCACACGGCCCTGGCCTGCGGCGCCGAGGCGGTGCTCTACCCCGAGTCCCCCGAGGACAGCCTCGAAAGCCTCGTGGCGCGCCTCAAGGCCCACTGGGATGCCGGCAAGCGCAGCTCCATCGTGGTGGTGGCCGAGGGCGACACCGTGGGCCGGGCCATGGCCGTGGGCGAGCAACTCCGCCAGGAGCATGCCCTTGACCTCCGGGTGGTGGTGCTGGGGCACATCCAGCGGGGCGGCAGCCCCACGGCCCTGGACCGCATCTGGGGCAGTCGCTGGGGCGCCGAGGCCGTGCGCCGCTTGGACCGTGGCGAGCGGGGCTTCTACATGGCCGAGGTGGCGGGTGCCGCCGTGGCTCAGCCCCTGTCCCGGGTCCTGGACCCCCAGCCCCTGCCGCCGGGCGACCTGGGCATCCTGGTCTCCGTGCTTTCCCGGTAGGCTGGGATTTTCTGAAGGGGGCCTGATGTCGGGCATGACTAACGCTAATCCAACTGTCGCCGTCGTGATGGCCGGTGGGCGGGGGACGCGGTTCTGGCCCCGCAGCCGGAACGCCCGCCCCAAGCAGTTCCTGGCCATCGTCGGCACCGAGACCCTGCTCCACCAGACGGTGCACCGCCTGGACGGCCACGTGAGTCCGGAGCGCATCTTCGTGGTGACCACGGAAGACCTGGCCGAGGAGACCCGGCGCATGCTGCCGGAGCTGCCCCCGGAGAACGTCATCGTCGAGCCCGAGGGCCGCAACACCGCACCCTGCCTGGCCCTGGCCCTGGTGGAGATCGAGAAGAAGATCCCGAACGGCGTGATGGCGGTGCTCTCGGCGGACCACTGGATCGGGGACCGGGAGCTCTTCCTGGCGGACCTGGATGCCGCCGTGGCGCACGCCGCGGACAAGCGCGAGCTGGTCACCTTCGGCATCAAGCCCACCTATCCCGAGACCGGCTACGGCTACATCGAGTCCGAAGGCCAGGGCCCCGTGCTCAAGGTGACGGCCTTCCGCGAGAAGCCCCCGGCAGCCGTCGCCCTCCAGTATCTCGAGTCCGGCCGCCACTACTGGAACGCGGGCATGTTCGTGTGGACCCTGGCGGACTTCCGCCAAGGCCTGGAGCAGCATGCGCCGGACGTCTTGGCACCCCTCGACGCCTGGGTAGCCGCCGGCGCCCGGCCCGAGGCTCTGGCCGAGGCCTATCGCCAGCTGCCCAAGGTCGCCATCGACGTGGCGCTCATGGAGCGGGCGAGCTCCGTGGCCGTGGTGCCCACGCGCTTCCGCTGGTCCGACGTGGGCTCCTGGCCCGCCGCCATCGAGTTCCAGGAGGCGGATGCCACGGGCAACGTCAGCCTGGGCGACACCCTGTTGCTGGACACCCGCAACTGCGCCATCTTCGGGGGCAAGCGCTTCATCGCCGCCAGCGGGGTGGACGACCTCATCGTGGTGGACAGCGACGATGCCCTGCTGATCTGCCGCCGCGACCGCGCCCAGTCGGTGAAGGATGTCGTTGAGCGACTGCGGGCGGATGGTCGTACCGAACTCCTCTAGAAGCCCTTCTCAGAGCGGAAAGCGCACGCTTTCCGCTATAGGGAAAAGAAAAATCAAGGGAGGTGCCTAATGAAACGACCCGAGACGCTGCACGTGGACAAGCCCTGGGGCTCCTTCGATCAATACGCTCTGAACACGGCCTGCACGGTGAAGATCCTCACCTGTGCGCCGGGGCAGAAGCTAAGCCTGCAGCGGCACAGCTACCGCGGGGAGCTATGGGTGGCCCTGGACCCGGGCGTGGTGGTGGACCGGGACGGCGAAGAGCTGCGACCGGCCGTGGGCGAGGAGATCTGGCTGCCCCTGGGGAGCACCCACCGGCTGCGCTGCGACGCCACCACGGCCCAGCCCGTGCGGGTGCTTGAGGTGAGCCTTGGCACCTTCGACGAGGCCGACATCGAGCGCCTCCAGGATGACTACGGGCGCAGCTGATGCGGCCCTGGGTTCTGCTGCTCGCCGCCCTGCCGGCCCTGGCCCAGAGTGGCGAGGAGCTGCTGGCCCGGGTGGACCGCCTGCGCCATCCCTGGTCCGCCTTCACGGTGGAGCTGGAGCTGAAGGACGCGAAGACCGCCCAGCGCTGGAGGGTCTCGGCCCGGGAGAACGGCGACGCCCGCCTGGACGGCCTCAGCGAGAAGGAGCTGGGCCGCGCGGTGCTGATGCTGGGCGACCAGATGTGGCTGCTGCTGCCCGGCTCCAAGCGGCCCCTGAAAGTGACGCCCCAGCAGCGGCTCATGGGTCCCGCCGCGGGTGGCGACGTGGCGCGCACGCGGTTCCGCAAAGACTACACCGTCCAGGAGGTGGCGGAGGAGACGCTCGGTGACCGCCCCTGCTGGCGCCTGGATTTAAGCGCCCGGAGCCCCGCCCTGAGCGCACGGACGGTCCGCCTCTGGGTGGCCAAGGAGCCCGTGGCACCCCTCAAGGCCGAGTTCTACCTCGCCTCGGGCAAGCTGGCCCGGAGCGCCGCCTTCGGCCCCCTCACCGCGGCCCTGGGCCAGCCGGTCCTGTCCGGCCTGGAACTCACCGAGCCGAGCGGGGTGAAGGTGGCCCTGGTCTTCAGCGCCTGGTCCAAGGGGGGCGTGAACGCGGAGCTGTTCCGGGAACCCTGAGGCAGGCCGGGTGGGTGGGGATCGGTGCTAGACTCGACGGTGAGGTGCCCGCAAGGGCTTCCCGCCACCAATCATCCCTCCCAATGAACCCAGTCCCCTCGCGGGACTCCCGCTAAACTCCCCACCACTCGCAACCCCGCCAAACCTACCCTCTCGAAGCGCCCGAACCTCCGGGCGCTTCTTTTTTATGCCGATCACCCAAAGGAAAAGAGCTTTTCACCACGAAGACCACGAAGGAAGACAAGGCCTCTGTCCTGTAAATACACCCCGCCAGAACAGAACTGATCACCACCAAGACACCAAGGGCACCAAGAAAAGCATGGCCCCGCAGGCTGGGCCACCTTGCGCGCAACCCTTGGGGACTGCCACTCGTTCAGCACGGGTTGTATCCCGGGGGCGCCGGGGATGCGCTTCTTGGGACGCGACCCTGGCGCCCCCGGCATGGGATCTTTGCGGTGAGCGCTTTCCCTTCAAATGACGCGGCCTCAGTGCCCTGCGGGGGCCTTGGCCTGGGGCTTCTCGGTGTCCTTCTGCCGGGGCTGGGCTTTCTGGTGCTTGGTCTCGGCTGCTTCGGTGGCGGCGGACACGACCACGATGGAGATGCGACGGTTCTGCGGGTCCTTGGCCTCTTTGCCCTCGAGGGGGATGGTGTCGCCGTAGCCCGTGACCCGGCGCACCTGGCCTGGGCGGAGGCCGCCGGCGGCGCTCTCCATGACCCGGCGGGCGGCATTGGCCCGGTCCGAGCTGAGCTCCCAGTTGGTGTAGGCCCGGTTGGCGTACTGGCTGGAGTCCGTGTGCCCGCCGAGGACTACGCGGTTGGGCAGCTTGCCCAGCTCCCGGGCGATCTCTTTCAGGATCGACAAGGTGTAGCTCTTCAGGGTGGCGCTGCCGGAGTCGAAGAGCACCTGGGCAGCCTTGTCCTGGATCTGGATGCGCAGGCCCTCGTCCGTGAAGTCCATGCTGATCTGGTCCTGGAAGGCCTGGAGCAGCTCGTCCTGCTGGAAGGCCTTCTCGATGGACTCTGCCGTGGCCTCCATGGTCTTCCGCTCTTCAGCGGCGGCCCCCGGCGAATCCGCATTGGCGTCCGTGCCCCCGTCGCCGTCGGGGCCGGGCGCCATGCCCCGGCCACCGGGCAGGATGCCCTTGCCGTGGTCCGACAGGATCTCCTTGCCCCGGTCCGTGTTGAAGAAGTTGGCGTCCTGGAACATCCCGGCGATGCCCGCCTTGGTGTTCGCGTTCGCACTGCTGAGCAGCCACATCAGCAGGAAGAAGGCCATCATGGCCGTCACCAGATCCGCGTAGGCCACCTTCCAGGCACCGCCGTGGGCCGCGGCGTGGCCCCCCTTCTTCTTGACGTAGCGGATTTTGACTTCGGTGGGGGCTTGCTGCTCAGACATCGCCGCTACCTCGGCTTGATCTGCCGTACCACTTCCTCTAGCTCACCCGACCCCGGGCGCTCGGTGGAAGGGATGTTGCGCCGGGCGAACTCCACGGCGGTGATGGGGGCGGCCCCATTGCCGAAGCTGGTGAGGCCGGCGCGGATGCAGTTGAAGTAGAAGGCCTCGAGCCCGTTGACGGCGTCGATGTTCTTAGCCCAGGGCTGGAACACGCCGTAGGCCAGGAGAATGCCCAGGAAGGTGCCCACCAGGGCCGCGCCGACCTTGGCGCCGATGATGTTCGGGGGCTGATCCAGGAAGCCCATGGTGATCACCACGCCCATGACGCAGGCCACGATGCCGAAGGCGGGAAAGGCGTCGGCGAGGGCGCCCATGGCGGCGCCGGGAGCTGCGTTCTCCGCGTGGTGCACGTCCAGGTCCGCGTCCATGACCATGTCGATCTCGTCCATCTTGGCGCTGCCGTTGATGAGCAGCTTCATGGAGTCACAGAAGAAGTCCATCGCGTGATGGTTGCCGGTGAACGTCGGGTACTTCTTGAAGATGGATGAGTTGTGCGGATCGTTGACGTCCTGCTCCAGGGCCAGGAGGCCGCCCTTCTTGATGTTCACGTAGATCTCGTACTGCATCATCAGGGCTTCCATGTAGACGGGCTTGGTGTAGGGGCTGCCCTTCAGGGGCTTGGCCAGGTCCCCGGCCACCCGCTTGATGAGATTCAGGGGGTTGGAGGCCAGGAAGGCGCCGGCGCCGGCGCCGAAGATGATCAGCCCTTCGGCCGGCAGGGGGTGCAGCAGGGTGGCGATGCTGCCGCCTTCCATCAGGTAGCCCCCGATGACTGCGACGAAGACCACCGCCAACCCGATCAGAAAAAACATGCTGCAGCTCCTGCCGATTTCATCGGTAGGGAGGGGCCGGGGCTGAATTCTGGACACGATATGAGGCGCCACGCCTGCCACAATAAAAGCATTCGGAGGATTTATGACCCCAGCCCACCCCGCTCTCGGCCCCGTCGGCAGCTATGTGAAGCACCACTTCCGGCACTTCAACGCCGCGGCCCTGGTGGACGCCGCCGAGGGCTACCGGGTCTACCTCGAGCAGGGCGGCCGGATGATGGTCACCCTGGCCGGGGCCATGAGCACCGCCGAGCTGGGCCTCTCCTTCGCCGAGATGATCCGCCAGGACAAGGTGCACCTCATCGTCTGCACCGGCGCCAACCTGGAGGAGGACATCTTCAACCTGGTCGCCCACGACTTCTACGAGCGGGTGCCGCACTACCGCGACCTCACCCCCCAGGATGAGGCGGACCTGCTGGCCCGGCACATGAACCGCGTGACCGACACGTGCATTCCCGAGATGGAAGCCATGCGCCGCATGGAGAAGGCGATGCTGGACGTGTGGACCCGGGCCGACCAGGCGGGCGAGCGCTACTTCCCCCACGAGTTCTTCCAGCAGGTGCTGAAGTCCCGCGTGCTGGAGCCCTCCTTCCAGATCGATCCCAAGCACTCCTGGATGCTGGCCGCCCTCGAGAAGAATGTGCCCATCGTCGTCCCCGGCTGGGAGGACAGCACCCTGGGCAACATGTACGCGGCTGCCGTCATCCGCGGCGAGATCAAGAACGTCCATACCGTGCGCACCGGCATCGAGTACATGACCTGGCTGGCCCAGCACTACCAGGACGTCACCAAGACCGCGACCCTGGGCATGTTCCAGATCGGCGGCGGCATCGCCGGAGACTTCCCCATCTGCGTGGTGCCCATGCTGCACCAGGACCTGGAGCTGACCCACGTGCCGCTCTGGGGCTACTTCTGCCAGATCAGCGACTCGACCACCAGCTACGGCTCGTATTCGGGCGCCGTGCCCAACGAGAAGATCACCTGGGGCAAGCTGGGGATCGACACCCCCAAGTTCATCGTCGAGAGCGACGCCACCATCGTGGCGCCGCTGATCTTCGCGTATCTCTTGGGCTGGTGAGGGGGCTATCGGCTGTCAGCTGTCGGCTATCAGCTAAAGAACGTGCCCCATCGCTGAGGCAGGCCGGGTCCTTCTTGGCCGATAGCTGACAGCTGAGAGCCGAGGGCTCAGAGGTCCCACACCAGCAATCGCGCCCCGCCTCGCCCGGCCACGGGGACCATGCGCTGGGGCGTCTCTCCGGGCACTTCGAAGCTGTGGCTGATGAAGCGGCTGCCGGGCTTCAGCTCGCGGCGGGCCTTGGCCCAGAGGGCGGCCATGGGCACGGGTGAGAGGAAGGCGTAAACCACATCGAAGGCGGCGAGGTCCGTGCGCCAGAGGCTGCCCAGGCGGATGGTGGCGTTGGGCAGCGGCAGGCAGCGCAGCCAGGCCACCAGCCAGGTGAAGGGCGAGGCCTCGATGCCCGTGAACTGGCCGTCGGGCCGCACCCGGGCCAGGTGGGCCACGGGGCCACCGAAGCCGCAGCCCAGGTCCGCGAAGGCAAATCCTGGCCGCTCCGGCAGCAGGCCCTCTAGCTTCACCCAGGCATCCCGGCTGGCGTGGTAGAGCGGCACGCGAGTCAGCAGGCCCCCACCGAAGACCAGGGCCAGAGCCAGGAACAGGGCCAGATAGACCCAGCCCGGCACCGCCAGCCCCCAGAGCGCCCGGACCAGGAAGGGCAGCAGCGCCTGGAGGACGAGCCAGCGGACCTCCAGGACCAGGGCCCGGGACAGGAAGACCGCCCCCACCGCCTGCAGGAGCACCCAGACGAACCCCGGGAGCCGCAGACCCAGTCGCGCCAGCAGCACCAGGCCCGCGAAGGCCAGCCCCTGCGCCAGGAGGGCGCGGAGGACCGGGGGCAGGCGGTGGAGAAGGATGAGCGGCATGCTCCTATGCTAATCGGATGACCATCGGCCGCTTCGCCCCTTCGCCCACGGGGGTCCTCCACCTGGGCAACCTCCGCACGGCGCTGGCCTCGTGGCTGTCGGCCCGGGCGGCCGGGGGCCGCTGGTTGATCCGCATGGAGGATGTGGATGGGCCCCGCTGCAGCCCGAGAATCGGCGAGTTCCAGCTGGGGGACCTGGCGGCCCTGGGGCTGGAGTCCGATGTGCCGGTGCTCTGGCAGTCCGAGCGGACCGGGGCCTACCGCGCGGCCCTGGCAGCGCTCCACGGGGCGGACCGCCTCTACGCCTGCGCCTGCACCCGGAAAGATCTGCTGTCCCTGGCCTCTGCACCGCACGCGGGGGACGGCCTGCGCCCCTACCCCGGCCTCTGCCGGGACCGCGCCTGGGAGGGCTTCGACCACGCCTTGCGCCTGCACCTTCCCGAAGCGCCCGTGCCCTGGGCGGACCTTGTGCTGGGACCCCAGACCGACGACCCCGCAGCCCTCACGGGGGATCCCCTGCTCTTCCGCCGGGACGGCTGCTTCGCCTACCACTTGGCGGTGGTGGTGGACGATGGCGCCCAGGGGGTCACCGAGGTGGTCCGCGGGGCGGACCTGCGCCCGGTCACCGCCACCCAGCTCCGGCTCCAGGAGGCCCTGGGCCTGCCCCGCCCCGCCTATGCCCACCTGGGGATGGTGACCGCCCCGGACGGCAGCCGCCTGGGCAAGCGCGCTGGCGCCCTGGGCCTGGCTGCCCTGGCGGACCGGGGCGTCGACACGGCGCTGGTGCTGGGCTGGCTCGGCTGGAGCCTGGGTTGCCAGGCCACCCCCGACCCCTGCCGCGCCGAGGACCTCGTTTCAGCCTTCCACTGGGATCGAGTTCCCAAGGGCGACCTCCCCGTGCCCGCCGCATGGTGCTGAGGCGGGACCCGAAAGGACAAAGAGATGGATGGGTCGCTTAGGCCAGCTTGTTGACCTTCTCGGTATCCCCTGGCGGGGATACGCGAGACCCCAAAAACAAAGGACCCGGCTCTCCGGGTCCTTTGTGCAAAAGGGTAGGTCCGTTAGGCCAGCTTATTCACCTTCAGGGCCAGGCGGGACTTGGTGCGGTCAGCGGCGTTCTTGTGCATGACGCCCTTGCGGCAGGCCTTGTCGACCATGCCCTGGGTCAGGGGCAGCTGCGTGGCGGCCTCCGCCTTGTTGCCGGCTTCCACCGCAGTCAGGAACTTCTTGACGGCAGTCTTCAGCTCCGAGCGGTTGCTGCGGTTGTTGAGGCGGACCTCAGCATCGCGGCGGGCTTTCTTGACGGCAGACTTGTGATTGGCCATGGTTCGGGTCTCCAGCTCCCGGGGCAGTCCTTCGGGAAGCGCGAATAACCATCCTATCGCAAGCAGCCCTCGGGTCAAGCGGAAAAGACCGGCTCCAGGCCCCATTCGCCCCTTCCCGATTGGCCCGCGCCGGGGCATCCTGAAGGGAGGCGAATGGCCTCCCGAGAAGGGTGGGGTCATGCCGCAACAGAAACTGGAGTCCGTCGTGGAGCTCGCAGCGAAGGCCAAGGCCATTCGCAGGGATGCCCTGCTGCAGGTCTACAAGGCCCAGAGTGGCCACCCCGGGGGCAGCCTCAGCTGGGTGGACATCGGCGTGGCGCTCTATTTCCACGAGATGACCGTGTTCCCCGAGGACCCGACCAACCCCGCCCGGGACCGCTTCGTGCTGTCCAAGGGCCACGCCTGCCCCACCCAGTACGCCCTGCTGGCGCACCAGGGCTTCTTCCCCCGCACCGAGCTGGAGACCTTCCGCCGCTACCCAACGCGCCTCCAGGGGCACGCCGAGAACCACGCCACGCCAGGCGTCGAGGTCACCACCGGCAGCCTGGGCCAGGGCCTGCCCCAGGCTGTGGGCATCGCCATCGGCCTCAAGGTGCAGCAGGCACCCCAGCGCGTCTACTGCGTGGTGGGCGACGGCGAGAGCCAAGAGGGCATCATCTGGGAGGCAGCCATGGCGGCGCCCCACCACAAGCTGGACAATCTCTGCGTCTTCCATGACCTCAACGGCCTCCAGATCGACGGCGAGGTCAAGAAGGTCATGAATATCAACCCCGTGCCCGACAAGTGGCGGGCCTTCGGGTGGGCCGTGAAGGAGATCGACGGCCACGACTTCACCCAGATCCTGGAGGCCCTGGCCTGGGCCCGCACCGTGGTCGGCCAGCCCGCGATGATCTGCGCCCGCACCGTCAAGGGCAAGGGCGTGAGCTTCATGGAGAACCAGGCCGGCTGGCACGGCGTGCCGCCCAAGCCCGAGGAATTCGAAAAAGCCATGGCCGAGCTGGCCGACTGAACCCTGAGGAACCCCCGAGCATGGATGCCCTGAGAACCACTTTCGAACAGCACCTGGCGGCGGCCCTGCCCGGCGTGGAGATCACGCTGGAGCGGCCCAAGTCCGGCGAGCTGGGCGACCTCGCCTTCCCCTGCTTCCGCGCCGCCAAGCAGCTGGGCAAGAACCCCGTGCAGCTCTCCCAGGAGCTGGCCGCGGGCATCCACATCGACGGCGCCGCCCTGGTGGCGGCGGGGCCCTACCTGAACCTGAAGCTGGCGCCAGAGACCCGCGCCGCCGTCGTGCTGGGGGCCATCCTCCAGGCACCCGGGGACCAGCCCTTCGGCTCCCGCCGGGCCAACGGCCGCAAGGTCATCGTCGAATACAGCTCGCCCAACATCGCCAAGCTCTTCACCATTGGTCACCTGCGGTCCACCATGATCGGCCACGCCCTGGCCCAGCTGCACCAGTTCCTGGGCTGGGAGGTGCACCGCCTCAACCATCTGGGCGACTGGGGCACCCAGTTCGGCACCCTACTGGCGGCCTACACCCGCTGGGCGCAGGACGGCAACGCGGACCTGGAAGCGGACTTCGACTGGGCCGAGCCGGCCCCGGAGAAGCGCCGGACGCCGCTGTTCCGGCTCTTCCAGCTCTACGTGCGCTTCCATGCCGAAGAGGAAAACGACCCCGCCATGCGCGACGAGGGCCGCGCCTGGTTCCGCCGCCTGGAAGAGGGCGATCCCGAGGCCCGGCGCCTCTGGGCCTGGTTCCGCAAGATCTCGCTCAAGGAGTTCCAGCGCATCTACGACCGCCTCGGCGTGGCCTTCGACACCCTGGAGCAGGGCGAGGCCTTCTACGAGGACCAGCTGGTCCCCACCATGGCCCTGCTGGAGCAGGCGGGCCTGCTGGTGGAGGGCGACAAGGGCGCCCGCATCGTGAACCTGGAGGATGTGGGCATCGCCACCCCCTGCCTCGTGCAGAAGGGCGACGGCACCAGCATCTACGCCACCCGCGACCTGGCCGCAGCCCTCTACCGCAAGCAGACCTACGCCTTTGACCGCTGCCTCTACGTGGTGGGTACGGACCAGGTGCTGCACTTCCAGCAGATCTTCGCGGTGCTCAACAAGCTGGACCCCTGGTTCCACGGGCGCATGCTGCACACGCCCTTCGGCATGGTCAAGCTGCCCGAGGGCAAGATGAGCACCCGCAAGGGCAATGTCATCTTCCTCGAGGACGTGCTGGACGAGGCCCGCGAGCGCGTGGCCGCCATCATCCAGGAGAAGAACCCGGAGCTGGCCGACCGCGAGGCCGTGGCCGAGCTGCTGGGCATGGGCGCCGTGGTGTTCTTCGACGCCATGAACGACCGCGTGAAACCCATCACCTTCACCTGGGACCGCGTCATCGCCCTGGACGGCGACACGGGCCCCTACGTGCAATACGCCCACGCCCGCATCCTGAGCGTGCTGCGCAAGGCCGGCGGCGACTGGGCGGCCCAGGCCCAGGCCGGAGCGGCCCAGGGTCCCTGCCTGCCCTTTCCTCTCGCACCCCTGCCATCGGACCTGGGCGGCCTGGCCGCGCCCGAGGCCCAGGCCCTGCTCTTCGAGCTGGCGGGCCTGCCGGTGGCCATCGCCGCCGCCGCCGAGGGCTGCATGGCCACGCCCCTGGCAAGGCAGCTCGTGACGCTGGCCCGGACCTTCAGCGGGTTCTACACCAACTGCCCGATCCTGGCCCCCGACAACACCCCCGAAGTCCGCGAAGCCCGCCTCGCCCTCTGCGTCGCCACCGCCCGCGCCCTTCGCCAGGGCCTCTACCTCATGGGCATCCAGGCCCCGGAGGAGATGTGACGGTCCCGTCTGGAAAAGATCACCGCCAAGACGCCAAGACGCCAAGTAAGGACCTTGATGGTGCAGAAGTGCGCCTTGCTGCTTCCACCGTTGATGCTGCGATCAAGGTGGACGCATCCCTGGGGCCCGGACTGCTGGAGGGAGTCTACGAAACATGCCTGGCCTACGAGTTGGAGTCTCGGGGTCACCAGGTGAAGCGGCAGGTTGTCCTTCCCATCCGGTATGAAGCCCTCACCCTGGATGCGGGCCTTCGCATGGACATCGTGATTGATGAACTAGCCGTCCTGGAGCTCAAATCGGTGGAGCACCTCCTGCCCGTCCACCATGCCCAGTTGCTCACCTACCTGAAACTCTCTGGACTGAGGCTTGGCTTCCTTCTGAATTTCAATGTCAGCCTCATGAAAGAGGGCATTACCCGAAAGATCCTTCAACAGAAAAGGGCTGGCACCCATGCCACGCCCTAGGCGACATTCTGCTTTGCTTGGCGTCCTTGGCGCCTAGGCGGTGATCAGTTTCAGTAGGAGCATGCGATGACCAAGTACGTGTTTGTGACCGGTGGTGTGCTGTCGTCCCTGGGCAAGGGGATCGCGGCGGCTTCGCTGGGGGCGCTGCTGGAGGCGCGGGGGCTGAAGGTCACGCTAATGAAGATGGATCCCTACCTCAACGTGGATCCCGGCACCATGTCGCCCTTCCAGCACGGCGAGGTCTTCGTCACGGATGACGGCGCCGAGACCGATCTGGACCTGGGCCACTACGAGCGCTTTACCTCGGTACCCACCACCCAGAACCACACCATCACCACGGGCCGCATCTACAACACGGTGATCCAGAAGGAGCGCCGCGGCGACTACCTGGGCAAGACCGTGCAGGTGATCCCGCAC
>Ga0194053_10001022_pt1 | contig 18785 bp, 5 predicted proteins | sample SepL228m_MetaG_FD_161684 | JGI IMG/M metagenome (GOLD analysis project Ga0194053, IMG submission 161684) | Anoxic zone freshwater microbial communities from boreal shield lake in IISD Experimental Lakes Area, Ontario, Canada - Sep2016-L227-8m | ecosystem: Environmental > Aquatic > Freshwater >... | reverse complement strand
AGACCCTCCCGCTGCCGACGGTCGACCTCGGCCCGCGCAGCGTCTTGTCCGCCGCCGGACGCGTTTTGCTGACTCCCGACCCGTATGGCCGCCGGGTGGGATCGGTGCTGGCCGGCGGAGCGATCACGGTCTCCGGCAACATCGTGGCCGAGGCGGGGGCCGTGCTGGATGTCTCCGGAGCCAGCGGCATCCTCGATCTCTCGCCGGCCACCCTCTCGCAGAATATTCAGGGCACATCCGGCAAGAGCCCCGTCCCGGTCAACAGCGGAGTCAACGCCCCGCTCTACAGCCTGCACACCGTTCCGGCCCGGGTGGACAGCAACGCCGGCTCGATCACGTTGAAAGGCGGGCAGGAATTATTCGCCGATACCACCCTGCTCGGGTTTGCCGGCGGCCCGTCGGCAAAAGGCGGAAGCCTCGCCGTTTCCTCCGGCCATTTTGTCTCCTCGACGAGCACCGCATCCCTAACCCCTCTGGATATCAACCTCGTGGTCACGCAAAGCGGGTCCACCCTTCCGGCGGGTTTTGCTCCGGCCGGTGGGAACGCGATCGGGTATCTGGTGCCCGTGACAGGCGACCCGACGCAGGCCAACGGGCATTTCGCAGTCGCTTCGTTTCTTGATGGCGGCTTCGATTCGCTCAAACTCAGCGGGGTCGGGGCAAGCTCGGGGGCTGTTGAATTCTCGGGGGCTGTGACAATCCGCGCCCGGCGCAGCCTGAACATTTCCGACGGCGGCGTGATCTTTGCCGATTCTGCGGTGCTTCTGGAAGCCCCCTACGTCGCTTTGGGTGTGCCATTCCCGGCCCCGTCCCAAGCGACGCAGGTCAGCGCGTTCCCGGCGGGCGGGTATTATTCTCCGACCCACGGACCGGGTAGCCTCACAGTGCGCGCCTCACTCATCGACATCGGCAGTCTTTCATTGCAGGACATCGGGAGCGCCACGTTTATCGCGAACGGAGGCGATATCCGCGGTGATGGCACTCTCGATGTCGCCGGGGCGATCACCCTGCGGGCCGGGCAGATTTATCCCGCCACGGCGAGCCAATTCACCATCGCCGCCTACGATTATTCGGTCGGCGGGGTGACCGAACGCGGCTCGGTGACCATCATCGGTTCCGGCACGCGGCAACTTCCTCTCTCTGCCGGCGGACAGTTGAACATCTACGGGTCGAGCATCGTTCAAGGCGGCACGCTCCGGGCCCCGCTCGGGACGATCAACCTCGGCTGGGACGGGACGGGCACGAGCCCCGCAGATTACCTTTCCGGGGCGGGGATCAACGCCGGAAGCACCGTGGCCACAACACGGCAGTTGACGCTCGCCAGCGGGAGCGTGACCTCGGTCTCGGCCGTGGATCCGCTCACCGGGCAAGGCCTGATCATTCCCTACGGGTTCAACCTGAACGGCACCTCCTGGATCGACCCGACCGGCATCGACATCACGGCGGGCGGCCTTCCCGGCAAGGCGGTCAATCTTTCCGCGGTGAATCTGACCACCCAATCCGGCTCGATGATTGATGTCCGTGGCGGCGGAGATCTTTACGCCGACCGTTGGGTGACCGGTAACATGGGGACCCGCGATATCCTCGCCTCGACATCGAGCTTCGCGGTCATTCCCGGCTATCAGGCCGATTATTCTCCGTTCGCGCCTTTCAACAGCAGCACGGGCTCCACCAACCTCGCCGAATCGGATCCCGGCTACGTGAATTCCGGGCTCTCGGTCGGAGACAAAATTTTCCTTGGGGCAGGCAGTGTGTTGCCAGCCGGAACCTACACGCTCCTTCCTGCACGCTACGCGCTCCTGCCCGGTGCCGTGCTGGTCACGCCGCAGACCGGCCCGGCCAGAACGGCCGTTCTTCAGCCCGATGGGGCGAGCGTTGTCTCCGGGTATCGCTTCAATGATCTGAACGGGCAGCAACTCGCTCCCGTGCAGGCCACCCGGTTCGAGATCGATTCTGCCGCGGTCGTGCAGGCCCGCGCCCAGTATGACGGCTTTCTGGCCAACAGCTTTCTGAAGGAGAGCGCCCAAGCTCTCGGGACAACCGCCCCGCGTTTGCCTGCTGATTCTGGCAGCGTGGTGGTTTCCGGGATGACTTCCCTGCAATTCCACGGATCCATCGCCGGGCAGTCCGCTGTTGGCGGGCGCGGCGCACTCGTTGATTTCAGCAGTGCGGCGAATATCCTGATCACCGGGACCGGCGGAAGCGGGCCGGCGGGAACCGTGGTGCTCGACGCGGCGACGCTCAGCTCGTTCGGCGCGGAGAGCCTTCTCATTGGCGGAACCCGACAGATAACGGCCGCCGGAACGACCGTCACGGTCAAGACCGGCGATCTGGAAGTCAACAACGCAGGAACACCGCTCACCGGACCGGAAATCATCCTAGTCGCCAAAACCCGGCTGATACTGGATCCGGCCGCGGAGATCGTCCAGTCCGGCTCGACGCAAAACGGGGGCCTGCCCCTGCTGGTCGGCGATGCGTCCACCGCCGGGAGCGGGAACGGGCTTCTGTTGCGCGTCAGCGACATGCAGGTTCCGGTCGTGCGGTCCGGGGTTTCGTCGCTCGCGGCGCAGGCCGGCCTGGCTCACCCGCCGGTCATGGTGATCGGCCCGGGAGCAAAAATTTCCGGGGCGGCGTTGACCTTGGATTCGACGTATGGCACGACGCTTGATCCCAGCGCGACGCTGGACGGAACCGACCTCGCGCTCAACAGCGGCCAGATCAGCCTCGCGTTTTCCAGCCCCGGCAGCGTGCCGACGATCGCCGGCTTGATGCTCTCCGGCCCGGCCTTGCAGGGGCTCCAGTCCGCCCATTCGCTGTCTCTCCTCAGCTACTCATCAATCGATCTCTACGGCAGCGGGAGCTTCCACGCCGCCGGGGCGCTGGCATTCCATGCGGGCGAAATCCGGGGCTTCCACAACGGCGGAAACCCGGTCACCTTCACCGCATCGGAAATCCTTCTCGACAACAGCGCGGGCGGCACCGGGCCCGGCAGCAGCGCGGCGCCGGGCGGCAAACTGGTTTTCGACACCGGCACGATCCGGCTCGGGGCGGGACAGGTTGCTCTCGACCAGTTCGCCAGCGTGGATTTCCAAACCACCGGCGGCCTGCTGGTAGCGGGAAGCGGCGGCCTCGCGGTCCAAGGGGCTCTGAAAATCACCGCGCCTTTGCTAACGGCAACCCGTGCGGTGAACTACTCGGTCACCGCCACGGGCGCGCTGGATCTCCTGGCTGCGGCGGGCCCGACAACGGTTGCGGGCGGGCTGGGCGCGACCCTTTCCCTCACTGGCACCAGCCTCACGGCGAACAGCGCCATCGCCCTGCCGAGCGGCACGCTCAGCCTGCGGGCAACTACGGGCGACCTGGTCGTCGGCAACCTCAATGCCGCGCGCTTCGAAGCCGGGGGGACGGCGCAGACTTTCAACGACCTCACCAAATACACCGATGGCGGACAGATCACGCTGGCGGCGGATAACGGGTCGGTCACGCTCGGGGCACAGAGCCAGCTCGACGTCTCCGTGCGGCCCGGAGGCGGCAACGCCGGAAGCGTCTCGATCAGTGCCCCCAATGGGGTCTTCATCCTCTCGGGCACCCTGGCCGGAAATGGAGGCACGGGCGGCACAGCCGGCGCATTTTCCCTCGATGCCGGAAGCATTCCCGGAGGCAGCGTCACCGGGCTGGACGCCACGCTGAACGCGGGCGGCTTCACCAGTTCCCGCAGCTACCGCGTGCGCAACGGGAGCATCCTTGTCGGCGGGCTCGCCACGGCCCGCAGCTACAGCCTTTCGAGCGATACCGGCAGCATCACGGTGGATTCCTCGGGCTTCCTCGATGCCTCCGGACCCACCGGCGGCAGCATCAGCCTCATCGCGTTTGGCAGCGTGACGCTCCAGTCGGGCGCGCGGCTGAGCGCGGCCGGCCAGGACTTCAGTTCGGCGGGCAAGGGCGGTGCGATCTCGCTGGAAGCCGGTTCGGAGCGCAACGGGTCCATCAATGCGGCGGGATTTGTGGACATCCAAACCGGCTCGGCCATTGACCTGTCGGTGGCCAGCGTCACCGGCACCACCCCGACAGACACCGCCGCAGACACGGCAGCCGCCGCGCTGCTCGGAAAATTCACCGGCACGCTCCACCTCCGGGCTCCGCAGAACAGTGGCGGCACGGACCTGCATGTCGATCCGATCAACGGGACGATCCTCGATGCCTCGAACATCCTTGTGGAGGGATACAAGCTGTTCGATCTCACCGGCACCGGCACCATCACTGCCGCCATACAGACCAATGTCAAAAACAACGGCACGGCATTTGGCGGCCATATCGGGGCCGTGGGCACGGCGGGCTCGATCACGGAGCGCCTGCTCGCGAACAACGCCAGCCTCGCCTCTGTGTTCGTCGTCGCGCCCGGCGCGGAAATCATCAATCGCACCGGTAACCTGACCCTCGGCACCTCGAGCTCCACTACAACTAGTGACTGGAATCTCTCGACCTATCGCTTCGGTTCCAACGGGGCCCCCGGTGTCCTGACGCTGCGCGCCTCAGGCAATCTCGTTTTCTACAACGCGTTGAGCGACGGTTTCACATCGAGCGCCAACACGGCGCTTCTCCTTGCGCAGAACCCGCTGCTGCCACTTAACTCCCAGTCGTGGTCCTACCGGCTGACCTCCGGCGCGGATTTTTCCGCCGCCGATTTTCAGCGGGTGCAAGCCATCTCGATCCTGGCGGCAAATTCCGGATCGTTCCTGCTCGGGAAGCTTGTCACCAACAACAACGGCAACCCAATCGCCAGCGGCGGGTTGAACGCCCTGACCAGCGCGGCCATCTCCGGGCGTTACCAGGTCATCCGCACTGGCAGCGGGGACATTACGGTTTCTGCGGGCCGCGATGTCCAGTTCCTCAATGAGTTTGCGACCATCTACACGGCTGGCACGGCGGTTGCAGACCCTACCATTGGCGGAAACTTCGTCGTGCCGCCCTCCATCAGCATCAGCACCCAGGGCACCCTCGGTGCCGTCCAGCAAAACCCGACCTATGCCGCGCAATATAGCCTTGCTGGCGGCAATGTGCTCATCAATGCCCAGCAGAACATCGAGCATCTGACACAGAACAACTCGGGACAACTCGTCGCCGATTCACAGAAGCAGATCCCGGATAACTGGCTGTATCGTCGCGGGTATGTGGATCCGCTCACGGGGGATTTTGGCGTCACGGCCAAAGGGGATATCGGCTCGACGAGCTGGTGGGTGGATTTCAGCAACTTCTTCGAGGGGGTTGGCGCACTCGGCGGAGGCAATGTCAGCCTGTTCGCCGGCCACGATGTCAGCAATGTCGATGCGGTCGCCCCGACCAACGGGCGGGTCACTTATCAGACGTCCACCGGCGACCTGCTCGCTGCCAATCAATCTCTGGTGGAGCTCGGCGGCGGGGATGTGAAGGTGCGGGCAGGCCACAATATCGATGCCGGGATTTACTATGTCGAAAACGGCCGGGGCACATTGAGGGCTGGCAACAGCATCGTCACCAACAGCACCCGTTCTGCGTCACTCGGCGCGCTCGCCGTCCCGGCCAGCATCAACCCCTCGCCAGCCCAATGGCTGCCGACCACCCTCTTTCTCGGCAAGGGCACATTCGATGTCAGTGCCGCCGGGGATGTGCTGCTCGGCCCGGTGGTCAACCCGTTCCTCCTGCCGGGCGGGGTGAGCAACGCCTTCTGGAGAAAGAGCTATTTTTCCACCTACGCGGCGGCGGATGCCGTCAATGTGACCTCGCTCGGCGGCAGCGTCACCCTGCGCGAGAGCGCGACCATGCCCGGTGCAAGCACCGCCACATCCATCCTGCAGAACTGGATGAATGCCGTGCATCTCCTGGCCTCCAACCCCGTATCCGTCTCGTATTATCAGCCCTGGCTGCGGTTGGATGAAACCAGCGTGATACCGTTCAGCACGGTCTTCACTCTGCTCCCCGGCACCCTGCGGGCGACGGCGTTTTCTGGCGACATCAACCTCGTGGGCACGCTGAATCTTTCGCCCTCGCCGTCCGGCACCATCGAGCTGGCAGCCGCCGGGGCGATCAACGGGCTCCAAATCACGGGGATCACGACACAAGCCAGCACCGGTAGCACCCCGCTGAAGATCTGGGACTCTGCAACGGTCAACCTCTCGGACGCCAACCCGGCATCCATACCCGGAGTCAAATCCCCCTATGCCTATCAGGTCCAGGCCGGCATCGTGGCCGGCAACGCCCGCACGACCGCCGACAGCTTCCTTTCTTTCATTGACCAGATGTTTGCAGAAACAGGCTCCAGCACCGGATCGGCCGCCGTCATTCAAACCCAGCAGGCCCTTCACGGCAGCAGCCTGCTGCACGCCAATGATCCCGATCCCATCCGGCTCTATGCGGGATCCGGCAATATCTCCGGGCTGACTCTCTTTTCGGCCAAATCCGCCGAAATCGTGGCGGGTGGCGACATCACCGACATCGCCTTCTACATCCAGAACACGGGCTCCTCGGATGTCAGCGTGGTTTCCGCCGGCAGGGACATCATCCCTTATGACGCCAACTCCCTGCTCCGCGTCTCCGCCCAAGCCGCCGGCAATCTGCTCGGCAACGGTCAGACCGCCCTGGCCGGAGATATCCAGATTAGCGGGCCTGGGACGCTCGAGGTGCTCGCCGGGCACGACCTCGACCTCGGCACGGGAACGAACAATGCAGACGGCACGGGGGTCGGCATCACCAGCATCGGCAATGCCCGCAACCCGAACCTCCCCTTCGCCGGGGCGGATATCATCGCGGCAGCCGGGCTCGGTAACGCCATCGCCGGGCTTGCGGGTTCCAATTTCACCGGCTTCCTCGACAAATATCTCGCCGACGGCGTGGCGGGCAGCACCGGCTACCTGGCCGAGTTGCAGGATTTCTTTGGCGGCAGCCTGACGCTGGATGCCACGACGATCAAGACCCTGCCGGCGAAGATCCAAGCCGAAATCGCCCTCCAGCTCTTTTACCTCGTGTTGCGCGATACCGGTCGCAACCACAATCTCGCCGGCAGCCCCGGCTTCGGCTCATACGCCGATGGATTCGCCGCCATCAAAGCCCTCTTCCCCGATTCGTCCGGCACCGGCGGGGACATCAACACCCGGTCGCGCGACATCCGCACCAAGAGCGGGGGCAACATCAGCCTGCTCGCGCCCGGTGGCGGGCTCACTCTGGCCACCAGCACCATTGGCTCTCCGCTGGCTCCTCCCGGCATCATCACCGAAGACGGCGGCAACATTTCGATCTTCACCGATGGCAGCGTGGAGATCGGGATCTCCCGGATCTTCACCCTGCGCGGCGGGAACGAGATCATCTGGTCCTCGACCGGCGACATCGCGGCCGGATCGTCCTCGAAAACCGTGCAGTCCGCCCCGCCGACCCGCGTGCTCATCGACCCCCAGAGCGCGAATCTGAAGCTCGATCTGGCGGGTCTCGCCACCGGTGGCGGCATCGGCGTCCTTGCGACCGTTGGCGGTGTCCCTCCCGGAAGCGTCGATCTCATCGCTCCGGCCGGAACCGTGGACGCGGGCGACGCGGGTATCCGCGCGACCGGGAATTTGAACATCGCCGCCGTGAAGGTCCTGAACGCGGGCAACATCCAGGCCGGCGGCACGACGGGCGGCGTCCCGACAGCGCCCGTGATCGCGACACCGAACATCGGCGGGCTGACCTCGGGCGCTTCTTCGTCAGCCGCGGCCAACTCGGCCGCGCAGTCAGTCGCCAACCAAGCCCGCCCGTCCGCAGAACCGACCCCGGAGCAGCCTTCTACCATCACCGTAGAAGTCCTCGGCTACGGCGGAGGAGAAGACGACGGCTGGGGCTGAAAAGCGGTTTCCTGCGGTTCAGTTTTCAGCCAGGCAAAACCGACGCCGCAGGCTTTCTGGACACGGAATCACCGAAAACTGTTACTGCCCCGCGCTCTGGGGGCCAGCCTCGAGGTTGTGCACCAAAAAGGCCTCGGTCCCATACTTCGCCCGGTATAATTGGTCGGCGAGCCACTGGGCCGTCATCCAGGAGGGACGGGTGCGGCCACTTTGGCTCGGTCCGGCCGCCGCAGCGACAGAACCCGGCTGGGAAATTGAAGAAGTCCCCTGCTGCGTGGAAGCCGAAGGGCTCGCCGGATTTGCCGGCAAAATAGCGGACGGGGCGTTCGCGGTGCTGGCATTTCCGCCGGAAGCGGCGTTCGCAAACGCGGGTTGCCCCGAGCTCGTTCCCGCATTCGAGGCCGACGAGCCTACCGCCGGCGAAGTTCCTCCAGACGGGCTGCCCAAGAGGCCGGCGACCACGGCCTGCTGCTCGCAGGGCAGCCGGTCCAGAAGCTGGCGTTGCTGCCGGCGGGCGGCCTCGGTGGTTGCCGGGCAGGACGCGATTGCCTGCCGCTCCTCTTCAAATTGGGCCGCGACTTCGGCGGTCACGATGCTCCGCACCGTCTGCTCGGGACATCCCACCGCGCGCAGGTTGGCGATATAAGTCGAAAAATCCTCGGATTCGAGCTGCCGCCAATTGAACTTGGCGGGTGCCTGCGGCGCGGGTGAGTCACTCTTTGCTCCGACAGGAGCACGGTCGGAGTGACCGAAGAGGAGCCAAACGCTGGCCCCGGCCAAAATCAGGTTCAATCCCGCAGAGAGAAGAAGGAGACGGTTTGCTTTCATCGGTTGATTGGAAAAAATGGGGAGGATACGGCGGTCGTCCCCCGATTTCCGGGAGGTGGTTGGTTTATTGAAATTCGTGCGTTCATGAAAAAACCAGTGAGGGAATCGGACCCTCACTGGTTGTTGATCTGTCAGGCTCAGGTCACAGCACTTTGCATATGTGCCGAGACATGGCCGCATTAGCTCTTACTTACCTCGCACCTTGCAGGATCTGACCGCCATCCGTGAGACGCTGGACGTTCACGTCGGTCAGCAGCACCTGCGCATCGTGAAGTTTCAGTTGGTCGGAGATCGCCTTTTCGGTTTTGCCCTGGATGCTTGCGCTGCCCCCCGTAGTGACAAGGGTCGAGAGGTGGGCGATGCGGATGTAACCCCAGAGGCTATACTGGCCGTTCGCCAAGGCCGGAGAGGCCGTGCCAGCGGTGCCCAGCGTCCCGAGGAAAACCCCGTTCCACGCGACTTCGACCGCATTTGCCGCGATCGCGGCCTGCGCATCGGCGTCGGCCGCATAGGCGATGAAGTAACCGCCCGCAGCGCTCGGGTTGGCGGCGACGGCCGTCAACTCGGGACCGAATGTCGAGTATCCCCCGTTCCCTCCCGTGGACTGGATCCCGATGAGGTTCTGATCCGCATACAGCGGCGGATTAGTGTCGGTGATCGTTCCCCCGCCGATAACCACTGTCCCGTATGCTCCGCTGCCGCCGCCGCCCGAAAGCGTGATTGACGGGGCTGCGGAATAGCCGCTGCCGGGATTGTCGATCACGTAGCTGGTAACCTTATCGCCGGTGAGAACGGCGTGTGCCGTCGCATTACCAGATAACGTCACTGTTGGGGCCGAGGTGTAGCCGGAGCCGCCAGCGAAGGGTATGATTTTCACGACCGATTTGTTCGTGACGCTGACCGTGGGCTGGTAGTCTTGGACGAGGGTGTTGGTCCCCACGCCGTTCTCCGCGAACCAAAGCGTCCTCGCCCCGGAGCCGACATCGCGGCCCAGGCCATAGACGGTGCTGCTCGCGTCACTCGCGTTGCCCGTGAACTGGGACAGCGGAATACCGCCCTGCTCATAAACCTGCTGGGCCAACTGGGGCGTGATGTTGGTGAACGGCGCGCCCGGGCTGGCAACAACCCTGAGCGGAAGGATACCCACGATGTCATCAGTCAAGGTCTGATAGGTTTGAGGGTTGTTGTAGGTAGCCCCTCCCGTGGCATAGGCGGTTTGCGCGTAGTTGTTGGTTCCAATCCAAGGCGTGGATGCCTGGAACTCGTCGGCAAAGGTGAAGTCCGGAATATGCGACTCCGCCGTTGCACCGAGACTGGCGTTCACATCGGTCTGTCCTCCGCCGCTCAAGCCGTCGGGAAGGAAGCGGACTGGAATTTGCCCGGCCACGGCCTGGTAACCCGCAGCCGATCCGGTGTAGGCCAGCTTGATGGTCACCGCCGTACCGCCGATGTTTCCGCCGGTCCAAGTGACCACATTGGCGACGAGGACGTTCGAGCCGTTGTATGCCCGGGTGATCGTGCCCCCGTTGGCCGCGAGGAGATGCTCGATGGCGACGGTGGCCGACTGCCGGACCGCCGGCGCCCCCGAGATGTAGATTTTCGTCTGGGCCGAGGCCGTGGTGGCCAGGCCGAATGCGACCAGAGCGGCCGCGATAAGGTTTGTTGTTTTCATGATTTTAGATTTTCTTTGATAGTTATTGTTTTTGTTAGATCGGCGGTTAATTGGGCGAGATGTTGAAACGGTTCCGGCGGCGGATGAAAACCATGAAGATGGTTCCCGACAACGCCAGAAGCGCATAGGTGGAAGGTTCCGGAACGGCTCCGTATGTCAGAACGCCGCCGCTGCTGAGACTGAAGCTCCCCAGATACGACGGGGCTGTTCCGCCAACGGAGCCTGTTCCCGGCTGCAAGTAGAGATCCAGCACAGAGTTGGTGGGTCCGGAGAAGGACCCGTTCGGTGCCTGCTCGAAGTCGAGGTTGGTCCCCAAAGCAGCATTTTGGCTGCCAAATTGACTGCTCCAGGAATTGGCGACACTCGTGGCTTGGACGGCCGTTACGGCGCTGCCACTGTAGGGTGAGGAGAGGATGGTGCCATCCTTATAACCACCGCTTCCGTTCACGAGGGTATTAATTTTTGGAGCGGCTGTCAGTGTCGAACTCAGGCTCAAAGCGGCAGACTGGGTTCCGGGCGTGGTTTCCGCCTGCGTCACATAGATTGAATTTTTTTTCAAGCTCGTGAATGGACTGTAGTTCACGGTCGTGGAGGTTAATCCCACGACTGCCCAGGTAACACCTGACCCATCGGTCGGATTATTCGCCCAACTGCTTCCGAACACTTGAGCCAGATCGGTTGACAGGTTGGTCGCGTTGAGGACCGTGAACGAACTGCCATTCCAGGTGCCCCCGTAACCAGACCCCAAGGAACTCGGGGTGAAGTTGGCGGCCGACCCGAGATCGATGACCACGTCACTGGTGACTCCGGTTTGCCGGAACCCGATGAAGAGATCCCCCGGATTTGGTGCTGTTACCAACGTCGCCGACGCGACGTGCGCGCTCAGCGCGACACCGGCCACCAAGGCGGCCCGTGCCAGGCTTCCCACGCTTAACTTTGTTTTTATTGCTTTCATGTTTTTTCCCTTTTTTTTGTTTGTTGGATTTATGTCGGCCGGAAAAGCGTTTTGACGCCCCTCTGGCCGGCGGTTTTCCAAACTCCCGTGGTCAGGTCATCGGATTTTCAATAACGACTATTTGCGTCGTCATTGGTTTGTTTAACGGAGGTCATAATTTCCGTCAACAGTTTTTTTTGGTTTTTTTCGCCATCTTTTTGGCGGGCATTTTTTGCCCGGAGGGATGGAAGAAAAGTGGTTTGATGCCAGACGAGGAACCGCCAGGGATCGCGGGGAAACCGGGTCTGCCTGGGCGTCCCGAAAGCGATCTGCCAGGGGATCGAAGAGGACACCGTATTTTTCGAAGCGGCCATATCAGTAAAACCGGGTGATCTCGGGCTTGAGCGCGTAGTCGCGGATCGGGGAGGCGTTGAGCAGGTAATCGAAGAGCTCGGGCGGAAGGGACTTCCGGGTGGCATCGAGAATCGTGGCGGCGGTTTGGAAATCCCCGCGCCGCATCGACGCGTAGGCGGTCGGGAAATCTTTTTCCGCGATGCCGGTCGGCTCTCCCCCCGAAGGCAGCGACCCGGCGGGGGCGCGCCGGAGTTGCACCATGGCCAGGCTGGAATCGACAACGGCATGGCTGTCCACCGGAAGAAGCCGGAGCTTGGCCGATTGAAGCAGGCTTTCCGCCCGCGCATCATCTCCGTGCACGCTGAGAACGAGCGCGAGTTGGAGGAGGGGATACGGGTTCATTGGATCCGCGTCCGCGGCTTTTCGGAGAAGTTCTTCCTGGGCGGCTGCCGAGGAAAGGGGGGAAGAGTCGTTGAGGGCGGCCTGCAGAGCGAGGCTGTCGGCGACCCGCTCACCGCGCGAGATCGAGATCTTCACCAGTTCCGATGCCTCCGCAATTTTGTCCGCCCGCAATGCCAAATAAGCCTCGGCGTAGGCGAGCGATGGAAAATGGGGATATTCGCCGGAGATGCCACGGATGCTTTTCCATCCGCCTTCCGCATCCCCGGATTTCGCCAGGGCCAGCGCCTTGTCGAGACGGGATCTGACCTCCTCGCGTTCGTGGTCGGACGGAGGCGCAGCAGCTTTTGCCTCCTCCATCTCGCGGACTGTGGCAATACGGCCGTGACGATCCCCCAGAGAGAAGATCGCGCCTAGGAGAGAAGCAAAGGCTGTCGTTCCCAGCAAGGCGAGGAGTGCCACCCATGCGGGAAAACGATTCAAGCTCTCCTTGATTTTTGATTTCAGGCTCTGCTGAAAATTGTCGGTCGCGCCGAAAACAGACTTCCTTCTCCAGACAGGAGCAGGCGTTCGCGGCGACCTCGCCCCGTCTCGTCGAAAAGCAGAGGGCTCCGAGGCATGCCTCGATTGGCGCGACGAAGTCTGAGCCTGCAACTCTCCCACCGGCGCACCCGACGGCTCCGGCGTTCCTGGGCTGCGCTCTCCTCGAACTTCCTGAACGCGGATATCCGGGATTGAACGTGGTTTTAAAACGCGCTTTTCCGGTATCCGGTCGGCAGATGCGCTCTGCCCCGATTCCTCGAAACTGATCCCACTCATATATTAATCCTCCTGATCTTTTGATGCTGTCGACTCCAGAGGACGGGTCGCCGGACGTTTTAACGACTAATGTAGTCGATATTGAAAATCTGTATCTTTGATCGGTCAAGAAAAATATATTTTGAGTAATGGAGGAGTGGGAATGTGGGTGCGGTTGAATGCCTGGCTTGGTAGGGCAGGACGTCTCTGGCTGGACTCGTTCGCATCCTTCGGGCAGGCCGGAGGTCTGCGCCTACCTTGCACGGTCCGATGGAATCCTCACCCGGTTTTGATTGTAACCTTTGGAGGGAGGCGGGAGGCTACTGGAAAAACTCTTGGAGCTTCGGCTCGGTGACATAACGCCGGATCGCCGGGTCATTGATCAGGTAGTCGAAGAGGTCGGCGGAAGCCATTTTGCGTGCGATTTTTACGGTGCCCGCCGCCTGGTCAAAATCGCCTTTTCGCATGGCGACATAGGCAGAGGAGAACGCGGAGACCAGATCCTTCCCGGGTTCGGCGATCTGTGGCAGATCGGAATCGGGGGTGTCTTGGAGAGTGGCCAGCCCGATGGTGACATCGATTACTGTATGGCTGTCCACCGGATTCAATCGCGAGCGTGCCCCGCGCAAAAGGGCGAGCGCTTCCTCGCTCCGCTTCTGGTATCGCAATAGAGTCGCGAGTTCGATCATGGGAAATGGATTCGCCGCATCGGCCAGCATCGCCTGTCTGAGCAGGGCTTCGGAACGGACCTGCGGGTCGCCGAATTTTTTGATCGAGGGATCGGCCGCCTTCTGGGTCTCCAAGACCGCTTGGAGGGCGAGCGAATCGGAAATCCGCTCCCGTTTGTCGATGCTCTCGGCGGTCTTCGCCTCGGCGAGCTTGATGTCGCCGTTCTGCACGGCGGCCACGGCGAGCAAATAGGTCAGCGATGCGACATCCACCTTCGACCCCTCCAGTTCTTGAAGCTTTTTCACGGCACTCTCTGTTTTCCCGGAGCGCAGGTCGGCAAGAGCCTGATCCAGCCCCTGAAGGGTTTCTTTGGAGACCGTGGCTCTTTCCTTCGTCTCCTCATCTAGCGAGTTCTGGACCCCAGCCCCGAATCCCATATTCCATGAGACGATGCTGCCTAAGACCGTGACCAGAAGTCCCAAAGTGAGCGCATAAACGAGGCGGATGCGTTTGGCGGCTCTCCTGCGAATGATGGGGCCCAGACCACTGGACTTCGGCTTCGTTTTTTCGAGGCTCACGGCTCCTTCGTCCGGCGCTGGCGGCGGGATGAATGACGATTCCCAGCCTTCGGGCCGGAGGGTTTTTGGCGGCGGCTGCGCGACCAGCCCGCCGGATTCCGGGTTCTGTCCGGACGGTGTCGCGGGCGCGGGGGCCTTCTCTTTCGCTTCCCCGTCCGGGTTCACCAAGGGCTTCGAAACCAGCCTCGGCTGGAATTTGACTCCGCTCTGCCGGGGACGGCTTTCCAATTTGAGTTTGTCTTCTTCCTGCGTCTCCTCTTGGGCCTCCTCTTGAGTCTCCGATGGATCCTGGAGCTTCGCGGAATCCTTGGCCTTCTCAAACAACCCGCGCGGGCGAAGTTTCAGCTTTTTCTCTGGCTCGCTCTCTTTAGGCATAAAAAACTTTAGCCTGCAAACCCCGGCCCCGGCAAGTTTCTCCCGTGAAATTTGAGGGGATTGATGGCTCCCCCCCCTGAGCAGTCCCCCTTTGTGCTGACCTGCGGCCGGTCTGACTCTCCTATTCCAAAGGCTCGAGTGTTCCGATTTCGTCACGAAATGCCAATGTGACGAAATCGTAACATGCGGTGCCTTTCGCGGGGAGCGGACCTCATCGAGGATGAAACGTGATAGTGCCCATGCCGTTCACTCTCCACAAAGTTGACTTGCACGCTCCCGCGTGTCGCGCCCTGCGGGCTGCCTGCGGCAGTCTCCCGAGCCGCTGCCCTCGCCGCCTGGGTGACCCGCTTCCAGCCTCCCCGGGCAGGCAGGGTGCTGCGCACAAATTCGGAAAACCAGCGCGAAAGCGCTCCGTCAAATGGGACCAGCTCAGATGTTTGGCCCAGGGAGGGCAACCGAAGCGAAGCGGAGTAATGGGAAATGTGAAATGCGGGATGAAATTCGGAGCGTTCATCCTTTATGCCTTTCTCCTTCTCCTCTTCGGCTTTCCGCCCGCCGCCCCAGCCGGGGACATCCTGCGAGGCGGAGCAACGTCTGCATCCGGAAGCCAGGCCGCCGCGGCCCGGGCGAACGCCGGTGCCGCCGCCGCAGCTCTGGCAAATACCAAGGCGCAGGACCGCCTTTCCCGCACGACACAGGTCATCAACGCCATGCGCCAAATGCAGGCCTCCGCTCACACCGCATCCGCCACAGTCAACGTTCCGGACGGGCTTGTCACAGGCGGATTGGAGCGTCTTCCGGGCGGGACTTGGACCGGAGCCAACCTGCCAATCCAATCCGGCGGCAGCGTCAACATCCAACAAACCGGGTCGCAGGCATTGCTCGACTGGAAAACCTTCAACGTCGGCAGAAATACGACCGTCAATTTTGATCAGAGCGCCGGCGGCACCGACTCCGGCAAATGGATCGCCTTCAACAAAATCAACGACCCGTCCGGAAAACCCTCCCAGATCTCCGGCCAAATCAAGGCCCAGGGCCAAGTCTATCTCATCAACCAGAACGGCATCATCTTCGGCGCAGGCAGCCAGGTCAACACCCACACCCTCGTCGCCTCCACGCTGCCGATCAACGAGACACTGGTAACAAATGGCTTACTGAACAACCCCGGTGCATCATGGCTGTTTGATGGCTCTGCCTTGGCCTCTCCGGGCGACATTTTGGTCCAGGCTGGCGCGCAACTCACCTGTCCGACCTCTGCCGACAAAAGCGGCGGCAGAGTCGCCTTGATCGGGCTCAATGTCCGGAATGAAGGTTCCATCTCAACACCGAACGGACAAACTATCCTGGCAGCCGGCAGCCAAGTCGGGGTCGCCTCTCATGATTCGAATGACCCGAGCCTTCGCGGGTTGGACGTTTTTGTCGGCTCGGTTGGGACAGGCGGCGGCGTCACGAATACGGGGTTGATCGAGACCATGCAGGGGAACGCGCTGCTGATTGGAAAGACCATCAACCAATCGGGTGTGATCGACAGCTCGACGAGCGTCTCCCTCAACGGCCGCATCGACATCATTGCGAGCTACGGGGCCGTCGCGAACTCCAATTACCAGACGGACAATTCCGCGCCTTTCCTGTTCCAGCAATCCGGGCAGGTCATCTTTGGCCCATCGAGCGTGACAAGAATCCTCCCCGAGTGGTCAAGCTCGGAGAAGATTGCGAGCACCAGGCTTTCCCTGAGCTCGATAATCCGGATCCAAGGCGCTGACATTTCAATGCTTTCCAATGCGATGATCCTCGCTCCCGACGCTTCCAAACTCCCTGATCCGAGCCGTGTGGCTGTGGGAATGGACGGACGTCCGGTCGTGGCGGGAGTCTCGCTCGAAGCCGGCGAGTGGGATCCATCCTCAAAAAACGTGTTCGTTCCGACAGCCGGATCCATCTCCATAAAGTCGGGGGCGTTCATTGACGTGTCCGGTTCGACAAATGTTTCCACCCTGCTCACCGACCTCATTTTGACGCTGAAGCTTCGAAGGCCTGAATTCGCGAACTCGCCTCTGCAGCGCAAAGGGGTTCTTCTCAATACCAGCTTGACGGTGGATTCCCGGATCACCGGAACTTATGGCGGAAACACCTGGTATGGCACGCCGCTGGGAGATGTCTCGGGCTATGTCGGACTGATCCAGCGCAGCGTGTCGGAACTCACCGCGGCGGGCGGGACGGTGAGCCTTTCGGCGGGAAGTTCGGTCAGCTCCGCAGCCGGGTCGTTTATCGATGTGTCGGGGGGATGGATGTCCGTGAAAGGCGCGATGGTTAGCACCACGAAGGTGATCCGCGGCGGCAGTCTTCTGGACATTTCCGACGCGACTCCGGACGTGGTCTATAACGGCATCTACTCCGGCAGTTCCTCCACCACCTCCGGCAAGTGGGGGGTCACCAAAACCTACAGTCTCTCCCTGGCTCCCACGAACAGCCACTACGAACCCGGCTACATCCAGGGAGCAAACGCCGGCCAGATCACGGTGACCAGTCCGGTGATCAGCATGCAGGGCGATCTGGCGGGACAGGTAGTCGTCGGCTCGCGGCAGCTCCGCACCAGCAGCTTCTCCTCCGGTGCCCTGCAATTTTCCAGCAACCTTCCGGCCGGCGGAACTCTCGCTTTGAATTTCAAGTCCAAAGCCTATGAAGCCGGACTATCTGGGACTTGGGACGTTGCTCCGCCATCCCCTCCTAACATAATTGTGGCAGGCAATGGCAGCTCCCTAACCCCCGGGGCCACATTCGGGCCTGTATTTTCCGCCGGAGGCTTCAACTCGCTGCTGATCGAAAACAGCGAGGGCACATTAACCATCAAAGAAAATGAGCGCCTCGCTCTGCCATCCGGAGGCATATTTCAAGTCTCGGCCAAGAACGTTGACATCGAGGGCCGGATCTCAGCCCCCGGTGGAGCCGTTACCCTTACGGCCTATAACTACTCGCCATACCAGGCGGATATCGAGCAGGCGCTCTACGGTGCGGGGTCACCGCTATTCGTGCAGCCGGCGGCGAGGGATAATACCGGCCGGATCACTATGGGTGCCCGCTCTGCCATCACGACAGCAGGTCTTCTGGTGGATGATCGGCCGAGCGCAGCATCCAACGCCGCTCTGCCGCTGACACTGAACGGCGGGACCATCGCACTCGCGGGATACTCGCTGTCTCTGGCTCCAGGCAGCCTTCTCGATGTCTCCGGCGGTGCCTATTTGCCTCCGTCCGATATCACCAGAAAGGCCGGAACGACCAGCGTCAACGCGCGATCGACAGCACAATACGGCAAGGCCGGAACGCTTTCGATCATCGCTGGCAAAGATCCCAAGCTATCCCTTCTTGGCGGGCAACTGGCTCTGGGCGCGACTCTGAGAGGGTATTCCGGAACAACTTCGGGAGGGGGCTTGGAGATCCAGGCGGGGTCCATTTTGATCGGCGCGGGAAGTTCCTCGGCCTCCCAACTGGCGCTGTCCCCGGACTTCTTCGACCAAGGCGGCTTTTCAACTTTCACCCTGCGGGGGATCGGCGTCCTCGACATAGCCGAGCGAGACCCAGCGGTGATTTCCACGCTGGAGGTATCGGTTGCCGCCGGGACATTGATCAGGCCAATCGTATCACAATCGGCCATTGCTCCGCTCAACTTCTCGAACGGTCTTGCGCTGCGCACCGTCGAGCGTCCCGAGGGGCTGCGGCCATTTTCTTCGGTCACCCTCCAGGCGCCGGGCGTCGTGGATTCATTTACCGGCCTGATCCTCTCCCGCGGGGATATCTCGGTGGGAACCGGATCGCAGATCATCGAGGATCCGCTTTCCAGCTTCACAGCCACCGCGCAAACGGTGCAAATCGACGGCAGGATCTCCGCTCCTGGCGGAACCATCGCCATCCAAGGAGGAAAGACCAAAGACATTGATCCAGCCCCCTCGGTGCCGCTCGTCACGGTGATGCTTGGTTCCAACGCTAGTCTTTCAACAGCAGGCACGACGATATCGAGCTACGATTCCTCGCGCCAGTATGTAGGCGAATACCTGTTCGGGGGAGTCACCCGCCGGGTCATTCCCGGCGGATCCATACAAGTGGCGGGCAATATTATTGCCGCCTCGGGCTCATCGCTTGACGTGTCGGGCTCATCGGCCGTCCTGTCTTTGCCAGCCGCTTTAACTTCGCAGGGAATCTCTTCCGTGCCAAACACCAGCGGAGTGACATCCCCGGTTTACGCGCTCGAAGGGGTCCCCACCCGCGTGGATACGAGCGCCGGCACGATCACGCTCAACGCCACGGAACTAATGATTTCCGAAGCAGAACTGGTC
>Ga0194053_10001021_pt1 | contig 18800 bp, 14 predicted proteins | sample SepL228m_MetaG_FD_161684 | JGI IMG/M metagenome (GOLD analysis project Ga0194053, IMG submission 161684) | Anoxic zone freshwater microbial communities from boreal shield lake in IISD Experimental Lakes Area, Ontario, Canada - Sep2016-L227-8m | ecosystem: Environmental > Aquatic > Freshwater >... | reverse complement strand
TGTTTATTCCTTCATTCGGATCATCCGCCGATGGTAAAGCCGAATCCCTCAACGCTGCCGTTGCCGCGGCAGTTGTCATCTCAGAATTCAGGCGCAGGATCACCTGATCCAGCTATCCCGTTATCCAGTCATCCAGTCATCCAGCTATCCAGTTATCCAGCCATCCAGCCATCCAGCTACCCAGCCATCCAGTCAGCCAGCTATCCAGCCATCCAGCCATCCAGCTATCCAGTCATCCAGCTATCCAGCTATCCCGCTATCCAGCTATCCAGTTATCCAGTTATCCAGTTATCCAGTTTCCCCGATTTTCATCTACACTTACTAATAATTCCCAAACACTTACCTTTTTGAGCTTGCAATCACTTTGCTGCAGGGATAAATTAGCAGAAAATTCATAATCTGGATTTTACAGAGAAAGGCAAACATTCAATCTCATAAAAAAGGAATAATGAGCACTCCAAATAATGGCCCATGGCTGATCACCCCGGTTATAAGAGATAAGGACTTTCTTGACATGAAAGAGCTTTCCATAGAATTTGCCACCGCTATGGACTTTGAGCTGGATTACCAGCAATTGCTGCGTGAATCGGCTTCGATCAAGGAGATCTATAAAATGCCGAAGGGTGTGGGATTTTTACTTAAATCCAATAATCAGAGTATAGGTTTCATAGCCTTGAAAAAAGCGAACTACAATACTGTTGAGATCAGGAAATTCTATGTAAGGCCATCAACGGCCTTCCTGAAATGGAGCCATAATTTACTCGAAGTTGCCGTAGACTGGGCTATGCAGTCCAATTTCAAAAAGATCAGGGTTGAGCCTCCGTCAACCCATCCTTCCCTGAAAAAATTGTATCCGGAAACTGATTTCAGGGAGAAGTTCATCAGGGATGAAACCTCCTCGCAGTTAGTGAAGGTATTGGAAAAAGCTTTAGTAAGCGTCCCCGAGTATTTTCAATTATAGAAATTGTACATTTGCCGGTTAGTAAGCTTGAACATTTCTTACCGGCTCATGAGAAATATAGTTTCCTTTTTCATCCTGACGTTTCTGGTCATTTTAGGTAATACATGCCTTGCAGCCGATTTCCCCAATGAGAATATAACCTATGATCCGGGAATAAAAACGGTTCAGTTGTATAAACAGGGATTTGAACTGTCCTCCCCCATATTCCAGCTGAATTCAACTGAAAGACTGGCTCTTGATTTTGATGATCTCGACATGCAGTCAAAGGCCTATAAATATACGATAAGGCATTGTGAATCCGATTGGTCTACTTCTTCAGACCTCAGACCCTCAGAGTATATCAGCGGGTATACTGAAGAGAATATCAATGATTTTCAATATTCAATCAATACTACGGTAAGGTATGTTCATTACTCCTCAAACTTCCCTTCGAAGGACATGGCCCCGAAGATATCCGGAAATTATTTGCTGATAGTATATGACGATGATCCGGCTTACCCTGTTTTTACCAGGAGGTTCATGGTTGTTGAAGTATCCACCGTCTCCATTGAAGGATCGGTTCAGCAGGGGTCTAAAACCGATGAACATCTGACAAAGCAGCAGCTTGATTTTATCGTCAGGCTCAATGGCTTCAGGATTTCGGATCTAAAGCGCGAATTAAAAGTGGTCGTCCAGCAGGATGACCGCTGGGATAATTCCTTGTTTGGCATCTTTCCGAGGTTTGTAAGGGGGGAAGAACTGGATTACCGTTACGACGAGAACAATGTGTTTAACGGGGGAAGTCCGTACCGTAACTTTGATATAAAAAGCCTGATGTACCAGACCGAGCGTATTGATAAAATTTATTATGACACTGTGAACCAGGTGCTTTTACTGGAAGACAAGCCCAGGACCTATAAGAATTATGTTTACAATAAGGATATTGGCGGAAGGTATCTTATTAAAAATGAAGTCAATGCGACGAATTTTAATATTGAATCCGACTATGCCCTTGTTCATTTTTTCCTTCCTTTTCCCATGAAGTTCACCGATGGTGATTTTTATCTCATGGGGGCTCTTACAAACTGGAGGATGGATGCTCAAAGCAGGCTGCTGTTTAATGATGCCACCAAACGGTATGAGATCAGCCTCTTTTTGAAACAGGGGTATTATAATTATATATATGTCCTTTTGAAAAAAGGTAAAACCGCGGGGGACGAATCCCTGGTTGAAGGGAATCATTGGGAGACTCCGCATATGTATACCGTTTACGTTTATTACCGGCCGGGAGCTGCTCAATGCGATCAACTGATCGCAGTGCAAAATATTAACTCCATTCAACAGAATTAATCCTTCTTTCTTCTTTAATCTTAAAATGTACTATATTTACTAAGTAAGTAGTTACACTTACGTATTACAGCTTTCATTTAGCCCTGTTAACAGTTTATCTTTGCATAAAACAAATTCATATGTCAACATCACGACTTGCAATAACAAACATACTGCTGATGACTTCGGCAGTATTTGTCTTTTTATTTATTCTCCCGTCCTGCAATAAAAATAAGGGTGATTCCCCTTCGCAGGCTGCGACTTTCGACCAGCTTGTTGTTCCTTCAAATTTCACATGGGCTACCACAACTGATGTGGGAATAAATCTTGCTGCCCAGGACAACGGGGGCAATCCGCTTCAGAATGTTAAATTCAGCGTTTATACTTCTCATCCTGATTCTGGCGGCGTTCTGATGTACAGCGGTTCGACTGATATTAACGGGAAATGGGTTGTAACACAGCCATTCCCCACTTCCCTGAAGCAGGTTACCGTTACAACCAGGTATCTTGGCTTGCAAAGAGAAATGAATCTGCCTATAACTTCAGGCCGCATTGAAGCAATATTCGGAGGAAAAGCCCCGGCCCCGGTAAACCTTAAATCGGGCTTTGGAGGTTGTAATGTGAAAAGCGCCGCTGCGACTAAAGTTGTTTACATGGGCACATATGACAGCCAGGGTGTTCCCAATTATCTTGTAACACCAAACGATGTAGTCGACCAGGCCTTATTGACGGATCTGAATTCAACCTTGCCTGAGTACCGGCCGGTTCCCACATATCATCCCGAATATCTTGCTTCAAACGCTCCATGCAACCTTGAACTGATCGAGCAGTGCGACGTATGGATCACTTATATTACCGAAGGCGCCGGATGGCAGAATGCAATGGGCTTCTTTACCTTCAATACAAATAATCCGCCGACAACTGCGGCACAGATCGATACCATTAAGATTATATATCCCAATCTCTCCAATAACGGGAGCGGAGGCGGGCTTTACCCTGGAAATAAAGTGTTCCTTGGACGCTTCCCCGCCGGAAAATCCTTGGGTTGGGTGGTTATCGCTGCCGGTTGGAATGGCACTTCAAAAACCGTGACCAGTGGTTCTTATTCCCTTTACTCAATCCCAGGGCTGAATCCTGAAACAGATCCTGCCCTGAGGAAGCATACATTATTATTAAAAGACATTTCACGTTTGAAATTCATGTTTTCGTTTGAAGACTGGAGGCGCGACCAGGGATCGGACCAGGATTTTAATGACGGGATCCTATACGTAACAGCCAATCCGGTTGAAGCTGTAAATACCGTGAATATGCCCAATATAGCTACCACGCTTCCCGATGCAGACCATGATGGCATCCCCGATAACCAGGATGATTATCCAAATGATCCAACAATGGCTCACGACAATTTTTATCCCAATAAAACTTCTTATGGCTCGCTTGCTTTTGAAGATCTCTGGCCAACCAAGGGGGATTACGATTTTAACGACCTGGTGGTAAGCTACCGTTTCGACCAGATCACGAATGCCGACAACAATGTGGTGAAAGTGCAGGCAACCCTTATTACTGAAGCCATGGGAGCGACCCTGCATAATGCCTTCGGATTCCAGATGGGCTGTTTGGCAGCAAAGGTTGCTGGTGTAACAGGCATCGATCTGAAGCATTCCTATATCAGTCTTTCAGCCAATAACTGCGAGGCGGGTCAAACCAAAGCCGTGGTTATTCCTTACGATGATGCTTTTGACAGGCTCCCTTATCCCGGAACCGGTATCGGAACCAATACCACGATGGGTGCGCCTTATGTTACCCCCGATACGATCAGGCTTACTATAACCCTGGCTCAGCCTGTGCCTGTTTCCACAATGGGGACACCGCCGTATAATCCATTCTTAATTGTGAACCAGGATCGCGGGCATGAAGTACATCTTGTTGACAACCAGCCAACCGACAAGGCCGATCTTTCCCTGTTTGGTACGGGTGACGATAACAGCAGTGTTGCTGCAGGCAGATATTACAAGACCTCTTCGAATCATCCCTGGGCTATCAATATTGCCGAAAAATTCAATTATATGATTGAAAAACAGCAGATACTCACGGGTTATCTCAAGTTCTCGACCTGGGCTGAAAGCGGCGGTTCTAGCTACCCTGACTGGTATAAGTCCACCTCCGGTTACAGGGACAACTCGAAAATATATTCTCATTAAGTTCTCATAGGTTGGTTTTTGGTTAATGCAAGAGGGCGGCTCAAAAGGCTGCCCTTCTTTTTTTATTTGTTGGCTGAGGAGTCTCTGTCACTGCATCGCGTCTGCGTCCGGCGCTAAAATACCTGACCGATCCCAAGAAATTAGCTATAGGACCGCGCCGGCCAAGGCCGCTTATGCAGTGCCAGGGACTCCGCCATGACAAAAGAACTAGATCAGGGGTCTAGCTGGACCACTTTGACAGATTGTGGGCTATGCTCAGCAGTCCGGCTTCGATTTCGACCTTTTCACACCCTACGAGCATAAACCGTTTGAAGCCCTTGTTGTATTTGATATTACCAAACACAGGCTCGACATCCCAGGGACGTTTCTTTCGATGCTTGATACCTTCTTCGCTCAGAAGTAATTCACGGGCTTTGGCCTTGAGCTTCCGTAACCGGTGATTGACTTCGATGATGCGGTTACCTGAGGCTTTATGGCACATCCCCCGCAGTGGACACCCCTGGCAGTTTTGCGCCTGGTAAGAGGTATACCTACGGACAATGCCATCTTTTTCTGTTCGTGTACTCTCTGCTTTACGTGTCATGGGCTGACCCATCGGACAATAGTAACAATCCTGCTCTTCATTGTAAAAGAGCTTGTCTGCAACAAAGGGATGCCTGGGGTCAGAACCATGCTGATCCTTGTCAAAATAATTATCTTTTACAAATCCACGAATAAAATGCTCTTCTAAATACAGGTAATTGCTCTCGGATCCATATCCTGCATCGGCTGTCACGGTATCAGGCATGTGTCCATAGAGAGAGTGAAACCCCTGAAGATGAGAAGGCAAGGTTAACGTGTCCGTTGCATGTTGATGAATGCTATAATTCAGAATGAACTGATCGTTGGTTGATATCTGAAAGTTGTAGCCCGGTTTTAACTGTCCGTTCAGCATGTGATCCTCTTTCATGCGCATGAAGGTCGCATCCGGGTCTGTTTTGGAGTAACTGTTGCGCCCGTTGAGGATTTTTTCCTGCTGGTCGTATTTCTCTATATTTTTAGGCCAGTTCTTTTCGGCGTACTTGAGCTTCTGACTCACCTTTTTGCTTACCGGCTTATCTTTCAGAGCCTCATTAATCTTATTGACCGTATCGGCGACCTTTTGCGCATCGATCGGTTCAAAGGTCATGGGACTGGGATCTTTGAGTTCCTCCTGAACGATCTTCTGCGTATATTGCCAAAGCTCTTCTAATCTCTTTAGGGGTTAGTTCCCCGCCGCTTGCGGCGTAAAAAATATATCTTTGTATGTATGAGCGAAAGCGCTTACATACATAAATCGCATAATGTTTCTGTTCTGTTGTATCACTTTGTTTGTCCTGCCAAATATCGCAGAGTGGTATTCAGCAAAGCAGTTGATCAAACCTTGAAAGAAGTTTGTTTGGAGATAGAGAAGCGCTACGAGGTTCATTTTTTGGAGATTGGGACAGACAAAGACCATGTTCACTTTTTGATTCAAAGCGTTCCAAAGATGAGTCCAACGGCGATTATTACGATATTGAAAAGCCTCACTGCAAAAGAGATTTTTAAGAAGCATCCTGAGGTGAAGAGCAAGCTTTGGGGCGGAGAATTCTGGACTGATGGATTTTTCGTCAACACGGTCAGCAAATTTGGTGATGAGACGAGTATTACGAAGTACGTTCGTGATCAGGGTCTTGAAAAAGAATACACAGTGTTGCATACAAGTAAACAGTTGGCTCTGTTTTAGATACCTCGCTGCTCTGCGGCGAGGTCGTTCATCTGCTTTTTGATCCGTTCCTTGCTCGTTTTGATGGATCGGCCCCATACAAACGTATACTTGTTCGCTTTCGATTCGATTTTCGTCCCATCCAGGTATGCTTCTTTAAGACTGACCAGCCCTTCGGCAACCAGTAACTCCACGACCTGACGGAATACCTGCTTGAGGATACCCTTCAAACGCTCACCGCGGAAGCGATTGATCGTATTGTGATCCGGCTGGTTCATCCCCGATATCCACATAAAATGGATATTCTCCTTTAACGCAGCTTCCATCCGCCGTCCCGAATAAATATTGCTCAGATAGCTATACACCAATACCTTCAAGAGCATCCTCGGATGGTAGCTCGAGGTACCTCCTCCTTTGAACCTGGCAAATAACGGATCTAAGTCGATCCGGTCTATCACTTGATTAACTATGCGCACGGGATGATTTGACTCTATCATCTCATCCAGAGACAGGGGAATCAACATCAGTTGATTTTGCGCATACTCTTTGAACCTGACGTTCGTTCGCTTGATCTGTTTCATGCTGCAATATAAGCTTATCTTGCAGAATATCAGACAATTACATCTAAAACTTATGAACTAATTTATTAACAATCAGAGAGTTATAAATAACAAAAGGGTGTCTCGACTTTTGAGACACCCTCTTTTTTTTATCAGGAAATAGCGATTTTCACACTTACCTTAAAAAAAGCTACACTTACCAAATTTCTATACACATATACTTGCATAGTTTAAAATCTTGTTTTATATTTGTATAATCGAAAAAGTGTATAGACTTTTATTCATAATTAATTATGAAATTTTAAAACCATCAATCATATGAAAAAACAATTACAAAAATTCAAATTATTAGCAGTGTTTCTGGCGATAGCCGGTATGCTGTTAAGCAGCTACTCCTATTCGGCGGTGAGTATTTCGGGGACGTTAACCATCTCCTCGAATTCCACTAATTACCCTATTGGTCCTTCGGGAATTCAGATTGTAGCTCAAAAAATTAAGGCTGGAAATGTGATCGGAACATATTCTGCCTATACAAATACAAGTCTGCAGTATGCCTTTGGCGGTTTGCCAGATTTAGCAACAGGGGAAACTTATAGTGTAAGAGCATCTGTAAACCTATTTTACGGTCTTCCTGAAGTAATATCAACTCTTGGGTCTGGTTCTTACACCAAAAACCTCTTTATTATTTTTAATAAAGCTGGTTTTGAAGGTGGCAACGGAGGTTTTCCGCTTTGGGAGCAGTTTCTGTCAAGCGCTTCTTATAGTGGTACTCAACTTGGAGATGGTGATCAGATTGCTATTTACAATGACTTAGCATGCACTCAATGTGTTGGAGTTATTATTTTTACATCTGGTTTAGTTACAAGTAATGTTTTTGATCCTGCAAACAAACTGATCGCTTATTCCACTTTAGCTGCTATTCCGGGTGGCAATCAATTCCCTGCTGGTTATTCATCAGGTAATGTTTCTTACTATAAATTGTGGAAACTGGTTGGGGCAGTATATACTGCATATACTGATGTCACTCCTGCACGTTTTAATATTGACGGTGTTTGTTATTTAGAAAATACATTTCCGGGTGCAGGTTTATATGTTCATAGTGTAACAAGCCTGGATTTCGGGGTTTCAGCCTATAACGCACAATTTACAATTAATGATTCCTGGTCAGGCGCGACTTCGTATATAAACGGAGCAAATGTTCAACTTCTTAAAAACGGCACTGTCCTTTTTTCAGGTTTGACCAACGCAAGCGGACAAGTCACCTTATCCAATGTTGCAGATGGAAATTATACTCTGGTTATAAGTAAAGCGGGGTATACAACATTAACAAAGGCATCATATGGAATTCATAATGCCGGACCTTATCCAGAAGCTTTATCACCAACCGGAGCAATAAGTGGTAATATTACTGAAGCAGGTACAGGCACGGGTATTGTTCAAGCATTAGTTACTGTTATTGATGCTAGTGGAAAATCCCAAACAGCACTTACAGGTATGTATGGGAGTTATACTATAGGAAGTTTGTCAAACGGCGCTTATTATGTTACGGCACAAAAAACAGGATCATACAACCTTTCAAGTACTAATACCTTAGTTTCAAGCGGCCTTACAACAAATGGTGTTAACCTTGCATTGACACCAGCCGACTCGCACTTTGATGCCGTTTCCGGTGATCCTTTGCAAACCTGGACTATATATCTTGCCCAGGCAAGAATCGGGAGTAATGATCTGGTGGCTGGAGATGAAATTGCAATTTTTGATGTCAATGGAGGAACCCAAACAATTGCAGGTAAATATAAACTGGTTGAAGTTTTAACTCCAGGTACAGCTCTGAATCATGATATGGTTGCATTCAAATTGGTTACTCCTCCAAATTCAACTGGTTTTGTTCCTGGTCGTGCTTATACTTTTCAATGTTATCAGAAAAGTACTACTAATTACTATGGATTAGGCAGCTTTTCAATCGATGCTACCAGTTCCTGGATCGACAAAGATCACTCACCGGATGCCTCTTCTACATTGACTAAATATTCAATTGTGACCCTGAATTTTCTTGATTATAACCCTTCGAATGTACAGCAAAATATTTATTTGAGGCAGGGTGTTAACTGGATATCATCCTATATTACTCCTGCAGCTTCATTGTTTCAGGAAATCATTCCCCCCACACATTATTTATGGGCTGGAAACGGACCCGGAACCTGGTCTGCCAATACAGGTAGTCCTTTACAATATGTTCAGGATGATTGGGGAACCCAATTCGGTGTAACAACAAATTATGTTGCTGGACCTCCGGTTGTTCCTACTGCTTTGACCAATAATATTACATATTATGCTGGTGGAAAATGGAATAACAAAGCCGGATATATGTTCTATATGAATTCTGCAAATTCACTGATCATTACCGGAACAAGATATGATGCTTCCACAAACATTCATGTTGCCCCTGGTTTCTGGTTCGTTGGCAATTTACTTGGCAATTCTGTAAACGCCGCGACTGCATTCAAACAACTGATAACTGCAGGAACATTGTCATCAAGTGTTAATTACATCAAAAATTCTGATGGTCGTATGTTCTGGATGATTGGAGGCACATTGGTTAATAACATTGGCAATGTAATTCCAGGTCAGGCCTACCAGTTCTTTGTTGCTCCGGGAGCAGGTGTTGATTTTGTTTACCAGACAACAAAATCGGGAGATTTAGTTGATGAAGATTATAGTACATCTCATTTTATTGTCAATGGAAATGCTGGTGATAAAGTGTTTACGATTTATGTAAAAACTTCTGATTTTACAGCCGGTGATGAGATCGCTGCTTTTGACGGTGATAAATTGGTTGGCTCAACTAAACTTATTTCAACAACAGGCACTTTCAGCAATCCCATTCCTGCCTTTATGACTCTTACAACCGGGGAAGGATTTGTACCCGGCCACGCATATACCTTGAAGGCATGGAACGCTTCGGAAAACAAAGAGTACGATGTTACTTTTACACTTGAAAATACTGATGGGGCTTATTACAATACTGTGTATCCAAACAGTGACGGTAAATTCTGCATCGCAACTGTAAAGAAGAGCACCCTCGGCATCAACGATGCCTCAGGTATCGTAGCTAATATATATCCGAACCCCGCACATGATTACCTGAAGGTGGTTGCCGATCGCACGATCGATAAACTTGCCCTCATGAACATCATGGGCCAGAAGGTTGCTGAGAAATCAGTAGACGCTTCCACCGCACAGCTTAATACCACCAGTATTAAAGCAGGTGTTTATTTCTTAAGGATTGAATGCAACGGACAGGTTTCGACCCAGAAAGTTGTAATCCAATAAGCAGAAAATTGATTGATGGTAAAAAGACCGCTCGCAAGGGCGGTCTTTTTTTTGACTATAAGGAAACAAATTATGATAATGTTGTGTTTTTAGAAAAATCAAATTTTCTTTCCTTCGGTTATCCTTCGCTTAGGCTTCGCTAAGCTACTTGTGTCCTGTTCAGATCTTCCGGTAAGCGACATTGAATTTGTCAACGGGAAGGCATTCGTACTCACAGGTAAGTGCAAGAAGTTCATTTAACCTGGAAATCGTCTGGTGCTTCTTTTCCATAACGAGGAGGATGTTCCTGTGGGTTTTCAGAAATTCTATGGCTCCGAGCAGGATCATATGTTCCATGCCTTCGGCATCCATCTTGATCAGGATTTTCTCGTCGGGTGAAATTGCAAGCCGGTCAGCAATTGCATCCAGCCTGAAGATATTTAAATTCAGGATCTCCTTACTGTTCTCAGGCCCTTCGTAATCGGAAGGATTTGAAGCAAGCCTTGAAGCCCCGGTATTGATCTTCTCGTAAATAAATTCGCTGGTGCAATCCTCGCATCCTAATGCATAATTATGACTGCGGATGTTATTCTCCAGGTTATTAAGACCAATGTTTGTAAGCATAGCCTTGTAATTGTCGGGCATCGGTTCAAATGCATGACAAAGCAATCCCTTCTGAGCCATCAGGATACTGTAAATGCCGATATTTGCACCTATGTCGAGGAATACTGAATACTCCTTGTAATGCTTAAGGAAAAATTGCTTGACATCCCATTCGTAGGCATAGTTGGCGAATTGAAAATCAATAGTCCCTTTTCTTACATAAAACTTGCCCAGGCTGCTTGTGTATTCTCCCGATTTCTTTACGGGACGTTTGAAAAGCTGGTAGCCAATTGCAGTAAAAAAATAGCCGTATTCCTTATGTTTATAGTAATCCTGAAAATACCGTATATAAGTTGATATCTTGTTTGACATCCTGAATTGTTAATTCTTTGCTAAAGTAATACTTATTATTAAAACGGATAGCCAATCCCGAAATTCCAGACAATATCCTGTAATTGCATTTTGTTAAAATACCAGCGCTGTCCCTGGGGATACCAGGGAACACGGATCGGGATTGCGGGGTCAAGCCTGATCATAAAGAAATTAAAGTCGAGCCTGAGTCCGATGCCAGCATTGATGGCTATATCGGGCAGGAAGTTTGAAAGGGTTATTACGCCCCCGGGGAGGTCAGATGAGGGTTTAATCAGCCATACATTACCCATGTCAAGGAACAAGGCACCTTTAACAACTTTATATATGGGGAAGCGGTATTCCACATTTCCTTCGATCTGCATGTCGCCAAACTGGTTGTAATTCCCGGCAGTAGTGTCGTTATGATAACTACCGGGTCCGAGGTACCCCATTTTCCACCCCCTCAGATCGTTTGCACCACCCGCGAAAAATGCTTTTTCAAAAGGCAGGGCAATTGAATTTCCATAAGCAATCCCAATGCCTGCATAGAAGCGGTAAACAACGGTATGCTGTTTGTTTATTTTTTGATAATAGCGGATGTCGAAATCGGGGCGCACATACTGGGCGTATTGAATATTGAGCAGGGTATAATAACCCGAACTGTTTTTCGGAGCCTTAAAAAGGTTATCAATGCCATATAAAAGATTCCCGCCTGTTTCAAAGTTCGTCCTTAAATAGATATAATCATTGAGCCGGTTCAATTTCTGGCTGGTGTACTGAAGGGTATACCTCAACCCGGCCACAAGATGGTCGGTATACTGGTATTTTAACCTCTGGTCGGTGAGCGTGGCAAGATAATCGTCGAAATATTCATCTCCGAAGACTTTCACAAGGGCGATTTCAACCGGGTTGATCGTCTGGCTGAGCTGGCTGTTCTGGACCCAGGTATATCCAAACGTCATGTTGGTGATATGACGGTCGTAGTCCTGTTGCCTCTGGAAGTTATAGCCGATGCTGATGGTCGTCTTCGGTTTCATTTTCTTTGGCAGATGTTCAGGTTTTATCGGGAAGAGAAACTGGGGGAAGGTAAGACTGGCGCTGAGCCCGATCTCGAGAACATTAAATAACCTTTTAGGCTGGTCAGCATACAGCGGAGGCTGGGTTTGGGCCGAAAGGCTGAGGCCTAACCTGAGAAGCTGAGCTCCCCTGAATATATTCCTGTTCGAGTAAGTGAGCCCTCCCTGCATGCCAAAAGCGCCTGCCGAATTTGTGCCGTCGGCAGAAACGGAGAAGGAATGGCCCGGTGATCTTGAAAGCTGCACCCTGCAATCGATGGGATCGGCATACTTTTTGGAAGTATCCCTTTTTGATTCTGATGAGGTAAAACGAAGATTGATGTATTTGAACACCTGCAGGCCGGCGAGGCGGCTGTATGTTTCGTTGACCAGATCAAGGCTGTAATAACTTCCCGGCTCCACAAAAATCGATTGGGTTATGGTCCGGGGCTTGATCGACATTTTAGTGTCGTACAGGAAATAATAACTATACTTCGATTTTTCTTTCTTCGGTCCTTCAAACTCAGTAAGAAGTGTGTCGTATTTAATGGAATCACCGGCCAGATGGTCAAACTCAGGATAGATATACATCCGGTTGATGTAATAGCGTTTATGGGGAACTGCAACCATCATGGCCGGGTCGTCGACTGAAGGAACAACCGGGTCGGTGATTTCAATAGTAACATCCATTTTACGCTGGCCAAGTGCACTGTCGACCCGGTATGCTATATAATTTGTCGTGAACCTGTAAAACCCTTTATTATTAAGGTTGGTGGCAATCCGCGTGCGCTCATCGTCAAGTTTATAAGCATCGAAATTCATACCCGGCTTTACCAGGGATTTGGAAGTATCCTTATATATAAACCGGGCTACCATGGTGTCAGGTATGGCATATTCGATTTTTATGATTTTATAGGGGGTAGTGGTTTTTACGTGGTAATGGACACTCGCTTTTTTCTTGTTAATTACCACGGTATCCCTGACTGTTGAATTGAAATACCCTTTATTGGCCAGGTATATCGTCATTTGTTTGCAAGCCATTACGGCAAGGCTCGTGTCAAGCAATACAGGGGCTGCCCCAGCCGTATTCCTGAGCCACTTTTTGAATTTGCTGTCTTTTCCTTTGCAGCCCCAGTTGTATAAGGCAATATTAGTCCTGAAAAGGCCGAACAGTTTTTTATTCGGCTGCTGCTGGAGGTACCCGCTAAGGTCATCCGCAGACACCTTCATCGTATTGATCTTGAATTTGTTCTGTATGAGAAGGTATTCCTTTGGCCCCAGGTTTTTAGTGACATTACAAGCAGTAAGGATCATCAGTATGCAGGTAAAACAGATCCACGGCCGAATTTGTAATGGCTTCAAGTCAAAGGAAATTAAGAATGGCAAACAAATGTAGCGAGAATTATTTAGATCGAAAATTATAGCCAGGCCTATTGGGATATGAAAAAAATTCGTACTTTTGCACCCTCGAATTAAGGGAGCATAGCTCAGCCGGTTCAGAGCATCTGCCTTACAAGCAGAGGGTCACAGGTTCGAATCCTGTTGCTCCCACTTCAAAAAAACCACTTATGAAAATTTCGTAAGTGGTTTTTTGTTGGTGAATTGTTGCATGTAAATTCCATGACGGCTATAAAAAAAATTCTATATTAAAAACGAGTAAATTGAAAAAAGTTGAACTTTGTCATCAATGAAGGAGTCAACTCTGTTAAACTCCGTAAAACAATTTTGAAATGATTAACAAGAGTATTAGATCATTGGAGGGTTCTTCCGTTATAAAAGTCGCTGCACTGATAATTATAATTGCAGGATTGATTTATGCAAAAGCCATCATCACTCCGTTTTTACTCGCGCTATTTATAAGTATCATTTGTGCGCAACCCATTTCCTGGCTTGAGAAAAAGAGAATGCCAAGATGGCTCGCGCTTATCGTCGTAATATCAGGATTAGTGATACTTTTCTCCGGATTTGCTTTCCTGATCGGAGGAACAGTATCCTCCTTTACTGGCAATGTTTCAAAATATGAATCTACTCTCACGACAATCAGCAACTCATTTATTCAATTTTTAAATGAGAAAGGGTTGAAAATCCAGCCTGATGAGGTATCAAAGTTTATTCAACCGGCAAGGATACTGGAATTTACCGCAAGCGCTGTAAATGGACTGTTAAATATGATGGGGAATACCTTCCTGATCTTCCTTATCACTTTATTTATTCTTATGGAATTCGGTAGTTTTGCTGTTAAAGCAAAAGCAATTCTGAGTGGATCGGATGAATCCATTGCTTATTTTTCGATCATTACACAAAATATCCGTCACTATCTTGGGATTAAGACCTTGGTGTGTTTATCAATTGGGATTTTTATCTACATAGCATTATTGATCATCGGGGTTGATTATCCTTTGCTTTGGGCACTGATTGCAGCTCTTATGAATTATATTCCGAATATTGGGTCCATCCTAGCTGCGATTCCGGCAGTTCTTTTTGCCTTGGTACAATTCGGATTAGGTGGTGCACTCTGGACTCTGGGCTCGTTTCTGCTTATCAACAATGTTCTTGGAAATTTTGTTGAACCCAGGATCATGGGAAAAGGCCTTGGTCTTTCAACTCTGGTTGTATTCCTTTCTCTTCTCTTCTGGGGGTTTATTTTGGGAACGGTGGGCATGTTCCTGTCAGTTCCTCTCACCATGACCATTAAGATCATCCTGGAACAGAATGAGAATACCCGATGGATCGCAATACTTTTGGGAACTCCGGCAGAAGCCAAACTCCATCTTCAGCATAAGAAACCAGTTCAGGAACAATAAAATGATATCCTGACGGCCTTCAGATAGCTGATTCATCACGATTTTTTTTATTACTGCATTTTCTGCAATCTTTGCATCATGTTAAAATTCCTTGGGAACCGCTCCGACTACTTCAGGAATATTTCAAAACTGGTTGCAGGTACTTCTGTCGCACAGCTCATATCGTTTCTTGCCGCGCCTGTTATAACGAGGGTTTATACCCCTTCGGATGTAGGTGCGTTTACATTTCTCATATCCATTGCAGGCGGCATAGGCCTGGTTGCTGCGCTGAGGTATGAGATGGCGATCATACTCCCTGCGGAGAACAGGGACTCGGTTAACCTCGTTTTTCTTTCACTGATCATCGCTTTGTTTGTTTCATTCCTGTCAACTTCGGTACTGTTCATAATTGACAGGGCATTTCTGCCCGGCATTATCAGGAATCCCTTATACAAACAATGGATCTACCTTCTCCCTGCCCTTATCTTCTTTATGGCGGCAAGCAGTATTTTTCAGCAATGGTTTAACCACAGGAAGGAATACAAAGCTTTGGCGTATTCCAAGATATTTACGTCGGCCGGAAATAACCTCACAACCCTGCTTATGGGCTATGCAGGTTTCGGGGCGCTTGGATTGTGGCTCGGTAATTTTACCGGCTTCCTGGTGGTGGTAGTCTTCTTTGTCCTTATTTTTTATTCGAGGTACCGCAAAGACATAATGCAATTTAACTTCCCGCTACAAAAGGAACTGGCAGGAAAATATAAATACCTGCCCTTGGCTAATACCCCCCAGGTGATTGTTGAAATGGTCCAGTCATATGGGATCGTTTACCTTTTAAAGATCTTCTTTTCAGCTTCTGTGCTGGGATTATACTCCTTATCCCTTCGCCTGCTCCAGGCCCCTATGTGGCTGGTGGGTATATCAATCGGACAGGTTTTCTATAAAGAAGCTTCCGAACAATACCAGAGGGACGGAAACCTGATAAAGCCGGTGATGAAAACGATTAAAACATCCGCTGCGATAGCATTGCCCGTGTTGATCATACTTCTTACCGCGGGCCCCTGGCTTATCGGTTTTGTTTTTGGCAGGGCATGGACCGAAGCCGGGATGTATGCGCGAATACTGGCTCCCTGGATGTTCCTTGATTTTATCCGCTCAACTATTCACCAGACCCCCCTCATCATCCGCAAAGCAAAACCCATGTTCTACCTTTCGCTGATAGGCGCGGTTCTGATCATAGTCCCAATCGTTTCAGGAGGACTGTTTTTTAAAGATGCCATCATGGCATTCATCCTGTTATCAGCCCTGCAATGCTTCTATTCCCTGGGAATTATCCTCTGGATCATCGCATTGGCAAGGAAGCACAGCCTGCCAAGGCAGTAAGGATCCATCGGGGGCGTTTGCCGGGGGATCAATAATAATTTTTCCTGATATGCTTTATAAGCTGCTGGGGCATAAGTATCTGCGTAAGGGCAGATGCCATATAGGAGAATGCCAGCGGTTTTAATTTAAAAGCTCTCACAAGGTAATGCATTGACCGGCCCCAGTCCTTAGCTTCAATCCTGTAAAGCTTTGCAAGGGTAATAAAGTAATTATAGGTTTTGTCGGCCTGGTTCAGATTGTGTGAACTTTCAAAACTGATAAGGTAATCGATCTCCTGCTGTGTTGCCGTGCCTTTGCGGACGATTTCCTTAAGGATATCCCTGAACCTGGCATCCCTGATCTTGAGGCTGATTGAACTGGGGACCATCCTGTACCTAACCAGGGGCTCGGCGAAATTTACAACCCGGCCATGTTTCGAAAGCTGGTACAAAAAGATATAATCGTTAAAATAAAACTTCACCATTTCGTTATACCCTCCGACCATTACAGCAGCTTCCTTGCGGAAGAAAGTGGAGGAATGAACAAAACAATTTTCTTTTTCAAGGACTTGCCTGATGTCTTCATCCGACCGGGGAAGGCTGGAAGTAAATATGTAGTTGCCGTCCATATCCATCATTTCGGCTGTGCTGCCGCATAAAACATAGCCGGGATTGTTCTCGAGGAATTCGAACTGCAACCTGATACGATCCTTAAGACAGATGTCATCTGCATCTATCCTGGCAATATAACGGCTCCTTGCAATTGACAGGCCCTTGTTTGATGCAGCGGCAACACCGGCATTGGCCTGGTGTACATAAACAATCCGGTTATCCCTGAAGGAAGCTATGATTTCTTTGGAACGGTCGGTCGAGCCATCATCGATAATAATGAACTCGAAATTTTCAAATGTCTGGCTGATTACGCTCTCAATGGTTTCTTTCAAATACTTTTCCCCATTGTAAACAGTCATCAGGATGCTGACCCCGGGTTCCTTCATAAATTAATTTTCAGTTGGGCAAGGCGCCAAAGATCTTTTTCAGGGTCTTATGAAATTTATGAAATCCGCTCACAGGTTCAGTCCACATGAGGATGCACTGTTTGCTTACCAGGTTGACCGGTTTGTCTTTAAGGTAATCCAAAGCCTCCCTGGTATCACTCATCTGTTGTATCCATATGTTGTCAAAACCTTTATCCATGGCTTCCTTCACAACCTCAAGAGTGTTGTTTTTTGGCGTGATTACCAGGAGGTTTTTAACATCGCCGGGGAGGGCGCTGACCGAATGAAAACAAGGCTGGCCCTCAATAGTATCTGTCTCCGGGTTGACCGGGTAAATTTCAAAGCCTTTCTTCTTCAGATCCAGATAAACGACATGCCCGAATTTTTTAGGGTCACGTGAAACACCTGCTATTGCAAGCTTCCTGCCTTCGAGGAATTGTTCAATTGACTTTCGTGAGGTTTTCATGCTGATATGATTTACGGTTCTATAATCCTGAAAGATTAAACCTGTCGGGGTGTTTCGCTTTCTTCCCCTTATAGAAATCCTGTATGATCACAAGGTCTTTCTCAAAATCCCCGCTTGGAATGATGATCGGTCCTATCCCTCCCGATTTGTTACTGTAGTCAATAAAAGAGCAGGCTATGGGCACATGGGCCTCCAGGGCTATCATGTAAAACCCTTTTTTCCAGTGTGTGACTTTCTTTCGTGTGCCCTCGGGCGTGATCACGACATACAGTGTTTCGCTGGCGTCGAATAACTCCTTAACCTGGTCGACCATGTTATTTTTCTTGCCCCTGGCGACGGGTATTCCGCCCAGCTTTTTAAAAAACCATCCGAAGGCTCCTTTGAAAACTTCCTCTTTGATCAGGAAGCGGATATTCACATCGGCCACGTGGAATGTCATCCAGCCTACGATAAAATCCATATAGCTGGTATGAGGAGCAGATATGATGACTGCTTTTTTAATCTCAGGAGGCATCCTGCCATCGGTATTCCAGCCCATTGATTTCAACACCGTTTTCGTGATCCAATGGCTCATGGCTTCAGACTTTTACTGAACCGGGGTGAAATATAGTTTTCGAAACTTTTACAGACCTCAGCGGCAAAGGCGACACCGGTTTTAATGATTCTCTCAGGCGTGCCGGCGGCTTCTAAATCTGCTGAGGCATTGCCCGGGCCCGCGGTTGCCAGGGCATAGATTATCCCGGCATTAAAGGAGTCTCCGGCGCCTACTGTGCTTAACAGGGGTTTCACAGGCGGGATGTCGACAAGGATTTTTTTGTCGCCAAACCAGGCTATGACGCTTTTACTGTTCCTGGTTATGATCAGGTTAGTACAACCACAAGCCCTGACCTTCGTTTTAACCTCTTCAGGCTTCTTCAAATTAAAAATTGTAAGAAAGTCCTCATCGGAACCCCTTACGATATCGGCAAGAGATATGTTTTCTACGATCCAGGGCCTGGCTTTTTCCAGTTTGTCAAGGTGGGATTTCCTGAAGTTGGGGTCAAAGACGATTACGGCTCCCCTGGTTTTTGACTTGCGGATCCATTGTGATATCTTACCGTGAATCCCTGGAGTAATGG
>Ga0194053_10001020_pt1 | contig 18828 bp, 10 predicted proteins | sample SepL228m_MetaG_FD_161684 | JGI IMG/M metagenome (GOLD analysis project Ga0194053, IMG submission 161684) | Anoxic zone freshwater microbial communities from boreal shield lake in IISD Experimental Lakes Area, Ontario, Canada - Sep2016-L227-8m | ecosystem: Environmental > Aquatic > Freshwater >... | reverse complement strand
GCATAACCTGAATCCCACATAGCCATATCTGAATGAGGGATTTGCGCTTTCACGGTCGGACGAAGCGAGGCCTGAATAATCATGAAACCAGCTTCCTCCGCGGATTATCCGAAAAACTCCTTCGGGTGGGCCAACCGGATTCCCTGAAGGCGAAACCCCGTACCATGCTGGAGCGTACCAGTCGGCACACCACTCAAATACGTTGCCTGTCATGTCGTATATTCCAAGTTCATTCGGTTTTTTCCCGCCCACAGGATGGGTTCTCGAATCCGAATTTCCTACTTTCCAGGCCACTGCGGTATCGGTGTTGCTTCCGCTGTATTTATATCCCTTCGAAAGCAGGCCTCCCCTTGCAGCAAACTCCCATTCCGCCTCGGTAGGGAGCCTGAAGTTCATCCCCGTTTTCTCATTCAGATTCCTGATATACTCCTGAACATCGTTCCAGCTGATACGTTCAGCAGGACAGCTGTCGCACCTTCCAAAATAAAATTTGTTGGTATCCCGGTCCATGATCAGCCGCCATTGGCGCTGGGTAACTTCAAACCGGCCCATGTAGAAATCATCCAGCACGACCTGGTGGACCGGCTGCTCATCCGAACCGCCAAACAGGGAGCCCATTTTGAATTTTCCACCGTGAACAAACACCATGTCGGGACTCGTCCCCTGCGCAGAAATGAAATGTACGCAGAAGAAAAAGATGCAGGTTATTCCGGCATGTTTCAGAACTCCGGGCATGATCGGCCTGTTTTTCAGATATCCCATTTTCCTACAAATCATATCAATTGGGCCAAAAATCGGGCTTTGTTTTCGTGCCGCCCAATTGACGGCAGTCGACACATCCCGTGTACAGTATTTTTATCATCCCGGCATTGTAATAAAACCACACAGGATATTCCCAGGGGAAAAATGATCTGAAGCCAAACACCGGCAGGTCTTCTTCGTAGCAGGCGTTAAAACCCTTACTCATTCCTTCCACATCATGGTAAAAATATCTCCCGGACGACACCGAGGCTGCAAAAAAATATCCCAGCACCACATTTTCAGGATTCGTCAGGTTGATCAGGTTCCCTTTGATGGCCAGGGGCTGTTTTTCATAAAGCCCACCCTGTTCATTGCTGTTGATGCGCATCTGCTCCCAGTAATTGTAAGCCTCCTCGCTCAGGGCAAGCTGACTCACCAGCATGCTGTAAAGGACCGTCAAACGGGAGCTGTGTTCGTCCACATTGTGTAAAGGAAATTGAGTGTAGCCATTTTGAGAAAGGCCCTTCGTCGACAGGGTAAATACATTCTTTACCGGACCTGTAGCCCAGCAGATCATGTTGGAGGAGTCGGGGGGTGCGATCTGGTGAATAATACCATCATAGTAAAATTCGGCGGCATGGGCCGAATGGTACTCCCAGGTTTCTTCAATCTCCCATTTATAAAAGTGACTGTCGTCGCCAACTGCATTGAGATCCACATAAAATTGCATAATCTTCCGGGGTGTTTGGGAGTTTGGTGCCGGCACCTCATTCACCGAATAATAGACCGAATCCAGCGAAGGGCCTTTGGGCATCTGATCGAACCCCGATACCAGCTCCTGGTTGTCGGGTGTCAGCACCCTGACCCTGTATGCATTGCCGGGTACAACATATTCATCGCCCATCCAGGTAAGGTAATGACCCGGACTGTACTCTTCCATCGTAAAAACATGGCCTTTTTGATCGGTGACCGTCACCTGGCAACCCGAGACCGTAATATATTTCGGAGACTGAAACGGGGAGGAGAGGGAAACTTCGACCTCCTGCCAGCCTTCCGCATTGACGATCCGTCCTGAAACAACATATTTATTCCCTGATGCTTCATCAATTTCAGGATCATAGGCCTTGATGCAGGAGAACAGCAGGAACAAACTGAACAGGAACAATATATTTTTCATTTCAGGCGGTGTACGCATTTACAAATATACGTCAATCATCATCCCAATAAAACAAACAAGAAAAGTTTGCTAATCCCCTAAAGCATTAGTATATTAGCGAGTTCAAACAAAGAGAGGGATGTTTCTAACTGAATAAAGGAGAAAAGCCATGCCAGATACCCTAAGGATCATGTACTTCAAAGTGAAAAGCCATTTCAACATCGTCGCTGTGACGTTGCTGGTTTTTATTGTGGCGATGCTGACCGGCGGCTGCAAAAGCAAGTCGGATGACCCGGCGGCAACGGGTGAAACGCTTCGTTTCGTCTTTATGGCCGACAGCCGCGGGGACGAACTGAAGGGTCCGGTGAACACCCCGGTGCTAAACGCCATCATCAGCCAGATCGGCGCGTTGTCGCCCAAACCTTCCTTTGTGATTTTCGGCGGCGACATGTCGTACAGGGGCTACATCCATCCATCCTATACCTTCCAGGCATGGAAAGATCTGTTCGCACCCCTTACCGGCAACGGAATAGCTTTGTACACGGCCGTCGGCAACCATGAACTGTATTACCAGCACTCTGATTCAGGTTTTATACTCGGGAACCAGCAGGAGTACCAGCGCATATTTTCGGAGAACCCCACCAACGGGCCTGCCGGCTATGAGCACCTGACCTATTCCATCACCTCCCCGGGCGGCAACTCCTTTTTTGCCGTACTGGATGCCTACTACCTGACACACGACTTCAAGGATTCGACCCTGGGTGGCAACATCGATTCCGCCCAGATGTCGTGGCTGAAAGCCCAGGTGGCCCAAACCAAGGCGACACACAAATTCCTTTTCATTCATGCACCCTATTACTATGTCTCCAACGACCCGGAAGAGCCATCCGCGGCAAATAAGTCCTATACCGCGCTCTGGTCTTTCCTCGACGTCAACAAGTTCGACTTTTACGCCTGCGGGCATTCGCATCTTTTTTCCCGTAAGACCGTTGACACCAGCATTCCTCCGACTCCACAAACCACACCGCCGACTCCCGCCTGGCAGAACAATGTGGTCCAGCTTCTCAATGGCGCCTGCGGCGCCGGCCCTGACACCGGGACCATCCCTCCCGATGTCAAAACCGCCTGGAATGTGCACAATGATCCGTTGACCTATTACTTCACCGTGGTCGACATCTCCGGCGGCACGGTGACAGTTAACAGTTACAAGGGTAACACGGGAGCCTACACCGTGTTCGATACCTTTATAATTAACAAGTAGACTTAGCCATAACACAGAAGGGAATTTCCACCCCCCAAGTCAGGTTAAACAGTATTGAATATGTTCTTTTAAAAACAAAATCTGTCATGAAAACAAATTTACCAAAACGAGTAAGCCCGGTCATTTCCGGCCTCTTTTCAACCATGGTCCTCTGCTTTGTTCTCAGCTTCCTGCCCGGAACGATTCATGCCCAATGGAACCCCAACACCGCTGTTAACATCGAGATTTCCAGTCTTGCCGTTGCAGATATGCAGCAGGTCGCCACAACCGATGGCAAAACCTGGATTGCTTTTTATGCCCAGGTTGGAGGCAATTATAACATGATGGCCCAGCTGATCGATGCCGATGGCTATAAACTCCTGGGAAATGATGGCATGCTTGTCGACAGTCATACTTCAGGTTCGGCCACCTATGTGTTCAACGTCTGTATTGACGGCTCAAACAACCTGATCATTGGGATGCAGGACGAACGGCAGGCAGGAAACATGCAGGCCATCGCCTATAAAGTCTCACAAACCGGCGCCATGATGTGGGGTGCCGATGGCATTGTACTGGGCGGTGGTCTTGCACCCTATCCGGCCAGTTTAAGCACCGGGGAATGTATTATTGCCTGGAATGAGACCAACAGCAACACCCTTAAGCTTCAGAAGATCACAACCGCCGGAACGCCGGCATGGACAACCCCGATTTCGGTCCTGGTTGGTTCAACCAAGACCACCCGCGGGCAGCTCATAGGAATTTCAGGTGGAAAATTCTCCATCGTTTTCCAGAAGATGACATCCGGGATATACACATCCCTTTATGCCCAGGCTTTCGATAATACGGGAACCGCGCTGTATGCGCCCGTGCAGATCTGTAACGAAACCACCGCTGCCTACCGATATTATTCCCTTGCAGCGGAGGGCGACACCACATACTATGGCTATTACAGCTCCACCGGCAACCGGTTTAACTCCTACCTCCAGAGGATCAACCCCGACGGAACCGTACCCTGGGGGATGAACGGTTCGAATTTCAATACCTCCACCGGTGCAAACAACAATTACCAGATGACCACAAGCATCAATATTACACCTGGTTCAAACTATGTTTGGTCGGTATGTACCTTCAGTGACCCGAATCAGACCGTATATGGGATCTACATTCAGAAATTCCTGAAAACAACCGGTGCCAGGCAGTTTACCAACACAGCCAAAGTGGTTTATCCGATCGGAAGCAACATGTACACACAGGCAGGGGCTCTTGCCCTGATGAATGACGCACCCATGTTCATGTACTATACCTCCAATTATAAAATTTATGCCACCAGGCTTGATGAAGCCGGGAATTTCGTGTGGCCGGGCAACCAGGTAGAGATAAGTTCAACCACCGCGACGGGCGGAAACGGTAAAATGCGTTACGGGTTTACCCCGGTAGGTCCGAACAAGTGCGCCGGCACATGGACAGAGAAGAGGGGTGCTGATTACAAGGGATATGCCCAGGGCGTTTCAATTGGCGGGCTCACGGGCATTGAAGTTGCCACCCAGGGAGGTGTTCCTGCCCAGATAACCACAGACCAGGGAACGCTGCAGCTTGTGGCCACAGTCTATCCTTCAACAGCCAATCAGGCCGTTACGTGGAGCATCCTCCCGGGAACAGGGGGCGCAACCATCGATGCCAACGGGCTTGTGACCGGAATATCCAACGGGACTGTTTATGGGGTTGCCACATCCGTGCAGGACACCACGGTTTCGGGGTCCATTCTCATCACACTCACCAACCAGAGTGCTGTGGCGCCTACCGTTGTGACATTACCTGCATCAGATTTCACCTCCAGTACGGCCATCATCAATGGCACGGTCAATCCAAATAACTTTTCCGCTGATGTGATCTTTGACTATGGCATCTCTGTTTTCTACGGCAATACCGTGCCCGGAAATCCTCCCACGGTTACAGGTAATTCAACCACATCGGTTTCTGCAGCGCTCTCGGGTCTCACGCCCAATACCCTGTATCATTACCGGATCAGGGCAACCAGCGCAGCCGGATCATCACACGGAGCCGATCTCACATTTTTGACAGGAGGGGTAGGGGTGAACGATAAAAATTCACCAGCCATTGAGATCTATCCTGTTCCCAACGACGGGCTTTTCAACATCTCCCTTCCCGGTGACCAGGAGTTGTCGTACAAACTCGAAATTTATAACACGCTTGGTATGCGGATTTACGGCGCAAAGACAATAACCTTAAGCAGGAACAGGGTTGAGCCGGTCGATCTGCGCGCTTTCCCGGTCGGGGTCTATACGATCATTTTGCGCAATGCCGACAACAAGGTGGTGAGAAATGTGATGGTAAACAGGTAATTCATTTAGTATAACAAATCGACCGTGGATCCTCCGTCAAGCTCGGAATCCTGAAACAGTTCAAAGGTATAACTGTCGCTCTCTGATGAATAAACCTCACTAAATGATTGCACATAAGGATAGGTGTCGGGTGTAAACCAGGAATCAAAACCAAATTCCGGCTTACTTACGTGAAATGGTACATCCTTAATGGAACAATTAATTGTCAGGCCTCCTGCCCAATAATTTCCTGTACAATTGGTAAAGGTGAATGACGCGGTATTATTGGGGTTTATTGTAACCGTTATGGAACCGGAAGAAGGCGCTTTAAGGGAACCTGTCAATATATTTCCGTTTTGTGTGCAGGTAACACTCCCCGTTTCATAATTACCGTTTTCATCGTTACTTGCAAGCAGATTTCCGTTTTTATCGTAATGCTTTACATGAACGGCCCAACGAAGCGTTATATTCGCACCTTTGTATTGTTTTATCGCTGCAGTGGTAATGTTCAAATCGGCATAGGCTCCGGTTGATTTCCCATTCCCGTATGCAGTAAGGGTTGCTTTATAGGTTCCGTTCTGAGGATATTGATGTTCGAAAGTCTCCGCAGCCGTGGTGGAGGTCTGTCCATCTCCAAAATCCCAGAGATAGGATGTTGCATCTGTGGAGGTATTGGTAAATGAAACGATCCCGTTCGCTTTTTTGGTATACTTGAACATCGCATACGGGTCATTTACAACCGGGTCGGCTGAATCAGTCTTCTTACAACCCGGAACCATCAGGAACAGTCCTGATAAAATGAGCAAAAAGGATAGTTTTTTCATGGGGCTTTGTCTTGGATCTGGTTATTTTGTAAAAATAGACCATCCAAAAACAAAAGTCAATGACACAAACGTGTCATTTTCATAGCATGGAGATTCCTGACAACAGGTGCACGAACACGGCCAGGTTAACGCGGATTACTGAAATATCACGAACATCTTTACCAGCTGCCCGGGCTTTGCGGGTGAGCCGGGGTTGATCCTGGCCGTGATGTCGTCTCTTACCCCCACACATCCAGGAATACACCCTCATCTTACCGAATAAGGATCATTTTCTTCGTTTCCGATCTGTTCCTCCCGGTGCAGATCTGGTATAAATAGGTTCCGGCAGGTAAATCAGAATTGTCGATCTCAAGGGAACCCGATGGGCCATCTGTTGCAAAAGATTTGACCGGTTTACCTTGCAAATTGTAGAATGAAATTTGTCCTTTCGATTCTCCCGGCATCAGTTGGTAATCAATCCGAGTGTGCCCGTCATTTGGATTGGGGAATACATTGGATACTGACCTTCCATGGATTTGGGATCCCAGTTCCGACTGACTGTTGGGAAGGCTTCCCGGCAGGGTATAGATTTTACTGACATTCGCTCCTGTCGCAAGCGATTCTACTCCAATCACCATTTTAGTCCCGCCGGCAGTATTAACTACAGGTTCAGCGTATGAAACTTTTGCCGGATTGGCTGAATCACCTTCTGCAAAGATGATCGATCCATCCTCGTTATAAACCATAACCCTTGTCTGGTAAAAATCCACCACCATATATTCTATGGCTGCATCCAGGTTAAAAAGCTTATCAGTAATGTACATGACACCAAAATATTGATTTGGTTGCGCAGGGATATTGATCGTTTTAAATAATGTATAGTCAAGGTTATACAGGTCAATCCTATGATTAACCACATCTGGAATAAACCATTTTTCTCCTCCGTTTACCAACCGGCAAACACCTGGAAATGTTTGATCGGGAGGTACAGGATAGATGTGATCCAGCACGATTTGAGCGTTCAGCATCAGGTTGCTGAGAAGAAGCGTAATGGTTAATGAAATTAGTCGTTTCATTTTGAGGATTTTAGTAATTATTGGTCGTGCGAGTTTGAAGCTCTTGACGGCATCAGCGCATCATTCAAATTTCATCACCACGGTATGCTCGTTCATGATGGTATTCCAGATCACCGGTGCAAATCAGGGCGTGGGCACAGGAAAGGTGCCTTTGTAAACGAAGGTTTGCATGGGGTAGATGTTGATGCTGGCATGAGGATTCCCGATGTCATAGGTTTGGTAATAATAGGAAATACAGGGCTGATAATTTGAACTGGTATTCAGGCTGCCCGATACCCCGAAGCCGCTGAAGGTTCTTCCGGGGATATTGTGCACCCTGGAATCGACAATGCCTCCCTGGGCCCAGTAGGTGTAGTCCTGGCTGTGGCCGCCGCCTCCAAAATTGAACCTGTCGAGCCCTGTACCCATCAGGATATTCAGGTCGTTGTTGCTTCCTCCCATCGAATAGGAGGCTGTAAAGGCCCCCCAGTCCTGGATACCGCCACCAATGGAGGGTTTTTCGGGGCCGGTAGCCATGTCTTTATACCACAGGTCGCCTAGGAGATAATAGTGCGATGTTGCAACGGCCGTGGCGCTGTAATGCATTCCGGCGAGTGAGTTGTAGTCGAAGGAAAAACCATCGTGCGAATGCACATACAGGTTACCGCCCTTATCGCTGGTGGCCATGAAGGGGGGCACGGTCTGGTAGATATAATAACCCTGAAAAGTTTTGTTGAAATTGTTGATGGAGAAATTGGGCGTGCGCTGCATGTGGCCCAGATCAGCATGACTGATATAAGGAAATCCCCATCCCCAGGTTCCGCAGAAATAGCCGAAGTGCATGGTGCAGGTGCCTGTTCTTACCGGCGACACCTGGCTCGGATCCCTGGGGTTGTACCATTGAAGGGCGACGGTTCCATCAATGGCTTTGTAGTGAGGCCAGGGATTCCGGTTCCCGGTGCTCCTCACCGTGATCTGCACCGGTTGGGATGGCTGCAGCACGTTCCATGCGGTATCGGTAACACCCAGCTGGCCGATATTGTAAACATTCCAGTGGTTGTCGGGATGGCATTTGACCGGAGATCCATTCTCCCAGTAGGTATTGGGAATCTGGCTTGGGACACCATTTAAACCTGAACGGTAGTCGGGACTGACCGCATATTCTTTCAGGAGGCCGGCCGTTGGAGCCTGAGCCGTGAGCAAAACCGTATTTACGTAGTTTCCATCCCCATCCGAATATTTGGCAGGCGTGATGATGGCTCCCGCAATCACCGGAGCCTGAAGTCCCAGTGCAAGATAAAGCATGTTGGCAACAAACTGGGCGCGTGCCATCGGATTGATGATCACCGTGTTTTCCGAAAGACCTGAATTGGCGAAGGGCAGGTCACTCACAAATTTGTTCTGAAGGCGGTACTCATAGGAATTCACCACCAGGTAATTTACAGCCTGCATGAACACAGTTACCTCCTTTTTGATCATGGTCGTGAAGCTCTCGGTATACCAGTTTTTTGCGTCTGTTCCGGTGGAATCGACCAGGCCGCAGGCATTGGTGTAGACATTCGTTGCCTGGAATTGATAATTCACCAGGGAAATAAAATAATTTTCAACCAGCAGGTACAACAGGCTCAACGATTTTGCATCACTGAATCCTTGTCCCCTGAGCGCGTTGACCGTGGCGATCGTATAATTCATCACCACATTGGTGTTGGGGGTTGAAGGAGGAACGATGAGGAGGTGGAGCTGGTTCACGATATTTTTCATGTCGTACTGGATGGGCGGCGCCCCTGCATCAGGATGGACCGTCAGGGCATAATTGACCGCTTTTGATTTCAGGGTCTGAACCTGGGGGGAGGAGGCATCAAGCCCCTGATTCTTATACATGGCCGCCGTTTTCGGGAAATAGGTCAGGCCCGCAGAGGAGGTTGAATCCAAAACTTCCATCAGGTATCCCACATATACGTTTTTGGCGAGATCGCCCATATACTCGTTCAGCTTCGAAACATCGAGCGAAAGTTCCTGTCCAAGCTCCGTGATCTGATTTGACAGTTCCGTAACCTGATCCTGCAGCGCGGTGATCCCGTTCTTTAATGCATGGTACTCGGCCTCCTGTCGGTTGTAAGTATGGACCGCACTCAATGTTTTAAAGATCATCACGGCTGCCCCGTTGGGTAAATCATCGGATTGGATGTTCGACCCCAGCTGGTAACAGAGGAAGGGAGAAAATGCTTTGTTATTCGACGCTTCATAATAGGATACCATGCTCAGGCTCTGATTGGTAAACACATTTACATTGTCAGCAGGATCGTCGTTTACGGGCGTGTAGGTAACCTCTGTCTTGCGGCACGAACCGGTCACTATGATCAGCATCAGAAACCAAAACAGGGGACTGCACCAGCTCCCCGGGATGACGGAGCGTGGTTCTTCCGGGATTCTCCTTTTCATATAGTCGGGATTAAATGAATGGCTCTAACAGGTAAGCGATATCCAAATATAAGCCAATTTATCCGGTTATCCACCTGATTTAACGCCTCCCATTTTGAATCACCATTTTCCTGATGAATACATTTTCATTGCTGTATATATGCATCACATAAGTTCCGTCGGACAGGGTACAATTAAACTGAAAATTCTCCTCAGGATGATCAAATACCTCCATCGTCCTTCCGATCATATCCCGGATGATGACTTTATCCAGGCGTTTTGTGGATTTGATGTAGAATGAGCCGTCGTTTGGATTGGGGTAGAGGACCACAGCGTTTGTTTCTGTATCATGCATGCCCGTAACTCTATCCACGAACGTTTGTTTAACCGGGGAGTAAACAGACTGGCCGCAGATATTCATCGCCAGCACCTTGATGGTTGAATTGCCAAGGAAGGCCGTGTTCCACACAACGGTACCCACAACATCCGAACCGGTAATCACCCCTGCACTGACAGGAAACAGCGCCCATGAGTAACTGTCGGCACCTGTGACCGGTGCGATGGTGTATTCGCTGCTGACGATATTACTCAGGTTCACCGTATCAGGACCAGCAGGCATCCCGGGGATGGCAGGCAATACATTCACCGTTACTGTAACATTGTCGTTTAAGATGGAAATGCCGTCGTTGACGGTTACAGTGTAAACCGTGGTCACGATGGGATACGCCAGCGGATTCTGAATGGTTGATGCGAATCCGGCAGGAACGGAAGACCAGGTATAGGTATAGGAGCCAGAACCGCCCCCGGGAAGCGCCAGCAACTGCACAGGTTGTCCGGCGCAGGCAGTACCCGGGGTAGCTGTTACATCCAAAGTAAGGGGCCCGCTTACGTTCACAAAGACATCATCGGTCTTGCTACAGCCATAAAAATCGGTCACGGTGAGTGTGAAGTTCACAGAGGTGGTAAGAATTACCGTTGCCGGATTCTGAATATCAGGGTTGACCAGTAAACCGGCCGGTTCCCAGTGATAGGTATAGGTTCCTGATCCGCCTGAGGCAGAGCCACTGAGTGTGGTCCAGCTTCCGCTTGGAATTGATTGATCCGGCCCGGCATTGGCCATGGGGAGTAAATGAACATTAACGGGGAAAGCGGATGAAGCTGTTCCATTGCCGCAGGAATTGGTGGCATACACCGTCAGATTCCCGGATGTGGCGTTGGGTGCAAAATCGATGTAGATGAGATTCAGGGTTCCGTAATTGATGGTAGCTCCGGTTCCTGAATAGCTCCAGGAATATGAAGTGGCATTGGGAACCGATGGTATTAAAAAGAGAACTGCAGCCTGACCCTGACAGACATCACTGCTGCCAGTGATTGTTCCAGCTGCACCTGGTAACGCGTTCACTGTGATCGGGAAGTTTGCCGAAACAGTTCCGTTTCCGCAACTGTTTGAACCATTTACCATCAGGTTTCCAGAAGTTGCATTGTTGGCAAAAGAGATTGTTATTGAATTTATGGTACCATTGATGGTGGCTCCGGTGCCAGTATAGGACCAGTTGTAACCCGTGGCATTGGCGATGACAGGCACGGTGTAGGCCGCGCTGTTCTGTCCCTGGCAAACCGCAGCCGGACCAGTGATGGTGCCGGGTGTGGCCGGGAGAAGGTTGCCTGAAGCCGTATAGTTGATATAGTAGGTGGCGGTGGGTGAGTCGTTCATCACATCTGCGTTGGAGTTCGTATACTGGCATTCGGCACCTCCGCCGGCTGTGTTGTTAAATGTTAGCGCAGGTATTCCCGAAATCAATGTGAATTTCAGGTCGGCCAGCTTGCTGGCGTTGGCCAGGCTGACCCCTGTTGTACCGCTCCAGGCGATCACGATCTTGGTGAGGTTGGTTGAGATGTTGGTCGCCGTGACCGTGCAGCCGGTAAGGACCGGGTTGATGTTGGCCGCGCTGGTATAGGTCATCATCGTCGGGTCAAAGTCAAGCCGCAGGGTAAATCCTTTAATCTGGTTGAAACTGTTCACCGTGACCGGGATGGTAAATGTACCTGCGCTGCAGCCCGCTCCGGTTCCTGCCGTGGTGATCGGTGCATTGGTAGAATAAACGTCATTGAAAACAAGGGGAGTACCCCTGAAGCTCCTCCCGTTGGTCATGGTCAGGTTTTTCAGCACGGTCAACGCATTCGTGGCCGGATTGAATTCCACCAGGGTACCAAAGCCGCCGGGGCCACCTGTATAGGAGGTGGCATACAGTTTATTGTTCAGCACAGCCCACTCTCCTTCGAAACCTGCCCCGTCTGTGAGGGCGTTAAAATTATAAAGTACGGCAAAGGTGCTGGTAGCAATGGTATATGAGAATAGGTACCCGTTATTGTTGGTACCCCCGTAATTGGTTGAACCGTATAGCTTACCATTGTATTCCCTGAGACCTGCATTGCAGTTTTTGATGCCTGCCGGGAAGGTGTATTCAACAGTAAAGTTGTAGTTCACCGGATCCAGGGAGAAAATGACTGCATTGCCCACCGGCACCGGAGGATTTACATCATACCCTTTCACCTTGGTGGTGCCGTATATCTTGCCGTTTGAAGCCTTTAGGAAGTTGCCTTTGTAAAATCCATAGGCATTCTCGTTGTGAGAGAACTTTCGTGTTGTGAAAGCATTGGTGTTGATGTCCCAAACATAGATGCTGTCCCTGAAACAAGTGAGGACCTTACCTGTTGCGACTTCGGTGAGCCCGACAGACTCGTAGTCATTTGCGTTTGTAATGTTCTGGGCTGTTATTTCTGCCCTTGTATTGGATCCCATGGTATAGGAAGAGAGGCGGTAAGTGTTTCCTGCATATCCCAGGTGTATATAACTGTAGTAAAGCTTACCGTTGGAAGCAAGCAGGGGGCGGTTGAATTTCAGGCAGATTTGGTCCGTGTTATAGGAGGCTGGAAAATAGGTGTGTTTAAAAGCATCGGGCAGGAAAGTCACCACCCCAGTCCGTGCATTGATCTGCACCAGATCACCCAACTCATGTAGTTTATCGGCGCTGAATCCAGGCTGATTTGGCAGGGAACCTCCCATACCGGTGTATCCCAGAAGGATGGAGTCGTTGACTTGTAGTAGCTCACCCACCATTCCTCTTCCCTGCAGGGAGTTGTTTTCGGCAAGGACCGTGGTCACCTGGGTACCGAGGTCAAAAGAGAATATCGATCCTGCATTGGCGGTTCCCCCATTGGTCATCCGGCCGATGATCTTATTGTTATTGACAAAAAACTGGATCTCCTTGGCGTACCCTGGCAGGCCTGCCGTATTGGGTAAAATATTTTCCATTATCCCCGACATCACATCATAACTGAACATTTGTTGAATGGGGTTATTAAAGTCATCTTCCCAGCTTCCGTAGATTTTGGAGCCAACCACCTGGAAACCTGAATTTTGGACATATAAGGGCCCGGTAAGATCTAGAACCTTCGAAAAAGTGTTTGAAATGGGTGCATATTTAATGATGGTGCCAAAGCCGTATGCCCCGTCAGCTTTCGAAAATGCATAAAGTTTCCCGTCATTTCCCTGGACCAGTCCGCCGACCTGGGACCCCAGGATATTCGTTTCAGCGTATCCAATCGTCAATTTATACTTGACTGTATTATCGGTCATGTTGTAAGCCCATACACCACCGCCAATATGAGCATCCCAATTGGGAAAGGAACTTAATTTGGTACCATAAAATGTATTCAATGTTGGGTTATAAACGATGTCACCGGTAGGGAAAGTCAAAATCGTAGACACCATATCCGTTGAGTTCAGGTCATGGACAAATTCCAGCTGGTCTGTTACCGTATTGATCCGGTATAGCGCCCCATCGTCCAACGAGGCGGGTTGGTTTATATTCCTCTTTGACAAAACCCCGTACAGGTTGCTTCCGTCCCCATGGATAAGGTTGCTCAAAGGCCTGTAACCAATGCCAAATGGCAGGTTGCTGAATTCCCCTATCTTTTTATAGGCCATGGTATTGACGTCGAATTTCCAGGCCCCGCCCACGTCATAGGTTCCGCCAAGTACAGCGATGCCGTAAAACACCCCGCTGCTCATCTCCACCACCCTGAAGGCGGGACCGCCCAGGTCATTGTTGTAGGAGGCCGTATGATTGATATCGGCCATGTTGAATTCTCCTGCCCCGGTAAATGAATACAGTACCTGGGTTTTATTGGTTACGGGATCAAACCTGTAGAAAATCCCCCTGTCGGTTTTATGCTCCATATCCAGGTTTACAACGCCTGATGGCAGAAACGTTACACCGTAATATTTCCCGTCCATGCCCAGTGTGAGGCCCCCTTTCCCATATTGCCAGTCATTATCACCGTTTATTACAAGATTGGTTGCAGTGAATGGATTTCCTCCCAGGCTGCTAAAAACAGAGGAGTTGGTGGTGGCCGGGTTGTACTTCACGAGGGCCCCGTTTGAGTTTGCCCCCCCGAATTCGGAGGTGAAGAGGAGGTTCTGGCTGATGGCTGCGGCTCCACTCAGCAGGAAAATCGAAAGAAGGAATAAATTTTTCATAGGACAGGTTTTTAAACATATGTATATAAAGATACAATGGTCATCAGATCGATGTCAAGTACAACATGCGAAAAACAGGATCCTTATTTCACAATGACTAGCTGGTAGGCGGCCTCTCCGGCTTTCAGCTTGTAGATGATGCTGCGCGTTTTCTTACTATCCTTGGTTTTGAGCGGGAAGGTCCTGACAAGGGTGTTCTTGTTTATCTCATAAACATCGTGACCCACATAATCCTGGAATTTTCCTCCCTTTTTCATGTCACTCTCTGTTACTTCGGGAAAGGTGATCATGGAGAGGGATTTATCCTTGATGGATGCTACGCCGAGCACGTTACCATAGCTGCCTGTACCAACGTTTAAAGTGATGATGTAAATTTCATCGTAGCCGTTGCCGTCAAGATCAGCCACCAGGACCTTGTTGATTGGATCGACATCGATAAATGGCACAGCAGAACCCGGATTCCCTGCAAAGGCAACGGTGATATCGCTCAGACTTTGGCTGTTGGGATGGGCCTCTTCAACCGTAATGACTTTCCCTTTTTTAGTCTTAAACTCTTTGGTGGTGGGTGCCGATGTCTGGGAAAATCCGGTGAAGGAAAACAACAGGACTACACATACGGATAAAAGAATTGAGTTTTTCATAAGAGGTGGATTTGTTTCTGGTTAGGATTCATAACCAAAGATAACCAATATGGATCAAAAACCGGATAAAAGAAGAATGGAATTCAGGGATACAAAAAGTATACAATGATCCGTCAAAAGGTTTATTGGATAAGAACAAAAATCTTTATCTTTGAAGTTGGAGGTTGATCCGTTTTATTCATAGGCCAAGTATATGAGACATATCCCTTATGGTTTAAAGTCCAGTTCAATTCCCCTGCTGGTTCTTTTTTTTGGATTCAACCTGTTAACATCTAATCATTTGCTGTCACAATCAAAAGTCGACAGCCTGAAACAGATGATACGACAAGGCGATCCGGATCAGGGGAAACTCTCGCTGAAATATGCCAGTCTGGCAAGGGAATACTGTCTGAAAAACAATGACTCCTGCCTGATTGCCGGATTTACGGGATTGAAACTTGCTGAGAAGGCCGGCAGCCGGGAAGGGATCATTAAAAACTGTGTGCAACTGGCACTATTTCATTTATGGGCCGACAGCCTGAATGTATCGAAGAGATATTTCCTGAGAGCCAACGATCTGTTTACTTCCGAAACCGATCCGCTTGACAGGATGAGAGCGCTGAATGGTCTTGGCTATATAACCGAGCTCCAGTCTGATTTTGCCGGTGCCATCGGTTATTACCTGCAGGGTAAAAGAGTAGCCGAAGAGTCGGGCCATGATGAATGGAAGGCCGATTTCATCAACAATATTGCCGTTGTGTACAATTCCGCCGGAATCTACCGGAAATGTATTTCACTTTACCAGGAGTCCATCAAGATTTATCAGGAGCAAAATGACTCAGTCCTTTATGCCAACACACTGGTGAATATCGGAGCTGCTTACCTGGGACTTAAAATTGTTGACAGCGCCATGATATATTATAATCTCTCCCTGCCGATACAAAGGAGATTGCACAATTACTACGGACTGGCCAATCTAAACCTGGGTCTGGCAACAATAAAAATGGATGCACTGGAATTTGATGAGGCGCTTGATCTGTTAAAATCAATCAGGACGATGATTGATTCCCTGGATGAATCGTTTCATGGATCTGCCCTGTTTATTAAAGTCGAAATGGAGTTAAAAACAGCTGTCATATACCTGAAGATCAAAAATTTCCGGGAGGCTGAACCTCTTTTCCGGCTGGTCAGGGCGCATGCGATGGAGGGTTCGTTCCTTCGCTATGAAACCGAAGCGCTCAGAGGCCTGAGTGAGTTATTTGTACTGAAGGGATTCATAGACAGTGCACTTTGGTATTCCAACCTTCATCACAAATATTCCGACAGCCTTTTAACCATCAGAAATGAACAGAAGATTGCGCTTACGTTGCAGGAGTTCAATCACATTATCGAAAAAGAGCGGAAGGAGGCCGATGAGGTGAAAAGAGCGTCGGGAAGGAGCCGGAATTTGCTGGTCTTCGTCCTGGCTATTTCTGTGGTCTTTGCCATCGCGGTAGTTCTCCTCCTGCTCTACCTTTTGCAGCGCAGCAAATCGCACCGGCTGAGCCTGATGGAGGCAAACCTGCGGCTTGAGAAATCGAATCTTGAGTTGGAAAAGGCAGGACTTGAGAAAGACAATTACCTGAAGAGCAAAGAGGTGATGGCGCAGTCGATGTCGTTGGTCGAGAAGAATGAGTTGATGGCAGAAATGTCGGATCGGCTGAAGGGACTTATTAAGAGCAACCCGGGGGAGGATAACATAACCCTCAGTTCACTGGTCCACGACATACAGACAAAACAATCCGACGGTTTCTGGGAGGAGTTTAATACCCATTTCAGAGAGATCCATGCCGATTTCTACAAAAGGTTCAGCAGTGATTTCCCCGGATTGACACCAAATGAGGTTAAACTTTGCGCCTTTATCAAACTCAACCTCTCCACCAAGGAGATCGCCCGTATTACACGCAAAACCGAGCATTCCATCAAAATTGCACGCTACCGGTTACGAAGGAAACTTAATCTGGAAAGGGAAGCGAATCTGACAATGTTTCTTGGTAAATACTGAGGGATAAATCCGAAGTGTTTTATTACGGAAATGCTCCATGCATTTTAAAATTGATTTAACTTTGACCGACCCATGAAAAAACTCCTCATTCTTATTTTATTTTTTGCCGGATGGCTGGGTGCCCGGGCCCAGGAGCCGGGTGCCAGAGAGATCATTCAGAAAGCCGATGACAAGAACCGGGGTCTCTCGAGCCAGGGAACCATGACCATGACCGTGATCCGTCCCGACTGGACCAGGACCATCACCATGAAAACCTGGTCGAAATTCAGGGAATATTCGCTGGTGCTGATCACCGCGCCCGCCAAAGACAAGGGGCAGGTTTTTCTCAAGATAAAGACCGAGATGTGGAACTGGGTTCCATCCATTGACAAAACCATCAAGATCCCGCCTTCGATGATGCTGCAGTCGTGGATGGGTTCCGATTTTACCAATGACGACCTGGTCAAGCAGTCGTCGATCGTGGTGGATTACACCCACAAACTGCTGGGGAGGGAGAAGGTGAGGGAGATGGACTGTTACAAGGTGGAATTGACTCCGCTGCCCGATGCGCCGGTGGTATGGGGCAAGGTGATCATGTGGGTGACCGTGCGCGGGTTTGACGTGTGGATGGCTGAATATTATGACGAGGACAACAGCCTGGTGAATGTTTCGAACAATTATGATATCCGGCGGATGGGCGACCGCGATATCCCCACCCGGCTTGAAATGGTGCCGGTGAACAAGAAAGGCCAGAAAACCGTGATGCAGATCGATGAGCTGAAGTTCAACACCGGCATTGACGAGCGTTTCTTTTCCCAGCAGAACATGAAAAAAATAAAGTAGATGAACGATCTGAGACTTGCCTGGCGAAACATCTGGCGGAACAAGCGGCGGACCCTGCTCACGGCGGCATCCATCTTTCTGGCCATTTTCCTGGCTCTGATCACACGGTCCCTGCAAATCGGCTGGTTCGACAACCTGGCCGACATCGTGGTTCAGTCCTACACGGGCCATATCCAGATCCATAAAAAGGGGTACTGGGACGACAGGGACATCAACAATTCAATGGTTTATAACGATTCCGTGTCGGCCGTAGTCAAATCAACGCCCAATGTTGACAAGATCGTTCCCCGCCTGGAATACTTCGCCCTCTCAGCCTATGGGAAACAGACCAAGGGCGTGATGCTGGCCGGCACAGATCCCCTGAAAGAGGATGCCCTGACCAGGCTGTCAGCCAAGGTGGTCAGGGGGCGCTATTTGTCTGTCTTGGACAGGGGTATTCTGGTCTCCCAGGGGCTGGCCTCCTTCCTCGGGCTTACGGCGGGTGATACCCTGGTGTTGCTGGGACAGGGATTTCACGGGGTGAGCGCTGCAGCGAAATACCCGGTTTGCGGCATTGTCCATTTCCCTTCACCCGTGCTTGACAACCAGATGGTTTACATGAACCTCTCTGCGGCCCAGGAATTTTTCAGCGCAGAAAACAGGATCACCTCCCTCTCGGTGACCATCAAAAATCCGGATGAGATCGATCAAACCCTGGCAGCGCTTCGGCAAAGGGTCGACGGGGGAAAATTCGAAGTGATGCGGTGGGATGAGATGATGGTTGAAATCATGCAGCAGCTGAAGGTCAAGACGGCGGGCGGCAAGATCATCACGGCCATACTTTATATGATCGTCGGATTCGGGGTTTTCGGAACGGTGATCATGATGACCAACGAGCGGAGCCGCGAATTCGGGGTGATCGTTTCGGTGGGTATGCAAAAAAGCAGGCTGGCTGTGATCCTGGTTCTTGAGATGATCCTTATCGGCCTGACAGGGATTATTTCAGGGCTGGCTGCGGCCCTGCCCATCATGCTTTATTTTAAACTCAACCCCATCCACCAC
>Ga0194053_10001018_pt1 | contig 18852 bp, 20 predicted proteins | sample SepL228m_MetaG_FD_161684 | JGI IMG/M metagenome (GOLD analysis project Ga0194053, IMG submission 161684) | Anoxic zone freshwater microbial communities from boreal shield lake in IISD Experimental Lakes Area, Ontario, Canada - Sep2016-L227-8m | ecosystem: Environmental > Aquatic > Freshwater >... | reverse complement strand
CGACATTATCAAATGCAGTCTGCGGCATCCACGTCGCAGTCCGCGAGAACAACCTTTCCCGCCAGAGCCGCAAAGGACGCCACCAAACTGGTTTTGCCCGTACCCCCTTTACCGCTGATAACAACAAGTTCATTTAGCGGCATATATTCCCTTCCATTCGGTTCCACAAAGATGAAAAGACGGCTTGCCACTCCGGCAGGGCTTGAACGGCCATTTCCCCGCGGGAGTACGCCTCCGCCACACGCCGGTCGTCGGGAAGTTCAGCCAGGACGGGAATTCCCTCCTTCGCGCAGTAATCCCGTACCCGCAGGTCCCCGCTGTCGGCCCGGTTAATGACCACCCCATGGCGAACACCCAATTTCCGGATCATCTCCACGGCCAGCGTCAGATCGTGCAGTCCGAACGGAGTGGGTTCCGTAACCAGTACAATGTAGTCGGTATTCCGCACCGTTGTAACGACGGGGCAGGAAGTTCCTGGCGGGGCATCAAATAGGGCGACTCCTTCAGTGATTGATTTCTTCTTAACGGCCCGAATCACAGGGGGCGCCATGGGTTCGCCGACATTCATGCGACCCTGAACAAAGTTTATCCGCTCCCGATGCCCGGTTTCCACCACGCCGATGGTTCGTTCCTGCTCCCGAATCGCCCCGCTTGGGCATGCCAGGGTGCACCCACCACACCCATGGCAGAGCTCAGGGAAAATGAGCGCCTTCTCGAGCACTGCAATGGCATGGAACTCACAAACCTCAGAGCATTTTCTACAACCGATACAGGCGCTTTCCTCGACGACGGGCACAAGAATGCCTACGGCTTCGCTCGTAGTGATCTCCGGCTTCAGGAATATATGCCCATTGGGTTCTTCCACATCACAGTCAAGGTATTGAACCGGGCGGCCTAGCTTGGCGAGTGTCCAGGCCAGGTTAACCGCCACGGTGGTCTTCCCCGTGCCGCCTTTCCCGCTCGCAATTGCAATAGAGAGGAGTTTCTTCATAGGTCTTCCATTAGGCCTGCGTTAGCTCACCCACTTCGAACCCGGCGGCGGTCAACAACGCCATATCCGTTGCATAGCCCTGCCCGGAAGTGGTGAGATAACCTTCTGTAAACATTGAATTTGCCGCATAGAGCGCCAGTACCTGCGTGGGGCCCAGGCAGGCCTCCCGGCCACCTGCAATGCGGATTTCTGTAGTGGGATGTACAAACCGGAACATGGCCAACGCCCGTAATGCATCGCCCGGCTTCAGTCGCGTATAGGCCTGGAAAGGTGTTCCTGGCCGGGGATCGAGGAAGTTGAGAGGGATGGAGTCGGCCCCGATTGCCTTTAGTGCGAATGCCAGATCGACCCGGTCTTCCAGTGTTTCTGCCGCACCCAGAAGTCCGCCGCAACACAATTCGAGGCCAGCCGCCTTGGCAATGCGCGCAGTGGACACACGATCCGCGTAGGAGTGCGTTGAGCATAGATGCGGGAAATGGCGCTCCGAGGTTTCCAGGTTATGGTTATAGCGATCAAGTCCCGCTGCCTTGAGCCGTGCCGCCTGCACAGGGGTGAGCAGACCCATCGACAAGCAGACCTGGATAGGCACTTCCGCCTTGATCTGGTGAATAGTCTCGCAAATCTCATCCAAGTCCGGGTTGGACAACGTTCGACCGCTGGACACCACGCAATACCGGATGGCTTTCATCTTGCGGGCCTCGTGAGCGCCGGCCACAATCTCTGCACGTGATTGCAGGGGATAGAAAGGTGCGGATCCGGCACTGGCCCGTGCAGACTGGCTGCAGTATCCGCAATCTTCCGTGCACCCTCCGCTACGGGCATTTCGGAGTACATGCAAGCGCATTTGAACGCCGAAGTATTTCCGGCGGATGGCGAAGGCGGCATCCAAAACGGATAGCAACTCTGCGGGAGGAGACTGGAGTATCTGTAACGCCTGGTCACGAGTGACGGGCTTTCCGGCCATCACCTGCCTTGCCACGGCGCTCCAGATCCCTCCATGCTCCCCCGTTTTGACTTCACTTTCCAACGACATGTTTAACTCTACCAATCCTTTCAGGCTCCACGACCGCCGCCCGGCCCACGACCGCCGCCGCCTGGCCCACGACCACCACCACCTGGCCCGCGTCCGCCGCCGGGACCTTTTCCCAATCCCCGCCCTGGTCCGCCCCTGCCGCGTCCGGCTCCGGCAGTTCCTGCCGGTCCCTGCTTTCGGCCGCCCCCGCAAGGACCTAATCCTCGTCCCGTTCCTGCCCCTTTGCCTTGTGGTCCTGTTCCGTCTCCTCGTGGCATGTTTGCCTCTCTTTCTTTGGGTTATGCCCAATGCCCTTCGACATTGGATTCCTTGGTTTCCGACAACTCGCCTTTTTTGTATCGTGCAATGGCATCGGCGATCGTGCCATCTTTAACCAAAAACACCTTGATTCCCGCAGCAGAGAGGACGCGGAATGCCTTAGGGCCAACATTGCCCGTGACAACCGCTCCAGCACCCAGCCTTGAAACCGTCTCTGCCGCCTGAATGCCCGCCCCTTGCGCCGCATTTAAGTTCTGCGCATTATCATGGGCCGTCATGTTTCCCGTTTCCATGTCCACTAAAAGAAACTGACTTGCCCTCCCGAAACGCGGATCAACCGCATCGGTCAACTTGTTGCCACTTCCTGTTACGATAATCTTCATGATTCCCTCCCGCCCTTCTTTAGATGGTAAAGCATTGTCGCGACACCGCCTGCCGCCCTGGTTTCTACGCCTTCGCCCGCAACATCCAGGCATACTCAAGGCTGGATCCGGCAAATTTCCAGCCAACCATGCGGCCAACACTATTTCCACATCCCCAGCCGTAAAGGGGATAACCCTGATATTCACAGAAGCCAACAGGCAGGCCATCGCTTTCGAAATGGCCCCACAAATCAATGTCTGCGGAGCAAGCACCACCAACCGATCCGCCTGCGCCTGAGGATCTGTACCGGGTAACGCTTCTTCGTGCCTTGCAACTACCCGCCCCTCTTTAACGTCCAGCACTAGCACCTGCCGGGCCACATCAAATACGGGAGAGATTCTGCCGTTCCACGTTGTGAGCACCACTTTCATAATTTCCGCATCTTCATCTTGGTGACATCATCTAAATCATTAACCGTGCCAAAAGCCGGCGGAGCGCAGAAGTCTTGCGTAAGCGCCATTATGAGAAGTGGTTAAGCAAGTTGCTGACACGAGCGCACAAGACTATTTAGACGCATAAACGCAACCCTATCACGCTTTTATGATTGCGTTTTCGCGACACTACAGGCGTGTATTTCCTATTGACACAGCATTAAGATAGTATTAGATTACTTACTATGAATACAAGTAAACGAGCCGAGCGGCTTCCGGCAAACGAACGGCGGGCAGTCACGGTGCAAGCCGTAATCAAGCTGGCAGCCGAACAGAACCCCAGCGAAATCACAACCACGGCAATCGCTCAATGCATGCGCATGACTCAGGGTGCACTGTTCCGGCATTTCCAAACCAAGGATGCGATCTGGCAGGCGGTAATGGAATGGGTAGCCGAACGCATTTTGGCAAGCGTGGGCGTAGCCGCGCAGCCTGCAGAATCCCCCCTCGCGGCTTTGGAAGCAGTCTTTCTGGCCCACATCGATTTCGTGGTTCGGCACACAGGTGTGCCGCGCATAGTGTTCGGCGAACTCCAACGCAGCGGCAATACCCCGGCGAAACGCCTGGTACGAAACTTCCTAGGCCAGTATGTCGAGCGACTGCAAACACTCATCGAACAAGGCAAGGTCCGTGGGGAAATTGCCTCTGTGGTTGATACCAAGGCCGCCGCGACCTTGTTCGTTGGAATGGTCCAAGGTCTGGTTGTGCAATCGCTGGTGTCCGGTGAGGTAGGGAGCATGCGGGCGAAAGCCCCCGGGAGCTTTGCCATTTACCTCCGTGGCATCAGGAAAACAACATGAAAGAATTCCACATCCAAAGCCGTAAACTGGCGATGATCGCCGTGCTCGTTCCTCTCATTCTCTTGTTCGTTTATGTGGCTCTAAGGTCAGGTCCGCTGGCCCCGGTTCCGGTGACCGTGACCACGGTCGAGATCCGTGCCATCCAGCCCGCGCTGTTCGGCATCGGCACGGTTGGATCCCGCTACACCTACCAGAGTGGTCCAACACTGGCCGGACGCGTCAAACGGCTCGACGTGGATGTGGGCGATACGGTTCGGGCAGGCCAATTGCTGGGCGAAATGGATCCCGTGGACCTTGACGACCGCATGGCCGCACTGGGTGCCGCCCTCAAGCGCACTGGGGCCCAAGTGACTGCGGCTGAGGCGCAGGCGCAAGAAGCGAAAGCCCGCAAGACCTACTCCGGGTCGCAATCTCGCCGCTACGCACAACTGCTTCAGGCACGAATCGTGAGCGAAGAATCGATGGATGCCAAGCATCAGGACCAACAAATAACCGAAGCCAGCCTTGCCGCCGCCTACGCCACCCTGGATGCGGCTCGCCAGGAGATGGCGCGCACCGGCGCCGATCTAGATGCCCTCACCAAACAGCGCGCCAATCTGCGCCTGATTGCGCCAGCAGACGGGCTGGTCGTATCACGCAACGCGGAACCCGGCACGACAGTGGTCGCAGGTCAATCTGTTGTCGAGATAGTTGATTCCAGGAACCTATGGATCAACGTGCGGTTTGACCAATTGAACGCCACCGGACTCCAGGCCGGTCTTTCTGGCCATATCGTACTCCGTACGCAAGTCGGGCGAGACATCGTCGGACGGGTGTTGCGAGTAGAACCGCTCGCCGATCCGGTAACCGAAGAGATCCTGGCCAAAGTGATGTTCGACACTGTTCCTGAACCATTGCCGTCCATCGGTGAATTGGCCGAGGTCACTGTGGCGTTACCTGTGCTGCCAATTGGTCCGACGCTTCCCAATGCATGCGTGCTGCGGGTTGACGGTCATCTCGGGGTCTGGCTGATCAAAGACGGCACGCTACGCTTTACCCCCGTCACAGTTGGAGCACGAGATCTGGCTGGCCGCATACAGATTCTGGACGGGCTCAATCCCGATGACCACGTCGTCGTATACAGCCATCAAGCGTTGACCGCTCGGCATCGAGTCAAGATCGTGGATCATGTGTTAGGAGAGCCACGATGATCAACTTGGCCGGCCGTGATATTCAGCATACATGGGGAAAATTCGTCTTCACGGGAATCGGCCTGGGATTATTGATTGGCGTGACGCTAACCATGGCCGGGGTGTATCGCGGCATGGTGGACGATGCGATGGTATTGCTCGACAACAGCGGGGCCGACTTATGGATAGTGCAGAAAGACACCCTCGGTCCCTATGCCGAACCGTCCAGCCTACAGGACGACCTCTATCGCGGGCTTCTCGGAATGCCCGGCGTGGCCCGTGCCGCCAACATTACCTATTTGACTATGCAAGTTCGCGAGGGCGAGCGCGATGTCCGCGCCATGGTGGTCGGGGTCCTGCCGGGAGGCCTCGGCGAGCCCGGACAGCCCCGATACCTCGTCGAAGGGCGGCATATTACACGGAGTCATTATGAGGCCGTGGCAGACGTGACGACAGGATTTCGGCTTGGTGATCGCCTTCGGGTTCGGCGTAACGACTATACCGTGGTCGGACTAACCCGGCGAATGGTGTCCTCCGGAGGCGATCCGATGATTTTCATTCCTTTGAAGGATGCGCAGGCAGCACAGTTTCTGAAGGACAACGACGCCATTCTCCAACAACGGCGGCGAACCGCCGAAAACCCCGCTTTCAACCGCCCCGAGGCGCCGGGGTTGCTGGACGCTGTGATGGGTTCACAAAGTGCCAATCCGTATGTCAACGCAGTGCTCGTGCAAATCGAACCCGGATATTCTCCCGGAGAGGTGGCTAAACCTATCCGACGCTGGAAACGCCTCCAAGTTTATACCCGCGTAGAGATGCAAGCAATTCTGATCGGCAAGTTGATCGCAACGTCGGCACGCCAAATCGGTATGTTCTTGGTGATTCTCACTATCGTCAGCGCGGCAATTGTCGCCTTCATCATCTATACCCTGACCTTGGGCAAGATTCGTGAAATTGCAGTGCTCAAACTGGTCGGGACCAGGAATCGAACGATCTCCTGGATGATCCTGCAGCAGGCGGTGGGTTTGGGAGTACTCGGGTTCCTCGTGGGGAAAATCGCCGCCACTTCCTGGGCTGGAATTTTTCCCAAATACGTTCTACTCCTGTCGGGCGATTCGGTACGCGGGTTCCTGGCTGTGGTGGTGATGTGCTCTCTGGCAAGCGTCTTGGCCATCCATGCCGCACTCAAAGTGGATCCAGCAGAAGCGATTGGCGGATGATATGCATGCAAATGGAATACAGGTCGAAGGACTGCGCAAGCGATACGGCAAGGGTGATACGGCCGTTGACGCGCTGAAGGGCATCGATATGCAGGTGGCACCCGGTGAGGTGGTCGGGCTGATCGGTCCCTCGGGGTCAGGCAAAAGTACGATGCTCAAATGCCTCGGGGCGGTGATCGAACCCACTGGCGGACGCATGACCATCGGCAACACGGTGATTTATGACAACGGCTGGAAAATAAAGGATCTGCGTGCACTGCGGCGTGACCTGATCGGGTTCGTATTCCAAGCCCCCTACTTGATTCCCTTTCTCGATATCACCGACAACGTCGCACTGTTGCCGATGCTGGCCGGGCGATCCAACGTCGAAGCCAGAAAACGGGCAATGGATTTACTGAAGGCGCTGGATGTCGCTCATCGTGCCAGGGCCATGCCATCGCAACTCTCCGGCGGCGAGCAGCAGCGAGTGTCCATCGCACGGGCGCTTGTCAATCGTCCGCCCGTGATTCTCGCCGATGAACCCACTGCCCCGCTTGACAGTGAGCGTGCGCTGACCGTAATCCGCATTCTAAACCAAATGGCTCACCAATACGAAACGGCCGTCATTGTCGTCACGCACGACGAGAAAATCATCCCGACCTTTAAACGTATCTATCATATCCGCGACGGTCACACTCAAGAAGAGGCTGGTGAAGGACGGAATTACTGAGGACCGGATTAGTGATCCCGCCGGGATCGTCCGTCTTGGGCAGGGAGTTCAATCCCCAGGGCCTTGATCTTGCGGAATAGTGAACTTTTATGGAGCCCTAACTCGCGGGCCGCGGCAAGACGGCTGAACCCATGGCGCTGCAAGGCATTCCGGATCGCCTGTGTTTCGGATGCCTGCGTTTGGGCCGCGATCGTATCGCCCGTTGGCGCACGACTCACAGCGGGGGGCCCTGTAAGTTCCAATGGCAAATGGACCCGCTCAATCCTTCCCGTGCCACACAGCACAAAAGCCCGCTCAATGATATTCTCCAATTCCCTCACGTTACCGGGAAAGTTGTGCGCCATGAGCAAGGCCATGACGTCCGGGGCGACTCCGGTGACGGACTTGCCCTGCCGCCTATTGAACCGTTCCACGAAGTGTTCCACGAGCAGCGGGACATCCTCCTTGCGCTTCCGCAACGGAGGCAAGTCAAGTTTCACCACATTCAAGCGATAGTAGAGATCTTCGCGGAAAGCACCTTTCCGAATCTGCGCCGATAAGTCTCTGTGCGTGGCCGCTATGACACGAACGTTGGCATGCAGCACGCGTGTCCCGCCCAGTGGCTCATAGGTTTTTTCCTGTAAGACACGCAACAGGCGCACCTGAAGCGCCGGACTAATGTCGCCAATCTCATCAAGAAACACCGTCCCCCCCTCGGCCAATGCAAACCGACCCGGCTTATCCTTCGACGCGCCTGTGAACGCCCCCTTCACGTAGCCGAACAACTCAGATTCGAGCAGGGTGTCGGGCAAAGCGCCGCAGTTAACAGGCACAAACGGCTTATCCTTGCGTGGACTCAGGTTATGAATGGCACGCGCCAAAAGCTCCTTTCCTGTACCCGTGTCGCCCAGAATCAACACCGTCGCATCACTGGCGGAGATTTGCGGCAAGACCTCGAAAACGCGACGCATCGTCGCGCTACGACTGACCAAGTCGCCCACCTGAAAGCGCCCCTCCAACTCTTTACGCAATTCCTCCACCAGGCTCAGATCACGGAATGTTTCCGCTCCCCCGATAATTCGGCCCTGCTCGTCGCGCAAAATAGCCGTGGATACGGAGATAGGGATGCGGCGCCCTTCGATATCCACAATGAAAGCAGACTTGTTGATAATCGCTTTGCCTGATTTAACCGTCTGCCGAAGCGCACAGTCAGCCTCACACATGCTGGCACGGAAAACATCTGAGCAGGTCTTGCCAATGGCTTCACGGCGATGAATGCCCGTGATGGCCTCGGCTGCCCGATTGAACGAGGTGATGTGCCAGTCGGCATCCACGGTAAACACGCCATCCGAGATGCTCTCCAGAATGCTCTCGGCTCCGGTACGAAGCGATCCCCTTTTCTTTACCTTATGAATTGCCATGTAGAGTCCCCTGCCTGGTCTGTTCATGATGGCGGTTTGCCTAATGACTACACTGATGCCTTTCAGCATGGCAACCGTCAGCCCCTGGCGAAAATATATCCATCCTGGGGCAACTGGTAGTGTCGCATATCTGCGACTGTTTGACAATCTATGCTACCGCAGAGGGAACACGCCATCGGCCTGCGCTTCGTTGATGACCGGAAGTTCTGATCGGGCCGCCCATTCGGTCCAACCGGCATCGTACCAATGGACGTTGGTATAGCCCAACACATGCTTGAGTATGAAAAAGGTCTGGCTGGCCTGGTGCCCCGTTCGACAATGCACAATGACTTCCATATTTTTGGAAGGAATAATCCGACTGTAGGCGGTCGCCAAGGCCTCGGTTGGCTTGAATGTAACAACCTTGTTGGAGGTGGTTATGACATCTTCTGTAAATGGTCGATTAATCGATCCTGGAATATGGCCACCCCGGGCTTCATCAGACTTTTTTCCTGTATAAAAGTCAGCTGGCCGCACGTCAATGATCACGGTGCCGGGCTTGCCGAGTGAGGCCGCTACAGTCCGAAAATCAACGGTAAAGTCATCAGCATCCATTTTCACCGGGTATTTCGTTTCAGTTACGGCTGGCAACGCGGCATTTACAGGGCGGCCTTCCTGCTCCCACTTGGCGTACCCGCCATTCATGACAGCATAGCTCTTGTGTCCCAGTCGTTCGAACGCCATGCCAACCAAGGTAAGGTCATACAACTTGTCCCCTGACAAAAGAACAACGGTATCCGAGGACTGTACTCCCATGAGAGAAAACTGGGCCGCGATCATCGGCGCCGGGAGAAGCATGGACGGCACTCCTCCAATATTACCGCGGAGGCTCTCAACATGGAGGCTGAGCGCACCTGGAATATGCGCGGTGTTGTATTCCGGCTGAGGTCGCAGGTCAATCACCTTGAGTCCAGGCGCACCAAGCCGGGACTCAAGCCAGTCTGTCTCGATGGCCCGGGGCATTGCGACGATTGCCTGATTGGAGGCGGCTTTGGGGGGCATAACGGAAGCGCCGAAGAAAGTGCGCCAGGCATTGACCCGGGCAGCTGCGCCCGCCGTCAACGGCTCCGTCCGCAACGAGACGGGCCTAAGGCAGCGGTCCCGGAATCCCTGCAAGCCATCCGTCAGCATATAGACGTTGTCGAAGCCCTGACGCTGAAGCGAGTCACGAGCCTGGGCAGGATGGGTCATCCCATTCGAATAGAGCACAATCTGTCCTTTGTTCTTGTACGGCTGAAGCCCCTTTGACAGCTGAGCAAGGGGCACATTGAGGGCTCCACGGATGTGAAAGATATTGAAGTCCGTAGCGGGACGCACGTCCACGACCATGAGATCCGGTTCACCAGCCATCAGTCGATCGGCGAGTTCTTCAGGCTCTATATGATCCCGTGCCTGCTCCACCCTCGTCATCAAGGCCTTCTCATCTCCCGCCGTTGCGGCGACAGTCTCCGCAGTCTTCGCGGATGCCCGGGTGGTGGCAGGCGTCAAAACAAACAAGCCGAGTGCCAGCGTCACCAGCGCCAGACTGAATGCCTTCAGAAACGGAGACCCCAGATATGAGGCACGCCCGTTGCGCTTCTTTTCGGCCCATTCCGACAACCAGAATGCCGCCACGCCCACCACCGTGAACGTCAGGATGAACCCGTTGCGCGACATGCCCACGGTTTCGTAAACCAGCTGTGCTCCCTGATCCCCTAACATGTAAAGCGGGCGGATGAGCGGGAAAGCCTCATTGAACATCACGCTGCCCCCGATAGCACCCAACAGGAACACAAGCGCATCAACCCGCCCTGCCGCCAGACCCGCTGCCGCCGTGCCGGGGCACCAGCCGCCCATGACAAATCCAACGCCGAATAACAGGCCGCCTACGATTTGGGCACCGTAGATGGTCGGCATCAGGAAGACCTCATCCAACTGCATCCACCCGAAAGCCATCAGGTACGATAACCCCAGCATCGCGGTAATAAGCGCGGTGAACATCACTTTCACAACCGCCATATCGGTGAAATAGAAGACGCCCGCCAAACGGCGCGAGCTACTGAAGCCGGCCCGCTCCAGCGCAAAACCAAACCCGCACCCAATCACAAGCGCCAGAAAGAAGGCGGCGGGTGTTCCAAGACTATCAAGACTGTAAAGGGTGTTAATCATTCCATTGTCTCCTGACAAACCAGGCTGTGGCATAGCCGCTGACAAATAGACACACCAGAAACACAAGACTTCCGGTGAGAAGCAGCGCGCCTCCGCTCAGGGCCTGCCCGGAAGTACACCCCTGGGCCAGACGGCTCGCAAACCCGACAATCACCCCGCCCATGACGGCACAGACAAGTCGGCGTCTAATCGATGACGCGGCACCCCGCTCAACCCGAATGCGGGCGCGATTCGCCAGAAGGGCCGAAAACAACGCACCGATGAAGGTTCCCACAAACATGAAAACCAGATAGTAATTCATCGGGTTTGCGCACCACTTCCCGAAGTATTCGCTGCCCAGCGTGTGCGGCGCCGAAACGCACATCGAGAGCGAAGCCCCGATGCGCGCAATGCCGCTCGATGCCCCCAGCCCGGTCCCAAGGATCACAAATGAGGCCAGCAGGACCAGCCCGAGCAGTACCCCGGCAAGATAGGGATTCGTGTAGGGCTTGGAGCCGCCATGCGAGTGGTTGGTTTCTGTTGTCATGATCAGCACCCCGCACTTTTTTTCTTTGGTGTTGCAGGAGCCGCTGGCGCCGGTGCGGCGGGCATCGCAGGGACCGGTACAGGGGCGCCCGGTTTAACAGCGGCACCCGGTTCCGGAACGGTCTGAGGAAGAGGCGGGGCCGATTCATTCCAGTAGGCCTCCAGTCCACCATAAAGCACCTTGATGGGCCGCCCGGTCTTCTGCGAAAGAATGCCGCCGACTGCCATCGCCAACGAGCCGTCGCGGTCCACGATGACCAGCGGCATCGTGCCGTTGAGGTAAGACGGATTAGCCATCACCTCAGCAATGTCCACATTGAGTGAACCTGACAAGTTGAAGTCCGCATACTGAGCGGGCGGGCGTATGTCTGCGACCTCGAAAGTACCGGGAAGATCCATCTGCAGACGTTTTAATTCCGATGCCGAGATGCGGTCCGGCAGTCTTGGAACGGTATGGACTGCCGTAGCCGGGCGGACAATGGGAACTGCCGCGGCCGAAGCCTCCAGAGTGGGAAGCCCTTCTTCAATCCAGGCTTCGCTCCCCCCCTCCATGTTAAGAATGGTCTTGAATCCCATCTTCTCAAGCACAGCCGCTCCCAAACTTGAGCGATAGGCCGAGTTACACACGGTCAGGACGGGCAGGTCTTTGGACAGGCGCTTGCCATCGATAAACAATTTATTCAGCGGCATATTCAGCACATTACCAATGCGCAATCCCATCCATTCGCTCGGGAGACGAACGTCCACGATGACCGGGGCGATGCCATCCTTTATCTGCTGATAGAGTTCCCTGGGCTTTAACAGCGTAAGGGATCTCACTGGCAGGTTGGCCTTTTTCCACGCGTCCAGCCCACCTTGCAAAAAGCCGGCGGGCACGTCGTACCCAATGCGTTTCAAACGGAAAGCTGCTTCTTGAACCTCGCCCTCCGAACCCACCAGTATAAAGGGTTCACCCCAGGGAATCATGATGCCCGTCCACGTTTCAAAACGGCCCCGAATGCCAATGTTGATCGCATCGACCGGGTGACCGGCGGCAAATGGTTTCGTGTCACGCACATCTATGAGCCAGGCCCCCTTCTGCGCCCGGGCAGCAACCTCGGCGGCGGGCAGAGCTGGCGGCAGGGTCTTCTCCCAATCCACGAGCGGCGGGCCATCGTGATTCATTTTGGCATTATGCCCGAAGTACTGGGGAGCATCAGGAAGCCCGTCGATTACGGCCATGATGTAGGAGTGTAAATCCTTATGCTGCAAATAGGCATTCACCCTGCGTTGTTCGCCAATCGTGGAGACAGGCTTGTCGCTCAAGTGTGCGCCACAGAGCGAACCCGCCCCGTGGGCGGGGAAAAACCGTGTGTCATCGGGCAGTTTGGACAGTTTGTCCTTCCACGAATAATAACCCATCTCCGCCAGTTCAGCGGCGCTCATATCATCACCCATCAGATCCGGGCGCCCTACACTGCCGATGAACAGGGTGTCACCCGTAAGGACCAATTCTGGATTACGCCCCGTCGCCGGATAATACACGTAGAGACATGTGCCATCTGGAGTATGCCCCGGAGTGGTCACAATGACTCCACGGACATTGCCAAAGGTTATAGCATCCCCGTCCTTGACCGGCGTGTGTTTGTAGCCGGCCTTGGTGGCCTCATTCATAAAAATTTCGGCACCGGTAGCCTTCGCGAGTTCCAGGTGGCCCGCCACGAAATCGGCATGCGAATGGGTCAGGTAGACCTTCGTGATCTTGAGGCCCAATTCCTGCGCCTCCCGCAAATAGCGGCCAATGTCGCGGGCGGGATCGACGATCATGGCTTCCCCGCCGCTTCCGATCAAATAGGAATAGTGTGAAAGAACCCCCAGGTTGTACTGCCTGAACACGAAGTCAGCCGCCTTTTGTTCCGTCTCTTTGACGAGTTGAACACTGGCCGCCTCGTCGCCGTGTGTTGCCGCCTCCGCATCACCGGGTACGCTTGCCGATTCGGCCGAAGTGGCCGCGAGCAAAATCCCCATCCCTAGACATCCGACCAGACTGGAATACTGCATACCACGTCTCCTCTCGATTGAACTGTTACCAGATTTGCAATTAAGGGCAAAATATAACATATAATGCCGCTTGACTATAGGGTTTTTCCCTACCCGGCACCTCCAAAAACCTGAGGGGGGAAGCGTGATGATTTTACTCATCACGCAACAAGCGCAAGGCATTAACTATCACGATTAACGAGGCGCCCATGTCGGCGGCAATCGCCATCCATAACGTTGCCACTTGCAGCAGGGCTAGCACCATAAAGGCGGCCTTGAGGCCCAGGGCGAAGACAATGTTCTGTCGTATGATTCGCAGGGAACGTCGGGCGTGTTGCACCAGCCATGGCAGGCGCGTCAGGTCATCAGACATCAGGGCGATATCCGCCGTCTCGATGGCGGCATCGGATCCCGCCGCCCCCATGGCGATCCCGACGGTCGCCGCCGCCAGCGCCGGGGCATCGTTGATGCCATCGCCCACCATGGCCACGGGTCCTTGGCTCTGCTCGATTTCCTGAATGGCCCGCATCTTGTCTTCAGGCAGAAGTTCGGCCCGGACTTCATCCACCCCCGCCAGCCGACTCACAGCCTCCGCCGTTCCCCGGTTGTCCCCAGTAAGCATGATCACATGTTGCACGCCCGCTGCTTTCAGCTGTCGGATCACTTCCGGCGCTTCGGGTCGGATGGAATCCGCGACGCTGATCAGGCCGCATACATGCTGATCACTGCCCACCACAATAATGGAATGTCCGGCATCTTCCATGCGTTGCGCCTGGTCGTGCATCTCGGACTCTTCCACGCCCTTCTCGTGCAAAAGCCGGTGGCTTCCCACCCAGAACAGATGGCCTTCGATCATCGCCTCGGCGCCCCGCCCTTTAAGCACACGATAATCTTGAGCCACCAATGGCTCCACTTTTTCCAGCCGGGCCTTTCGCAATACCGCCTGCGCCAGTGGATGGTCGCTGTGCATTTCAAGCGCCGCCACCCGGGCAAGCAGCTCGTTCTGTGTGTGGCCGCTCCAGGGAACAATCGCCTGCACTTCGGGTCGCCCCTGGGTCAGGGTGCCGGTTTTATCCAGGGCGAAAACCTTCACGCGCCCTACGGCCTCCAAAAAGGCGCCGCCCTTGATCAATACACCCGCCTTGGCGGCCGCCGTAAGGGCCGCCACAATACTCACGGGTGTCGAAATCACCAGAGCGCAAGGGCAGGCAATCACCAGCATCACGAGCGCTTCGTAGAACCAACGTCCCCACTCTCCACCAAACAAGGGGGGTACGATGGCGACCAGGAACGCCATGGCGATCATGGCGGGGGTATAGTAACGCGCAAACGTCTCCACCCATTGCTCCACGGGTGCACGGCGGGCTTGCGCCTGCTCCACCATGCGAATGATTCGCGCCAGTGTGGTATCGGTCGCAGGCTTGGTGGCTCTAAACTCAATGGCCCCCTCTTCGTTGATGGACCCTGCAAAAACCTCATCCCCTACCTCTTTGGAAACGGGCATCGATTCACCGGTAATCGGCGCCTGGTTGACCGCCGTTCGGCCTTTGGTGAGGATCCCGTCCAGCGGGATCCGTTCACCGGGCCGCACCAGGACCGTTGATCCGGGCGGGACGTCCTCAACCGGTTTTTCAATAATGTCTCCGTCATGGGGACAGATGTAACGTGCCAGCGAGGGGGTCAGGTTCACGAGACTGCGGATCGCCCGGCGGGCATGGCCCACGCTCCACGATTCCAGGAGCAGGGAAAAGGAGAACAGAAACGAAACGGTGGCGGCCTCAAACCATTGGCCAATTACCATCGCCCCGCTCACGGCAATCGTCATCAACAAGTTCATGTCCGCCCGGAACCGACGTAAGGCATGCCATGACTTCGGGACAAAGAACCATCCGCCCATCAACACGGCTGCGGAGTATAAACAGATGACTGACAGCGGGTATTCGTGATGCTCCATTCCCGCCCCGCCTGTCAACACATGCAGGAGATCCCCGTGCAGTAACAAATGCGCCAGAAAACCGGCCGCCACTAAAGCGCCTGAAGCCCCGCACATAACTGACCGGCCATGTCGCCGCCACCAGCCTTCTTCGCCTGCCCCAGCCCCGGACCGATTGTTTTCGTCTACGGCTTGCGCCTCCAAACCGGCCTGCCGCACCGCGATGCGGATGGACTCCTCATCCCCTTGGGCCTCAGCCTGGTGCACCGTCATCACGCCGTCGATGAGATTGAAGTCAAGCGAGTCAATTCCCGGGAGTTTGCCAACCGTCGCCTTCAGCGCATTGACTTCTTCCACACAATCCATTCCCCGAATTCTATATTTCTTCTGGATCATGTCGGAGAATTTATTTTAACCGCTTTCAAAAAAACAGCTCAAGACGGGGGAGAAAATGAGCCTGTAAGGGAGAATACAATTATCCGCTCTCCAGTAATTGTACTGATATCAGTATGCATGCTGCGAACGCTATGCCCCGTGATGTCACGGATGATGACTTCAAGAAGCGGCCGGGCTTTCTCCAATAATTCCATGCGAACTTGCTTGATTAATGTGCGCCCATGCGATTCTCGCTCACTTTTGGCAAGTTGTTTTTCAGCCGGGGTGAGTACGCCATGTAACCGCACGACAATAAGATCATCAATAATAAAGGTTCGAGCATCCTCCGGCCCCCTGCCCATATACTCGCGCTCAAACTTTATGAGGGCTTCACTAATTTCGGCTTCAAGCTGCCCTTTTGTCTTATTTACGCACACTGATTTCATGTGATTCATGGTTAGCCTCTTCCGGGTGACCTACGGGTGGATAATAGGCCTCGGTGCATGACGCAGTCAAGTCGCTCCGATTCAATGAGCGGCTATTGGCTTTAATTAGGACTCTGGCCCGCCATGTCCAGTAAGCGCCAGCTAATATCACGATGACACTGACTGAAAGCGCCGCGGCATGGCCGTTCGTAAGATCATATAATAATCCGCCAGTCGCAGGTCCGATCATTCCCGACAGCCCATAGGCCAGGAACAACAACGGATATACCCGCCCCACTTCGGCCATCCCGTAGTGCGAAGCGACTTGCGCCGCGTACATCACAAAAGAAGCTCCGAAGCCAAAGCCTACCATAAGTGCCGCGACTGAGAACGTCACATTCTCCAGCCGCGCTGGCAGCAATATGACCAGAGACAAGCCGAGAAACAACAGTGAGATCGGGATGGTCTTGTAGCCCAGGCGATCCCAAATCCAGCCCCAGGAAATACGGCCGAAAGTGTTGCCCACCGCAAAAGAACTGATAGCCCACACAGCTTGGTCAGGGGGTAACCCGCCTGCCATCCCGATGGGCTTGAGATTGCCGATAATTAGCAGGCCGGCAAATGTGCCACAGAACATTCCTACGGCAAGGGCAAGGAAAACAGGATCTTTCACCAAATGCTTTCGGAGCCTGAGACTGGCGCCATAACCCGCATGAGCGGTCGGAGGACGAAATAAAAGAAGGGCGCCCAAAGACACCGCCGCGCCGTACAACCAGCCCATGGCTCGAAATATCTCAAATACAGTCCATCCATGATTCAACCACCTCGTTGCCAGTGCTGAGAGCAATATGGCCCCTACACCAAATCCACCGACAGCCATACCGGTCACCATTCCCTTGTGTTTGGGAAACCACTGGATCCCTGTTGCGAGAGCCGCAACATAGCCGAAGCCAATGCCCGCGCCAGCGACCAGACTAAATCCGCCCAACAGAATAAGATAATGTCCACCGGAGGCGGCAGAGATCAGATACCCGCCGGAAAACAGTGCCCCGCCCATCCATGCAACACGGCGTGGTCCCCATCGGAACAGCAATCGTCCGGCAAACACCATGGCCACGGTGAAGGATGCAAAAGACAAACCAAAGATAAATTGGGTCTGACTGGATGACAGTCCGTAGTCCGTATTAAGACTGGGAACGAATGCACTCCACGCATAGACGCCACCCAGGCAGGTCTGAATGAGCACGGCTCCCAGAAGGGCGAACAGGGGTTTCATCAGCTTGCGGGGCCTGTACCTTGTATTTCTGCCGCCCTTAGAAGCCTGTCGCTCGCTGAATCAAGCAATCCCGGATGCATCTGTTCCTGCCGTTGCAATTCAAGACATTGAAAAATCCATGCGGCCGCTTCGCGTATGCCAGGGACAACCGTTCGGCCTGGAGGTAGTTCCTGGCGGTGTCTTACCCCATGGCCGGTCAGGACATAGATGCCGGAGGCTCCTACATTGTCAGCCAGTTCGACATCATGTGGATGGTCGCCAACCACAAACGAACGATGCAAATCCAGCCAATATTCAGCCGCTGCCCGCTCCAGGAACATGGGATTGGGCTTGATGCATGCACACCCATCCTCACGCCGGTGCGGACAGCAGTAGACGGCTGTGATGCGGATCCCAGCCCGACGAAGTTGATCCACAACAAAGGCATTGACCGTATTGGCTTCGTCCTCTGTAAGCAGACCTTTTCCCACTCCTGACTGATTCGTTACAATGTATAGACGAGCATGATCTTGCAGACTCCTGAGAGCGTCAAACGTATCCGCAAAGAACACAACATCACCCGGATCACGGAGATACCCGCAGTCTTCAATCAATGTCCCGTCACGGTCAAGGAACACGGCGGGCAGACCGTGGGACGGCACTGCCTGATGATGGCCAGTGCTGACCACTAAGCCAGGCTCCGCACAAAACGATCAATGCGCTCAAGCCCCTTCTCGATGTTAGCCATACCGGTGGCATAACTGATGCGCAGGTAGTCGTCCGTACCGAATGCAATACCGGGCACAGCGGCAACCTTCTCCTGTTCCAGCAGCCTTGAACAAAACTCGAGCGATGATGCGCGTTGCGATATGCGATAGTTCATACGATGATTTCCCTAAATTCCTGTTGCTAAGTAATTCTGATCAACCTTGTCTGACATCAGCAAGTCTCCGCACTAACGCCCGTAACTCCCCATTCAACTCTTTCGGCATCTTGCAGCCAAACTGGCTGAAATACGCCTCGGCATCCTGCACTTCCTTTTTCCAGTTTTCAGCATCGACCCGGAGAAGTTCCTGTTGATTCTCAAGACTGATATCAAGGCCCGCCAGATCCAACGCCCCCGGTGACGGCAGCAATCCGATAGGGGTCTCCTTCGCCTCCCCTGTTCCGTCAACACGTTCACAGATCCATTTCCGATCCATCGCACCATTGTATATTGGCGGGACAACACAATTTGGCGATTTCCGTGACCCAGTTGATAAGTTTATTGTTCTGCGTTGGTATTATGGTCATATGTTTTTTCTTTCCTAGCGGGTTGTACTAAAACAAAAAAGGCCAGCACAACCTCCTAGAGGTTGATACTGACCTTGCGATTCGAATCACCACCCGTCCTGGCGGGCCGCACTCAACTCACAATATTTCTTCCACACACATGCGTGGACTCCACCAACCCCGGTAATCTACTAGCCACTGATGCTCACGCACCACTTTCAACAGAACACCCAGATTGTTGTTATTGGCGGCGCAAGATATCATCAAATCGGAACAAGTCAAGATATGATGTTTACACAGCTGCGATTCAGACACTGGGGAGGGGCCGACCGGGTTCTGCCCCCTCGGCCCAGCGATTCGAGTCGCCGAAGCCACCATGACGATTGGGCATGTGGCGATTGCGGTCTGTTAAGACAGGTGTTGGGCG
>Ga0194053_10001015_pt1 | contig 18861 bp, 11 predicted proteins | sample SepL228m_MetaG_FD_161684 | JGI IMG/M metagenome (GOLD analysis project Ga0194053, IMG submission 161684) | Anoxic zone freshwater microbial communities from boreal shield lake in IISD Experimental Lakes Area, Ontario, Canada - Sep2016-L227-8m | ecosystem: Environmental > Aquatic > Freshwater >... | reverse complement strand
GGAACGAGTATTACAACAACTTAGAACACTGTGGACTTAATGGGAAAACACCAAATGAAATGCTAGAATTATGAGTGACAAATGTGTGTACCTAAAACACTTCCTCCGAAATTTTTGGTTTAAAAATTTTTCGAGAGCCAGTATTTCTAGGCTTTCAGATTTGAGACAAGGTCGCGTATAAAATTCAAAAAATTTCAGAGACGTATTTTTATACGTTGGTTGAAATTTTTTTAATTTTAGACGATGAGATTGTCCAAATCTGGAAGCCTACTAAACTCCAACCATTTCGTTCTGGGCAATAGTTTTATGTACCGTCCTCCCATACCTCTTCATTCCCATAAGCATGCCAAGTCCCAAAAATTCCGCGACCAAATGACTTCCGCCATAGCTCATAAACGGCAATGTCTTGCCTGTCACAGGCAATAGACCAATATTCATTCCGATGTGAATAGTTGAATGTGTAAAGAAAAGAATTGCGAGTCCTAGCCCAAACAAAATCTCAAAATTACTTTCACCTTTAAATGAAATCGCGAGTATTCGCCAAAAAACAATCCCGTACAAAATAAAGAGAAGTGCGACACCAACAAATCCCCACTCTTCGGCAAATGACGCGAAAATAAAATCTGTCTGATATTCCGGCAAAAATTGAAGTTTGCTTTGTGTTCCGTATCCAACTCCCTTTCCAAACATTTCTCCGGAACCAACAGCAATCGTGGACTGATACGCATTGTACCCACTTCCACGTACATCAGTCAGCGGATAAATAAAGTTTTTTATTCTATCTTTCTGGTACGGCTTGAACACAAACATCCACAAGCCACCAAATGCCAGCGCACCAACCAAGAAAACCAAAAGTAAATGTTTTTTTGAAATACCTGAAACGAGCACCATTCCTAGCCATAAAAAGAAGATAATAATCGCTGATCCGAAATCAGGCTGTAGAAAAACGAGTATAAAGATAATAAACACATAGAAACCAGAGACGAAAATGTGGCGAATATTTGCTATCTCAATATGACGTCGTGAAAAATATTTTGCCAAAATCAGAATAATGACAATTGTGATGAGGTCTGTTGGCTGGAATGCAAAAAGCCCAAGCTCGAACCAGCTTTGTGCACCTTTGAATACACTACCGAGTACAAAGAGAAATGAAAGCAGTGCGACAGAGAAAACAAACAAGCTCACAATAATTTTTGTGCTTTTTATAAACCGCCAATCAACCGCACTCGCCACAAAAAATATAACAAGTGAAATGATAAGCCAAATTGTTTGTCTTTCAAAAAATTTGCTCTGACCAACAAAAGAATTCATTGTCACCAGTCCTGCACAGGCAATAAGAATGACACTGAAAAACAGTATCCAGTCTATGTTTTTGAAAATGTTTTTTAGATACAAATACATACTTATTTTACTCGTCATTTTCCTCCCATAACCTTTTTGGGCACGGATAAATTTCTGCTGAAATTTTCCTCGTGCTCGCTCCGTCGAGCTCGCAATGACCCAAAAAACATACGGGTGGCGAGTTTCCTACGGAATTCTGTACATCACATTGATCACATTCGGCACACGTTCACAAAGTGATGCATTCAGACTACTATAAATACTCGATAATGTCTCCTTGTTTGGAGCAAAGAAATAGTTGTTGGAATCTCCCGATACATCCTTGAGAAATCCCTCATTGACCGCGGTTCCGAGTCCGATTGTGTAGATTGTCGTGCCAGATCTGACAATATCCTGTGCCGAGGCAAGTGCAGAAATTTTTGGATAGTCTGGCTCACCTTTGACTTGTGGCTCCGTCGGAGCACCATCGGTCAAAAGAACAATAATTTTCTTGCTTATTTTCCGGCCATTTTTTGCAAGCTCATCTTTTGCAAGTCCGAGTGCATCTGTAATATTTGTTTGCTGAGATGTTGTACCGAGAGAAAGATTTTCTATTGAAGTGATTGCTATTTGTTTGTCCGACGTGAGCGTGTTTGCCTCTACTGCTTTATTCCCAAAGGAAATAACGGAAACTTGATCGTTGTCGGAAAAGCTTTTGATAAATTCCTCGGCAGTTGATTTGACTGTACTAAACGGCTCGGGCGGATCCTGTTTTTCGGATTTCATACTGCCTGACGTATCGAGAAGCAGTGCAACATCGAGCGGGCTTGCGCACGCCTCCACCCCAAGATCAAACGATTTTGGCCACGTAAATGTAAACGACTGTGTAGAAAGTTTGTTTACATTATTCAGAAATGTTTTTGATGCAGCCACAACATTGTCTCGGCTATCAATCACAAATCCCACAAGCTCTATGTATGGAATATTCTGAAGTGAATTGTTGAGTACCGTCCCTTCTATTCGCGGAGATGTACTGGTGGCGAGAAGTGACCCGTAGTTTATAACCAAATCAGGCTCTACACTCGTATCTTTTTTCCATTCCGAAAATGATGTAAAACTAAACTCAGTGTATCTTGGTTTTTTATTTTTAAACAAAAAACCGGTTTCAAATATGGCAAACTTTTTGTTTTTTGGAATATATGTTTCCCCTGTTCTAGACTCTATGAGTGTATGAGACGAATCATACATTCTGAAATCATATTGAGCCCGATCGTTTCGTGAGTTCACATTTGGATTTTCTACATACGCAACAGCTGTGTACACATCGCCAGAAATATTAAAACTTTTTGCCCAAAGAACAATTGGATTTAGTGTATCTGTCGTACAAACATTTGGACAACCTCCGCCACAATCCACCCCTGTCTCGCTACCATTTTTTACACCATCTGTGCAGGATGGCGCATGATAAAATGATCTGAAAAAAACAATACCAGAAATAATTGCCAAGATAAGTACCGCACTGCCTCCGTACATAAACCTTCTTTTTGTTGACCAAGAGACCATATTATAATTCATTATACGACTTTAATTTCTTATGAGCAATGCGAATTAGAGTTTAAGAAATACAATTGTAGTACAAAAAAATCGCACGATATGCGAGTTTTTTGAGATTTATTTTTATAAAAATTATCTATTTGACAGAATTTGTCTTAGATATTTTAAAAGAATTCACCTTTTGCAATTCTTCCAAGAAGACTTTTAAGTTCATCGAGATTTTTGGGATATGCTTTTGGACCTATGAAAGGATCTTTTCCTGACTCAAAAAGTTCGCCGTTTTTTTTCAGATGAAGGTCAATTACTCCAGTATCTAGATGTTGCATAACACTAACACCTGAATCATCGGGACCATCAGCCCAAATTCGAAATGGATAGACATCTTGTAAAGTAGTATTATAATTGGTTACTTTGAAACCTGTTTCCTGAAAAGCTTCTTCTACTTCTTCCCGAGTCAAGAACCTTACATCTAAATTTTCTTTTTTGAATTCTCCTTCCATATTAATTATATTAGTTACTAATGGAGAGATTATATCACAAATTTTTGCAAGCAAAAAACCATTCAGTACTATGTTCTGGCGCCTACCTACTCTCCCGCGTAGCAGTACCATCGGCACTACGAGGCTTAACTTCCGTGTTCGGAATGAGAACGGGTGTGACCCTCGCGTTGAAGCACCAAAACATAAAACAGAATGGTTTTTCTATTTTGTAAACAAATTGTAAAAGAATTTCATGGAATTTGCCTCTTTGGCAAATGAATTTATTCCATGTAACAGGACAAAGCTAAATTGTGGCTCTCAAATTTCCTAATAAGATCGGCTAATTAGTACATCTCGGCTCAACACATTGCTGTGCTTACACCTAATGCCTATCACGTGATCATCTCTCACGGGCCTCAAACGATTCCTAATCTTGAAGTATGCTTCATGCTTAGATGCTTTCAGCATTTATCATTTCCCGACTTAGCTACTCTGCGGTGCCCTTGGCAGGACAGCAGACACACCAGAGGTCAGTTCACCCCGGTCCTCTCGTACTAGGGGCAAATCTTCTCAAGAATCAACGCCTGCAGTAGATAGGAGACCAACCTGTCTCACGCTTGTTACCACTCGTTGCCGAGTGCAATGGACTATAGCTTTCTTTGTTTTCTCCTGTGAGGAATGGAGTGGGAATACCATCCCCCTCGCGAGTTTTGTAGCCAGTTAAACAAACGCCTGGCACTAGGGAACTCTTTCCCCACTCCTCACAAAAGAAAACAAATTGTTGACGTTTAGTCTCTACGGGTGTGTTTTACCACTTCCCTCGGTATTATCCTTTTGGACTTCACCGATATAAGTCAACTTTAATCGCAAAATATTTTTTGCGACCGCCGTGATGTGATTGGTTTCTATTTTCTATCTTTTATTTTTACAAAGTTTCCTTTGTAATTTTTTAAACGAATTGTATTGTTAACAGTATTTTCAAAATTTCCTCTGAGGATTCAGATTGTGGATAAGTCATGATATGTATTGCTACATGATATGACTTCTCCACGGTCTGAACCCAGCTCGCGTAAGATTTTAATTGGCGAACAGCCAAACCCTTGGGAGCTTCTTCACCCCCAGGATATCTTGAGCCGACATCGAGGTGCCGAACTGCACCGTCGCTATGGACGCTTAGGTGCAACCAGCCTGTTATCCCCAGGGTAGCTTTTATCCGATAATCTCCGGCCGCCTCTAACACGGACCGTCGGTTCACTATGTTCCGCTTTCGCGTCTGCTCGACATGTACGTCTCACAGTTAAGCCAGCTTGTGCCATTACACTATCGGCACGGTTTCCATTCGCGCCTAGCTGACCTTAATAAACTCCTCCGTTACTTTTTAGGAGGATAGCGCCCCACTAAAACTGCCCACCAGAAACTGTCTCTCGTCGTTTTTTCCGCCGAGGTTAGAAAATATATCAAACAAGATGGCTATTTCACTGTCGAGTATTCTTCGCCCGAAAACGAAAACATAACCTCTGACCACTATTCTACGCATGCAAAACATATTTTCAATATCAAGTTGCAGTAAAGCTCCTGGGGTCTTTTCGTCTAACTGCAGGTAACCGGCATCTTCACCGGTACTGTATTTTCACCGAGCAAATCCCCGAGACAGTTCTCCAGTCATTACACCATTCGTGCACGTCTGAACTTACCAGACAAGGAATTTCGCTTTTCGTTTCCTCTGTACGAAGGACCATATCTTCATCCTCATTTCTGCGGATGATGGCGTGTGGTCTCTGAGGGATCTGGCTCAAATAAATTTGAACCAGACTTCCCTTCTGATCGTCCGTAAATTGCGGACTTCCCAGAATATAGCCATTTGTTGGACCTGCTGTGTATTACTACATAGCGAGGCAGCTTTGAATGATCGTAATGATTTATAATTAATTGTTATCAAAATGCTTTCATATTTCTATGTATGCAGAACTACAACAGTCCCAGTCCTTGTGTGGTTAATAAAATTAATCACACAACCTTAGGACCGTTATAGTTACGGCCGACATTCACCAGGGCTTATGACGTCTAGCAATAATCTTGCGATTATCACCACCATCATTTGACCTTCTGGCATTGGTCAGGTGTCACCCCCTATACATCCTCTTGCGAGTTCGCAGGGAGCTGTGTTTTTGATAAACAGTTGCCAGAGATACTTTAGCTGCGGCCCCTATAAATAGGGGCAAGCCTTATTCCGAAGTTACGGCTGCTTTTTTGCCGAGTTCCTTGGGGATCTCTCACTCGTTCGCCTTACTCTACTCGAGCTGACTACCTGTGTCGGTTTACGGTACGGTTTCTACATAATTAAGCTTAGAAAATTTTCTTGGAAGCGCGCTTTGCAAAATTCCCTTTGACGAATCGCCGGGTTTCTATACTGCTCGAAGTATTGTGATCCGGATTTGACCTAGATCACCTTCTGACAGCACAAACTCAAATCCAATAATGAGCAATGCATACTGCACTCCGTCCTTCCTTCGCATTATGTAAAAGTCAGGGAATATTAACCCTGTGTCCATCGGTTGCGGCTCTCGCCATTACCTTAGGCCCGACTAACCCTTGGCTGATTGACATTGCCAAGGAAACCTTAGTCTTTCGGCGCGCGGGGTTCTCGCCCGCGTTGTGGTTACTTGTGCCAACATTCTTACTTCGCAACGCTCCAGCATGGGTCACCCCTTTGCCTTCACAGCAGATGCGAATACTCTCCTACCGCTTGTAGACTTCATCAAGGACCGATTTTGAGAAAATCGGAGAAAACAAAAGAACAATCGCTCCACTAATAAACTGGAGTGGTGGAGAGGGCAGGGATCGAACCTGCAACCCTTGGCGATTGGCTCGAGGATTTCTCCTCAGCCTGCTCGAAAGGTCTGCCCTTAACGCGACCTCCCCACATTTGGCGGTGGCACAGTTCTGCCGCTATGTCGCGGACTGAACGTGATCGCTTTGGTAGAAGCGACGTGCCACCTAACTCACAAAAACACAAATTTTTCCTTGATGAAGTCTACAAACCCTCAGTTTCGGTACTACATTTAGCCCCGATTATTTGCGGCGCAGAATCTCTTACTGAGTGAGCTGTTACGCTATCTTTAAAGGATGGCTGCTTCTAAGCCAACCTCCTCAGTGTCAGAGAAATTCCACCACCTTAAGTGCACTTAATGTAGATTTAGGGACCTTAAATAGAGATCTAGGCTGTTTCCTTTTTGACGTACGGAGCTTAGCCCCCGCCGTCTAACTGCTATGCTATAAATCCAGAGTATTCGGAGTTTGATAGGATTCGCGAGATTTCTCCCTGTCGAATCCTTCCAGTGCTCTACCCCTCTGGGGAACACATAACGCTAGCCCAAAAGCTATTTCGGAGAGAACCAGCTATTACCAGGCTCGATTAGCTTTTCACTTCTTACCACAAGTCATCCGAATGTATTGCACGGCAAAACGGTTCGGGCCTTCCCTCATCTTTCGACAAGGTTCACCCTGCTCATGGCAAGCTCGCTCTGGCTTCGGGTCTAATACGCACGATCCAATATAAATATTTGACGCGCTATTCACACTCGGTTTCCCTAGGACTCCACCCGATGAAGGGCTTAGTCAAACCGCGCATATTAACTCGTTGGCTCATTCTTCAATAGGCACGCCGTGACGGATATAAATACCCGCTCCGACTCCTTGTAAGCATATGGTTTCAGATCTATTTCACTGTCCTTATCGGACTTCTTTTCACCTTTCCCTCACGGTACTAGTTCACTATCGATCTTCAAATGTATTTAGCCTTACCGGTTAGTACCGGCAGATTCCCCCGAGCTACTCATGTCTCGAGGTACTCAAGAACAGAAACAAAGAAGTTGTTAGTATTTTCATCTACGGGACCATTACCCTCTAGGGTCGTGCTTTCCAGCACATTCGATTAATACAACAATTTGTAACTTCTCTCACAATAAATTGTGACGTTCCTGCCTTACAACCCCCGCCTACGATCCTTGCTTACGCGGATCTACTGCGGGCGAGGCCACCCGAGGGTGGCTTCGCCCGCCTGTAGTTCTTGTGCTTAAACAAAGAACGGAGGCGGGTTTGGGCTTCTGCGTTTTCGCTCGCCGCTACTTGCGCAATACTTTTTAGTTTATTTTCCTCTGGGTACTGAAATGTTTTACTTCCCCAGGTGAGCTCTCTATGTAATTCATAGAGTACTGGTTCAAGACCAGTGTGTTTCCACATTCAGAAATCTCCGGATTAACGGTTGCTAGGCACCTCCCCGAAGCTTATCGCAGCCATGCTACGTCTTTCATCGCCATTTGAAGTCAAGGCATCCACCATATGCTCTTAAATTTCCCATTAGGAAATTTAAAAACCACTTACTGTCAGTTTTGAAAAACTGACAAAACTTTGTCCTGTTACATAAAATAAATTACATAACTGGTTTGTTACTTCTTTTACTTTTACTATTACCTGCCCATCTACACCTTCAAGACCTCAGAAAACATGGTGCGATGGAATGAACCCTTGGGAAGACTTGCGGTCTGCCTTTGGGACTATTGTCAATGTGACTATCCGTCCAGTAATTCACCCGTTTTTCGTTAAAAAAACCGCTTTTTAGGCGGGATGTTCGGACAACACTTAAGAAAGCATTATCTATACCGCTGTAAAAATAAGTGAATCTTTAACATAATCTGTAATGTAAAACAGTATATACGAACCACAATTTTTGTCAAACCTATACTATGGGGAGAAGTATCCCCAACCAAACACAGAAAAAAGACAACAAAAAACTGCCATTTTTGACAATTTTTTGGATGATATAAAATCATTAAACTTTCATAATTTTATCAAGATCAAGGCGCGAGAATTTTTTGCGACTAAAGTGTACAAGAGTACTCTGCAGGAGCAAAAAATTTGAGCAACGCAGATATTGATAAAATTTGAAAGTTTTACCTTCGATCCGCGATTTGATTCTGAATTTTTTCAATAGCCTTCTTTGCTGGCTCCTGACCACCAAGACCAAATGAAAGTCCGAGCGCAAGAGAAACAGCTACTATAAATCCTGTGAATATTGTCTGGATGAATGCTCCAGCAATACCCATTTGTGAAAGAGCCACGAGTGTTGCAAAAACCCAAATTGCCCATCGTGTGACTGTGCCGAGAAAGTTTGCTGATGAAAGGCCTGCTGTTCGTGATGATGCACTTACAATGCGAGCCATAACATCACCGACAACTCCTCCAACAAGGAGAATGAGTACTGCGATGATAAGCTGAGGCAAGTAACCAACCACGACCTGTTGCAAGAAAGCGGTAACTTGGTTTAAACCAAGCACATCGAAGCTCGCAATAAGAAATACAACAATAATAAAGTATTTGACGAGAGCTCCAACAAAATGACCTGAGTTAAGGTTGAGGCCCGCCTTTTTTACAACCTCCTCAAATCCTGTTCTTTTCAAAGCTTCATCAAACTTGATCATACTCATAAACTTTGCGATGGCTTTTGCAATGAGCGCACCAATTGCCCAACCGATAGCAAGAATAACAAGTGCTACGATAAGGTTTGGTATAAACAACAAAATACCTGACCAAAGGCTTTGGAATGAGTTAGTTAAAACTTGGTTCCATGTATCTACAATCATATATAAAAGATTAAACTAATAAAGTTCTAATAAATAACGACATATTAATTATACAAGCTCCAGAGTGGAACGCAATCAGATATTCCCCAGTTTGTTGAGTATCTTTTTATGAGGGAAATCGAGAATATCTCGCGTAAGCTTGTCGCACATAGAAAGTCGGTACTGAAAATCCTCTGTTGTGAAGTAGGCATATCGGAGTTCCTTGCCTATTTCTGACTCAAGAGTTTTGACTGTGTGTTCAAGTGATGATTTTTTTACATGATCTCCGACAATGAGCATATCTACTCTACTCTCTGGCTCCTGAATGAAAACTCCAGATGTCACAATGAGTTTTATAGAACCGAGTTTTCCAATTCTCTTTATTATTTCCTTTGGCTGGAGTGGCTCAACATTTATCAGAAAATTCTGGAGTGGAGCCATATAGGTAAAATGACTATCCACTGTATACCCTTTTTTCTGTGTCCCATGATTGAGATTTTTTGGTTTTACAAGACCAGCTTTTTCGAGCAAAGCTACTTCTTTTCGCACCTGACCGACAGAAGCCTTGACCCTATCAGCAATATCGCTTGTCGAAAATGTATGATCGGGATTGAATAAAAAAAGTCGCATTATCTTGACCTTTGTCTCACTGCCAAAAAGTTTTGCTAGAGTTTCCATAGAGGAGATTATAGCAATTTGACGAAACAAATGCGACTGTTGACTTATGGGTATGTTGTGTGTTATAAACTTGTTGGAGAAAAAATGTACATCAATCCGATTTCATTTTTTATGGGAGTCTCAACGATTCTCTTTATCGAAGGTTTATTCGGAGCACTCCGCTCCGAATACAAAATTTATAAAAATCTGACGAGAATATTTGTAGGTATTGTACTGTTTCTTTTCAGCATTGTCTTATATCAGTAAGTAAGTCCCCTATCTAAAAAACCCGAGCACTAGTTTGTGCCCGGGCCTTTTATTTTTATATTGAGTAAAGATTACTTCAATGTTACCTTGCCTCCTGCTGCCTCAATATCTTTCTTTACCTTCTCTGCATCCTCTTTTTTCATATCTGTCTTGAGTATACTTGGAGCTGCATCAACGAGATCCTTTGCCTCTTTGAGACCGACACCTAATACATCTTTGACCACCTTGATGACTGCAACTTTTGTAGCACCACCATCTGTGAGTTCAACGTTGAATGTTGATTTCTCTTCGCCCGCTCCGGCTGCTCCAGCAGCTGCTGGTGCTGCGACTGCAACTGCTGCAGCTGACACACCAAACTTCTCTTCTAAATGCTTTACGAGTTCGTGCAAATCCAATACTGACATTTTTTCAATCGCATCTACGATTGTCTTGAATTTTGCAGGAGTTTCTACTATTTTTGTTTCTTCCATAATAATGTAATAAATTAATTTTTAATTAAGCTTTTTTCTCTGCTATTGCATTCAAACCAACAACCAATCTTTGTATTGGTGAGTTGATAAGATTAACAAACTGCGCATGCAATGTCTGGAGTCCTGGTATCTGTGCCACAGAGATCATTTCACTCTGAGTCATAAACCGTCCTTCAAACACTCCACCAATGATTTGTATTTTCTTGTCCAATTTTTTCTGGAAAGAATATACTTCTCTGGCAGGATCAATCTGATCCTTTCCGTACACAATACCAAGCTCTCCATGCATCTCAGGCAATGTGCCTGCTATACCACCCTCGGACAATGCTTTCTTTGTCAGAGTTTTCTTGGCAACGGTATATCCAACACCTTTACTTCGAAGTTCCTTTCGGATCTTTGAAGATTCGGAAACAGGAAGACTGTGAAAATTTATAAACACAACAGAAGCAGAATCTCCGATAATTTTTTTCAACTTCTCAAAGATTTCTCCTTTCTTTTTTCTTGTAACTGCCATTTGTTTTGTTTTTGAATTAATAAAAAACGACCTGAAGGCCGAGAGAATACTCAAAAAAATTTGAGTGAGTCTCGGTAGGGCTTATTATTTGCCTACTGTCTTTGACCTTATGAAAACTATACTACCCGAAATATATAAAAAGTCAAGAAAAAACCACCTTTCAGTGGTTTTTTCATTATAGCCATTCTATAAACCGAATTCTGTCCACCGGCACTTGTGCACCGGATGAGCAGGCATTTATCTAGCCCCGAGATTGCTCGCGGGGTCAAGCGGCACAAACTGCCCGAAGGCAGAGTACGGCCTTGCATTGGGGTAAGGATTTTGCCGTTTCATTTTAGTATTTCTACTAAATTATTCCCGAAGGAATTCGTTGGCTTTCGCCTCGGACGTCACTGCTCGCACCTCTAGGATTACTCCCGACAGGGGTTACCTGCTACCTACACCAACTAAATGGTTCAATGTTCGGATTTTCCTCATCCTGGCAGAGCCAGAACGCGCCTGCTTAAATGGCACAATAATTATACCATACATTTTTTATTTTTACAATCAGATCAATGTGATGAGAGTAGCAGTTTCCAAACTACTTTTTTGAGCTTCCCATCCGGTTCCTGCGAACCGGATGGCTGTCCTCGGCCTGAACTTGTCAATGAGCCCGAGCAAAGCTCGGGTCGTTGACAAGACCGGCTTCAGGCCTGCGGGGGCTCAAAAAAGTAGTTTGGAAACTGCTACTCTTCCACAAACAAGTGCTTGATGAAATTAAAACCAGAGATTGGCCAAGAGAAAAGTGTATTTATAAATCCAACTCTTTTTGGAGCTTGAAACACTTCTGTCACATTTGCAGTCTGATCGGTATTATTTTCTCCAGATGTAGCGACTTCATTTTTGATAGGTGTCGCTTTTTGAATCTGTGCAGACAAAAGAGAATGTGCTTTTGGTGCGTCAGTTGTCACCGCTTTTGGAATAGTTTCTGAAACAGTCTCAGGTATTGCTCTTTCTGACATTGCCAGAGAAACCTGTGAAGATCTTGCAATTGGTGTCGGCAGAGTATCCACCACGTACGCAAATTGCCTACCGAGTGGGTTGTAGAGTGCAATAGATGTGGCATACATTCCAGTCACATCATTTGGAAACACAACTTTTTTACCAGCTGGTATGAGTGTGTCTTTTGGAAATGTAAAAACTTTTACTCCTCCCGACAGAGTCCATCCTTCCAAATTTATTTCTGCATTTGTTTTGTTGTACACTTCGACACCATCAGAAACTTTTGATATGGAAATATCCGGAGAAACAACTTTGACTGTTATGCGGTCCACTGCCTGTTTGTCTACCGCAGTCGCATTGACCACCACAGAATATTCACCGGGAAATTTGTACGAATGATTAACCACGCTTCCCTGTCCAGTTGATCCGTCACCAAAAGACCACGTGTAAAAAATCATCTGCTCAGAAACTTTTTGCAGTTTCGTCGGTGTAGCTACAAAAGCAAGAGTGTTCCCAACAGAAGTCAATCGACTACGTCCTGCAGAAATTTCAAATGTCATAGGTTCGTCGGCATTACTCAGCGATGCAGGACTCGAGTGAGCAGATGGTGTGTAGTCACTCGTCGTGGTGGTCGTTGTGGTTGTATTGGTACCACTTGCTGTTTGATCTGTGGTGGTTGCCGTACTTCCCCCTCCCGATCCACCTCCTCCCACAGTGATGTGTTGTGTAATCGTAGCAACCTGTGTTCTCTCGGCTCCAGTTGCAAGCACAGTAGTGATAGTAAAATCGCCGGAGCTGGTATCCTTGTAGTATACCGTGCGACTGGTATCTCCCGTGCTTATGTAGATTTTTGTTGGAGTTAGCTCGACTCCGGAGCTACTGACAAACTGTCCTGTGGCAGATGATGATGTAAAAGCAATATATGTTGTCTGAGTCACTTTGAGAGGATCTCCGCTATCTGTCCGAGACTGAATCGTAATCGGACCAGACAAATCACCCGGGTTTATCGTCTGTGGATCAGTTGAAAATACAAATGTGTTTGCAAACGCAATCGGAGAAAAAAGTGTGAATGCAATAAGTGTAAATAAAAATTTTTTCATAAAAAAATGACACACAGGGTGTCAGATTAAGGCCGTGCGGTATTAACTACCGGATTTTGATTTGTGTCAGACCCGGATTCATACACCCGTGCCACAATAATAATCGCGCAACTAATAAGCACAATCACAATAAACCCGAGTAGAAATTTTACAAAGTCTTTATCAAAATATTGTGACATATAAACATTGTATCAAAAATATTAAGATACAGAAATCCCCAGACCGGAATCTGGGGATCTTCTTTTAATTCAACCGTGATTTGAATTCAAGTAAGCTGGGATTGTTTGGTATTTTTGTGAGACCTTCTTCGATAGTCGCTTTTGCTTTGGCGGTATCTCCAAATGTATCCAAATACATTTGTGCAAGCTGAGTATATAAATAACTCTGTGTCGGACCTTTTTGTATTGCCTCTTTGTAATATATTTCTGCAAGCGCATTGTCCTTCAAATAATATCCGTAGAGATTTCCGAGATTACCGTACGCAACAAAACTTTCCGGAACAATTTTTGTTGCATATTTCCACGACTCAACCGCACCTGCATAATCCCCCGCTGTTTTCTGGTACAGACCGAGATCAATCCAACCAGAAAGATTTGCTGGATTTGTTTTGAGACTAGATTGCAAATCCGCAATTTTTTTTACAATTAAATCTTTTACCTCTGGTGTAAGCTCTGTTGTAAACTGCACTGCACGAGTGAGATCTGGAATCGGCCCTGAGACCGTTGTTCCGCCCGACGGAACTTGCTTTATTGTAATCTGACCACCACTCGTTTTGAATGTTGGAGTAGCAGTAGATGTGCTTGTCGATACCGAAGTATCTAAACTATTAACTTGCTCTGGATTTTTATTTTTCTTTTGCGTAGAAAAAGAAATGCCAATAATAAGCCCTATAAATACAACAATAATAATGATTTTTGGTATGTATGAATCTTTCATATCTGCCATAGTATCATATTTCCTACAAACCCCAAAGTAGAGCAAAGCTCACTATGGGACACGCAAAAAACCACCTCTTTCGAAGTGGTTTTTTGTTAGTTTACTCAACTAAGCATTTCTAGATAACCAAAGGTTATTTTGAAAGTACTCGTGAGAAACAATCCTGACCAAGACCGCTTGTTGCGTAACAACCCTGGAGACCATATGCATTTGTCCAGTCGTTTGAAGCTGTGACAGATGTTGTTGTTGAGTTTGGTGACCAGATAATGTTTGAAGAAGCGACTCCAGCTGCTGTACCCATAAGACTTGCTGTCAATGATGGGTATGCTGTGTCAGCTTTGAGAGCAATACCAACTGATCCAGTTGAGTTTGTTCCTGTGAGTGAGACAGTTCCACGAAGTGTGTATGTCTTTGTTGAACCTACAGAAACTGTTCTATCCTGGGTGTTGCTTGCACTATCAAATGTAGCTGTGATGAGTGTACCTGCTGCTGCTGCGTTAAGAGCAACTGTACCAACACTACCATTAGGTCCACTGAATGTAGGATTTGTAAGGGTAGCTGTTGTAGTTGAAACTGCGAATGTCAGTTTGTACAACTGTGTATCGCCTGTTCCACTTGCTCCAACTGTGAGTGTCAAAAGATCGTTTGTACCATTCTGAGCTACTGCACTTGCATTGCTGTAAGTGAATACTGGGAATGATTTGAACATTCGAACTCCTGCCACTGCTGTTGAGCCAGTTGCGTTGATTGTGTTTCCAGAACCAGCACCTGTACCCTGAGTACCTGTTGGATCAGAACCGTTAAGGTCAACTGCAACCAAAGCACCTTCTGTACCAGCCTGTGATGTTCCAACAGGTGCGAGGTCAACTTTGATTGTCAAAGTCTTGTCTGTGTCTTTTGGAAGAGGAACTGGTGAAGCAAATGTTGATGTAGCGTATGGACTGTTACCAGTGAATACTGCTGAACCAACCTGTGTTGATCCGTCCCATACAGATACCTGGAAGAGGTCAGATGCTGAAGATGATGCTGTGTTTGTAAGCTTGAGTCCGATTCGGTTCAAGTTAACAGCTTCATTTGTTGCTCGGAACTTGTAGATTCCAACAATGTTACCTGTTGAACCTGCAGCTACGATAGCGTATGAAGGACTGTTACCATCGAGTGAGACAGCAAGAGATCCATTTCCAACTGCCATTGCCTGGCCGTTAGAAGCTGTTACTGTTTCAGTAACATCGTTTGATGATGTAACACCTGTTACAGCAATTGATGGAGCTGATGCAATACCCCATGAGTATGAACCAGAAACTCCTGATGTGACATTACACTTGAGAGCTATTGTCTTGATTGTTCCTTTTGGAATAACAAGCTGTGAGTCCATTGTGTATGTTACGTCTGATCCTGTTGTGACTGTAGATGCTGGATTTACAACGTTTGAACCAGTGTTGAGGGCTGTTGCGCCATCATACAACTGACATGCTGTAAGACCTGTATTTACTGCACCACCAGTGAATGTGTACTTCAAAGGAATTGTTGAGAATCGTACATCTTCTCCTGATTGTGATGCGTCAAACTGGTAGTTAGCAAACAAGACTCCTTGTCCACCTGCTACGATTGACTGTGCTGTAGGTGTTGATGCAACTGAAATTGCAAGAGCAGCCGCCTTTACAGTCATTGTGTTCATTGAGAACACGCCACTTCCAACTGTTATGTTGTTACCTGTTGTCTGGCCTGTGACGTTTGTCCAGTCAGATGAAGGTGTTGAAGAAGCTGTGATTGTAGCATTGTTTCCGTAGTTTGAAGGGAGCTTACCTTTGAGTGTGTAAGTCTTCTGTCCTACTGGATATGTGATTGAATCTGTGAATGTAACCTTCTGGTTTGTACCAGATTCTACAACTGCATCAACTGGACCTGCAACTACTGCACCGTTCTGATCTACAATAGATACAGATGTGAGGTAAGCTGAAGGAACGAATGATGTTGTGAAGTGGAATACTGATGACTGAACTGTGATAGGTTCACCCTTGATATCTGTTGAGTATCCACCGAGTACCTGGTTTGATACATTAACAGCGATGTTCTGAGCTGCTACAGAAGTTGCCTTCTGGATAGTTGTAACAGAACCTGCTGAAACTGTAACTGTTGAACCTGCGTACCATGGTGTTGTGTTAGCAACAAAACCTGTTCCAGAACCTGTAGGTGTTATACCGTACATATATGTGTTACCAGATACGTACAAGTCTGTAGTCTTGTAGAGGTCAAATTTGACTGTTCTACCAGCTGCACCTGTACCAATGATATCACCCTGGATGTACATATCGATAGAGTTTCCTTTGTCAACGAGAATTCCGTTAGGGAATATTGCTGAGAAGTACTTTCCATCAGCTGAAACAACTGTTGGGTATGCAGTACCATTTACATAGACCGCTACGTTAGCAAGGTCTTGTGATGATGCTGAACCTGTCTGATTCCATCGGATTGACCATACTTTGATCTGCTCTACTGAACCAGCTGTAACTCGAACGCCAGCAAACTTGTAGTTTGTTGTGCCGATTTCCTTTGTCTGGTTTGAGTTTGGATCAAATGATGAAATCTGAACTGTAGCTGTACCAAGTCCAAGAGTAGCATTTACTGTCTGCTGTGCTCCTGTGATAGGAAGTGAGCCACTAACTGAAGCTGTTGTGTTAACTGCAACTACATCGAGACCAACAACCTGTCCAGCGTATGAGCCGAGACTTGATGCCATGTTACCAGCGATGGTAACTGTCTTTGATGTTCCTGCCTTAACTACGAATGGCTCACCAACCATTGCCTGATGATTTGAGTTGATTGTCTTTGCGATACCAATCTGCATTCCGTTATTGTCCAAAAGAACAATACCTGAGAATACTGCATCCTGTGCAAGACCTGATCTCTGTACAGTTATTGAATTAACTGTGACATCAGCTGATCCGGCTGTGAGTGTAACTGTAGTAAATGGAACTCGTGCTGCACCTGCTGGTGCGAGTGAGTTTGCAGGCTGTGATGCGGATGTAACTGTAAGTGCTCCACCTGTAGGAAGTGTTGTTCCTGTCGAGCCTGTTGAGCCAGTAGATCCTGTTGAACCTGTACTGCCCATTGAATTAAGTTTTGCTCGAGTGATTGCACCAACGTATCCTGCTGTAGGTGTAATACCATTTTTCTTCTGGAATTTGATAACAGCGGCCTTTGTCAACCCACCGAAGTATGTTGACTCCTGTCCTGCTGAACCAACGCCAGTAGCAGCTACCTGAGTATCAGCACTAGAGTTGAGAACTTTTTGGAGTTCTGCAACATCCTGGCCTTTACTGCCAACTGTCAAGTTTGTGTTGAAAGTATAAGCTCCTGCTACAGCAACTGTCGCAACAAACGACAATACTGTGACAAAGGCTACAAAACTTGCAGCAAACTTTGCAGTTTTTGATTTTGTTAAATTCATATATATGTTTTTAATAAAATAATTATCCCTATGTTACTAGTAATTTTTTAGAGACAACTATTGAAACGTTAACTAAACTGATAATGCTTTGTGAGATCTTCGCATAAAAACTTTTTATACGAACCCTCACCTCATACTAATTTATTCATTTTATATTTACTCATATCCGTCCGTAAGACGGACATACCTCGCATGATGACGAGGCCGAGCTTTTCGACACAAAATGAAAAAATAGTTGGTAGAGTTTGGACTGATTTTCTCTCGTTACAATCGTTACAGAAAAAGGAATTCGGGATGTGCGACACAAGTGTTTTGCACTCTAGTCGCAATGAATTTTTCAATCTCTATTTTGTTGTCAACGAACCTTGCAGTTCCGAATACAGTCTGGGGAGAAATAATTAGTACAGTCAAGCATAAACAGTATGTAATACCATTTATACTGTGTATTATATATTCTACTCCAAAGACTTCCAAATCAGTCTGTGTGGATAACTACGTATTTTGGACTTTTCTTATGACAGAAAAACGTCATAAGAACACAAAATGCGCACATATCCACTCAGACCCAGTATTTCAAAAAAAGCGAGAAAAGTCAATGTGTGGGCCAAGATTCATCCTGCATATAATTCATTACAAAAAACCAAAACAAATCTTATTTTTAAACGAGAGAATATTTACTCCATCTCCTCTCGCCTGTCTTTTTGACAATACCGCTAGAAATCAAGGTTATTAGCTCTCTCTGGATAGTTTTTTCACTGCATCCTTTCACAGTGAGAGAAATGTCCTTTATACTCAAATCACTTTTCTTTTTGAGAAGGTTGATAATTGAATCCTGTCTGTTGTTTCTTTTGAACACAAAGTTGTCCTTTACTGTCTGTATGTCTCTTAAAATATTCTGAGGAATTCTTGTCTCTGATCTCACTGAATAATCTCTTTTTTCTTCAGCAAAATTTTCTGTACTTTGTACAGGATTTTGTTGTATCGGCTCTACGTAGAAGAACGATCTGGAGATATTATTCTGACCAATGTTTTTCTGTAATTCACCTCCTTTCTCCAGTATACTAATGAGATCAGAAAACTCTTGTTTGATGATTGAAAAGTTCATAAACGAAACAAGTCCGGACAAAGAAGAAACTTCCAAAAGAGAAACGATTTCCAAAATCATTGTTTTTGCTTTTTGTGAAAAATCAGATCGACTAAACTCGCCGACATCTTTGTAACCGACCATAAACGACAAAACCTCCTGAATCTTTTTTCGGAGTGTCCATTTCATTGGTTCGTTATCAGAAAACAAATTTGTTACAAGATAGACTGCGGCAGAAAGTTTTTCTGTCTTTTTGTATGCAAAAACAAAGTCCTTGTCCTTGTTGAAATAGGATATTATTTCCTTGCTTTTTTGCACATTACTGACTGAAAGACTGTTTTCTGTATCCATATTTTTGTCTTTTTTATTGTCCATTATAGACTTTTACGTTTATAAATATGTCTTTATTATGTCTTATATAATACAC
>Ga0194053_10001014_pt1 | contig 18867 bp, 25 predicted proteins | sample SepL228m_MetaG_FD_161684 | JGI IMG/M metagenome (GOLD analysis project Ga0194053, IMG submission 161684) | Anoxic zone freshwater microbial communities from boreal shield lake in IISD Experimental Lakes Area, Ontario, Canada - Sep2016-L227-8m | ecosystem: Environmental > Aquatic > Freshwater >... | reverse complement strand
GATTGATTTTTATTACTGTGTTAGAAACAAGGAAGAATTATTTGATGTTGAAAAGATAAAAGATGTCGCCGTCAAAGTAAATAATAAAATTAAAGTTACATTTTATTTATCAGTAGAGAGTGGACGATTTGATATAAACAAGCTCGATCAATTATCTGGTGTGACTAAGGACAAGGATTATTTGATTTGTGCACCGAAACCTATGATTGAGTCTTTGCGTCAGTGTTTAATGCAAAAGGGAATTGAACTTAATAATATACACTCTGAGGAGTTTGGACTTTAATAATAAATATATGAAAAAAATCACAACCATTACAATAATAGTTTTTGCACTTATTCTCTTAGTTGTCACTTTGCTTGGTTATCTCTACCCACCACAGACCGCAGCGACTTTGAAAAAAGCTGTATCTACCAATCCAGCGAAAGTGGTGTCCAAAGCTGGAGTGATTCTAAATACCGCCGAAGTAGCAAAACATAATAGTCAAAGCGATTGTTATTTAATCGTCAGTAGTAAGGTTTATGATGTAACAACTTATATCGGCCAGCACCCTGGAGGGAAAAATAGTATTATAAAAACCTGTGGTCAGGAAGTGAGTGGAATCTTTACTTCGATTCATACTAACCGAGCTTGGGATTTGTTAGGCACATATTATATTGGAGATTTGGTTAAGTAAGAAATTGGCCGAACGCGTGAGCGTTCGGCCAATTGATTTTGTTCTCAGTCCAATTTGATCCCGAGTTCGGGTTGGACGAGTACGTTTTGAGGAAGAAGTTTGGGAACTTTCTTTTTCTTCTTCCGGCGTTTTTTCTTGTTGATAGGGGCACGGAACTTCGGTAATCTCGGTTGCTTGAAGTGGTACTTGGCTCGCTCTTTGGCTAGACGTTTGTTCACAACTACTGACCGTCTGTTTAATTCACAGATGATGTCGTGATAGAGCAAATCATCATTGACCAAGTCGCGAGGTGGAAAACCGCGAGCAACCAAAGCCTCTTCTTCCTTCCGTAAAACTCCACGTATGACCGTAGTAAAGTCTAGCGGTCGAGTGTGGAATTTTCGTTTGTAGGATTTCAAAATAGAGGCGGCATTGTCAGCCATCCGGCAGATAAAGCTTTTAGCAATTTCAACCAGACGCTTCTGATCGATTTCGTTATCATACTTTGTCCGAGCCGTGGCCTTGCGGATACCAGTCTCAATCGACATGTGTTTCTTTTCAGGATACATAACTGAAAACACGCGACGAATTTCGGCGGCATGTTTGCAGATATGGATTTCCTCATGAACGAATGGAGCAGGCGGTCTCTTGTGCCATTGGGTATTCATCTTCTTCCTCCTTTCTCAAAGTGAAAAATTTGTAGGTACGTTACTTTCTATACTCTAACCCTGTTTTGGTCACTAGTCAAATCATGTAAAATACAAACTAACTGTTGGGGAGAAAATTAAAAACCACCCAGGGACCAGATGGTCCGCCGGGTGGCAAGTGATTTCGCTCAAACGTCGACGAACTCGTCGACTGACCCATACACGTAACCGCAGCTTGGGCAGTGATCTGCCATGGGGCAGGGGTCACAATAGTTGCAAGCCGGGCAGGGTGGTATAGGCCGAAGTGGAATGATGGCGGGTGGCTTCGGAATAGCTGCTTTGACTGGTAGTTCGATTGGCCTTGTCTTTGACGGTTCAATCAGTTTGGTTTTTGCAATGATCGGAAGATCAGGTTGCGTACCAGCTGAAGCCTTGCCTAGGACTTTCCGAATCTTTTGACCAGTAGTCAGTTTAGACTGCTTGACCGATTTGGTCTGTCCAGCCTTTTTGGAAGCCGGCTTCTCGGTAGTGTACCAAGAAATCAAACCAAGTTTTTTCAAAAGCCAGAAGGCACTGCCGAGTTTGTGGCTGTGCCCATGATCCCGCCAGGCATTGTACAGGTCGGTTCTTGTCGAACAGCCCTGCCGCCAGATGGCCATCATTTCCTCTTCAATAAGTACTGGGTCTTTTATTGTACAGAACCCAGCATTGTCCTTGCTGCGAAGCCATTTACATAGCTTCGTTGTCCGGTCTTTGTCACTGAGTTCCATACGAACCTCCTGTGGTTTGGGTTGATGTGAGTAAGAACGTTTTTGCTATTATCTCACTATTTGAGATTTTGTCAAGTCAAAGCAGGCCCGAAAAAAGCCGACCGTGTAGGTCAGCTTTTTCCGGGCCATTTGGCACCCTGTATTTATGATAGCAATTCTTCAGCTACTGCCTTCACGTCTGCACCGTCAGCTTTGCCTTTCAATTCTTTCATGAGAGCTCCAACAAATACTCCAATCTTGGATTTGTCGGTCACACCCAACTCAGCTTTCTTCGCTTCGGCAATTTTCTTGATTTCTTCGCGACTCATGGTCTGTGGCAGGTAAGCTTCCAAGATTTTCATTTCTGCAGTTTCGTTTTCAGCCAATTCTGGACGACCACCTTTGGTGTACTGGTCAATCGCATCTTTGCGCTGTTTGACCAAACGCTTGATGATGGCGATAATATCTTCCTCGGTGATTTCTTCCTCCTTCTTGGTACCCTTCAAAACATATTCAGTAGTCACTGCCGCTGATAGACCACGGAGAGTCAAAAGCTTGACCTGATCCTTGGCAATCATGGCTTGCTTGATTTCGTCTTTGATTTGTTGTTTTAACATAGTTTATGGGTTAATTGGCTAATATCTAGCTTTCATAATATTAGCATAATTGTTATAATATCGGTATGTCACAAACAACTTTAATTGTAATTTTAATTATTCTCGTTTTGGGTAATGGCGCTTTGATTTGGTTTCTATTGGGACGCCGAAAGGAAGAAAAACCAGTGGACAATACTGGCTTTAATCTCATTTTGCAGCAGTTAAACGATCTATCTCGCACCATGGATGTCAAAATGGGTCAGTCCACCAAAGAGATGAACGAATCAGTCCGTCATCAATTTTCTGAGTCTGCCAAACTCATTCAAGACGTCACTCGTGGACTCACCAAGCTTGATGAGACCAATCGCCAAGTGGTATCCTTTGCTGATCAACTCCAATCTCTCCAAGATATTTTGAAAAATCCAAAGCAACGTGGTGTGCTCGGCGAATATTATTTGGAAACTTTACTAAAAAATGTTTTGCCACCAGGTAGTTATCAAATGCAGTATCCACTCGGTCGCAATGATGACGGAGCCGATCTTATTCCCGATGCTGTCGTTTTTGTTAAAGACAAAATTATTCCAGTAGACTCCAAGTTTTCACTCGAAAATTACAATCGTATTATTGAAGAAAAGAATCCAGCCGAACGAGAAAAGTTGGAAAAACTTTTTGTGAACGATCTCAAGATGCGTATCAAAGAAACTTCTAAATATATTCAGCCAAGCATGGGCACTATGGATTTTGCTTTTATGTTTATTCCACACGAAGCTATCTATTATGATTTGTTGGTCAATACCATTGGTGCTCTCAAAGAAGAAACCGAAAGTTTGATTCAGGTGGCCGCTTCCAAATACAAGGTGATAATTGTCTCACCAACCTCATTTTTGGCCTATTTGCAGACCGTTTTGCAGGGCTTGAAGGCAATGAAGATTGAAGAGACCGCTCAGGAGATTACCAAGCGTGTGGGGGAGCTCGGCAAGCATTTGTCGGCCTATGATCAGTTTATGCAAGCTCTGGGCAAATCCCTAGGTACCACCGTCAATCACTACAACAAGGCTAATAAGGAGCTCCAGAAGGTGGACAAGGACGTAATTCGTATCACAGGCGAAGCGATTGGTATTGAAGGAACCATGCTTGAAGCGCCGGATAAAGATGAAGAGTAAAAATAATTATGTCTACGGTATTAATATTTTTAATGATTGTGGGAGTTGTGTTTTTTGCTGTTGGCGTGGCAATGTTTTATTGGCCAGAGCAATCACAAAAAATAATTAAAAGTATTTATGCCGGTCGCCAATCACTTTACCTATTAGGTTTTTTTGAAGCCTTTGGCGGTTTGGCAGTTTTTGTTAACGCTATGCTATGGGATAAAATCTGGCTTGGACCAGCCGTAAAATTATTTGGCTGGTATTTGGCTATCGAAGGTTTGTGTTATTTTTTTTTACCAATGAAGTGGTTGGAGATGATACCGTCAATTACAGAAAACCGTAAGGTGTCTGTCGCTATTTCACTATTTTATATTTTTATAAGTCTCATTCTCATCTACGCTTTACTCTTGGTTAGAAAGATGTAAAGTAAGAATATGCTGTTAACCGCTGAAACAATTGAACGCGAATTAAAATCCGTCGCCGACTATACTCGAGCGGAGATTTTGCAAGGCTTTTTTAAAACTGGACCTGGCGAATATGCGGAGGGTGATGTTTTTCTCGGTATCTATGTTCCAACCCAGAGACGATTAGTCAAAACCTACCGCGCTATACCACTGACTGAAATTCAAAAAATGCTTAACTCGCCAATCCATGAAATGCGTTTTTGTGGCTTGCAGATTTTGGCTTTGAATTACAGAAAAGGGGATGACAAGACTAAGCTCTCGATTTTCAAAATGGCGGTCAAAAATATTCGTCGCATGAATAACTGGGATTTGGTTGATATTACCGCACCAAATATTATTGGTTTTCATCTCTATACTCGTGACCGTAGTCTGTTGTACAAATGGGCCAAGTCCAAAAACCTCTGGGAGAAACGTGGGGCAATGGTTTCCACTCTGTATTTTATTCGCAAAGGGGATTATGTTGATACTTTGAAACTGGCGGATATTCTTATGAGTGATAAACACGATTTGATACACAAAGTGGTCGGCTGGATGTTGCGCGAAGTCGGCAAGAAATCATTTATGACCACCAAGAAATATTTAGATAAAAATTTCCGAAAAATGTCGAGAACGACTTTGCGATATGCTATAGAAAAGTTTCCTGAGGTCTTGCGACAGAATTATTTGAAGGGTGGAAATATTATTTGACCGAATACAGGCCTTGTGGCAGTATTGGTACCAGAAGGAACTCGGGTGAGTTTCGGATGTTGTTTTAAAATTTTCTGAAAGGACAGCGAAGATGGAAGGCACAATCACTTTGTCAACAAAGGTTTTTGGTGGACAGACATTACAACAGTGGATTGAGACACTCAAGGCGTCAGACTTGGTGCTTATTGCCACCGGCCAAATGAAGAACATGTCTGAAGAGGTTGTGCATTTTGCACAGGACCTCTTGTTCGCCCTATCAAGGGAGCAAGTTTTTGGAGATCCTGAAGATTTACTTCGTTTGATCCATGTTGGTTATGACGAACAAAATCGCGCTATGGGTTTTGAAAGACTTGTAGGCTATCCGTCACTGACCGACCATGAGAGAGTACAGTATCTCTCTCTGGCTCCGAGCCCCGAGCTTTATTGCAAACATGCAGTGATTCTTCTCGCCAAACCAAACATTTGCGGGGAGAGTGTTCTTGAATTGGTCGCGGGCGATGGGCCGATTTGTATCAAGCAAAGAGCCGCAGAGGTTTTTGCGAACCAAGAAAGCACAACTCCCAGGAAGTTCATTCAATTTGTGCCAAAGATCCATGATGATACAATGACGGCGTACTTTTTAAGCAAGATGCTTGAAGCTTTTCCGTCCGAAGGTAAAAAAGAGTTGATAAAGTTTATCCTTTTTAATGCTTACAGACAAAACAGCTTGGCCAAGAGGATCATAGCCGTAGATGTGTTTGTTGGTGGGCCCACGACCAACATCAAAGACGTTGCCAGTCTTTGCTCGAGGAAACATGTTGTCTCGTCCGAGCCAGAATTGTATAACAAGATCAAAGGTATCTCCGAGTTGGAGTATTATTTGGGTTTGGCAACTATTGCCGGAGAAATCCAGACCTAGAGTCAGCCGACTTCAAGATTGGGCGAGAGGAAACTCCCGCCCTTTTCTATTTGCGTAAATACAACAAAAATTCCTTATTGCCAGTTCCACCAAGAATTGGGGATTCGGTTTCATCAACGATTTTTAAGCCGAGGTTTTGAGCGGTGTGTTTTACTTTTTCTAGGGCTTCAATTTGCAAAGATTCACTTTTGACTAAACCTTGCTTGTTGAGATTGTCAGCCCCAACTTCAAATTGTGGTTTGACTAGGGCAATTATTTTTCCATCTGGTTTTAATAGCTCTTTAGCCTTTGGTAATATTTTATCAAGGGAAATAAATGAGGTATCAATGACGGCCAAATCGGGTGCTTCGGGCAAGGCGTCAACTTTACGAATGTCAGTTTGTTCCATTACTACTACGTTGGGGTTTGCACGTAGTTCTGGTGCGAGCTGATCAGTACCGACATCCACAGCAAAAACTTTCTTGGCTTGGTGTTTGAGTAGACAATCAGTAAAGCCGCCCGTTGATGAACCGATATCGACTGCTACTGCGTCTTTGACATCGACTTTAAATATAGCGAGAGCCTTCTCTAGCTTCTGGCCACCACGACCAACAAAGCGATTTTCTTCAAGTATTTTTATATCATCAGTTGGTGAGATATCTTGGCTGGGCTTGACCAATATCTTGCCATTCACGGAAACTTTTCCTGACTTAATTAGATCCGCCGCTTCGCTGCGACTACGGGTTAGTTTGAGTTCGGTGAGAATAATATCGGCTCGATTTTTCATTCCAGATATAATAGCAAAAAGAAAATAAAAGAAAAGTGGCCCCAATTCGCGGAGCGAATTGGGGCTTTGTAAAAAAAATGGTAAAATATTACCAATGTCTTTAAATAATCAAAATCGAAGTAGCTGGTCTCTTGGCAGAATCATATTTTGGATTATTGTCTTTGCCTTGGTTGGCGGATATTTCGTCTATCCACAATACTACAGACCCTTTTTTGAACGACTCAATCCAAACAAGTGTCTCTTGCCATTACAATACAATATCGGGGAAGTGGATAAAGGTTTTGGACTCAGTCGAGCTGATTTTGATAAGTCGGTTACGCAAGCTATAAATTATTGGCAAAGTTTTTCTACTAGTACCAAAATGTTTGTTAAGGCCAGTACTACCAGTGCCATGCCAATTAATTTGATATATGATAATCGTCAGGCTGCTACCAAACAACTGGATGCTGCCAGTCAAAGAATTAGCGAAGGACGAGCAACTCTTGATGAAATCAAACAAGCCTATATCGACAAAAAAGCCGAATATGATAAAGCCAAGGCAACTTACGAAGCGCATGTAGCCGAATATAATTCAGGTTCCAATGCCTATATTTCAGAAGTGAGCTCTTGGAATAAAAAGGGTGGGGCACCAAAATCAGATTATGATCGCTTGAATGAGTTGAGAATCCGTTTGGAAAATAATACTAATATCCTGGAGACTGAAGCGAATAATTTAAATGCCTTAGGTCAAGAAGTAAATCGCTTGGCGCTTTTGGCCAATCAGTCGATAACCGAAATAAACAAGAATGTTACTAATTACAATTCGTCAGATTTGATTGGAAAGGAATTTGAACAGGGCCTATACAAAGTATCAGGTCTCAGTCGATCAATTGATATTTACCAGTTCAGTACGCCCAACAAGCTTTATAAAGTTTTGGTTCACGAACTCGGTCATGCGCTCGGACTTGGGCACAATCCAGACAAGCTTTCGGTCATGTATTACGTGAATCAGGACACTAAACAGGTGATAACTAAGGCTGATATCACCCAAGCACTGTCCAACTGTCGGGAGGCTGATATGTTTGATAAATTTATCGATTTTGTGCTATTTAAACCAATAATATGGCTTAAAACAAGGATTTCTTCAATTTAAACTGGACTTTTTTGTTCAATTGTGATATCATTGTTACAGGATAAAAGAATAGCCGAAAGACGACGGAGGGTAACCTCTGGCGTTTTTAAAGGTCTGTTAATAGCCCGAATGCTAAAAATCTTTGGATTTTCAAGAGAACTTTAGCTGTTCGTTTGTCCGAGTCGAACCTTTACAAAAATTAACGATATTCGCCCAAAGAGGCGCACCAAAAGATTATGATAATTTTTCTTGTTGGTATCTTGGAAATGGTCATTGTGACCGTTTGGACGAAAGTAGTTACTAGAACTCAGGTTCTAGCCAGTGGATTGGTCACTGTGGTAAATATTTTGATTTGGTACTATGTCCTAGAGACTGTGCTAAACAATATTGACCGCTTTTCCGTGATCTTGGAGTATGCCTTTGGTTGTGCCATTGGCGCTATGATCGGAACTTATTATTTCTCACGAGATGAAAAAGCTACCGAAGCCAAGCGTCGTCGCCAAAACAAAGCTTCTCAAGCCGCTGATAACTCACTTCGCACAGAAGAAACCTATGTTTCTTAATTTGACGGAAGAAGATTCTATATAGGAGCCCCAAAATTTTTGATTCAAAAATTTTGGGGCTCCTTTCGTTTTAAATAATTAAAAAAGCGAATAGCAGAAGGGGAAACCTTCGCTACTCGCCTCGAGGATAATTGCTACCGAGATGTTTTACAGATTTCATCTATTCTGGTATTGAATCTGCGGTAAGCATATCCGTATTCTGGCACTAAATTTCTCCGACAGACTGCCTCCAACACAGTCATGCATCTTCTGGCCTGTTCGTCTGCAGTTTCATCCGCTATCCTCTCCCATCTCAGATGGTAGAGTGCTTCGGCCCGACTGCCTTTGGGTGCATGTTCCCATAAGAGTTTTGCTGCATCGATGGTTCGGCAGGTTTCCAATTGAACTGGCACTTCGGCATCCGCAAACTCTATCCATTTCTTGTGAAATATTTTTTCGGCCTGGCTGCCTTGGGGGGCCGAGAAACGCAATTGCTTGATTTCTTTGATGGTTACACAAGCTTCGGCTTTGGCGGGTGCCTCAATGTCGGCCAGTTCGACCCATCGTTCATGGTAAATCTTCTGATCTAAACAATTATCGCATTTCTGCGATACGGTCCTGTAGAGCTTCTCAGCTTCGGCCGCTGTTTTGCAGGTGGCCGCAGCATCTTTGATGTCCTGGATCATGTTCAGTTCTCGGATTCTCTCGTAGTAGGCCTGTCTTTCTAGACTGCGGGGTGGAGCTGCATTGAGCTTTTCTTCCGCTTCGCTGACGGTCTGGCATTTTGCCGCAGCCTCCTCGTATTCTCTCAGTGTTAGCTTGTCCATGGTGTACCTCCAGATGTTTTGATTTGGGACAGATAATCTATCTAAAAAATATAACAAATTAGTTATTAAGTCAAACTGTGATCAATAGATTCCCTGTCTTTCATTTTATTTGGAAAGTGCTAGAATCAATGCGGAATCGTTATTTGCTAAAAAAACAACTATAAACACCAAAGGAGGTGTCAGATGAAGAACTCACAGGAAAAGAATGTGCTCAAAACTCTAGCCATCTATTACCTCAAGCAGTATTTTTCAAGAGGTATAGACCTTACAGGTTCATACATTGACTGGTTTCATTTCTACAAAGAGGTCTTTGGGTATTCAGATGTGCGAACATTTCGTAAGCTCGTTCTCGACGCGCTCAAAAGGTCTGTAGAAGTCAAAAAGGCACATGCTGGACTTTTCTGGGGCCATGTACCAGACAAGATGACAACAAAACTGGTCGTGGATACAGCAAGGCAAAAGTCTTTCCCAATCAGTTTTCTTGTTGACGCAGCTTTCAGAGAAGCCTTGATCGGAGTGGATTTTCAGCGTCGAGCCTGTGGATATTCATTTGCAGTTGCTTCGGTGTTTGAAACAAGCCCAAAACCAAACGGCTTCCCAATCTCATCGATTGAAAATGAATTCAGTACTTTAACTATAGGTGAGTACATTCTTCTTTCAATGTTTTGGGATTGGAAGCTAAAACGTTGCAGTAATCAAGTCATGGATCCTTTTCATATCGAAGAGGAAATTGGTTTCGATAACTGCAGAAAAACAATATGTCAGCAGGTACATATTGATCCCAATGTCGTTCCTTTGGTTTACAATTCGCAGGCAGGCATGGTTATCTCGTGTGTTGATAAGGTAGAATCACCACAAGTTTTGATGGATGGTTTATTTCTCTCTAATATTTACGGGAGACCTGAACCTGATGCCGAAATAAGTGGCCCACGAGAAATTGTTAGCATTAGCGAAGTTATTTATAAGAAGAAAGGACGTCGTCTTGTTTGATCTTGCGACCAGGTGTTATGAGCACCTGGTCGTTTTTTTGTTCCATTTTACTTGCTACTTGTCAACAAAGATTGTACAATAGAACATTATGATACTGACGACTCATGCAGTGGTGGGAGCGACTACGTATGGCTTACTACAAGACAACCCTGTCCTAGCTTCGGCAGCGGCTTTTTCATCACACTATGTTTTGGACTATTTTCCGCATTGGGAATACGAGACTGATCCAAGAAAAACCAAAGACAAGAAAATTATCATTGTTTTGAAAATCCTAATTGATTTGGCTATCGCTTTTACCCTGGTTTCAATTCTCGCTTTTTATGTTTTTCCAACATCCCCAAAAAACTTTGCCATGGTTTTGACCGGTGCTTTTTTTGGTTTGCTACCAGATGGCTTTCAGCTTTTGTATATGCTACGTTTTCGCCACAAAACTATTTCTTGGACCCAGAGAGTGCATGATTTTTTCCACTCTGAAGATGAATCACTTAAGCGTTCTGTTCGGGCAATGGTGACTCAAGTTGTAATTGTTCTGGTTTGTATAGCAATAATTTATATGATCTAACCGGTTGTGAGCTTCCCCAAGCAGAACAAGGTTCGCAAGGGGATAAATTGGCATCTCTCCAGAATGCTAAAGCATGCCCCATTGTAAGATTTATAAAACTTGTCTGCTGTGACGAGTTTTATAAATCTTTACTTTGGGGTCTACAACGGGTTCTAAACAAAAAACCGCCTAGGCGGTTTTTTGTATGTCATCCTCGCGAATGCGGGGATCCAGAAATAATCTTAAGACTGGATTCCCGTCTTCACGGGAATGACGAGAAAAGGAATTAGCGATTTCTTAATCCAAGTAATGTCAGAAACTTTTCCAATTCCGCACCTTTGATTGGTTTAGTATTGCCAATGAGCATACCACTAGAAGTGATATTGGCAATGCGAGTTCGTTTGACCTCTTTTGGCTCATAACCAAAGTGTGAGAGGATTCGGCGAACCTCATGCTTCTTCTCATCCTTCAAAATCAATTTAAATTTATCTTCGTTGATTTCCTCGGCTTTGGCCCCCATAGTCTTGTCATTTTCAATATACAAACCATCAGTAATTTTCTTAAGTATACTTAGACTGTATGGTTTTTTTGTTTCAATCACGTATTCACGTTCATGATGTCCTGAGAGCATGCGTTCGGTGAGGCGTCCGTCGTTGGTAAGAATCATCAAACCTTCAATACCGCGCTCAAGCTGACCAGCAGGGAACATGTTGGTTTTGTTAAGAAAGGTGATTAGTGGACCCTTGTCATCATTGGCAGTTTCGTCGGACCCTTTGTAGTAAGCAAAATAGTCATACTTTTTACCGGTAATAGAGGGGGAGAGTTCTACAACATCATCACGCTCTACTTTGTCACCCAAAACAGCCACCCGGCCATTAATCATGACTTTCTTTTTGCTAATCAATTCATCCGCACCGCGACGAGTTGAAATACCTTGGTGAGCCATGTACTTGTTTATTCGCATCGGATATTGTGGTTTTTCCATATTGGTCAATATTCTACACTATTTTTTGCCTTTTGGCTAGTAATACGCTTTATGTTATAATTATTGTATGTTTGAAATACCATATTGGGTCATTGTCACAGTTTTTTCTCTCGTCATGGCCCCGGGAGTGGCTCTTGTTTTCTTTCCAGTTTTTCCGGCGACTTTGTATCTTCTGGTCATGTCAGTCATTTTTGGTTTTGTGGATAAATTTCACCATCTAACAGTTGGTAATCTTTTGGTCTTGGTTGGTTTTTTTATTGTGGGTATTATAGTTGATAATCTGTCAGGTGTTCTAACCTCCAAGCTGTTTGGTGCGAGTGGCAAATCGGCCCTGCTCGGTTTAGTTGGATTTTTTATAGGTCTAATTGTTTTTCCTCCACTTGGCGGAGTTATTGGATTGTTCCTGGCGGTTTTAATCTCTGAGATTGTATCCGGAAAATCACATACCAGAGCCCTGACCATTGCTAGCGGTTCTGCTCTCGGATTTTTTATTGGAACCATACTTAGTTTCTGTGTCGCTCTCGGCTTCTTTATTACTTTTGTGATATTATCAATACATTAATACTAATTTATTTTTTTATGATTACAAAAAACGAAAACACAAAGTCTTGGTTGGCGCCAGTTATTTTGGCAGCTGGTCTTTTGCTCTCATCTCTAATTTTTTCTCTTTTCTTTTATGCTAGTCGTGCAACAGGGGATGTACTGACTGTGACTGGTAGTGCCAAAGTGGCTGTAAAGGCTGACAAAGTAAAATGGCAGACTAGTTTTTCTCGAATTGTTAGTCCAAGTAATATCAAGGACGGTTATACTCAAATGGACAAAGATTTGGTGGTCATGAAGGCCTTTTTTAAGAATAATGGCATCGATGAAAAAAAATTGGAAATTTCTCCAATCTTGATGAATGAGAATTATGATTATCAAAAGACTGCCAATCAACGAGATTTTACTCTACGTCAGAACATTATTTTAAATTCTACTGATGTTGATAAAATAACTGCCGTAGCCAAGAACACTAAAAGCATTGTTGAGAAAGGGGTGATTTTTAATCCTAATCAACCAGAATATTATTTCTCTGATTTGCCAAAGGTGAGAGTAGAATTACAGTCTTCAGCTGTAAAAGATGCTTTAGTGAGAGCAGAAAGTCTGGTAGGAGAAACAGGACGTAAAGTTGGAGGTCTCAAGACCGCTTCAGCTGGTGTAGTCCAGGTGATGCCGGAGAACTCCCTCGATGTTAGTGATTATGGTTCATACGATACTAGTACTATCAAGAAAGAAGTGACCATGACTGTGCGAGCCACATTTAATCTAAAGTAATTAAAAAAACCGACCTAAAGTGGTCGGTTTTTAAATTAAAAAAGCCAGGGTTTGAGCCTGGCGTAGGGTTAACGAATCGACAAATCATTTGATTCTCAATGAGACAATGAAAAGAGTATTAACGGGAAGCTCGAGAATTTCCGAGTATTCCTTGTCGGTCGGATCTATTGCTAGATCAAACAAGACGTCCGTTTTTCTGCCAGAACCGATGTCATCTGTATTTGTCGAGAGTCTGAGAAGTTTGCTATTGTGCCGGATAAAATCGGGTGGATTGTACAGATAGTATGGTCTTTTGCTAACCATAGCACTGATCTCTGTAATAAAGACGTGGTCGCTTGTAAGACTGCTGGTGTCTAGTCTGGTGGGGCGACCATGTACCTCAGTAAATGGCACAGTACAAGCAGTGAGTGTCACCACCAGTTCTTTGTCCACGAGACCGAGATATGGTCTGATGCCGTGACGCCGACAAGCTACTGCTGTCATCCTGATTGTTGACCTTGGATCAGCAGCCGTTACAATCACATAGGGTAGACAGGCATTACGTTCACGAGAAAAGCTTTGAACTACTAGTTCTTTGGTGAGGGTTAACATTTTGACCTCCGGATTGTATGGTTTATGTTTAGGGACAGTTCTAATATTATGCTAACATGTAATAAATAAAATACAAATCAAAACAAAACCGCTCACGAGCGGTTTTGTTTTACTGATTATTCTTTTCTGAGTGGAGCCTCCTTGATGATTCTAACTACTTCATCCATATCATCTGTTACTACGAAGTAATTGAAGTCTTCGTTGGTTATGGTTTCAAATTTTTCCAAAAATACGTGTCGGAATAAATCAATGATTGGATTCCAGTATTCTTTACCAAACATAATTATTGGCACATGAGGAATTTTTTTTGTTTCAACTAGAGTGAGGATTTCAAACAGTTCGTCCATGGTACCGAAACCACCTGGAAAATAGATATATGTTTCGGCGGAATAGGTGAGCATTACTTTTCTAACGAAGAAGTAATGAAATTCGTAGGTATCAGTGATCCAAGGATTGATCATTTGTTCACGAGGAAGTTTAATATTGTAACCAACAGAGACGCCATCTGCTTCCTTGGCCCCACGGTTGGCTGCTTCCATGATTCCTGGGCCACCACCTGAGACTATGGCATAACCAGTTTCCTTGACTATCTTTGAAGCAAGTTGGCGAGCCTTCTCATAATATTCATTCCCTTCACTGAAACGAGCTGATCCAAAAAAAGTAACTGACTTAGGATTTTTTACCACCAAGTCAAAACCATTCTTAAATTCCTCATCAATGAGGTGCATTTTTTCATGAATGAGCTCCTTGGCTTGCTCGACTGTTAGAGGTGGGGTACTGTGAAAATATTCAATTCTTTTTTCTTCGTTTAGTTTTGTTTCTGGCATATTATATTTTGTTATGGGGTAATTCTAGCATGAGTAGCGTTTTTACCCAATAGTTTGTTATAATTACACCATTATTAAATAAAAAAATTAATATGGATCACAAAACAAAGAATACATATATAACAATAGCTATCTTATTTGCCATTGCTATTTTGGCTTTAGTAGCGTCAAGCGGATATAGCCGTGGCTGGTATGGTAATCAGAGCACTGCTGAAAAAGAACAAGTTAAAGAAGTTTCTGAAATTTCTAAAACATTAAATTTGGTTGATGTGAAAGTTGGAGGTGGAGCTGAAGCTGTAGTCGGTAAAGCAGTTAAGGTTAATTACACTGGAACTTTTGCAGATGGAAAAGTTTTTGATACTTCCAAGCAAGCTGGTCGCGAACCACTAGGCTTTACAGTTGGTGCAGGTCAGATGATTAAGGGTTTTGATCAGGGGGTTGTTGGTATGAAAGTTGGTGGTACTCGCAAGATGACCTTGCCACCAGAGTATGCTTATGGCTCACAAGCTGTCGGTTCAATTCCAGCCAATTCCACTTTGAATTTTGAAGTAGAATTGTTGGAGGTTAAATAAATAAATATAATGAATATTCAAAACGATAATTTAAAAGTAGAAGATATTACTGTTGGAACTGGAACTGAAGCTGTACCGAACACTGTTGTGACTGTGCAATACACAGGAACATTTACTGATGGAAAAGTCTTTGACACCTCCAAACAAGAAGGACGCGGACCATTCGAGTTTATGCTTGGTGCTGGTATGGTGATTCAGGGTTGGGATTTGGGTGTCGCTGGTATGAAAGTCGGCGGTAAAAGAAAATTAACTATTGGTCCAGAGTTTGCTTATGGGGCACGACCAGTTGGTCCAATCCCAGCTAATTCTACTTTAGTATTTGAAGTTGAATTGTTGGATGTGAAAGGGGAGTAAGCCCGCCCGTTAAAGTTTTTGCCAATGCATTATGCAATACGTTTACGTCTTATTAAGTAAAAAAGACCACGATCTATACACTGGTTGCACTAAGGACTTGAAAGCACGTCTAAAATTGCATAATGCGAAAAAAGTTGATTCAACCAAGAAACGTACTCCACTTGAACTCATATACTACGAAGCCTATCTAAATGAGACAGACGCTTACTTGAGAGAGAAGTATCTCAAGACGAGATATGGTAGGAATTTCCTCAAGACTACCTTGTCCAACTTTTTTGTTGGCAAAAATTTTCTCGGGTAAATCTCCTCGGTTTTTTTATATCTCTTGTCTTTTTGTATATTTATGGTATTGTATTCCTCAGAAACATCACAGGTGTGATGCGGTTTTTTTTAACCCTTTTTGGGAGGAACTGCCATGTGTAAAACCTGCGGTTGCGACAGTAGTGGATCAAATGTTCTTCATGGATCGAATCTGAAGACGGAGGATGTTGTAATCCCCGAAGGATACATTATGCCTTGTGGAAACATGTGCGGAGTTAGTTTGCCAAATCTTGGCATGCGCACTCAGCCAATCCCTGCTGTTGAAAAGGCTGGCGATGCGCCGGCAGTCAAATGTATTGTTGGGGGTACAGTGGTTCGCACAAACATACCTGACTCCATCGGTGCGGGCTGCACCGACGAATTCGGAGCATAAAACCCTCAGCACATCCACCCCGTAGCCCGGCCGAAATTTCGGCCGGGCTATTTCTTTTTCTAAACTTCGTGGTATATTCTATTCAGAGCAGGTTTCCTTGTTGGCCGTTTAAATACGCTGACTAGTAGTCGGTGCGGTTTGAGGAAATTTGTTTTGTATGGAGGAACATTTTATGTTCCCAATGGAAGCAGTCGAAATTGTGGAGTTGAACAAACTCCTGGGTGGAAAGATTTTATTTCACAAAGAAAATGGCAGTTTGATAATCGAATTGCCCGATCAGCCATTTGGTATAGAGGTTTATTTTAACAGAAAAACCAATAAACTGGTTGTCATGGCTGAGCTGTATTCAAATGTGAATGACCAGGCCAAGCCAATTTTCTACGAAGAGCTCTAATCCACACCAAGCCACGCGCGAACTTTCGTGCGTGGCTTTTCTTATATTTTCTATATGGTTTTTTGTCCGATTGTCTGTTAAAATAGTTAGTAATCATGTTAAAGAGTATCGAAATTTCTGGTTTCAAGTCTTTTGGAAAAAAGGCGGTTTTGGATTTTACCCAGCCGATTTCTTCTATAGTTGGTCCCAATGGTTCCGGTAAATCCAACGCGGCTGAAAGTTTTCGTTTTGTCCTTGGTGAACAGTCAGTCAAATCTATGCGTGGTAAACGTGTAGAGGATTTGATATTCAATGGTGGTAAAGATGCTCCACGCGCCAATCGCGCTTCCGTCAAATTGGTTTTCAACAATTCTCGTCGCCTGATCAATCTAGACTTTGATGAAGTGTCTCTGGAACGTGTAGTCCACCGTGATGCTGTGAGTGAATATTTTATCAATGGTTCACCAGCGCGTCTCAAAGATATTAACGAGCTTCTGGCTAGTGCCCACATCGGCTCATCTGGTCATCATATTATTTCTCAAGGCGAAGCTGACCGAGTGCTCAATGCTAATCCGAAAGAACGCCGTGAAATGATTGAAGATGCTTTGGGTCTCAAAATCTACCAATTCAAAAAACAAGAGTCCGAAAGAAAGTTGGAGAAGACAGCTGAAAATATTGAAAAGGTAGAATCCCTCCGTCGCGAAATCGCTCCACATCTAAAGTTCCTAAAAAAGCAGGTGGAGAAGATCGAGAAGACTGTTGAGCTCCGCAATGAACTCACCAAATTATATTTGGAGTATTTTAAGCGTGAAAGTGAATATTTGAAATTGGCGCAAATAAAAGTAGCTGAAGATAAAAAGGCACCAGTTGAAAAAATGGCTCGTTTGGAAGAAGAACTTCGCCAGGCCAAAAAAGTTTTGGCTGAGTCTCAAACCAAAGATGCCAAGAGCGATAAGCTGGTCGGAGTAGAAAGCGAACTTCGTCGTCTCCGTCAGGCCAAGGATATGGCTGGGCGTGAGCTTGGACGTCTCGAGGGTGAGATTGGCTCACTCCTTCGCTTTGTTGCCAAGCAGAAAGAACAAGCCATCAAAAATGCTGAACAAAAAGTCTATTTGTCCGAAGTGGAAACCATGGCGAAAGAAGCTTTCCAACTTGCTGATTCTGCTCTAAATAGTAATGACCAGAACGCTCTGTTGTCGGCCTTAAAAGGCGTCAAAGACTTGCTCAATAAATTCTTATCTAACAAACGCAATGAAGAAGCCAAATTAGATTTTACTGAAACTGAAAATGAAATTGCTGGACTAAAAGATAAAGTGACGACTGAAGAAGAAAAGTTGAAAACTTTGGCGAGTGAAGAAAGAGATTGGCAAAGGCAGTATGAGGATGTTCGCCTAGAAATTGAGAAAGAAAAAGATTCCAACCGTGACGCTGAGAAGGCAGTCTTTCGTATTATGGCGGAGCAAAATGAGCTTCATGGTGTTTTGTCTGACTTGAAAAACAGAGAAGAACGAATCGCTAATGAAGAGGCATCTTACAAAAATGAATTGCGGGAAGCTGGTGTGTTGGTTGGTGTTGGAGCTCTTCGTTTTGAGACCATGGCCGTGATAGCTGAAGATGGTCACACTGTAACAGTAGAAGAAATGTTTACTGAGAGTCGCCATATTCAAGAGGACCGTCGTCGAGTGATGGAGAGAATGAAGATTCGTTTGGAAGATTCTGGTGTGGGTTCAGGCGACGATGTGATGAAAGAATTCCGTGAAGTATCCGAACGTGATACTTTTCTTGGCCGTGAATTAGAAGACTTGCTCAAGTCCTCGGAATCTTTGAAAGTTTTGATTAAAGAACTTGATGATAAACTGGATACCGAATTCCGCACTGGTGTGGACAAGATTAATAAGCAATTCCAAAATTTCTTTGCTCTCATGTTTGGTGGCGGTACAGCCAACCTGTCTCTCATCCGTGAACAAAAACGTCGTCGCAAATCCGATATTGAAACTCTAAACCAAATGACTAGTGGGGAAGAGATGACCACTGAAGATATGGAGCCAGAATTTGAAGAAAAAGAAGGTTTGGATATTGAAGTCAATTTACCTCGCAAGAAAATCAAAGGCCTCATGATGCTTTCTGGTGGAGAAAGAGCTTTGACTTCTATTGCACTTATCTTTGCCATGTCTCAGGTCAATCCACCACCGTTTATTATTTTGGATGAAACTGATGCTGCACTCGACGAAGCCAACTCTCGCAAGTATGGCGATATGATCGAAAACTTGTCCAAGTATTCTCAACTTATTTTGATTACTCACAACCGTGAGACCATGTCACGTGCTGGAGTAATTTACGGCATTACGATGGGTAATGATGGCGTGTCCAAAGTCTTGTCTATTCAGTTTGATGAGGCGGTGGCTGTGGCGAAATAAGCTTGCCCGTTAAAGTTTTTGCCAATGCATTATGCAATACGTTTACGTCTTATTAAGTAAAAAAGACCACGATCTATACACTGGTTGCACTAAGGACTTGAAAGCACGTCTAAAATTGCATAAT
>Ga0194053_10001004_pt1 | contig 19001 bp, 13 predicted proteins | sample SepL228m_MetaG_FD_161684 | JGI IMG/M metagenome (GOLD analysis project Ga0194053, IMG submission 161684) | Anoxic zone freshwater microbial communities from boreal shield lake in IISD Experimental Lakes Area, Ontario, Canada - Sep2016-L227-8m | ecosystem: Environmental > Aquatic > Freshwater >... | reverse complement strand
ATTATAACCACTCGATTTCGGGCATGGCAGCGTTTTTCGCTGTTCATGCCCGAACTTTTTTACCCGCTATCCCTTTTCCTGCCTTCGCTTCCGGCTGCCGGACAGGCCCTATCTAACTGCAAATTCGCGACCTGAGACAAATGTTTTCCATGCTTGAGCAATGAAAGATGAGTCATAAATATAGAGATCGAACCGAGTGTGGGTCTTTATCCGGAATAGGCTGGTTGCACGGTTTGGATATTCAATGCCCACCGCACATGATGGCATCAAACTGAGAAGGGGTGACGACTTCCACCAAACCCTGATCGCTCTTGGTTTTCCAGTAGGCGACCAGCTTGGTGAAGTCCTCCACGGGAAACGAGATCGAGGAAGTGGTGTCGCCGGCGGGCTTCAAATTGTGCATGAAGTAAACCAGCGCGCCTCCCGTGTAAATCAAGCCGTCGGCGAGCGCCAAATGCGCTTCCAAGCTATCGGCAAAATCCATGGGACCAGCGATGTCATCCGTATTTGGCACGGTCAGGGTCACCGTGTTTCCTCGAATGCCATGTGGGGCAATCTTGGCTCCAAGGCCGATCCCCGCCCCGGAAACCGCGCCGCCCTCGCGAAGTGATATGACGCTGGGGAGAACAATCGTGGACTCGCCGCGTTTTCCGGTTGCCGGAATGGCTTTATGTCCGCCCATGCCGGCGCAGGTCACGATTGCCGGATCGCCCACCCCGCTCGACCGGAGAATGTTCACATTGCCCAATCCGCCTCCGCCCTTGAGCACTTTCAAACCCAGCTTCGGTGCCATCTCCCTGCAAACGGAGAATGTCGGGAGAGAGTTTCCAGCACCGCTAAACCAGGTCATGCCACGAGTGAACCCCAATGCTTTCGCGCGGGTCTGACACTCCAGGATTTCGCTTTCGAACAATTCCTTTGTCGTTTTGCCGTTCATGCCGCCCCGGGACCACGACCCGTTGTAAACATCCCACCCATTATCGTATGCCTTGCGCAACTTCGCGACATTGCCCTGGGAGTAGGAAGATTCCTTGAATCCTCCGATTCGCAGCCCTCCGCGAAATCCGGCATCCTCCATGATGGGGACGATGTTCAAGTAGGTGGAGTCATCGGTGACGTCGTCCGTCACGACAATGATCGGTTTGGCTTTCGTGGCCGTTTCGATTGAACTGATGGAAATCTTTGCGCCAGCGGGCAGATTATTAGGCACCATCGTAATGGCAGTCACCGGCTTTGCAAAATCAAAGCCTGTATCTGAGACGACCACAGAGCTTCCTGGCTTGCTGAAGGCCGCATCGGCAGGTGTCGAGGGATCCCATAAGGGAAGATAGGACCAGGCTGCCGGAGCGAATGCATTCGACGAAAAATTATAGGTGATTGTTCCTCCGGCATTCGTCAGTTGGATCGCGAACGAAAGGGAATACCCACCCGGAGCTTGGAAATCATCCAGGTATACGGGCACATGCAGCAGCCGGTTGACAGGCAACGGCAGATTCAACCCGGACCACGTGAAAGAACTATAGCCGGCGCTTTGCTTGGTAATCGTTTGGCAGGCCAGAGGCGGCACACCCCTAGCGGGGTCAGGTTCCGCGACGGCATTGGAGGATATTTGAGTGGGCGCAACCATCGGAAACCAGACAGTCGGTGCCGTTAATATCCGCTCCGGAGCAAGGCCCGGCCCGGCGGCTTGCTTGTTTTCCTGCGCATAAAGCAGAGCCGGGCATAGGAAACAGATGAGAGCCAGGGGTTTTCTCATTGTCCTCCTAAAAATGGAACGGGCGCTTGTTCTTTTTTACGGTGTCCCGGAATTCCTGAACAAGCCTTGCGGCTTCGGTCTTCTGCTCCGGGGTCAGGATCAGCTCAAGGCCATTCGTTCCTTTCGTCCCTCTTTTGACCATATTTGGATCGGCGCTTGAGGTTGCCAAAGAATACCAGGCATAGGCGCGCGCCAAATCCTTGGGGAGATCGGTGCCTGTGGCATACATGTCGCCTAGTGCGCACTGGGCATTGCTTCCGCCGGCATTTGCGGCGTCCTGATAGAGTTCTAGCGCCTTGGCTTTATCCTTGGCGACGCCCAGTCCCTGCGCATACAGGTCGGCGATAAAACATTCGGACAAAGTATCCCCAGACAGTTCAACGGCCCTCTCATAAAGTGCAAGCGCATGGGCGTAGTCCTGCTTCACTGGTCCACGGCCCTTGGAATACATATCCGCAAGATGCCGTGCCGCTTCCTTATTCCCCTGATCAACTGCCTTCTGAAACCATGATGCGGCGGCGACTTCGTCCATCGTGATTCCGGTTCCCCGCGAATATTTGAGGGCGAGCCTGAACTGGGCAACGGCGTATCCTTGCGCGGCGGATTTCTGATACCACTCCACGGCTTTGGAAGCATCCGCGGGAACGCCATTGGAACCCTTAATGCAAAAATCCCCCATCGCACATTGTGCCAAAGGATCTCCCTGGTCGGCTGCCTTTTGGGTTTCCTCCAGACTGGCGCTGCCCGGCCAGAGTTTTGTTGTATCCGGCGGGAAGGTCTTTGGAACAGCCCAATTGACTGGCGGAGCAAGAGCGGCGGCAGGTGTTGTGACGGCATTTGCCGGAGCTGGATTCCCATTGTCTTGCGCCGCGACGATGGTTGCCGTTGCCGTGATAAGAATGACGAGCGCTTTCATGCCCAGATGTTTGCCATTGAGTTGAAAGCGCTCAAAGTTCCGCCGCAGCTTTTAGGATGGTATTGAAGGGCCGCTCGACGGGCTTTACGGATACATTGCTGAACGAGACAGCGCCTTTCCCCGCGACCAGTTGGATGTCGTGTCCGGTAAGATCGCGGCGCCGGGTGATCATGGTGCGGCGTCCGGCGATTTCGGCGTCAATGATATGGCTGTTGCTTTTGCGGTCGTGGATGAACGCGATCCGGACATGGTGGGGTTTGTCCAACCCTTCCACTCCTGAGATCACGAAATCAAAACCGCGCCAGGGAGTGTTCGGATTATGCTGGGCAAAGACGGGGTTTTTGCCATCGGGAGTGAGGGCGATGGCTGCCGCATCGGGAGTCTCCGGAGCGAGTTGCCCGTTGGCAGGCTGCCCCCATTGAGCCCGTTTGCGTTGCGGTTCGACGCGCAGTTCGCAGCCATCCTTTATCTCTCCGCTGCCTCCGAGGATGATGGAGTAGGCACTCTCCGGGGTCTTGGGATCCACATCCATTTCCAGAATATATTGGTCCGGGGCATTCCCGGCGGTGATGGATGAGGGCGCGGCATCGGCCTTGAGGACGGCCCCTTCCCCCGGCGCGCTCCATTTCATCGGGACAGCGGCGCCTGTGGGCGGAACGGCTTCCGGCCACCATGACATGCTGAGATTGCCATCAGGCTCCTGATGCAGTTCCCGCAAAACCAGGTTGCCTCCCCATTTTTGGTCGGGGCCTCCGTGGCCTTCCAGCCAGCCTGCATAGAGTCTCCGCCCGCCGGGTGCTTCCGCGACCATGGGAACCCAGAGCCCATCATATATATCCCAGCGCGGCACGATGACTGGGCCTTCGGGATGGGCGATGACCGGTTTGTGATCCTCAAGTTTTCTCAGCCGAAAGTTCACGAAATAACCCATAAGGTCCTTCGCGACCTCCTGGCCCTCCGGGCTGTTCTGATCCCAGTAGGGACCCGCGAACGATTTCGACATCCAATACCCGGTGCGACCACCCAGGATGTAATGCCATCCGTTCCACTCGAACGGGCAGAAGCACTCGGAGGAATTCCTCGTGATGACCGCCTTGCCGAACGGGACGATGAAATGGTCTTCAGGAGTCCAGTTTATAAGGTCGTCCGAGTGGAAGAGCCCTTCCGCCGAGTATCCGCCGAGCATGGAAAAACCGCCTCTCGGGTCCTGGAATACCGTCGGGTTTTGCGCCTGGTGCACCAGCACGTTTTCCTTTTTGAAATGGATACCGTCATCGCTGGACGCGATGGCCGCCCCGATGGGAATTTCTTTGAGCTCGGAGAAGGGTATTCCTTTCGTGCCCGGGAGACTTGAAACATTTTCCTTTGAGACAATGCGGTCCGTATGAAATCCGTAAACGATTTTCCACTGGTTCCCCTTCTTGACCATCATGCTGGTCCCGATGGTCTCCCAAGGCTCGGTAAACGGCACGGCCAGGGGATGCACCGTCCACGTTTTCATGTCGCTGCTGCTCATGTGGGCGATCTCGTGGCCACCGGCATTTTTCGTGCCGCCATGCCGTCGATCCGTGAGATACATCAGATGCATGCGTTTTCCGTCCTGATAGAGCATGACATCGCCCACCCACTGATTCGGGCAGGGAGGCGTCCAATACTGTAAGTCCTGCATCGCTAACTGTCCCCCGTCGTATCCGCTCAGGGGAACGTGCCCGGCCGCCTTGTCATCGAGAAAAGCTCGCCAGACAGTGGCCTCGGCGACGCCATTATCGACGGACATGGTGGTCACCGGGGCAGCCAGCCCGCCGCAGGGAGATTCTGCGTCCACCACTTTTCCATCCACCATCAGCTCGGAGAGTCCCGGCTTGATCCGCAGGAGCACGGTTTTCGGCGATGCACCCAGCATGCTGACCGGCACGCCGATCCTTATCTGCTTCTTCATCTTTTCAAGATAGGGCGGCTTGATGTCGACATTGAACACCGCTTCCAACACCAGAAGAGTGCCGTCGGGACCCGCGTAGGGAAGGTAGTTCTGCAGAACAGAATACCCGTATATCAGATCTTTTTTATTTGGATCCTTCTCCAACCATGGTTTCGGATTACCGCCAGCCGCGCGGACTTCGAGGGTCACGACATTTTTGCCATCGGCGTCCGTGAGGGCCGCGAGCGTGGAGATTTTGTCCAATGCCTTATCCTGAAGGTTGACCCGGAGTGTGAGAGCGTCGCTTTCCGTGCCGGTAAGCGCCGTGACTCCGGGTGCCGCATCGCCCGAGTGCTGGATGTGGTGGCCCACCGGTATTGGATCAGATGCAGCACGAGCAATTGGAACTATTGCGCCCATGGCGATTCCCAAGGCTGCAAAATTCAGCGGGAATAAATGCGAGCAACAGAATCTCGTGAAGCAACCAGGCTTGCGTGTTTTCATTTTAAATTAGGAACTGTTTTAATACGAAGCAGTAGTTAAGGATCAACCGGCTTGCCTTTCCAGATGGTGTCCATTTCATAGACGGCCAGCGTGCGGAACTTGACCTCGCCCTTGGTGCATTTGAACGTCAGCGCATCGTCTCCCGCCGGGATAAAGCCCGCCGTCAGCGACGCCTCGCCCTCGTTTGCAAAAACTTCGACCGAGGTGCGATCGAGCAGGATGTCCAGCGTCTTTAATGGAATTTGCTTGTTATGCCCTGCGGAGTCTTTCGGTTCGACGAAGTTCATCACCCGACTGCGAACCTCGGTGCTAACGACCTCGGTCTTTTTGGAGGCGTCAGTGTAAGGTGGATCAGGCAATCCGTCGCGGATCCCGATTTTTCCATTGGATACCGTGATGGTTTCGCCGCGGAAGTGGAACTCTCCTTCCGCCCCATCTGCCATTTCGAGTTCCGCCTTGATGTGGAACGCATCGCCCGTTCCCAGCTTCAGCACTTCGCCGGCAGCAACCGTTTTGGAATCGAACCGGTGTTCCGCGCGATGAAGTTTTTCGACTTCCTTGATCGGGGTTCTGAACAACCGCATAGTTCCCTGGTTGGATTTCAGCGTCAGTTCGCAGGGAAACGTCATCTGCTGGTTGAACGGCATATCGGGGGAATAGTTGACTTCATGCGGATAATAACTCCGCCTCAACCACGCGAGCTGGATCCGGCGGCCATCCGCGTCCTCCGCGTTGTTGAATGTCTGTGTGGCATAGTAATCGCCGCCGCTGGATGGTTTGCGCTCGGTCTCCGGCTTGAAAGTCGTCCCGTCAAAATCGCCGACCACATAGGAGCCGTCACCGTTCACCACCACCCATTTCATGCGGTTCTTGTCTCCGTCCAGCGGCAACGCAAACACGTCGGGACATTCGAAATAGCCAGGCAGAAAACTCATCTTCTGCCAGTCCTTGAGATCCTTGGAGGAATAGAACGCGTAGCCTCCGGGAGGGCCATACAAAACCATGATCCACTTCTTATCCGGCTCAAACCAGAAAACCTTGGGGTCGCGCTCGGCGTCCACCAGGACCGGGTTCTTGTCGTATTTTGTCCAAGTGCGCCCCTTGTCGTTGCTGAACGCGAAACACTGCGTGGCATGGGTTGACCCGTCGGGGTGTTTCCTGATCCCGCTGCTGTAGAACGCCACCATCGGAGCGGCCGAACCGCCTGTGCCCAGTCCGGAACTGTTTGCCTTGTCGATCACCGAACTGCCCGACTGGATCCCATCCCATTTCCTCTCCTCGCAGAATGCCGGCTTCAGTTCCGTCCAGTTCACGAGATCCTTACTCACCCAATGCAGCCAAGCCGTGGCCCAGCGCTGCGCGAACGCATGGTATTCCCCGTCATAATAGACCAGTCCGTTAATATCGTTCAGCCAGCCGTCCTTGCCCCGGCCGGGATTCGGGACATTCCCCTCCCACTGCCGCGCGGTGATATGGAATTGGGGACGAAGCTTCTCCTGGTAAAGGGGAGAGGGCGACTCTTCAGCTGAGGCGAACATGGGAAGGATGATTGAGGCAATCAAACAGATTTTCAGGATTTTTTTCATGGAAGGAAACGGTTGAAGCAGACATTCGAGGGGGGACCCACATGTCATAATGAGTCGTAAAAATTTCCGGCACAACCATGGGGCCATGCATATCGATGCTCATTGGACAAAGAACGAGCTAGCCGCCCAGGTCCTCAACCCGTCGCGCCGAACGGCAATTTTTTCGCATCTATATGCATGACATGCTGTTTGCGCGACTTCCCACTTTTGTATAGGCGTGAATTGAGGTGAGCCTCCAAATATCCTTGGTTTGTTTCATCGTGACTTGCCCCACGCTTAAATCCTGACAACCCCATGAAAAACCTGAAATCGAAACTCGCTGCGGTTCTTGTCTTTGTCCTTGTCCCCGCCGCCTGGTCGGCCGAGCCATTGCTCACGTTCGGGACCGAATCACTGACCGGCGGGAAGTGCGCAACCCACGGTCCCAATGCGGCCATTCCGACGCTGACCGAATCCAAAGACAGCCTCCAGCTCACCACGCCGAACTGGTGGTCAACGATCATCCAGGTTGAGAAGTTCACCCCTGTCTCATTCGCGGAGGTCGCGCCAGCAGATTTCCTGACCCTGACGGTGAAGGGGCATGCGAGCGGCAGTTCGCCAAAACTGAAGGTGCTGCTCTTCTCCCCCGACTGGCAGAAGAAAGCCGAGTGGGATTTCGACCTTTCGGACATCAAGCCAGATGAGTTCACCACGATCAAAGCCGGGAGCAGCCTGGGCGAGCCGCTCGGAGAGGGAAACGCGAGCGTGCCGCCAAGCGTCGGCGTCGTTCAGATGGTCACGCGCGGATCTGACAACCAGGCCTGGAATCTGGACATCCAGTCGATCGGCGTGGCGGGAGCAACGGACAAAAAATAGGCCGCATTTGTTCACAGGCGATATGGCCGCAAAGCCTAATCGGGCGAACATGACGTCGCAGGCACTGTGTTTTTGCGCTGGGTGATGGCACCGGAAGGATTCGGTACATTTTGGCAAGTCTCGAAGGTCCCCCCGCTTCATCTCCCGGATAAAGACCAATCCCCCCATCGCTGCTAACTGGGGCGGTTATTGGAAACCCTTGATCGTTTGGCAGGACGGGTTGAGCGGTTTGCAAAACATTTTTTGCGGGATCGTGCTTTAAACTTATTGCTCTGCATTCCACAGGAAATATTGACGCGCAGTGTATTGCGTGTATAGGGTTATGAACCCATGTTCCCCCACGCTCATCCCCGCTATGAGACGGCGCCTGAAGACAAGGTGGCGCTCTCCCAAAAGCTGCTCTATTCGGCCGCAACTGTGGCGATCATTCCAGGGATGCAGATCATCGAGCGCATCGCCCAGGTAGTTCTGAATATCTGCCTGGGGATCAACCCGACGCTGATCGGGGTGGGGATCGCCATCTTCCGCGTCTGGGACGCGTTCACCGATCCGTTCATGGGGAACCTTTCGGACAACTGCCGTTCCCGATGGGGCCGCCGCCGGCCGTTCATCGTGGCAGGCGGAGTGCTGTGCGCCATCACGTTCCCATTGATGTGGCTGATGTCGCGCTCATGGAGCCCGACAACGGCATTTCTCTATTTTGTCGGAGCGGGCCTGGCCTACAGCACCGCGATGACGATCTATTCGGTCCCTTACTGGAGCATTGTTGCGGAGATGACTCCGGATACCCACGAGCGGACCAACGGCATCGCTTTCCGGACCGTCATCATCAACCTCGTCACGATCGCCATGGGATGGCTGATGTGGTTTATCACGCTCAAGTGTTTTCAAGATGAGCTGGAAGGAATCCGGTGGCTGGCAGGAGTCACTTCGATCCTCTTCCTCACCTTCGGCACGATTCCGATGATGTTCGTCAAGGAGCCATTCTTCGAGCAGGCGTCGAAGCAGAAAAAAATCACCGTATGGGTGAGCATCAAGGAAACGATGTCGAACAGGGTGTTCCTGATACTGGTCTCCATGATGCTGCTGATGACCCTCGGGATGCAGACGGTAGGCACGCTTGGGCTCTACGTGAGCATCTACTATGTTTTTGGCGGGGACAAGGCGGCGGCGGGTCTGGTGGCCGGCTATGGGGGCACTGCGGCGATGGTGTTATCGATTCTGTCCATCCCGTTCTTTGCGTGGCTTTCCAGGAAGCTGGGCAAGAAGACCGCGCTCTATATCAACGGCCTCGGATTCCTCTTCGCTACATTTTCGCAGTGGTTCCTGGTGACGCCCGCACACCCCTACTGGCAGATCATTAGCGGCGCGCTCATCGGCCCGGTCGTGACCGGGATCTGGATCATTCTTCCTTCGATGCAGACCGACGTGGTGGACTACGACGAGCTGCTGACCGGCTGCCGCCGCGAAGGCAGCTTCACGGCGATCCTGACCTCGATTTCGAAAGTGGGGTTCGCACTGGCGGTGCTCCTGTCCGGGCTGATCCTCGACCTCTCTGGCTTTAAGGTGGCGTTCGGCAAAGACCAGCCCGCAGAGACTTTGTTGATGATGCGCGGCCTTTTCGTTTTCTTCCCGATTGTCATGGCCGGGCTGATGCTGCTGCTGATCCGCTTTTATCCGCTGGACGACAAGCGGTGCCACGAGATCCGCCTGCAGCTCGAAGCCCGTCGCGGCGAGCTGCACGGAACGGAGAAGGTGTGAGCGCCTACTCGCGCGTGCCGCCGTCCAGCTTGTCGATCTCTTGGCGGGCCTGGTCGCAGCGCCCTTTGTTCAGCAGGCGGGCGATGCGGTCGAGATCTCCGGAGGGGACGGTGCCGCTTTTGCGCAGCTTATACAGACGCGCTGGAAGCCGCAGGTCGTCTGGCGTGAATTTGAACGAATCACCGAGCTCCTTCCTCCTGGCCTGCTGGATGACCTCGAGAAATTTGTAACCGAATTCGTGGGTCGGCTCGATCATCGTTCCCTCGCCGTAGTCGTTCCAAGTGACGAGTTGGATCACCGGCCAGGGGCCTTCCATACCCACCTCCAGCGCTTCTTTCAGGGTCTGGCCGTCGCGATGTTCGAGCTCGCGGTGATGCTGCTCGTAGACATCGTTGAAGCCGGGACAAGCCGAGACAATCAGCTGGTCCGGGGTTATGGTCATTTCAGAAAATGTCCCGTTCAAACGCCGCTTGACCGTTTCCTCTTCCGGATACCCGTTCCAAGGGTCCCAGTGAACCCAGGAGTATCCGCCGTCGCCACCCGCATTTTTCCAAAGGTGGTGGAGCGCGTAAAACGCGGGGCGGTCCGGAACCGAATCCAGCGCCGATTTCCAAACGGCGGGATCTTTCACATACATCGGGCCGAAGTTCAGGAGCAGTGGGCGGCTCCCGATCCGGAAATACTGCGGTTTCGTAAACCATTCGGCCTCCATCCACTGAATCGTTTTCCCAAGTTGATCCGGCACCTGATCCGGCGGAAACTTGTCCATATTCACCATGAGTTCGAGCGAGCGGTCTTCGAAGCAAGCCGCAAATTTCATCCCGAACCGCCCTGCGGCATCAAACATGGCGCGCGAGGCGTCGTGCATGCGCGGGTAATCCGCCGTTCCGCTGATGCCATACCAATCGACGATCACGCCATCGATCCCGGCCAGCTTCATCTGGAGCAGATGGCACTCGATAGCGGCCGGGTCGGTTGAGTCATAGAGGCCGATCAGCGGGTGGTAGTGGGAGTAGATATCCGGCTGGCCGTCCGCGCCAATACTGTCCGGTTTGTGCTGGGACTGGTGCCCCTTCCAATGGCTGCCCCACTGCCCGCGGACCGAAGGATTTTCATACCACGGCATGTAGTGCATCAGGAGCGTCTTTTGCCCCTCTTTCTTCGCGGGTTCTGGTTCGGCTATTTCCTCGGGTATATTCTTGGAAACAGGCTTTTCCGCAGGTTCGGGCAAGCGACCCGGACGGCAGGAGACGAGCCCCAGGCAGAACACCAGCATGAAGAGAAGACGCATGGAAGCGGCATCGCGAAGCGGCGGGAGCGGTTGCATTTTCCCGGTCGATCTCAGGGAATGCGGGACAAATGGTCGTCCACTTCTTTCTTCAACGCGGGATTCAATTCGACCGCCTTTTTGTAGGAGGCCTTTGCCTGCTCGCCATCGCGCAGGTTGTATTGGTAAGTGATGCCGATGTTGAGCCAGGCGATCGACTTGATCCCCTCGGATGCGGACGTCAGAGCAGGGATCCTCTGATACGCTTCGAGCGCCTTGTCGAAATTTCCGGAGAGGCGGTAGGCATCGCCCAATGAAAGGTTCAGCGAGGGCTGCGCCCAGGCGACTCCCTCCAGAAGCAATCCCTGCTCCAGAGTGTCTATTGCGCCGACGTAGTCCTTTTCGTCTTTGATCTGGCAATCCCCGAGCACCTGCAGGGCGATGACTTTCGCCACCGGAGCGAGCCCCCGGTATTCCAGCGCCTGCTGGGCGGCTTGTTTTGCTGCGGAATAGTTCTTCTGATCGAGATAAATGACACCCTTCTTGCCCAGGGCAAGAGCCTTCATCCCGTCGTTCTGGGAAAGGTCGAATGCCGCCGCATACTCGGCCAGGGCCGGTTGGTATTCGTTCTTCACCCGGTGCTCGTCGCCCGCCTTGAGCGAGGCGTCGTAGGTGTCAGCCGCACTCAGTGAAGCGACCAGGACCGCGAGCAGACCCACAGGGGTCAGCAAGGCTCGCGCGAAAGGCGCATTTTTGTTCGTAAATTTCCACAGGGGGCGTGGCCTTTCCTGTCCGACAGCATGGTTCCGGGTGGTTTTCATAGGCACGCAGGATACCATCCCGCACCTGCGAGCCAACCGGCAATGTAAATTTACGTAAAGTTGCCGCTCGGGATGCCGGAGGCGGATATTTCAACGGGGGGCGCGGCGGCGCATGGATGTAGTTTTTCCGGGCGTCCATGTCCCTTCGATCTCGGTGCGGAGCGGATGCGCGGGGAAACCCCGCTGCCCGCGTTGAATGGCAGCCACGAGCATGTCCACGGCGGCGGCACCAACAAGCGGGGAATTCTGGTCAATCCCGCTCATGCCCGGGTAGCCTTCGGCATCTCCATCCAGATCCAGCGAGGCGTAACCGACTTCCTTCGGAATTTTCAGCCCCCTGCGCTCGAGAAACCGGAGCCCGAATCGGTCCACGCTGACGATGGCATCCGGACGATAATGGTCGAACCACCTGTCGAAGGCTTTCTGGCTGGGCGCTGCCATGATCAGTGGTGGCGGCATCGACTTGATGCCGTGGCGGTGGCGGTAATACAGGTAGGCAGCCGACCATTTCCCGTTGACGCGCAGGTCCAGCGCATCCTCGAGAACGAGACCGATCGTCCGGTAGTTCAAATCCGTCAGCTCCCCGAGCGCCTTCAGCATCGCGGTATATTGGTCGTGGATCGAGCGGTCCAGATCCGGCCACTCGACGGTCTCGCTGATTTCGACCGAGGAAAAAAGCTTGAAATCCAGATGAATGGAGCGGGATCCTTTTTCGGAGAGCTTCCCTTGGAGCGGCGCGATAATGACGCCCTCGATTCCGCGGCTCCAGATGATGTTCCCGAGGCGGGCTATCGTCATCCCGGGCTCATTCATCCAGAACTCGTCGATGCGGTAGCCGTATTCCGCCGCCCGCGCCCGCGCCCCGTCGACGTATTTTCGCTCGGTCGCGTAATTTTTCCAGGCGCCGGGAGTCGCGCCCGAAGTCAGAAGCGCGAGGCACGCCTTCGTGTCGGAAGGGGCTTTCATCCGGATATGGGCGAGGAGCTTGGCGACTTCTGGGTCGGGCTCATAGCCGAGCCGCTTCGCGGCTGCTAGCACCCTCTTGCGCGTCGCCTCCGAAACCCCCGGCTTGCCGCGGAGCGCGAGCGACACCGCCATGCGGGTGACGCCGGTTTTTTCCGCGATTTCACGGAGGCTGGTTCGGGAGTTGGGAGACATGCGAGGAGAATCTGTCCGTCTCGTGGCAGCGTACGGATATATTTACGTAAAGTCCAACAGTGTTTGGAAGACACCGGCTGCTCTGGCGGGATGGCCCCGTTCGCTCCACCCACCACCGGAAACATTTTCTTCGCATATGAACGCATCCCTCCTTGGCCGAACCTTTACCGCTCTACTGGTCATCTGGCTGGCGCTGGGCCAGAATTCTGGAGCCGCAGCGGATGCTCCCGACTACCAGACGGTCAAAAATATCCTCTATCGCAAGGAGCCGGGGGCAACGGACGCCATGCGAAAGGCGTGTCGGCTCGATCTCTACTATCCCGGGGGCGCCAAAGGTTATGCCACGGTCGTATGGATCCACGGAGGCGGGCTGACGGAGGGAAGCCGTTCGATTCCTGAGAAGCTGAAGAATCGGGGTTTTGCCGTTGCGGCGATCGATTACCGCCTCAGCCCCGGAGTGAAATCGCCAGCCTACGTCAAGGATGCGGCGGCGGCGGTCGCATGGGTGTTCAAGAACATCGAAAAATTCGGGGGTTCGCCCGACAGGATCTTTCTCACCGGCCACTCGGCCGGCGGCTACCTCGCCATGATGCTTGGCTTGGACAAACGCTATCTGGCCGCGCACGGGGTTGATGCCAACTGCATCGCCGGACTGATTCCGCTCAGCGGGCAGGCGATCACTCATTTTACCGTCAGAAAAGAACGCGGCATCAGCGACAAGCAGCCGTTGATTGACGAGATGGCCCCGCTCTACCACGTCCGCGCGGATGCGCCGCCAATGCTTCTCATCACCGGGGACCGGGAGCTCGAACTTCTGGGGCGTTACGAGGAAAATGCCTACCTCTGGCGGATGATGAAGATCGCCGGGCACAAGGCCACGGAACTGCAGGAACTCAAGGGTATGAACCACGGCACGATGGTCGAGCCGTCGCTCGACCTGCTCATCCCTTTCGTGCAAGAGCACAGCAAAGCAACAGCAGCTCCCTGACGGGATCCATTTCGTAGAACAAAAAACTAAGCGCATGAAAAAGGAAGCCGAGAACAAGGAGTGGTATGCCTCCGGAGATCCCTGGGTGCTGACGCAGGCCGAATGGGAGCCGGAAAAGGGGTTCTATTATGAAACCATCTTCACGCAGTCCAACGGGTATATGGGGATCCGCGGTTATCGCGAGGAGGTGGATACTGCGGCACCTTCCTGCCGCGAAGGTTATCTGGGCGGCGTGTTCTCAAAGCTCCCGCCCGTGGCCCGCGAGCTGGTGGTTCACGACTACCCTTGGGATTCCCGCCAGATGGTCGCCCTGCCCGAACTATTCGCGGCCTGGATCGTGCTCGACGGCGACGGGTTCTGTCTCACGGCCGGCAAAATCGAGTCCTACAGGCACTCGCTCGACATGCGAACCGGCATCCTCCATCGCGAGGTGGTCTGGAGCAACAAAGAGAAGGGGAAAACGACGAAAATCCGGTTTGCCCGCTTCCTCTCCGCCAAGGTTCCGAGCCTCGCCGTGCAGAAGATCGAAATCGAGCCGGTCAACTGGTCCGGCGAGGCGGAGATCTTCTGGGATTACGACATCTCCCAGAAAACGTTTTTCCGCTGCGGCGATCCTGCCAAAGCCCACGTGCCCTGCCCGCATTTCGGCATCATTGAAACCAGTGCCCACGGCAACTCCGCCGGCGGGGTTGTCGAAACCGAAGGCAGCGGCCACAGGATCGCGTTCTCGAGCGGGCTCTCAGGCGAAGGAGCGCGGAGTTTCACGAGCAGAGCGGGAATGATTTCCCAGAGCGGCAGAAGCAAGGTGGCCAAGGACAAGGTCAGCACATGGGTCCGCACAACCGCAGTCGTGACAACCCGCGACGCCGGAGTATCCGACCCTGCCGCGGCCGCGGAAAAAATCCTCGACGAAGCGGTGGCCGCCGGTTTCGACGGGCTCGCTGCGGAGCAGAAGCAGGTCTGGGCATCGCGCTGGAAGGATTCCGACATCGAACTCGACGGATCGGCACACGATCAGGTGTTGGTCCGCTTCGGGATTTTCAGCCTGATTCAAGTGGCGCCGTTTCATGCGGACAACCTGAGCATTCCGGCCCGTTGCTTCGCCTACAACCGCTACAACGGACTCTATTTCTGGGATGGCGAAATCTTTCTCCTTCCGTTCTACCAGTTCTGCGCTCCCGGCGTTGCGCGCAACCTGCTCGCCTTTCGCTGCAAAACATTGCCAGGCGCGCGCAAGAACGCCGCACTGATCGGCGGCGAAGGGGCGATCTTCCCATGGCAGGGCGACGCAGACTTCGGCGAAGAGCAGGCGCCGTGGGGTTTGTATAAATATCTCTGGCATCAGAACGCCGACATCGTCTACGCCTTCGACCAGTATGCGCGATCGACCGGCGACGAGACCTTCATGTGCCACGAAGGGCTGGAGGTGCTGGCCGAAACCGCACGCTTCTGGGTCTCGCAACTCAAGCGCGACGACGCTGGCATCTACCACCTCGAAGCCACCGTCGGCCCCGACGAAGCCGAGGAGCACGGCCCCGACAACGGCTACACCTGCCTGATGGCGCGCCGCAGCCTCGAGATCAGCAACCGCTGGTGGAAGCTGGCCATGAAAATATCCCCCGATGCTGCCGACATCACCGCAGCCAAACTAAAACTGATCGATGGAGAGATCGACGAGTGGGCGGCGGTGGCCGCCAAAATCAACATCCCCGAGGTTCCCGGCTGCCCGGGCGTCCCGCTGCAGGACGCGTTCTTCCTCAAGCGCAAATCCGAGGACATTTCGAATATGACCGTCGCCGAGTATTGGAAAAAGCGCGGGGAGGTGCAGGTGATCAAGCAGGCCGACATCGTGCTGGCCATGTATCTGCTCGAAGACAATTTCACCCGCGAAGAGATCAAAAGCGGCTACGAGTTTTACGAACCGAAGACGCTGCACGTTTCCTCGCTGAGCTACAATACACACTCGATCGTCGCGGCCATCATCGGGCACGCCCGCGAAGCCTACGACTACTTCCGCCGTGCGGCCGGGCTCGATCTCGACAACCTGCGCAACGCGACCAAGGACGGCCTCCACGCCGCCGCGCTGGGTGCCGTGTGGCAGATGGCAATCCCGGGCTTCATGGGCATGCGCGTGCGCGAAGACCACCTCTATTTCCAGCCCGCCCTGCCGGAAGCATGGAAGCAGATCCGCTTCCCGCTCCAATACCGCGGGTGGCATCTGAAGTTCGCGGCAGGTGCGGGCCGTTACCGCGTCGAGGTTACTGGCAAGGGACAGGCAGGCGCGGTTATGAAGATCGGAGACTCCGCACATCCGCTGGCCGAAGGACAAATCATCGAGGGCGTTTACCGATCATGAAAACCTCCGCTGCATTGGAAGAGTGGATGGTCTCGTCCGAAGGCTGGTCCGCAGAAAATGTGACGCACTACGGCAATCTTTTCCTCCTTGGAAACGGCCACATGGGATATCGCGGAACACTGGAGGAATTTGGCCCGGACGAAAAAGTCGGCATTCTCCTGCCTGGTCTCTACGACCGGGTGGGGAGCGCCTGGCGCGAGCCTGTCAATGCACCGAACGGACTTCACACCCGGGTTGCGGTCAACGGCACCTGGCTAAATCCGCTCCAAATCGAAGCAGTCGGGCACCGTCAGCATCTCGATATGCGTGCCGCGGTGCATCATCGTGAGACTCAGTTCTCCGTAGATGGAGCGGAGGTCAGCATCGAAGCCCAACGCTTTCTCAGCGCTGCGGAGGTCCATTTGATGGCCATGCGTTATACGGTGCGGGTCAAAGGGGACGCGGAGGTCATACTGGAGTCCGGAATCGACAACCACATCTGGGACCTCAACGGCCCGCATCTCGAAAATCTCACCGCAGCGCGCCATGGCGACACCGTGGCCCTGACAGCCCGGACCCACGAAAATGACAGCGACGTGGCGGTTGCGGAATGCTGCGGCCTCGGGACATCGGTGCCGGCGCAATCCTCTTCCGTGGATGGAACGCTCCGCCGCTGGACCTTTCGCATCAAGGGAGAAGCAACGATCGAACTGCTGAAATATGTTGCGGTTTACTCCTCCCTTGATGGCTGCGCCGGGCCGCTCGAAGAGGCCGCGATTGTGTGTGCATCGATGGCGGCCGCCACCGGATACTCCGATTTGCTTGCCGCCCATGAAGCTGTCTGGAACCAGCGCTGGGAACGGGCCGACGTGATCATCGAAGGCGACGCGGAGGGGCAGCATGCCCTGCGATACAGCCTGTATCAGCTTCTCTCGGCCGCACCGTTTCATTCCGAGCACCTTTCGATCCCGGCCCGGGCTCTCTCCGGCCAGGTTTACAAAGGGGCGATCTTCTGGGACACCGAGATTTTCATGTTCCCGTTTTTCCTAGCGGCCTTTCCCGAGGTCGCGCGCAACCTCGTGCGCTACCGCATACACACGCTGGCGGGCGCCAGGGCGAAAGCTGCCGAGTATGGCTGCGCCGGGGCCTATTACCCATGGGAAGGACAGGAGGGCGGTTACGACGCCTGCACGCTTTTCAACATCACCGATGTGTTTACCAACCGCCCGATGCGGACCTATTTTCGCGACAAGCAGATCCACATCAGCGGCGACGTCGCATGGGCGGTCTGGAAGTATGTCCAAACCACCGGCGATCTCGGCCTGTTGAAGGATGGCGGGTGGGAGGTCATGCTCGAGTGCGCACGGTTTTTCTTCTCCTACGCCTACAGGAAGACGACGGCCGACGAGTATGTGCTGCTCGATGTCACCGGGCCCGACGAATATCACGAGCGCGTCGCCAACAACGCCTACACGAATTACCTGGCCCAATATGCCGTCGAGTCAACGATCGACGCGGCCGGGCTCCTCCGCGATGACGATCCCCAGGCATTTGCCGCGCTCAGGGAAAGGCTCGACTTCGATGAGAGGGAAGAGGCGCGGCTCACGGACTTCGCCGCAAAACTCTACTGCCCGCAGCCCGATCCTGAAACCAATGTCATCGAGCAGTTCGACGGCTACCTCAAACTGGAAGACTGCCCGCTTGAAGAGATCAAGTCGCGCGTCCTCAATCCCGCCGAGTATCTCGGCGGCGGCAGCGGCCTCGCGACAACCACCCAAATCCTCAAGCAGGCAGACGTCGTCCTGCTCACGCATCTGCTTGGAGACAGGTTCAGCAAAGAAGTGAAAAAGGCGAACTGGGATTTCTACGAGCCACGCACGGAACACGGCTCCAGCCTCAGCGCCTGCGTCTATGCGCTCGTGGCGGCGGAAATCGGCCGCATGGACTTCGCCTACAAATATTTTCTCAAAACCGCAACGGTCGATCTCACCGGCGACTCCAAACAGTATGTCGGGACGCTCTACATCGGGGGCACTCATCCGGCCGCAAACGGCGGGGCCTGGATGGTGGCCGCCCAGGGCTTCTGCGGCATCCAGTTCCGCCCCGAGGGCCTCGTCATCGAACCCCGCCTCCCGGCGAAATGGAAATCGATGTCGCTCCGCGTCGTGCTCCGCGGCTATGTTTTGAAGTTGACCGTCACCCACGGCTCGTGCCGGATGGAAGTTGACGGCTCCTATGCACGAGGCAGAGCGCAGGTTATCCTGAACGGCAAAGCCCATGTCTTGGCTCACAAGCTCATCGTAACTGCGCCATCCACGTTTGATTTGAACACAGAAAAAAGCATATGAAAAAAATACAAGCCGTCATCTTTGACCTCGATGGAGTGATCGTTTCCACCGACGAGTTCCACTTCCTCGCCTGGAAGCAACTTGCCGATGCCGAGGGAATCCCGTTCACCCGCGAGGACAACGAGCGACTGAGGGGAGTCAGCCGGATGGAGTCGCTGGACATCCTTTTGGAGAAATCCACCCGCGAATATTCCGACGTCGAAAAGGAGGAGATGGCCACGCACAAAAACACGATCTACCGGGAATCGCTCAAAGCTCTCTCCCCAGCAGACATCCTGCCCGGAGTGGCGGGGGTGTTGAAAGGCCTGCGGGAATACGGCATAAAAATCGCCATCGGCTCCTCCAGCAAGAATGCGGGCCCTATCCTCGTGGCTATCGGCCTGGACAAAACCTTCGACGCGGTGGTGGACGGCACCCACATCTCGAAATCGAAGCCGGATCCCGAAGTGTTCACCCTTGCCGGAAAGCAACTCGGAGTTCCGCCGGACCAGTGCCTCGTGGTCGAGGACGCCGATGCCGGCGTGGACGCAGGCATTGCGGCCGGCATGCCCGTGCTCGCTGTGGGCAGCGCCGTCGCGCATCCGGGCGCCACACTCAGAGCCAGCGATCTCTCGAAAATATCCGTGGACGAAATGCTGGGCTGAAATTCCAGGCCTGGAAACTCTTGGCGCGGACGCCTCTACTCGACAGTGATGCGGTAGAAAACATTGCCGCCCGGCAGGAGCTGTTCTTTTTGGGTATTGAGTGGCGGGGTTGCGGGGATGTTGCTGGCCTGCACGGTCCATGAG
>Ga0194053_10001002_pt1 | contig 19026 bp, 18 predicted proteins | sample SepL228m_MetaG_FD_161684 | JGI IMG/M metagenome (GOLD analysis project Ga0194053, IMG submission 161684) | Anoxic zone freshwater microbial communities from boreal shield lake in IISD Experimental Lakes Area, Ontario, Canada - Sep2016-L227-8m | ecosystem: Environmental > Aquatic > Freshwater >... | reverse complement strand
GGGGGATCTCGCTGTCGGGAAGGATGATGCGGTTGGACACGGGGTCTCCTGGTGCGTCGGGGGGGGGATCAGCCTTGCAGGCGGTGGTGGTGGTCCAGCATGGTGCGGAGCGCCGAGTGGGGTTTCTTCAGCTCCCGGGAGCCCCGGGTGATCTTGCAGAGGCTCAGGCCCAGTTCCGCCGCGATGGCCCGCTGGCTCTGGCCCCTGTCCAGTCGCTTCACCAGCTCCCAGCGGGAGCTGATGCCCTGGACTTCCGAGGGGGTCAGGATCTCGCGCAGGAACTGCTCCACCAGGTCCGGGTCCCCGGACTGGTGGAGCAGCTCGGCCAGCTCGGCCAGGCGATCCAGACTGTTTCTATGCATAGAAACATTTCATCAAACCTGGAAGTGTCCGTCAACAAGAAGGTTGGGTATTCCTGATAATGAAATTGCATAAAATAACTCGTCCAAAATAAGTAATATCAACTATATGAATTATAAATATCGGCCAGATAATGGGCCTGGGTCGTGGTAAGCCGTTGCCGGTCTCTTTCTGAACGGGCATTCGGCACGTCCTGTGGGGTGCATTACCGGAGGCTCCTTCGTCATGGACCAGACTGGGTTGCGGAGCATCGGTGAGGTCTGTGCGGAAACGGGCCTTACGGTGGATGTGGTCCGGGCCTGGGAGCGTCGGTATGGCTTCCCCGTCTCCCAGCGGCTGCCTACGGGACATCGGCGCTATGGGGAGGAGGTGCTGGGCCGGCTGAAGCTCATGGCCCAGGCGGTCAACCTGGGCCACAAACCCTCCGTGGCCGCCCAGGCCAGCGAGGCGGACCTCCGGAAGCTGATTCTGCCGGGCGGCAACACCCGGGTGGAGGCCCTGTTTGCGGGTGTGGTGGCCATGGACTCGGACCTCATCCGAAGCCTGCTGCGGCAGAACCTGAGTGAACTCGGCTGGGAGCCCTTTCTCCTGCGGGTGGCGTCACCCCTGCTGGATCGCGTGGGCATCGCCTGGGCCGATGGCGAGATCGGGATCCACCACGAGCACCTGATCTCCGAGCTGCTGGAGGACTTCCTCCGAACCCTGCGCCAGGAGTTCCACTCCCAGCCGGGACGGGGCAGGGTGCTGCTCTGCACCTTGCCCGGAGAGCGCCACCGCCTGGGTCTGATGATGGCCGCCCTGGCCCACGCGGCCCTCGGCGCGCGCACGGAGGTGCTGGGGGAGGATGTCCCCATCGCCAACATCGCCGAGGCCGCCGCCACCCTGAAGGTGGATAAAGTGGCCGTGAGCATGTCCGTCTACTTTACCGGCGAGCCCGCCCGGGGCCTGCTCCGGGAGCTGCGGGAGCGGCTGCCGGAGGCGTGCCGACTGGTCATTGGCGGCAAAGGCGCGGCCCGGCTGCGCAGTATCCCGGGCATCAAAAAGGCGCGGGAACTCTGCGTCAGCTGAGTCGAACGGGCAGGCTACTTGGCCTGTTTTTCCTGCAGCTTGGCGAGGATCTGGCGCTTGCCCATGGCCCTGAGGGCGGCGATGGCCTCCACCTGGGGGCCCCGAGGGCGGGTGGTGCCGGCCTCCCAGTTGTAGATGGTCTGGGCCGAGACCCCCAGGAGGGCGCCCATGTCGCCGGCCGAGAGACCCAGCTTCTGGCGCCGGGAGTTGAGCCCCTTGGCGCTGAACCGCACCCGGGACTCGGGGGCGACCGCTTCATGGCCCTCACCCTTGCCGACCACCTTCTTGCCCAGGTGGGCAAGCTGCTTTTCCAGCGCGGACGCGCGCCGCTTGAGCGTGGCGATCTCCGAGCGGTAGAGAGCCGAGGCCTTCTTCAGGCTCTCGGTTTCGCTGCGCAGCTCCTTCCGGGCCAGGCGCATGATCTCTTCCTTGAGGACGGAGGCAATGTTGGGCATGACGGATATCCCTGTGATTTGATTGAGTGGACTAGGAACGGAGTAACCCAACCAGAGGTCGGGATCAGTAGGCCCTCATCCCCGCAGGATTTGCGGCGGGTGCAAGAGGCCTTATTATGCAGTGAACCCAATTGGGCTTCCAGTCTGGTGCGGCAAATTCTTAAAAAGAAATTTGGTTCCGGCGCCCAGGGGCAGGTCCATTGGCTGAACTCATGTGTTGGATTATTGGCAATTAAGACGTGTCACAATGGCGAGATCCGGCGGAGTCCATGAAAAACAGATCCTTTCTGCAGCGATTGGGGTTCAGCCTGGCCGGGATCTCGACCGCCTGGCGGCTGGAAGCGAGCTTCCGCAGCCAGACCATCATGGCCGCGGGCGCGGTGGCCTTCCTGCTCTGGCTGCGGCCACCCGCGGTCTGGTGGGCCCTGGTCCTAATGAACTGCGGCCTGGTGTTGGGTGCGGAACTCTTCAACACGGCGCTGGAGCACACGCTGGATCGGCTCCATCCCGAGTTGCATCCGAGCATCCGGATCGCCAAGGACTGTGCGGCGGGGGCGGTGCTGATGTTCAGCTGCTGCGCCCTGGGTACCTTCATCGCCCTGCTGGTGGCCCGCTGGCCCCTCTGGCCGCGCTGACGAAGGGTGGGGCGGGCCTCGACCTCAGAAGCTGACCCGCACGGTGGCGCCTTGGTAGCCGGCGCCGAGCAGAGGCTGGAAGGACACCTTGACGCCGCCCTGGGCCGAGCTGCGGAGGGACTGGTTGAAGCGCACCACCTCGCGGCCCACGAAGGTCCCGATGACCGCACCCCCGAGGACGTCAGACAGGAAGTGGGCGCGCTGTTCCATGCGGGCAACCCCCACCAGGGTTGCCAGCCCGTAGGAGACACCGGTGACCCAGGGCTGATCCGCGTGCCCGCTGATGACCGAGGCCAGCACGAAGGCCTGGGTGGTGTGGCCTGAAGGGAAGGACTGGCCCCCCGTGAGCGGCTTGAAGTGGGAGCTACCCTCCCCGGCATTGGGTCGCGAGCGGCCCGCGAGGACCTTCAGGGGGATGGTCAGGGTCAGCTGGGCGATGACCATGGCCATGCCCGCGTCGATGCCCACGGCCCGCAGGGCGGGGTCCTTCAGGGCTGCGCCGCCCAGATACACGCCGCCGGCGATGAGGAGGCTGCCCGTGCCGCCCAGGTATTCCACGTTTTTGGCCAGGTTGTCCCAGGAGGGCTTCGCGTTGCGGGTGAAGGCCCGGTCCAGGGAGGTGTCGAGGGCCAGCCCTGCGCCGAGCACCGCCGCGGCTCCGAGGCCGACCTGCTTCCAGTCCGAAGCCTCCCAGTCCGCTGGCCGCGTCACCACGTGGATCGCGTCTCGCACCAGCAGCCGCGGGAGGCGCTGGAAAGCCTCGGGGTCAGCCTTGGCCGGGAGCGGGGCTGCTGCGGGCGAGGCCTCAGCGGTGGGCGTTGCCTGAGCCCACAGGGGGGCGACCAGGCAAGGCAGAAGCAGACGGAGCCCCAGATTCTGAAGGTGGAGGGTGGGGCGCATGGTGCTCCTTGGGGTGGCCGATGCCTGGGTCGATTCCATAGGATAGACCGAAGCCCCCCATTATCTTTAAGTTCAGTAGCCTTCACCCTCTTCGGCGGCGACCACCTTGCCGCGGTGGAACCGGAACAGGAAGGCGACGTAGCCGAGGGCAAGGGGGAAGCCGAGGAGCCACCAGACCAGGCCCGTGAGCAGCCCGTGGCCGCCCACGCTGGCGTTCAGGGCCGTGAGGTCGAAGGCGGGGTTCAGGGTGGACCTCAGCATCACGGGGAAGACGCAGGCAGCGCTGGCCGCCAGCAGGCCGAGGATGAACGCTCCGGAGCCCAGGAAGGCAAGCAGGTAGCGCTCGCGCCCGAGTCCGAGGAAGACCAGCCCCAGGCCGGCCAGGTAGAGCAGGATCGCAATCCAGGCCAGGGGCGCCCCGGGCAGGTTGTGGAGGATCGACGGATTCACGCGGGCGGTGGCGGCGCTCGCCGCGACCCAGCACACCAGGACCAGGAGCCAGAGCCTCGGGGCCAGGTGCTTGGCGCGGAGGTGCACGGGCCCCTCCGTCTTCCAGGCCAGGAAGAGGGCACCATGGGCGGTCACCGTGACCAGGGCGAAGACGCCGATCAGCACGGTGTACCAGTCGAGGATCCCGGGTTGCGGTCCAAGCTGGAAGTCGGTCCAGAGCGGCATGCTGAAGTAGCCCGCGGCATCCAGCGGCACACCGCGGAGTACGTTGCCCAGCGCTGCGCCGAGCAGCACGGGCAGGAGCACGCTGGAGACCGCGAAGGTCGCGTCCCAGAAGTGCCGCCAGAGACCGTCCTGCACGTGGGAGCGGAACTCGATGGAGATGCCGCGGAGCATGAGGCTCCAGACCACGAGCCACATGGCGAGGTAGAAGCCGGAAAAGCCGGAGGCCAGCACCTTGGGGAAGGCCAGGAAGAGTGACCCGCCCCCCGCGAGCAGCCAGACTTCGTTGCCGTCCCAGAGGGGTCCGATGGCGCCGAGCACCTGCCGGCGCTCTTCATTGGTCTTGGCGACGACGAGGTGCAGGATGCCTGCCCCGAAGTCGAAGCCGTCCATCACCACATAGATCGCGATCATCACCGAGACGAGCCAGAACCAGAGGGTTTCCATGGGGGTCTCCTAGTGCGCCTGGGATTCGGGGCCGTGGGCGAGCTCTCGCCCGATCAGGAACAGCCACAGCATGGAGAGCACGACGAAGATCCCCGCGAAGCCCAGGGTGGTGAAGGCCGTGTGGCCCGCGTGGACCAGGGGCGAGCTGCCCTGGGCCGTGCGCAGGACGCCGTAGATGAGCCAGGGCTGGCGGCCGAACTCCGCCACGACCCAGCCGGCCGTAGTGGCGATGTAGGGGAAGGGCACCGCCAGCATCACGACCCACAGGAGCGGTCGGTTGGTGGCCAGCTTGCCGCGCCAGAGCAGGAACACGGCCAGGGCCATGAGGCCGATCATGAGGGTGCCGAGGCCGGCCATGATGTGGAAGCCGTAGTAGAGCAGCTCGATGTTCTGGGGCCACTGGTCCTGCGGAAACTCCAACAGGCCCTTGACGTTGCTGGAGAAGGTCCCGAAGGCGATGAAGCTGAGCACCGCGGGCACCTTGATGGGGTTCTCGATCTTGTGCATGGTGACATCGGGCTGCCCGATGAGTGTGAGCGCCGCCCGGGGGCCGCTCTCGAAGCGCCCTTCCATGGCGGCCAGGGTGATGGGCTGGTGCTTCGCGACGAGCTTCCCCTGGATGTCGCCGGTGGGGAAGGCGACGAGGACGCTGAAGATCAGACCCAGGATGGTGCCCGTGCGGAGGTTGAGGCCCGCCTGTACGGGATGAATGCCCTTGAGGGTCCAGTAGGCCCCGACCGCGGCCACCACGAAGGAACCCGTGACCACCGCCGCGATCATGTTGTGCGCGTATTGGCCCAGGGCCCAGGGGTTGAGCAGGAAGGCCCAGAAGCTGGTGAGCTGCAGCGTCCCGTCCGCGGCCACCGCATAGCCTGTGGGATGCTGCATGAAGGCGTTGGTGGCGATGATGAAGTAGCCGGACAGCCAACTCCCGAGCCAGAGCGCCACGGCTGCGCCGAAGTGACCCTTCGGCGAGAGCTTCTTCTCGCCCCAGATCAGCAGTCCCAGGAAGCTGCTTTCCAGGAAGAAGGCGAACATACCCTCCATGCCCAGGGTCTGGCCGATGATGCCCCCGGAGAGCTGGGAGAAGCGCGCCCAGTTGGTGCCGAACTGGAACTCGAGGGGGATGCCGGTCACCACGCCCACGGCGAAGTTGATGCCGAAGATGCGAATCCAGAAGCGCGCCGCGTCACTGTAGCGCGCCTCGCCGGTCCGGAGCCCCAGGGCCTTGAGGATCACAATGACGAGCGCCAGCCCCATGGTGAGCTGCGGAAACAGGTAGTGGTAGGTGGCCGTGAACCCGAACTGCAAACGGTGCCAGAAAAGGGGATCGCCCATAGTACCTCCCAGTAAAGCAGTCTAGTCCTCGTCGAAATACGCATCATCTTCAAGCTCTTCCCAGCCGGTGAGCATGGCCTTGATGTTGGTCAAGGGCGTGTGCCCGGTGGTCGTCAGGTAGACATGGCCGATGAGGAAGGCCACCAGGCCGAAGGCGCCGAGGACATGGACCACGGCGATGATCCAGAGCGAAGCCGGCGGCCAGCCCAGGGTGTGCTGCAGGTTGGGGTAGTAGTAGTAGAGGGCGCCGCTGGTGACCTGCACGGGAATGATCAGCACCTTGAAGCCGAAGTAGGCAAGCCGCTGCAGGGGGTTCAGCTTGGCCATGCGGTGCTTGCGCACCGGGTGGGGCGCGCCCTTGAAAATCCCCGTCACGTAGAAGGCGATCATCTCGCGGAGGAACTTCCGGGTCGGGATGTACTGGCGCCACTCGCCGGTGGTGACGTGCCAGAAGATGGCGAAGACGATGAGAACCAGTAGGGTCACCGCCAGGATGTTGTGCAGGGCCACGGCCCGCTGGAACCCGAAGAGATGCAGCCCCAGGCCACGCACCTCGAACCCTGTGAGCATCATGGTGATAATGAGGAGGGCCTGGGCCCAGTGCCAGAAACGTTCAAAGCCTTCATACAGAACAACGCGTCGCATGCTGCCTCCTAGTGGCGTCCTTGGGTAGTGCGAATGAAGCCGTGGATGCCCACGCCGAGAAGGGTCAGGAGAATCACTCCGAACCCGAGAAGATCGACGCCAGCGCCGTGGTCCCGGCCCAGCAGGTAGAACCCGGGGACCTGGGCCAGGAGGCCATTGCGTTTGTGACACTCGACGCAAGCGAGGGCTTGCTCTTTGGGGGCCACCATGTGGGTGACGGGCCAGAGCATCGAGGTCTTCACGAAGCTGAACTGGCCGCTGTAGGGCAGACCGGCGGTGTCCATGCCCTTGCGGATTGCCACGTTCCAGTCCCAGTCGCCCCAGTAGGCGCCAGAGCCCTTGGACCCCGCGGTGTAGGGGGCTACGAAGCGCTTCAGGATCGGGTCGAAGGGCTGGGTGGCCTCGTGGAACTTGAAGGGCCAGATCTTGGCGTTGGGGTCGGTGTAGGAACCTTCCGCGGGATTCAGGATGACCCTGCCATCGGCGGGCACGTTGATGCGATCGGTCAGGCGGGTGAACTTCAGGGTGCCGTTGTACCAGACGTAGCTGGGCCGGACGTTGCGCGCCCAGATCATCTCGCCGTGGATGCTGTTGTACTTCTCATAGCCGTTCGCGTCCTCTTCCTTATAGCCTCGGCCATTCTTCAGCCGCCCGGCGGAGGCCCAGTCCCAGAAGGTGTTGGTGGGCAGCGTGCCGCGGGCGTAGGCGGGGATGTGGCAGGTCTGGCAGGCCACCTTCTGGTAGTGGCGGTTCAGGATGTAGGACTTGTGGGGCGAGTCGCTGTGGCAGGCGGCGCAGGACATCCGGGAGACGCTCTCCCCGGCGAACTTGGCCTGCTCCCGCCGGTCCGCGGGGATGACATAGTTCGGACCGCCCACCTTGTGCGCGTCCGAGGCGTGGCAGTCGATGCAGTCCATGCCCGCGCCCTGCCTGGACATGTGCACGTCCTCGGCCCGGGGGGCCTTCAGGATCGTGTCATCCAGGTCCCCGTGCTTGGTGGCGTCGCCGCCGCCGCCGAAGAAGTGGCACACGCCGCAGTTGCGGTTGGTGGGCGCGCCGACCTTCTGGGCGACTTCCGCCAGGGACACGCCGGGATTGGGCCAGCCGGCCTTTTCCTTCTCGTAGTCGCCGGTGGTGTCATGGCAAACCAGGCAGTCCACATTCTCCTGCTTGGTAAAGTCGAAGCCCTTGTCCTTGAAGCCGTAGCCGGCGTGGCAGCGGGCGCAGGCCTCGGTGTTGCCGCCGATGATGGAGATGCAGTAGTTGTTCACCAGGAGGGTGGACTTGCCGAAGCCGTCCTTCCCGTCCTTGGCGATGTTCCAGGTCCAGTGGGACGTGGCCATGACCTGCTCCGCCGCCTTCATGTGGCAGGTGAGACACGCCCTGGTCACCGCGGGGCCATCGCTGTCCTTGAAGGGGCCTTTCAGGATCTTGAACTTGCTGTGGTCCGCAGTCTGGCGGCGACTCTTGGCCACATGCACGATGGTGTAGGAACCATGGCCCGCCGGCGTCGGCGGCGGTGCGGGCTCCTGGGCCAGGGCGAGGGGCAGGGCCAGGAGTCCCAGCAGCGTCTGCAGGGCCCGCCTCAGCAGCGGTGGCGAAGGTCTTCGGGGGGGGTGCGGCATGGGATCTCCAGAAGGCAGGACGGCGTGTGGCGGGCGTGGTTGCAGATACGCCTCAAAAGGTTCGAGGAGGGGGGGCAGGGCTTCGCCCAGCCGAGGACCGGTTGGACCGAGGGAAGTCCGAGGTCAGGGATGCGGGTGGGCGTGGCCTCCACCGCAGCTGCGGGGACCCGCGGGCAGCAACCCGGTCTCGAAGTGGATCGCGGCCTCTTCGGGGGAGGTGGGCGCTTCCAACAGGCGGACCGTGATGCCGGCAGCCTCCAGCGCCTGGCGGGCGCCGGGGCCCATGCCGAGGCCGATCACGGCCTGGCAGTCCCCCAGCAGCTGGACGAACCGGTTGTGGTCGTGGGGATGCCCTTGCGCGCCGCCGTGCTCATGGCTTGCGCTGGCCTGGTCATTCGGCCGGACCTCGCGCTGCAGGATCTGGCCTTGCTCCACCTGGAAGACGAGGAAAGCGGGACTGCGTCCGAAGTGCGCCGAGACTTCGGAGCGATTATTGACGGCGATGGCGACCTTCATCGGGACCCCTTGTCTTCGCCGGGTCGGGTGAGCCGATGGCGAGGTGAGGTGGCGGGGCGGATGTCGAGGATGGGCGCGCCATCCTCTGCGTCCAGCCCTTCCACGTGGAGGAGCCCCTGGGCGGGATCCACGGTCATGACCTTGGCCCGCAGGAACTCGATGGGATTTGGCCGCTGGAGGGCCGTGGTGGCGAAGACACCGGGATGCCCCTCCCCGCCCTGCCAGGCATCGCTGGGGATGCGGCCGGAGAGGGCGTGGTAGGTGATGACCCAGAGGTCCAGGCCTTCGTAGAGACCCTGGAGACCCGGCACATAAGGGTGGAAGAGCTCGAGGGCGGCGCGTCCCCGAGGAACAAAGTATTTCGGCAGCCGGGCCCGCTTCCCCAGGGCTGCGTGGACGATGCCAATGGGCCGGAGGGTGAAGGCCACGGCTGGGGCCGGCCCTTGCTCCCCACGGGGTTCCAGGTTGAGCTCGATCAAGGGGCACCTCAGAGGGAGTGTGGGGAGCAGGCCTAGCGCTTCAGCCTCAGTGCTTGGCTTGGCCCAGCAGCACCTTGACCAGGTTCTCGAAGAGGGCGCTGTAGGTGGTGGCGCCGCGGATGCCCTCGATGGAGGAGGGGACCTCAAGCACCTTCAGCTTCGAGTGCTCCCGGAAGGCCTCGGTGTACTCCTGGGGAGTGTTCGGATCCACCAGGATCAGCTCGCTCTTCAAGCCGCGGATGTGCAGGAGCAGAGCCTGGGGGCTCGGCGGTTCGTCCGGCGTCCCCTTGCAGGTCACGAAGGCCGGCGCCCCCACGGCGGCGGAGAAGTTCTGCCAGCCGCACTGGGCCGCGAACACCCGCATGCCCTGCACGGGCTTGAGCGCCACCTTCCAGCGCTCGATGTCCCGGGCCAGGGCCTTCTCGAAGGCCTCGGCATTGGCCAGGAACAGCGCCCGGCTGGCCGGTCTCAGCTCGCCCAGGCCGCGGGCGATGGTGCGGGCCATGAGGCCACCGTTGGTCGGGTTGAGCCAGAAGAACGGATCGCCCGCCGCGTAGGCCGGATCCACATAGCCACCGCAGCTGGAGGTGGGCAGGTTGGTCCGGGCGGCGCCCTTCGAGACATCGATCCACTTCGGTGTGGGCGCTCCACTGGCGCGGAGCGCCACGGAGATTGCCGCGGATTCATTCAGGAAGCCGGTCCAGACGATGGCCTCCGAGGCCGCCAGCCGGGCCTTGGCGGCAGGCTCCACCTGCAGGTCCTTCCGCAGGATGCAGCCCTTGAACAGGTTCACGGTCTCGACCTGGCTGCCGCCCACGGCCCGGACGATGGGTTCCAGGTCGGTGACCGCCATCGCCACGGTGAGCTGGCCATCCCGGGACTTCGGGGGCGCGGCGAAGGCTGGACCCGTCAGGGCCAGGCAGGCCAGGAGGACACCCAGCACTCGCTTCAATCCATTGGTTCGCATGACAACCTCCCGGTGGGGTGGCAGGCCCCGGGCAGTCCCTGGACAGACGCGGCTCAACCGGGTCTGGCAGCGGCGCTTGGGCACTCAGTGAGGGGTGGTTCCGGCAGACCTCATGCGACGGTCAAGGGGGACCGTCCTCAGGGACCTTCCGGGCTGGGGGGTGGACGGGTAGCCCAGGGGGCCGGGTCCAGGAAAGGCTGGGGTCGTGGAGATGCCCCAACTGGGTCTCCAATTGCAATTGCAAAGCCAAAATTTATAAATACAAAGGCATCAATTATTTAAATATTTATAATCAATCAAATAGTAATACAATAACTGCAATTTGCAGTGTCATTTGATGAGCAAATTCATGCAAATTGCAATTCTTGGCTCAGGTGTTGCGGAGCTTGCGCCAGAGGGTGGTGGGGTGAATGCCCAGCTCCCGCGCCGCAGCGGTCCGGTTCCCGGCGTGGCGCTCCAGGGCGGCCTGGATGGAGGCCATCTCCTGGCTGCGCAAGTCTTTGCTTCTGAAGGTGCCGCCTTCGGAGAGGGGCCCGGAGGCCGCATCCTGCAGGGCGGCCGGCAGGTCCTGGGGCCGGATCTGGCCCTGTCGGCAGAGCACGAAGGCATGTTCCACCGCATTCTCCAGCTCCCGGATGTTGCCGGGCCAGGCGTGGCGCATCAAGTGATCCATGGCTTCGGGGCTGAAGCCCTGGAGCTGTTTCCCGTGGAGGGCGGTCTGGCGGTCCAGGAACCGGTGGGCCAGGGCGGGGATGTCTTCCTTCCGCTCCCGCAGGGGGGGTATTGCAATCTGCATGACGTTCAGCCGGTAGAACAGGTCCTCCCGGAAGCGACCCTCTTTGACCTCGGTGCGGAGATCGCGGTGGGTGGCCGCGAGGAAGCGGACGTTCGCCTTCAGCGAGTCGCTGGAGCCCAGCGGCTCGTAGGTCCGCTCCTGCAGGACGCGGAGGAGGCGGACCTGGAGCGCCGGCGAGATGTCACCGATCTCGTCCAGGAACAGCGTGCCACCCTCGGCGGCGGCGATGCGCCCCTTGCGGTCCCGCTTGGCGTCCGTGAAGGCGCCAGCCTTGTGGCCGAACAGCTCTGCTTCCAGCAAGGTGTCGGGCAGGGCCCCGCAGTTGAGCGTGATCAGAGGCTTGCGGGCCCGGGCGCTGAGGTCGTGGATGGCCCGGGCCATCAGCTCCTTGCCCGTGCCGCTCTCGCCCTGGATCAGCACCGTGCTGTCGCTCTGGGCGATCAGGGGCATGAGCTTGAAGATCTCCCACATCCGGTGGTTGGCCGAGGTCATGTGCTGGAAGCTGGCGCGGCCTTCCACGGCCTTCCGCAGCTCCTCCACCAGGGTCAGGTCGCGGAAGGACTCGACCCCGCCCACCACCTTGCCGGCCTGATCGCGCAGGAGTGCCGTGCTCACGCTGATGGAGACCTTCTTCTGGGCCGAGGTATGGATGTTCACGTGCTTGTTGATCAGGGGCGACCCGGTGGTCATGGTCTCCTTGAGGGCGCAGGACCCCTCGCAGATGTCAGCGTTGAAGACCTTCCAGCACTGCTGGCCCAGGGCCTTCTCGGGCGTGGTGCCGATGATCTCGGCGGCGGCCCGGTTGAACGAGGTGATGCGGAAGTCGTCATCCACGGTGAAGACACCGTCGTTGATGGAGTCCAGGATCGTGCGGAGGTCCAGGGAGAGCGTGGCCGAGGCGGCTCCCGGTGGACCCTTGCGGGCGAAATACTTCATGGCGGACCCCCCACCATTGCAGTATGCAGTCCTGGGCCACCTAGGCCGTCAGACGCCGCCAAATTATGACCTGCGCCATTCCACCTCACTGGCCGCTTGTCGGGCTCCCCGTCCGTCCCTCAGTGGTGGCTCTTCCGAATGATCCGGATCATCTTGAGGTTGATCACGGCGAAGCGGAACAGCTGCCAGAGGATGCTCGTCCGCAGGCTCTTGGTGAAGTCCGTGGGCTTGGTGGAGAAGACGATCTGAGCCCGGCGGCCCTGGTCGAAGGGGGATCTCTCGATGGTCATGGCTTACTCCGGAATGAGGGACCAGAAGGCGTGCATCTTCGCCTTGTAGAGGAAGAGGTGGTGGAGCAGGATCTTGATCCAGTGCCCCGCCAGGCCGATCTCGCCGAAGGTGTGGTTCAGGTCGCGGCCGTACTCGGGATAGCGCTCGAAATCGGGAACGATGGGGAAGACGGTGATGGAGGCGGCCGTCCCCTTGAAGGGGTTGGACCCCGCGGAGGCCACGCAGGCCGCGCCGATTTCCGCCATAGAGGCCGTGTGGGTGGGTCGCTTCGCACCCCAGATCATGTCGTAGATGCTTCGTGCCACGGCCTTGCCGATCATGGCGCTCGGCATGCCGGTGCGGGGCGGTGCCGGCGTGATGTTGGTGCCCTTGGGGCTCTGCCGGGGCCGCGAGACCGGGTGGGGTGGGGCGAAGGCGATCCCCGCCGCGAAGAGGTTCGGATAGGCCGGGGACTGGTAGGTGCTGGGCCAGTCCGAGGCCCGCCAGGCCTCGAAGGGCTTGGCCTGGTAGTCCGCATCGACCTTCATGAAGCCCGAGGGCGCGAAGAGCCGGTCGGTGATGTCGGCACCCTGCCGGTCCAGCGCCTGCAGCCCCACCCCCTTGAAGGGGGGCAGCAGCATGGCCATATCGAAACGCTCTTCGCCTTCACTGCCATCCAGAAACTCCAGCGACGCCCGGCCTGCTTCGAGGCCCTGCACGTGGGCCTGGGTGACCCAGCGCAGGCCCCGCTCCGCGAACAGGGACTCCGTCATGATGTTGCTGGGGGTCACGTAGCCGCCCCGGCGGATGTGGATGCCGTCCATGCCGAAGTCGCCCAGCTCGAACTCGTTGGTGAGGTAGGTGATGTCGGCCAGGTTGCGGACGCCCCGCGCCCGCAGCTCGAACTCCAGGTTCACGATGTACTCGAAGGCGGCGCCTTGGCAGGTGCAGGTGCCGTGGCCGGTGCCCACCAGGAAACGCTGCCGGTCGCCCTTCTTCATGCGGGCCACAGCCTCATCCAGGGCGGCGGAAGCCTCCGTCGCATGAGGCGCGGTGCAGACCGATAGGCTGTGTCCCTTGGGTCCCAGGCCTGGCGTGGACTCGAAGGACAGCTTCGGTCCCGTGGCGTTGATCAGGTAGTCGTAGGGCACGCGGAGGCGTTCCCCGGCGTGGCCCTCCAGGGTGGACTCGGCCTCCACGAAGGGGGTGGTGTCCTCGCCTTCGCCCTCGGGATGCAGGACCGTCGCCTTGGCCTGGTGGAAGGTGATGCCATTCCTGGCGTAGACCGGCGGCAGGGAGAACATGACCTGGGAGGCCTTGAGCAGACCCACGCCCACCCAGATGTTGGACGGGATCCAGTTGTAGTCAGGGCGCGGGGAGATGACGACCACCTCCGCCTCCCGGCCGAACCACTTCTTGAGGAATGCGGCGGCGGTATGGCCAGCCACGCCGGCGCCAAGGATGACCACGCGGGGTCGAGACATGAAGCCTCCAGGGATGAATGTCAGTTGATTAGCTGGTGGATTGTATGCCTATTTAGTTAATGAATATAATTAATTTTTATGCCATTCTTTTCCAGCAAGACCGAACCCGCCGAATCCCAGGTGGATTCCGCTCCCCGGAGGACCCATGCAAGCCAACATCGGAACCGTCGATCGGACCATCCGCCTCGTCGCGGGCGTGGCGCTCCTGAGCCTCTTCTTCCTGCTTGAAGGCAAGGCCCGGTATTTCGGGCTCCTCGGCATCGTCGCCCTGCTCACCGCGGCCTTCAGTTTCTGCCCGCTCTATCCCCTCGTCGGGGTGAACACCTGCGGGACCAAGGGCGCGAAGTAACCGGGAATCTCGGGTCCGTCCCGCCTTCACGCACGCTGGGAGTGGCTGACCCTTGTCCCCGAAACAACCCCTAGGCGCAGGGCCTAGCGGCGGTTCAGCAGGCCCAGGATCTCGGGACGCAGGTAGGGGCGCAGCTCCGCCTCGGCGTATTCCGTCTCGACGGCGCCATCCGAGAAGGGGCCGATCTGGTAGGGCGCCCAGAACAGGGTCAGGCCGCGGGAGCTGGGATACCACCCGGCGGGTGGGTGGGCCTTGAGCGATTGGAAGTCCGTGTGCCGGGGGAGCCGGGCCCCAATGAGCCGGTCCAGGGTCCGGGTCTGCTCAGGCGTCTGTGGGGCGAAGGGGGAGCCCTCGCCATCAAAGCGTCGCTGGGTGGTCAGGTCCCAGGTGAAGGCCCGCAGGCCATAGAGGCCGTGGGCGGCGCCCTCGAAATACGTGCTCTCCGTCAGGAGCAGCACCAGCAGGCGTTCCGACTGGATGGGGGTGCTGAAGTGGAGCTCGCCGGTGAAACCACCTTCGGCGGGGTTCCAGGCGCTGAGGGCCTTCTGCGCCTCAGCCACCTCCCGGTTGGCATAGGCCTCCAGCCACGCCTGGACCTTGGCCAACTTCCCTGGGCTGCCGCCGGGCCGAGGGATCACCGGGAACTCGAAGGCGTAGGTGTGCCGACCATCCGCGGACTTGAGCTCGACGGTGCGCGTCTCCACCCGGTAGGACGGCGCCGCCGGACGCGGGGTCTTCGGTGCGGTGAGGGCCGGCCGGTCCAGGCCGGGGCGAGGGGTAGCCATAGCCAGGAGCGCGGAGACAGCGAAGGGAAACATGGAACCTCAAGGCGGGGTGGGTCAGGCGGGCAACCCAAGGACCCAGGATAAGCGGCGAGAACCAGCCTTGGTAATGGCGGTTCCTAATCCAGATGGACCCAAGTGCTGCCACGAAGCGGTACAAGCCAGGAGGCCACGGGCAGGCCCTCCCGTTCCGCCAAAACGGCGGAATATCGATGGAGTTGCTCCCGGTAGGTCGCAAGCTCCTCGTCTGCAAAGGCCTTGGAGTGCTTGAAGTCCAGAAGGTGGAGGCAGTCCTCGCTCCAGACGACGAGGTCGGCGCGCCCGAGCCCACCGGTGCTGGCTGCTCCGGGGAGAGGCAATTCCGTGCGGCGGCGGAGGTGGCGCCAGCCCTTGGCCTCGAACTGCTCCAGGAAACGCAGGGCATTCTCTCGGGCGTGGACCACAGGCGGGGCGCTGTCGAGGCAGGCCTGGAAGGCCTCCGGATCTTCCCAACGCACGAGGAGATCCCGGAGGAAGGCATGCATGGCTTCGCCCTCCTGACGGGCCTTGCTGCGGGTGTCGCCCGGAAGGTCGTCATGGGCATCGGCAGGCAGGGGAAGGTTGATCAGGGCCGTTCTCACGGGCGGTGAGTCCGGCTTGAGGATGACCCGTGCTGGCAAGGGCACCAGCGTCGGTGCGTCGGTCAGGGCTTTCCACTCCGGGTGGGTGCCGGCCAGGACCTGGCCCCACTTCGCCCAGGTCTTGAAGTCGCAGGGGGGCTTTGGCTCCTTGGGGTCCTTGGGCTCCTGCAGCAGCAGGCAGAGGCGACCCTTGGCCCGGGTTAGTGCCACGTAGAGCAGGTTCAGTTCGTCCCGCTTTTGCCTGGACTCCACCAGGGGTTTGAGATCGTCATAGGCGCGCCCGGTGTGGTTTCCAAGCTTCCAGGCAAGCAGCAGCTCGCCGGTCCCGGGCCGGGTGCGCAGGTCGCCCTTGCGGAAGCTGCGTGGGTTCACGTTGAGCAGGGGCAGGATGACGTCGTCGTATTCCAGCCCCTTGCTGCCATGCGCAGTCTGGATGAGGAGGTCCGCGTCTTCCACGGAGGCGGGCAGGTCGCCCCGCTCCAGGCCATTCCGTTCGTCATCCAGCAGGGCGTAGGCCACGGAGGGACTGGCGGGCAGGTCCTGCAACTTGGCGAGCAGTCCCGCCAGGTTGCGCCGGGCCCGCAGGGGTTCCAGCGCGCCATGCACCGCCAGGGCTGCCACGGCCTGGAGCAGGGCACCGTGGCGCAGCAGGCGGCCCGCGATGGTCTGGGTGGAGGCCTGCCGCAGATCGAGCAGAAAGCGGGCGGCCTCTCGATGCGTTTCCGGCAATCCTTCAGGATCAAGTTGACCAAGGCCGGGCAAACCGGGACGGCCTTCCCGGCCTTGGGCCAGGGCGGCCAGGTTTGCATCGGTCAGACCAACCACTTGCCGCAGCAACGCCGCACAGGGGATGGGGCGCTCGGGGTGCGCCACGGCCTCCAGGGCCGCCAGGATGAGCCGCACACCTGGGCTGTCCCAGAATCCTTCCTTGGCCACGACATAGGGCTGGATGCCTTGGGCCTTGAGGCGCTGGAGGAGGCCTGGCAGGCGGGTGCGCTGCTTGAGCAGAAGCGCCCGGGTGCGGCTGCCGGGCTTCACAGGAGCGTCGAGGGACTCGGTCCAGCCGGACTCCCGGGAGAGGCCCGAGATCCAATCCGCCAAGCCGGGGAGGTCGCCCGAAGTCGATGGCGCAGGGGTGCGGACCAGCCCCACGGGAGGTCCTGATTTGGCCACGGGTTCCTGGGCACCGTCGAGATCGCCGACCGAGGGATCCAGCTGGGGCCAGACCTGGTCCACATAGGTGTTCGCCAGGGCCACCACCTCGGGTGTGGAGCGGAAGTTGGAAGCGAGGCGGAAGGCGCCTTCACCCGCTTCGGCCAAGCGGTCCCGCAGCAGGTCGGGATCGCCGCCGCGGAAGCCGTAGATGGCCTGCTTCACATCGCCCACCCGTACCATGCGCTCAGCGCCGAGGGCCTCCAGGAAGGCATCCTGCACCTTGGAGGTGTCCTGGTATTCGTCCACCAGGAGCAGCTTGGGCGCGGGGGTTTCCAGTCCGTGGGTCCTGAGGCTGTCCAAGGCCTTGCGAACCAGGTCGCCGAAGGTGGCCAGCCCTTGGGCCTGCTTCTCGGCCTCGAAGCGCCGCAGTGCGTTCACCAGCAGGCAGCGCAACCAGGCTTCCAGCGCACTGGCCACTGGCTTAAGGGTCGCCAGCGCATCTCTGAAGGCGTCGGAGTAGTAGCCGGGGGGGGGATTCGACACGCGCCCGCTCTGGGCCTGGGCCCAGCGCAGGTTTGTCTGCAGATCGGCGCCGTCGACGGGAACCGGGAGGAGGTTCTCCTTCTTGAAGTTGTGGAGGCCCTTGCTGCTGAAGTTCTTGGCCAGATCAGGATTTGTGGCGAAGGGCGCCAGGGCCGTCCGAGCCTCGGCCAGGGCACGGGTCAGCGCGTCGCGGTGGTGATTGGGGTCTTCACCCTTCAGGTGCCCAAGGGCATCGAGGTGGTTGTCAAACCCCTGGGATAGCGCCTCCCAGTTCTGCTCGGCCCAGGCGAGAAGCAACCGGGCGGGCCCCTCATCGGCATGGCCGGAGGGCAGGGTCAGCGATTCCCGTACGGTCTGCCGCAACAGGCGCAGCAGGGAAGGGTGGGCCACATCAAGGATGGTGTCGCTGCTGCCCTCACCCTTGCTCAGCACGCGCATGGCCAGGCTGTGGATGGTGGACACCTGCAGCAGCTCGGCTTCCCGCCGCACACGGCGCCAGTAGGCGCGGGCCTTCGCAGGTGAGTCGAGCCAGGACGCCCCCTGCCAGTGGGCAGCGGCATGAGCCACCTCGCCGGCAGACTTCTTGAAGTGCTGGATGGTGGGCAGACCCTTGAGCAGAAGCTCGATGTCATCGGCCGCGGGCGCTTCGAGGTGAGGGAGGAGCATATGCCACTCGGCCTCATCCAGGGCGGATAGCAGGTCCAGGGGGCGGAGTAGCCGCTCGCGCAGGTCCGCCGCTGAGGTTTCGCTGAAGGTGGTGGCGAGTATTTCCCAGGGACGGATGTCGCCACGGCCCAGGCGTGCGGTGACCAGCACGGTGAGGGTGAAGGTCTTGCCCGATCCGGCGCTGGCGCTCACCACCAGCGACTGGTCGAGGATGCGGGGATCGCTCAGGTCGAGGTTGCGCATGTCAGTCCCCCTCCCCATCGGTCTCGACGGTCACATCCACGGGCCGCCCACAGAGGGCTGCCAACTGACACTGGCTGCAATGCTCGCCAGGAGTGGGTGGGAAATCCCCCGACTCCAGCCGTACGTCGAAGCGGGCGAGGTTCGTCAGCAGCCGCTGGCGCCAGGCCCCGTCGGGTCCGGCCTCGGCCAGGGTGGCCAGGTGCTTGGTGAAGGGCTTTGGGTCCTCCTCCTTCAGGGGGAACAGCACCGCCGTGGCCCGTTCGCCCGGGTAGACCTGCTCTGCGAGGAGCATGTAGAGCGGGGTCTGGAGGTGGGATCCGAAGGGCGCGTCGTCCTCGGCGTAGGCCTTGAGATAGGTCTCCTTGGAGGTCTTGTAGTCCACCACCCGCAGGAAGGAGAGGCTGTCGCTGGTCCAGCGCTCGATGCGATCCACCTTGCCGCTGACGGTGAGGGAGCGCCCGTTCCCCAGGTCTAGGGCGACAGGACCCAGGCTGCCTTCGAGGGCCAGAAGGGTCCGGCGCCAGGACTCCGGCGGGGGCGCTGCGCCCTTCTTGGGCTTCGGCGCGGACAGCCGCGCCGGGTCGAGCAGTGCGAATTCCCCCTTGTCGGGGGACTCGGCCTGGGCATCCCGCAGCAGGGCCGCCGCGAGGTTGGGCAGCAGGGATTCCAGGCGGAGCACAGCCTGGGGCCACTGCTCCTGCGGGATGTGGCGGTCCAGGTCCTCCATCCATGCTGTTTGGTGTTCCTGCCAAAGGGCCAGCAGGTGGGGGAGGAGGTCCTCGGCGCCCGCTTCGGGCCCCAGGTAGAGGGCTGTCTGGAAGGCGGCAGGCCAGTCTTCCTCGCCCACGAAGGGCGTGAGAACTTCCTCCATAATGTGGTGCACGAGGATGCCCACGGCCATGGACATCCGGGTGCGCGCATCGAAGGACTGCAGGCCCCACACCCGCTCGGCGAGCGAGCGGAAGGGGCACTTGGCGAGGCCTTCGAGCGCCGTGGGGCTGGCGCTTTCCTGCCCCTTGAGCCAGGCGGCGCGAAGCCCCGGCGCCAGGTCGAAGGCGGGCGCCTCGGCCAGTAG
>Ga0194053_10001001_pt1 | contig 19030 bp, 17 predicted proteins | sample SepL228m_MetaG_FD_161684 | JGI IMG/M metagenome (GOLD analysis project Ga0194053, IMG submission 161684) | Anoxic zone freshwater microbial communities from boreal shield lake in IISD Experimental Lakes Area, Ontario, Canada - Sep2016-L227-8m | ecosystem: Environmental > Aquatic > Freshwater >... | reverse complement strand
CGGTGGCCGCGATCGGCGCCGTTCTCGCGATCGCCGCGACGCGCCGCACACCCGCGGCCCCGATCGCCATCGCGGGGGTGCCCGCACCGCAGGCCGAGTCGGCCGAATGTCGCGCACTGATGGCGACGCTGCCCGAGAGGCTCGGGGAGTTCACCCGCGCGGCCGCCGCGGAACCGGTGCCGCCGGGTGCGGCCGCCTGGCGCGGCTCCGGCGAACACGACGCCGGCGATCCGGTGATCCTGCGGTGCGGCCTGGACCGGCCGGCGGAGTTCGTCGTCGGCACACCGCTGCAGATGGTGGATGACGCGCAGTGGCTTCGGCTCGCCGACGGGAGTGGGAATCGTCCCGATTCGGAGCGCAGCACCTGGGTAAGCGTGGACCGGCCGGTGTACATCGCGCTGACACTGCCGGCCGGGTCCGGTCCCGCGCCCATCCAGACACTGTCGGAGGTGATCGCGCGGACCATGCCGGCGATGCCGATCCGGCCGGCGCCGGCGCGATAGTCGCTCAGCGCAGACCGGTGCCGCGGGCCAGCGCGGTCTCGACCATGGTGGTCACCAGGCTGGTGTAGTCGATCCCGCTGGCGCCCCACATCCGCGGGTACATCGAGATGGTGGTGAAGCCGGGCATGGTGTTGATCTCGTTGACCAGTGGGCCCTCGTCGGTGAGGAAGAAGTCGACCCGGGCAAGACCCTGAGCGCCGATCGCTGTGAAGGTCCGCACGGCCAGCTGTCGCAACTGCTCTGCGACGGCGTCGTCGACTTTGGCCGGCACATCGAGTTCTGCGCCGTCGTCGAGATACTTCGTCTCGAAGTCGTAGAAGCCGTCCTCTCGGCCGGCCACACCGGCCACCCGGATCTCGCCGATGACGCTCGCCCGTACCGTTCCGTCGGGGAACTCCAGCACTCCGCATTCGAGTTCACGGCCGACCACCTCGGTTTCGACGATGACCTTCGGGTCGTGACGGCGCGCGGCGGCGATCGCCGCCGGCAACTCCGACGCCGCCGTCACCCGGCTCACACCGATGGACGAACCGCCTCTCGCCGGTTTGACGAAGACCGGTGCGTCCGGAAAGCCGACTTCTGCAAGCAATTCCGCCGACGGGCCGTCGTCGCACGCACGCAGCACCGTGTATGCACCGATCGGGAGGCCGTCTGCGGCCATCAGTTTCTTGGAGAACTCTTTGTCCATCCCGGCTGCGCTGGCGAGCACACCCGCGCCGACGTAGGGCAGCCCGGCGAGCTCCAGCAGACCCTGAATGGTGCCGTCCTCGCCGTAGGGCCCGTGCAGGATCGGGAATACGACGTCGACCGAGGCAAGGATCTCAGGTGCGAGTGCCAGTGGCGTGTCGGTGCGACCGGTGACCTCCGGCAGCCGGCCGTCGCTGATCGCCAGCGCACCCGGATCGGTGTCGGTGCGCAGCCAGCAGCCGTCCCGGGTGATACCGACGGCGATGGCCTCGAAGCGGTCCGGATCGAGATGGCGAAGAATGCTCCCGGCCGACACGCACGAGATCGCGTGCTCGGAACTCTTGCCGCCGTAGACGACGGCCACCCGGACGCGGGAGCCTGTCGCGGAAGCCACAAGCACAAGAGGCTACGCCGTCGGGCTAGGGTGCGGCGTCCAGGGCGCGCTCGATGTCGGCGATGAGGTCATCGGTGTCCTCGATCCCCGCGGAGATCCGGGCGAAGCCTGCCGCGACGTCGTCTCCCCAGCGTGCGCGCCGGTCCACCGAGGTGTGGATACCGCCGAAGCTGGTGGCCGCCACCAGCAGTTCACTGTTGGCCACCAGGGCGTGCACCGCTTCGGCGTCGGCGAGTTCGATCGACACCAGTGCCCCGAAGCGCCGCATCTGCCTCGAGGCGATCGGATACGACACGTCGTCGGGCAGACCGGGATATCGCACACCGCGGACCCGCGGATGCGTGCGCAGTGCGGTCGCCAGAGCACCGGCGTTCTGACACTGACGCTCGAAGCGGAGACCGAAGCTGCCGATGCTGCGAAGCAGCATCCACGCCTCGAACGGGCCGAGGATTCCCCCCGACAGCAGCCGCTCGTTGTGCACTGCCGCCAGCAGCTCCGGCTTGCTGCCGGCCACGTAGCCCGCGACGAGGTCACTGTGTCCGGCAAGAGACTTGGTGGCGCTGGCCACCACGAGATCGGCGCCGAGAGACAGCGGCTGCTGCCCCAGCGGTGTCGCGGTGGTGTTGTCGACGACGAGGTGCGCTCCCCGGCCGTGGCAGATCCCGGCCAACCGGTGCAGGTCGATCACCTCGAGTGCCGGATTGGTCGGGGTCTCGGCCAGCACGACGTCCGCATCGGCCGCCGCCTCATACATCTGCGCCACCGTCGCCTCCCGGATGACGACGCCCTGCGGCGCCAGCAGCTCGCGGGCCCAACGGCGCACCTGGTAGTAGCCGTCGGCGGGCACCACCAGCACCGAACCGGGCCGCACCAGCACCCGCAGCGCACCGGCTATCGCGGCCATCCCGGAGGCGAAGGCGTACGCCGTCGTCGCACCCTCGAGTGCGGCGAGGGCGGACTCCAGCTGTTCCCAGTTCGGGTTGGAGTAACGCCCGTAGATGTGCGGCTCGGTGCCCTCCTGCGGCGAGAGGTGATACGCCGACGCCGGAACCGGTGTCGGCGCCACCGGGGTCCCGGGAACCGGCGCGGAGTCGACGGCGCGCACCGACCGGGTGGAATCGCCGTAGGGCTGATTCCTCGTTTCTCTCACTGTCATCGTCTCTATCACTCCGACTTCGTGCGGCGACCCAGGAGCAGGGCGACGGCCTCATCGACGGACAGTCCGCGGTGGCACACCTGATACACCGCGTCGGTCAGCGGCATCTCCACGTCATGGCCGGACGCCAGCGCCAGGATCGAGGTGCATGAGGAAACCCCTTCGGCCACGTGGCCTTCCGTCCCTCGCTGGGCGGACTCCAGCGACTCTCCGCGGCCCAGTCGAACACCGAAACGGCGGTTGCGTGAGTGCTGCGACGTGCACGTGGCGACGAGGTCGCCGACGCCGGCGAGTCCGGCAAGGGTGGCCGGTGTGGCACCCAGGGCGATGCCCAGTCTCATGATCTCGGCCAGTCCGCGGGTGATGATCGTCGCGGCGGTGTTCTCCCCCAAGCCGACGCCGGCCGCCATACCGCACGCCAGCGCGATGACGTTCTTGCACGCACCGCCGATCTCGGTGCCCACCACGTCGGAATTGGTGTAGGGCCGCAGGTAGGTGGTGCTCAGCGCGCGTTGCAGCGCCATCGCCCGGCCCGAATCGGTGCACGCCACCACGGTGGCCGCCGGTTGCTCCTCGGCGACCTCGCTGGCGAGGTTGGGACCCGAGATCACCGCCACCTGCCCGGGCGCGACGCCGGTGACCGCCGCGACCACCTCACTCATCCGCATCAGTGTGCCCAACTCGATGCCCTTGGCCAGACTCACCAGTGTGGCGTCGGCGGCGATATGCGGGCGCCACACCTCGAGATTGGACCGCAGGCTCTGTGACGGGACACCCAGCAACACGGTGGTGACACCCTCCAGCGCCGCCGCGGCATCGGTGGTCGCACGCAGCCCTTCGGGCAGCACCACGCCGGGCAGATAGGCGTCGTTGGTGCGTGCACGATTGACCTCGGCCGCCACGTCCTCGCGGCGCGCCCACAGTCGCACCTCGGCGCCGGCGTCGGCGAGAACCTTCGCCAGCGTGGTTCCCCAGGCGCCGGCACCCAGCACCGCCGCGGTCCCCAGCATGTCGGCCACATTCTCAACCTAGCGGTGACGCTGGCAGGATGACGCCATGCTCGGCGCGCCGGATGTCAGCCTCATCATCGCGGTGAAGCGATTGCGTGACGCCAAGACCCGGCTGGCCCAGGTGTTCGATGCGGGCGGACGCGAACGCGTGGTGCTCGCCATGCTGATCGACACCATCGATGCCGCCCGCGCCGTCGAGACGCTCGGATCGATCACCATCGTCACCCCGGACCCGGTCGCGATCACCGCCGCGCGCGACCTCGGCGTCACCGCGATCGAGGACCCCACCCCGCCCGGTCACCCGGACCCGTTGAACAACGCCCTGCGAGCGGCCGCGGAACTGCTGGAGGGGCCCAACCTCGCCGTGCTGCACAGCGACCTGCCGTCGCTGCGCAGCGCCGAACTGCGCGAGGCGCTGCACGCCGCGCGGGCGCACCCGCGAAGCTTCGTCGCCGACCGGGAGGGCACCGGCACCAGCGCGCTGTTCTGTTTCGGGGTGGCCCTCAATCCGCTCTTCGGCGCCGGCTCGGCCCGGCGGCACCGGGACGACGGCGCGTTGGAACTCACCGGCGACTGGCCGGGGCTGCGCTGCGACATCGACACCCCGGCCGACCTGGAGGCGGCCCGCCTGCTGGGGCTGGGTCCGGCCACCGCCGCCGCCACCGCCACCGCCGCCACGCCCTAGCGGGCCGGTCGGGCCGGCGGAAGGTTTACCTACTATTAGCCGGCACAGATCCCGCACTCGTCGCGATGGTGAATGATGAGACCTATGACGGACACCGAGATCCAGCCGCGAACAGGGGAAACCGACGGCCAGACCGGCAAATCGCCCGATGCCCCGCCGGCGGCCACCGCCGCGGCCGTCGAGAATCCGCTGCCGCCGGACCGCTACCTCAACCGTGAGCTGAGCTGGCTGGACTTCAACACCCGGGTGCTCGCCCTGGCCGCCGACACCTCGCTGCCGCTACTGGAGCGCGCCAAGTTCCTGGCGATCTTCGCCTCCAACCTCGACGAGTTTTACATGGTGCGGGTCGCCGGCCTCAAACGCCGCGACGAGATGGGCCTGAAGGTGCGTTCGGCCGACGGGCTCACCCCGCGCGAGCAGTTGCGCATGATCGCCGAACGCACCCAGCAACTGGCCACCCGTCACGCCCAGGTGTTCATGGAGTCGGTCCGGCCGGCTCTCGCCGAGGAGGGCATCGTGTTCGTCCGCTGGGACGACCTGTCCGAGGCCGACCGCGCCCCGCTGTCGACCTACTTCGCCGAGCAGGTGTTCCCGGTGCTGACGCCGCTTGCGGTGGACCCGGCACACCCGTTCCCCTTCGTCAGCGGGCTGAGCCTCAACCTCGCCGTCACCGTGAAGTCCCCGGAGGACGGTGGCGAGCACTTCGCCCGCGTGAAGGTGCCCGACAACGTCGACCGGTTCGTGCGCCTCGACAGCACCGATGGCTCAGGCGAGATCCGCTTCCTGCCGATGGAGGAACTGATCGGCGCGTTCCTGCCCGTCCTGTTCCCCGGGATGGACATCGTCGAACGTCACGCGTTCCGGATCACCCGCAACGCCGACATGGACGTCGAGGACCGCGACGAGGACCTGCTGCAGGCTCTTGAACGCGAGCTGGCACGGCGCCGGTTCGGCCCGCCGGTGCGGCTGGAGATCTCCAGCAATATGAGCGAGCACATGCTCGGCCTGCTGCTGCGGGAACTCGACGTGGATCCCGGCGATGTGGTGCAGGTGCCCGGCCTGGTGGATCTGAAGTCGCTGTGGCAGGTCTACGGCGTCGACCGGCCGGGCCTCAAAGAGCGGCCGTATGTTCCGGTGACCCCGCCGGCGTTCGTCGACCGCGAGGGCAAGAGCCTTTTCGCGACGCTTCGCGAAGGCGATGTTCTGGTTCATCACCCCTACGAGTCGTTCTCGACGAGCGTGCAGCGTTTCATCGAGACGGCCGCGGCCGACCCGAACGTGCTGGCCATCAAGCAGACCCTGTACCGGACCTCCGGGGACTCCCCGATCATCAACGCGCTGATCGAGGCGGCCGATGCCGGCAAGCAGGTGGTGGCTCTGGTGGAACTCAAAGCCCGGTTCGACGAGCAGGCCAACATCAAGTGGGCCCGGGCATTGGAAGACGCCGGAGTGCATGTCGTCTACGGGATGGTGGGGCTCAAGACCCACTGCAAGACCTGCCTCGTCGTGCGACGAGAGGGCTCGACCATCCGCCGGTACTGCCACATCGGCACCGGCAACTACAACCCCAAGACCGCACGCCTGTATGAGGACGTCGGATTGTTCACCGCGGCACCGGACATCGGCGCGGACTTGACCGACTTGTTCAACTCGCTGACGGGGTACTCCCGCAAGGTCTCCTACCGCAACCTGCTGGTGGCCCCGAACGGGATCCGCAAGGGCATTCTGGAGCGCATCGAACGCGAGGTCGCGGCGCACCGGCAAAGCGGCAACGGCCGCATCCGGATGAAGGCCAACGCGATGGTCGACGAGCAGATCATCGACGCCCTCTACCGCGCCTCCCAGGCCGGTGTCCGGGTGGAGGTGGTGGTGCGCGGAATCTGCGCGCTTCGACCGGGGGTGAAGGGCTTCTCGGAGAACATCGCCGTGCGTTCGATCCTCGGTGAGTTCCTCGAGCACTCCCGGGTCATGCATTTCGCCTCGATCGACGAGTTCTGGATCGGCAGCGCGGACATGATGCATCGCAACCTCGATCGCCGCGTGGAGGTCATGGTTCAGGTGAAGGACCGCCGCCTGACCGACTACCTCGAGGACGTCTTCGACTCCGCCATGCATCCGTCGACGCGATGCTGGGAGCTGGCGTCGGACGGCAGTTGGACCGCCGCACCACAGGACGGCCGCGAGGTTCGCGACCATCAGCTGTGGTTGATGGAAATGCACCGGTCGTCCTGAGGTGCCCTCGGCGAAGTCCAAGGCCGTCATCCCGGCGGCGGGTGCGGTGCTGTGGCGACCCGATGAGAGCTCCGGTGCGCCGCTCGTCGCGGTGATCCACCGTCCGCGCTATGACGACTGGTCGCTGCCCAAGGGAAAGCTGGACGACGGCGAGACCGAACCGGTCGCCGCCGTTCGCGAGATCATCGAGGAAACCGGCCAGGGCGCACATCTGGGCCGCCGGCTGGGCCGGGTCAGCTATCCCATCCCCGAGGGCACGAAGGTCGTCCACTACTGGGCGGCGCGCGCCCTGGGCGGAGAGTTCGTCGCGCACGAGGAGGCCGACAAGATCCGGTGGCTGACGGTTCCCGACGCCCGCAAGCGGCTCAGCTACCCGCTGGACCGCAAGATCCTGGGCCGCTTCGCCAAAAAGCCGGCCGACACCCAGACCGTTCTGGTGGTGCGCCACGGCACCGCGGGCCGCAAGGCGCGCTACCACGGCGACGACCGGTTGCGCCCGCTGGACAAGAGGGGCCGCGCGCAGGCGCTCTCCCTGGTGCCGCAACTGCTGGCCTTCGGCGCCTCCAGCGTCTACGCCGCGGACCGCGCCCGCTGCCGGCAGACCGTGGAGCCGCTGGCCGAGGAACTCGGTGTGCCGATCTCCATGGAACCGGCGCTGACCGAGGAGGCCTATGCGGCCGACCCCGACGCCGCCCACGAACGGATGCTGGCGATCGCCGCCCTCGGCGGCACCCCGGCGATCTGCACGCAGGGCAGGGTCATCCCCCACCTGATCGACTGGTGGTGCCGCCGCGACGGCGTCAAACCGGACAAGTCGCGTAATCGCAAGGGCAGCACCTGGGTTCTGTCGCTGGCCGGCGGGAAGGTTCTCGCCGCCGATCACCTGCCGAGCCCGCTGGCCAAGCGGGACAGCCCCTAGACAGACAAATACGCCGCGGACGTGGTGTCCGCGGCGTATTTGCTTGGAGGAATCTAGCGACGCTTGGCCGGAGCCTTGCGAGCCGTCTTGCGCACGGCCTTCTTGACGACGCGCTTGCGCACGGCCTTCTTGGCGGCCTTCTTGACCACGCGCTTGCGCACGGCCTTCTTGGCGGCCTTCTTGACCACGCGCTTGCGCACGGCCTTCTTGACCACGCGCTTGCGCACGGCCTTCTTGGCGGCCTTCTTGACCACGCGCTTGCGCACGGCCTTCTTGACGGCCTTCTTGGCAGCGGTCTTGCGGACCGCCTTCTTGACGACGCGCTTACGCGCCACCTTCTTTGCCGGGGACTTCTTGGCAGCCTTCTTGGCAGCCTTGCGAGCCGGGGCTTTCTTAGCAGCTTTCTTTACAGCCACAGTTCTCTTCCTTACTGCGCCACCTGCGGCGCCTCGTTTTACAGCGGGCCCTTCAGCCGGGAGTTTTTCCGCACCAGAAACAATTGCCTTGAAATGCGCTCCAGGGCGGAACGCCGGAACGGACGTGGGCGCGACCGCAACGGTCTCGCCCGTGCGCGGGTTGCGTGCGACGCGTGCTGCGCGCCGGCGACGCTCGAAAACACCGAATCCGGTGATGGTTACGCTGTCACCTCTTTCGACAGCCCGAACGATGGCGTCGACCAAATACTCGACGGCATCCGACGCCACTCGGCGATCGGTGTCCAACTGCGCCGCGAGGACTTCGATCAACTCTGCTTTGTTCATACAGATCCTCCAAAACAGTGGCCCTGGGTAGGACCAACTGGCACACACGTTAAACCCTGAAAGCACAGATATCTATGAGCCACGCGCATTTACAGCAACGCGTGTCGCAAATTTTCTCCGCGAATTTTGCGCCCTCAGAGCGGCATTCGGACGTCCGCCGCTACCGCGCGGAGCACAGTTCGACCGACTTGCCGAGCCATCAGGAACCGTTTGCGATGCGCGGTTTCCACCGCGGGCGCGCCGCTTCGAATGCTTCAATCTGCGGGAGTTTCCGCAGCGTAAGGCCGATATCGTCGAGACCTTCAAGCAGTCGCCAGGCGGTGTAGTCGTCAATGGTGAAGGACAGGACAACGGTTCCCGCGGCGATCGTGCGGTCGCGGAGATTGACGGTGAGTTCAAGCCCGGGATTTTCCTCGATCAACTTCCAGAGCAGTTCGACATCGTCGGAACTCACCTGTGCCGCCAGAAGTCCCGCCTTGCCCGCGTTGCCGCGGAAGATATCGGCGAAACGGGGCGAGATCACCACCCGGAAGCCGTAATCCATCAGCGCCCAGACGGCGTGCTCGCGTGAGGATCCGGTACCGAAGTCGGGCCCGGCGACCAACACCGAGCCGCGGTCGAAGGGCGCAAGATTGAGGATGAACGACGGATCGGAACGCCACGCGGCGAACAGTCCGTCCTCGAAACCCGTCCGGGTGACCCGCTTGAGGTACACCGCCGGAATGATCTGATCGGTGTCGACGTTCGAGCGGCGCAGTGGCACGCCGATGCCGGTGTGGGTGGTGAAGGCTTCCATATCTCCTCAGTCCCCGAGATCCGCCGGCGAGGACAGCGTGCCGCGGACGGCGGTGGCCGCCGCCACCTCCGGTGACACCAGGTGGGTGCGGCCGCCCTTGCCCTGCCGCCCTTCGAAGTTGCGGTTCGAGGTCGACGCGCAGCGCTCCCCCGGGGCCAGCTGGTCGGGGTTCATGCCCAGGCACATCGAGCAGCCGGCCTGTCGCCACTCGGCCCCCGCGGCGATGAAGACCTCACCGAGGCCTTCGGCCTCGGCCTGCGCACGCACCTTCATCGAGCCCGGCACCACCAGCATCCGGACGCCGTCGGCCACCTTGCGGCCGCGCAGCACCTCGGCGACCGCCCGGAGGTCCTCGATGCGGCCGTTCGTGCACGATCCGACGAAGACCGCGTCGACCGCGACATCGCGCATCGGCATCCCGGGCCGCAGATCCATGTAGCTCAGCGCCTTCTCGGCCGCCTGACGTTCGTCGTCGCTGCCCATCAACTCCGGATCCGGCACCGCCTGCGACAGCGGCACGCCCTGGCCGGGGTTGGTGCCCCAGGTGACGAACGGGCTCAGCTCCGAGGCGTCGATGTAGACCTCGGTGTCGAATAGGGCTCCCTCGTCGGTGCGCAACCGCTCCCATGCGGCGAGGGCCTCCTCCCACTCGGCGCCCGACGGCGCATACGGCCGGCCGCGCAGGAACTCGTAGGTGGTCTCGTCGGGGGCGACCATCCCGGCGCGCGCGCCGGCCTCGATGCTCATGTTGCAGATCGTCATCCGCCCCTCCATCGACAGCGCCTCGATGGTGCTGCCGCGGTATTCGATGACGTGGCCCTGGCCGCCGCCGGTGCCGATCTTGGCGATCACCGCCAGGATCACGTCCTTGGCCGTGACCCCCTTGGGTAACCGGCCGTCGACGTTGACCGCCATGGTCTTGAACGGCCGCAGCGGGAGTGTCTGGGTGGCCAGCACATGCTCCACCTCGGAGGTGCCGATGCCCATCGCCAGCGCGCCGAACGCCCCGTGGGTGGAGGTGTGGCTGTCGCCGCAGACGATGGTCATCCCGGGTTGGGTCAGGCCGAGTTGCGGGCCCACCACGTGCACGATTCCCTGTTCGGGATCGCCCATCGGGTGCAGTTTCACCCCGAACTCCGCACAGTTGCGGCGAAGCGTCTCCACCTGGGTGCGCGACACCGGGTCGGCGATCGGCTTGTCGATGTCGGTGGTCGGGACGTTGTGGTCCTCGGTGGCCAGGGTCAGGTCCGGGCGGTGCACCGGCCGGCCGGCCAGGCGCAGGCCGTCGAAGGCCTGCGGGCTGGTGACCTCGTGGACGAGGTGTAGGTCGATGTAGATGAGGTCGGGCTCACGGGCCTCACCGGTTCCCGCGCCCGCCGCCACCACGTGATCGGCCCACACCTTCTCGGCGAGAGTCGCCGGCTGCCTCGATTCAGTCATCGCTTTTCAGATTCTCACATGCTGGTCACGGCCGTGAAATCGAGGTGACAGACTACTCGGCCATGGGAACCAAGCAGCGCAGCCAGATCGTCATGACCGACGCCGAGATCACCGACTTCGTCGCCCGCAGTCGCACCGGCACACTGGCCACGATCGGCCCGAGCGGGCAGCCGCACCTGGTCGCGATGTGGTACGGCGTCATCGATGGCGACATCTGGGTGGAGACCAAGGTCAAGTCCCAGAAGGTGGTCAACATCAAACGTGACGCCAGGGTCAGTTTCATGATCGAGGACGGCATGACCTACGACGGCCTGCGCGGGGTGGCCTTCGAGGGCGTCGCGGAGATCCTTGACGACCCCGACACCTGCTTCGCCGTCGGCGTGAGCGTCTGGGAGCGCTACAACGGCCCCTACACCGACGACCTCAAACCGGCGGTGGACATGATGATGAACAAGCGGGTCGCGGTGCGCATCCGCGCCAACCGCGTGCGGTCGTGGGATCACCGGAAGCTGGGACTGCCTGCGATGCCGTTGGCCGGTTCGACGGCCCCCGAGTGATCGAGCACCCGCATAAAAGAAGTACCCCCGATGGGATTCGAACCCACGCTACCGCCGTGAGAGGGCGGCGTCCTAGGCCGCTAGACGACGGGGGCTAGAACGCGCGCAAGCATATCGCCCGCGGCGTAGGCCGCAAAAACACCGACCGCCGCGTAGGCCGCCAAAACTGCTGGGGTACCAGGACTCGAACCTAGAATGGCTGAACCAGAATCAGCTGTGTTGCCAATTACACCATACCCCATCGGGTCCCATAACGGCTGGTAGAACCAACTATTTCGGGCTTTCGACGGTCGTCACACTACCAAAGATGCTCGCGTACACCCTCGCGGGCTCCCCGCAGACGGCTCATGCTTCGCTCGCGTCCGAGCAGTTCCATCGACTCGTACAGCGGCGGACTCACCGAAGATCCGGTGACCGCGACACGGATCGGACCGAAGGCCTTTCGCGGCTTGAGCCCGAGCCCGTCGATCAGCGCACCCTTGAGCGCCTCCTCGATCGCGCCGGCCTCCCACTCCCCGATCACGTCGAGCGCGCCCAGTGCGGAGTCCAGTACCGCTGCCGCATCGCCGGTGAGTTCCTTGGCGCCGGCACCGGGCTCGATCGCGTAGACGTCGTCGTTGAGGAACTTCAGCAGTTCCCAACCGTCGGAGAGCACGACGACGCGGGTCTGCACCAGATTCGCAGCCGCGGCGAACCCGGCGTCGTCCAGTCCGGTCTCGTGGCCGTGGGCGTCGAAGTAGTCGCGCAGCCGGCGGGCGAACTCGGCCGGTTCGAGCAGGCGGATGTGCTCGGCGTTGATGGCGTCGGCCTTCTTCTGGTCGAAGCGGGCCGGGTTGGAGTTGACGTCGACGACGTCGAACGCGGCCACCATCTCGGCCAGGCTGAACACGTCGCGGTCCTCGGCGATGCCCCAGCCGAGCAGCGCGAGGTAGTTCAGCAGGCCTTCGGGCAGGAACCCGCGATCACGGTGCAGGAACAGGTTGGACTGCGGGTCGCGCTTGGAGAGTTTCTTGGTGCCCTCCCCCAGAACGGTGGGAAGGTGCGCGAACTCGGGAACCCGTTCGCCGACACCGATGCGGATGAGTGCGCGGTGCAGCGCGATCTGTCGCGGTGTGGACGGCATCAGATCCTCGCCGCGCAGCACGTGGGTGATGCGCATGGTGGCGTCGTCGACCGGGTTGACCAACGTGTAGAGCGGATCGCCGGAGGCGCGGGTGAGTGCGAAGTCCGGCACGGTCCCGGCGGCGAACGTGGTCTGACCGCGCACCAGGTCGTGCCAGGTGAGGTCCTCGTCGGGCATGCGCAGCCGCAGCACCGGTTTGCGGCCCTGAGCCTGATAGTCCCTGCGCTGCTCGGCGGTGAGGTCGCGGTCGTAGTTGTCGTAGCCCAGTTTCGGGTTGCGGCCCGCCGCGAGGTGGCGTGCCTCCACCTCCTCCGGGGTGGAGTAGGCCTCGTAGGCCTCGCCGGCCTCCACCAGCTTGGTGATGACGTCGCGGTAGATCTCGCCGCGCTGCGATTGGCGGTACGGGGCGTGCGGCCCGCCGACTTCGGGTCCCTCGTCCCAGTCCAGGCCGAGCCAGCGCAGCGCGTCGAGGATCGCCTCGTAGCTCTCCTCGGAGTCGCGGGCGGCGTCGGTGTCCTCGATGCGGAACACGAAATCGCCGCCGGTGTGCCGGGCGTAGGCCCAGTTGAACAGTGCGGTGCGCACCAGTCCGACATGCGGGGTGCCCGTGGGCGACGGGCAGAACCGCACCCTCACCGCAGCCATCACCGGTCCTTCCGGATCACCGGATTAGACAGCGTGCCGATGCCCTCGATGCTGACGCTGACGGTGTCGCCGTCCTCGATGGGGCCGACCCCTTCCGGTGTGCCGGTGAGGATGAGGTCACCGGGCAGCAGCGTCATCACCGCGCTGATCCACTCGATGATCGCGCCGACGTCGTGCAGCATCAGCGATGTCCGGCTGCGCTGGCGCACCTGGCCGTTGACCTCGGTGCGGATCTCCAGATCGGAGGGGTCGAGGTCGGTGACGATCCACGGGCCCACCGGGCAGAAGGTGTCGTGACCCTTGGCACGCATCCACTGTCCGTCGGCCTTCTGCTGATCGCGCGCCGAGACGTCGTTGGCGATGGTGTAGCCGAGGATGACGTCGCGCGCCTTGGCGGCAGGCACGTCCTTGCAGGGCCGGCCGATCACCGCGGCGAGTTCACCTTCGTGGTGCACCGGGGAGGCGTTGGCGGGCAACTGAATCGCAACGCCGGGTCCGATGATGGACGTGTTGGGCTTGAGGAAGATCACCGGATCCTCCGGTGCGGGGCCGGTGAGACCGCCCATCTCCTCGATGTGCGCGGCGTAGTTCTTGCCCATGCAGACCACCTTGCTGGCCAGGATGGGCGCCAGCAGCCGCACGTCGGCCAGCGGCCAGGAGCGTCCGGTGAAGGTCGGCGTACCGAAGGGATGTTCGGCGATCTCGCGTGCGGTCTCGGCGCCCGGTTCGCCCTCGATGCTGACGAAGGCCACCGCGTCGGGGCTGGCGATACGACCGAGGCGCATTCGTGGAAGCCTAAACAGTGTGGACGGCCCCGCGAGCAGCACCCTCCGGCGCTGGTGGATGCTCGCCGTGGGGCTGCTGGCGACGCTGTTCGCCAACGTCTTCATCAGCGGCGTGGCGTTCCTGATACCGACGCTGCACACTGAGTTCGGCCTGGACCTCGCCCGCGCCGGACTGATCTCAGCGATGCCGGCCTTCGGGATGGTTGTGACACTCATCGCATGGGGGTACCTGGTGGATCGGGCCGGCGAGCGGTTCGTCCTCAGCGTCGGCTCCGCACTGACCGCCGCGGCCGCGTTCGCCGCGTCGCGGTCGCACTCGCTGGTGGTCGTGGCAGTGTTCCTGTTCCTCGGTGGCATGGCCGCCGCGAGCAGCAACTCGGCCAGCGGGCGCCTGGTGGTGGGTTGGTTCCCGCCGGAGCAGCGGGGGCTGGCGATGGGAATCCGGCAAACCGCGCAGCCGCTGGGAGTAGGGCTGGGCGCGTTGGTGATTCCGCGGCTGGCGGCAAGTCACGGCGTCGGCGTCGCGTTGTTGTTCCCGGCCGCGGTGTGCGCCGTGGCGGCTGTGGTGTGCGCGCTGGCGGTGATCGACCCGCCGCGTCCGGCGCGGGCCGATGCCTCGGCCGGAGAACTCGCCAATCCGTATCGCGGCTCGCCGCTGCTCTGGCGCATCCATGCGGTGTCGGTGCTTCTCGTCGTGCCGCAGGTCATGGTGTGGACGTTCACGCTGGTGTGGCTGATCGCCGAGCGCGGCTGGTCGGCGGCTTCGGCCGGCACTCTGGTGACCGGTGCGCAGATCCTGGGCGCGGCGGGACGGATCGCGGCGGGCCGCTGGTCGGACCGGGTGGGCTCACGCCTTCGTCCGATCCGGGTCATCGCCGCGGCCGCCGCGGCGTCGATGATGCTGCTGGCCGTCACCGATTGGCTGAATTCCGGGTGGAGTGTGGCGGTGATGGTCGTGGCATCGGTGGTGACGGTGAGTGACAACGGTCTGGCGTTCACCGCGATCGCCGAGATCGCCGGGCCGTTCTGGAGCGGACGCGCGCTGGGCACACAGAACACCAGTCAGCTGTTGACAGCGGGCGTCGCGCCGCCACTGTTCGGTGCGGTGATCGGCGCCGCGGGTTATCCCCTCGCCTTCGCGATCTGCGCACTGTTCCCGGTGCTGGCCATTCCGCTCGTGCCGCGGGATAGGCTGTCGTTCGCCATCAACCACCGCGGGAGTCCGGGGCAACCGGTCTGAGAGGGCGGCACACCGCGCCGCCGACCGCACCACCGTCCGGGTAATGCCGGGCAGGGAGTGTCGATCATGTACGTGTTGTTCACCGCCTGGGGTTACGACGTCACCATCATCGAGTTCGCGTCGGTGATCCTGGCTCTTCTCGCGATCGGCCTGGGCATCAAGGGCACCCGCTGGACCTGGCCGCCGTACTTCTTCTCCAGCGTGCTCTACGGGTGGCTCTTCCTCGAGTTCCACCTCTTCGCCTCGGCCGCCATGCAAATCATCTTCATGGTCGCCGCGGTCTGGGGCTGGTTCTCCTGGGGTCGCGAGGGTGTGCTTACACCGAGCCGGCTGACGACGGCGCAGCGACTCCTCCTCGTCGCGGGCGTCCTCGTTCTGTGGTCGCTGACCGCGCCACTGCTCAAGAGCATCGGCGGCGCAGCCACCTGGGGTGATGCCTTCATGCTGGTCGGCTCGATCGCCGGGCAGCTGTTGATGGTGCTGCAGAAGAAGGAGGCGTGGCCCATGTGGATCGCGGTCAACACCGTCGGTGCGGTGCTCTACGCCAGTCAGGGCCTGTACTTCACGTCACTGTTCTACGCGGTGCTCATCGTCATGGCGGTCATCGGCTGGCGGGCATGGTCCGCGCGAGCCGATGATTGATCGTCGAGGGCATGCCGGGCTGATCTCAGTCGTGGGCGGGGAGTGCACCGGTAAGTCCACATTGGTGGCCGCACTCGGAGCGGCTCTGCCGGGTGCGGTCGTCGGGGAGTTTCTGCGCCAGTGGGTCGACGAACACGACGGCCGGGTTCCCACCGCGTCCGAGCAGACGGCGGTGATGGAAGCGCAGCACGCCGCGGAGGTCACGGCGCTCGGGCAGGCGGAGCGGAGCGGTCCGGCGTGGGTGGTGTCCGACAGCGGGCCGTTGATGACCGCGACCTACAGCATCCAGTACTACGGCGATCACTCGCTGCTCCCCCGCGCCCTGAAGTGGAGCCTGAGCAGCCGATGGGTGGTGTGGTGTCAGGACGACATCGAGTGGACGCCCGATCCGCAGCGCGACGGCTCCGATGCCCGCCGCGCATCACAGCAGATCCTCGCCGACATCTTCACCCGGCATCCCGCACTGCCGGTGCTGCCCGTCCGCGGATCACTCGATGACCGGATCGCGGCCGTCCTGGGCGCGGTGGGACTGCGGCAGCGCGAGTAGAGCCGCAGCGAGAAAGCACAGCGCTCCGATGAAGGTCCCGAGATTGGCCAGTACCTCGTCCTCTGTTACACCGGTCCTGCGAATAAAAGCACCGGCCGCGGAGATGGCGAACGCGACACAGCCGATCATGTTGATCCAGACCGCCTGCCAATCGTGGGATCTGACCTCGGCGATTCCGACCGACACGGTCACGGCGACGACTGCCAGCACCCCGCTGACCAGAAACGCCAGCGAGCCCGCCGCGTCGGGTGTCCAGACCAGACGGCGTTCCGCCTTGACCGCATGTGCCCACACCGAGGCGCCGGTGCTCAGGTTGAACAGCAGCGTGCCGGCGAATTGCGTTGCCGCCGAGACCCAGGCGAGGCGCTCCGCCCGGTCGCTGAGCACGAGTTGCATCCATGCGGCGGTGGTGAAGAACCAGGAACCGACGAATGTCAGGGCGTTGGCAAGTCCCGCGCCCATCACCGCGGGAAGCCCCGGCAGTGTGGCGACGGCGAAAAACGCCGAACCGATGGCGAACAGCCAGCATTGCCGCACCAGCGTCGCCAACGAGATCACCGGTCTAAAGCCGGGCGCGGATTCGCTCACCGACCTGTTGCGTGGACAACTTCTCCGCGCCACGGGTGGCCAGGTGGTCGGCGACGGCAGCATCGACGCGTGCCGCCGCGGCGTCCTCACCGATATGCGACAGCAGCAGTGCCACACTCATCACCGCCGCGGTCGGATCGGCCAGTCCCTTGCCCGCGATATCGGGCGCGCTGCCGTGCACGGGTTCGAACATCGACGGGTTGGTCCCGGTGGCGTCGATGTTTCCGCTTGCGGCCAAACCGATTCCGCCGCTCACCGCGGCGGCGAGGTCGGTGATGATGTCGCCGAACAGGTTGTCGGTGACGATGACGTCGAAGCGTCCCGGGTCGGTCACCATATAGATGGTGGCGGCGTCGATGTGCTGATAGGCCACCTCGACGTCGGGGTACTGTGCGCCGACCTCGGCGACGATCCGTGACCACAGCGAGCCGGCGAAGGTCAGCACGTTCGTCTTGTGCACGAGGGTCAGATGCTTGCGGCGTTTGGTCGCCAGATCGAAGGCGTAGCGCACCACCCGGTTCACCCCGTAGGCGGTGTTGACGCTCACCTCTGTGGCCACCTCATGGGGGGTCCCGGTGCGGATCGCGCCGCCGTTGCCGGTGTACGGACCTTCGGTGCCCTCCCGCACGACGACGAAGTCGATCGCCGGGCTGCCCGCCAGCGGACTGGTCACTCCCGTGTAGAGCCGGCTCGGCCGCAGGTTGACGTGGTGGTCGAGTTCGAACCGGGTGCGCAGCAGCAGGCCGCGCTCCAGCACACCGCTAGGCACCGACGGGTCACCGATCGCACCGAGCAGGATCGCGTCGTGACCGCGCAGTTCGTCGATCACGCCGTCCGGCAGCACTTCGCCGGTCGCGTGATAGCGCCGCGCGCCGAGGTCGTATTCGGTCTTCTGCACGCCGGGCAGCACCGCGTCGAGGACCCTCAGCGCCTCGCCGATCACCTCCGGGCCGATCCCGTCGCCCGGGATCACCGCCAGTTTCACGAAAGATCCACCGTTTCCACCAGCGTCGCCTCCACCGCAGAGCGGATCGCCTCGCGCACGTCGGCCGGCACGTCGCGGTCTAGTCGCAGCATGAGCGTCGCTCCGCCACCGCTGGCGTCCTGGCTCAGTTGGGCGGCTTGGATGTTGACGTTCGCCGCTCCGAGCAGGGTGCCGATCTTGCCCAGCGCGCCCGGCTTGTCGCCGTAGTGCAGGATCAGGTTCACGCCCTCGGCGCGCAGATCGAAGCTGCGGCCGTTGATGCCGACGACCTTCTGCACCTGCTGCGGCCCGGACAGGGTCCCCGATACGTTGACCGCCGATCCGTCCGCCGCGACCACTCGCACGTCGACCAGACTGCGGTGATTGGGGCTCTCGGTCTGGGTGTGCAACTCGGTGTCCAGTCCACGCTCAGCCGCCAGCGTGGGCGCGTTGACGAATGTCACCTGCTGATCAGTCATCGTCGAGAACAGACCGCGCAGAGCCGAAAGCCTCAGTATGCCAACGTCTTCGGATGCCAACTCACCGCAGACCCGCACCGACAGGCCCTCCGGCGCCTCGCTGGCCAGAACGCCGACCAGCACCCCTAGTTTGCGCACCAGATCCAGCCACGGCGCCACCTCTTCGCTGACCGCACCACCGGCGACATTCACCGCATCCGGCACGAACTCCCCGGCGAGCGCCAGCTTGACGCTCTCGGCGACGTCGGTGCCGGCGCGGTCCTGTGCCTCGCTGGTCGAGGCGCCCAGGTGCGGCGTGACGACGACCTCCGGCAGTTCGAACAACGGACTGTCAGTGCACGGTTCGGTGGAGAAGACGTCCAGGCCGGCGGCGCGCACATGACCGCTGCGGATCGCGTCAGCCAGGGCCGCCTCGTCGAGCAGTCCCCCGCGGGCGGCGTTGACGATGATCACACCCGGCTTGGTTTTCGCCAGCGCCTCCTTGCCGAGCAGTCCCGCGGTCTCCTTGGTCTTGGGCAGGTGCACCGAGATGAAGTCCGCTCGGGCCAGCACATCGTCGAGCGGAAGGAGTTCGATGCCCAGTTGGGCGGCGCGCGCCGCCGGCACGTACGGGTCATAGGCGATGACGTGCGTTCCGAACGCTGCCAGGCGTGCAGCCACCAACTGACCGATGCGGCCCAGGCCGACGACCCCGACCGTCTTGCCGTAGATCTCGGTGCCGTTGAACGCCGAGCGCTTCCAGGTCTTCTCCCGCAGAGTCGCATCCGCGGCGGGGATCTGACGGGCTGCCGAGAGCATCAGCGCGAGCGCGTGCTCGGCGGCGCTGTGGATGTTGGAGGTGGGTGCGTTGACCACCAGCACACCGGCGGCGGTGGCC
>Ga0194053_10000999_pt1 | contig 19037 bp, 19 predicted proteins | sample SepL228m_MetaG_FD_161684 | JGI IMG/M metagenome (GOLD analysis project Ga0194053, IMG submission 161684) | Anoxic zone freshwater microbial communities from boreal shield lake in IISD Experimental Lakes Area, Ontario, Canada - Sep2016-L227-8m | ecosystem: Environmental > Aquatic > Freshwater >... | reverse complement strand
TTACTATAATGGTAATTTTTCCCAGGTTGGCGCGTCCGATCAAAAAGTTTCCGATAATGACACCATCTTTTGGCAATTAGAAAAATTTTAAAAAAATAATTAAAAAGGAGTTTCATGGCTTACTTTATCATCATCGCCGCAGCGTTTATTCGAATCGCAACCCATTTTTCAACCCAGGCCCCATTTGACGCGATCGTCAAATTCATCCCAAATTTACCAAATTTTGCCCCGATTGCCGCTATCGCACTTTTTAGTAGCGTTTACTTAAACAAAAAATACGCTTTAATTATTCCAGTTGTCACTATGATCATTTCCGATTTATTCATTGGTTTTTATAACCCATGGCTGATGGCCGCGGTTTACGGTTCGTTTGTTTTAATTGGCTTAATTGGTCTTTGGGTTAAAAATAACAAAACCGTCACCAACGTGATTGGCGCCACTTTAACTGGTTCGGTCTTGTTCTTTTTACTAACAAATTTTGTCATGTGGGCCATTCAACCATATATGCCGGCTGCGATTTATCCACAGACTTTACAAGGACTAGTTGATTGCTATACGATGGGTTTGCCGTTTTTCCGCAACACATTGGCCGGCGATATCTTCTATGTTGGCGCCATGTTTGGGTTAATGGAAGTGACGATTTATATCAAAAACAAAATTTGGCAAACATCATTTGTTAAAAATATCTAAATAGACGAAGCGACTAGCTTTGGTAAATTAAGGAGGCAAATGTCTACACAATTAATCGAATGGAAAGAAGAAGAATTTACAGCAGCCCAACAGGAAAAGGGTATAGCGGTAGTTGAATTTGGCGCGCCATGGTGCGCGGCTTGCAAGATGACCGAGCCAGCGGTAGCCGCAATTTCGGCTGACTACCCAAATGTAAAATTTGCTAAAGTCGACGTGGCGACTAACCCAGCACTTGCCGCCAAAATGGGCGTGATGAGTTTACCAAATATTTTAATTTTAGTTGATGGCAAGATCAAAGAACAAATCATCGGCGGAGCCAATCGAGCTAAAATTGAAGAAAAATTAAAGAAATTTATTTAACAAAAAAACAGAGTCCTGTGGTCAATATAGGCAAGGAGGGGAAAACCTATATCAACCAACAGGACTCTGTCTTCAAGATATACCTTATTAGATACTACTCTTTAAGATATCTTTAGTGTTAACTTATTGTTAACATATAATTGTACCACATTTACTTGCATTTGTCAAGTGTTTAAGTGTAATTTAGTTAAGGAAAGGTTTTATGAGCGAGAGCGATATTACTTGTCCCAAATGCGGGGAAAAATTTCAAATTGGTCAAGACGTGATCGCGCGCAGCGTCCGCGATAATATTGAAAATGAAGTCAAGAAAAAACTGGCTTTAGATTTTGATAATCGTTTAAAGACCGAAAAAGAAAATTTTGAAAAAAATTTAAGCGAAGAACGTAACAAAGAAATACTATTTTTGAAAAATTCATTGGAAGAAAAATCTAAAAAAATTGATGACTTTCGCGAACAAGAACTCAAATTAATTAAACAAAAAAATGAACTCGAAGAACAAAAAAAAGAAATTGAATTAACAACCCAACGAAAGCTCGAAGAAGAACGCAAAAAAATTGAGGAAGATTCAACAAAAATCGCCGAGGAAAAATTTCAATTTAAAATCTTAGAAAAAGAAAAACAACTCGAAGATCAAAAAAAGCTGATCGCCGAAATGCAACGTAAAGCCCAACAAGGTTCGATGCAAACTCAGGGCGAAGTAGTCGAATTGACACTCGAAGATATCTTGCAAAGACAGTTTCCTCACGACCGAATCGAGCCGGTAGCCAAGGGTATTAACGGCGCCGATATCACTCAAACAATTATTACTTCCGCCGGCGACGAAGTCGGTGTAATCGCTTGGGAAATCAAGCAAACCAAAGCCTGGACCGAAGAATGGGTAACCAAACTCAAAGACGATGGCCGTAACATTAAGGCTAATGCGTTGGTTTTGGTAAGCGCAGTTTTACCAAAAGAAATAAAAAGCTTTGGTTTATACAAAGGCATATGGGTGACCAATTTTGACAGTGCGGTGGGTCTGGCCATGGCGCTACGCCAACAATCCATGAGTCTGGCTCAATTTTCAGCTAGCCAACAAAACAAAGAAGAGAAGAAGGATATCCTTTACAATTATTTAACCAGCCAGACCTTTGCTGGAAAAATCGAAACGATTGTCGAAAATTTCGTTAATATGAAAAGTTCTTTAGAAAAAGAAAAAATTGCTATGAACAAAATTTGGACAGTGCGTGAATCACAGTTGACCCGCCTGACCGAGACTACCGTCAAAATGTATGGAGAAATTCAGGGGATAGCGGGCGCTAAACAATTACCAAATTTAGAAATTATGGAACTTGAAGGTATCGCTCAAATTGAAGAGCCAAAAAAGAAGAAAAATATCGACGAAGCTCAGGCTAATTTGTTTTAAAAATGATTACAAAAAAATTTCTGAAGGAATTTAGTCTTTTAAATAAAGCGCAACGCCAGGCGGTCGAAGCGATCGAAGGTCCGGTGATTGTGATCGCAGGTCCTGGGACTGGTAAAACTCAAATTTTGGCTATGCGTATCGCTAATATCTTGCGCGAAACTCAAATTGACGCCGGCAATATTTTGGCTTTAACTTTTACTAATTCTGGCGTCTGGGCCATGAAAAAACGTTTGCTTGAAATAATTGGACCAGCTAGCTACAAGGTTCATGTTCACACTTTTCACTCATTTTGTAACGAGGTGATTCAGACTTTTCCGGAAAAATTTTTGTTTAATAAAAAACTTGAGCAGATCAATGAACTAGAACAAATCTTAAATATCCGTCAAATCATTGATGAAACTAATTTTACAAAAATTAAAACTCTAAAAGCGCCGTATTACTACCAAAATGCCATTCTATCTTCGATTCACAATTTGAAACAAGAAAATATCACACCACAAAACTTTGCCAAAATCGTTCAAAAAGAACTCAAGGCTTTCGATACTATCGACGATCTTTACCATGACCATGGCCCCAACAAAGACAAAATGAAAGCTAAATATATTGATCAAAAAGAACAACTTTTAAAAAATATTGAGCTGGCCGAAGCTTACAAAAAGTATGAAGTTTTGCTTAAAAAAAATGGTCAATATGACTATGCCGATATGATTCTGTTTGTTTTAAAATCGCTCAAACATGACGAAGAACTCTTAAATTATTATCAAGAAAAATTTCAATATTTTTTAGTCGATGAGTACCAAGATACAAATAACGCTCAAAATGAATTGATCCAAAATTTAGTCAGTTTTTATGATGAACCAAACCTATTTGTGGTTGGTGATGACGAACAGTCAATTTACCGTTTTCAAGGAGCGGCACTCGAAAATATCTTGGAATTTATCGATTTATACCCAAATGCACAAAAAATTATTTTAGATCAAAACTACAGAAGCGGTCAAAAAATTTTAGACGCTTCAAGAAGTGTGATCAAAAATAATACTAAACAAATTTTTAATATTTTAAAGATTGAAAAAAAGTTAGTCAGTCAAACTAACAATCTTAGTAAAATTTATCTCGGTCATTTTTCTTCAAATCAAGTTGAAGATTTTTTCATCACCAAAACAATTAAAAAACTTTTGAAAAAGGGGATTGATCCATCGCAAATTGCCTGTATTTACAAAGAGCACCGTGATGCAACCGAGCTAGCTGAAATTCTCACCAAAAGCCATATTCCGTTTAGCCAAAACAATTCCGATAATATTTTGTTTGATAATGATATTGAAAAAATTATTAATTTGCTTCAGATTGTGCACAATCACGACTCGGCCATAATGTTTGAGGTACTACATTATCCGTTTTTTAAAATTAGCAAAATTGATATTTACCGTTTAGCTAACGTGGCCAGTCAACATAAAAAAAGTATTTTTGAAGTTTTAACCGGTCAATATGATATTGAATTTAAAAACGAAAAATCCTTAAAAAATTTTGTCAAACTAATTTTTGACGCGACCACAAATTTTGCCAATCTAACCTTCGCATCTGGCTTTGAGCTTTTAGCAAATCAAAGCAGTTATATTAATTATTTATTGAAACTTGAAGATGCGCCGATCAAACTTAACCGGTTAAAATCACTGTTTGATGAGATCAAAATAATCAACACTAAACACAAAAATTTAAATTTAAAAGATTTTTTAAAATATATTGATCAACTCAATGAAAACAATTTAAAAATTGCCGAGCGACCGATGGATGCAAATTTTCATGGCGTCAGTTTAATGACCGCTCACCAAGCTAAAGGTTTGGAATTTGAATATGTTTTTATGCTTCACTTAACCGATGGCCATTGGGGCAATAAAACCGCTCGTCGCTTAATCAAGTTACCGCAGGGACTCTTGAAAATTCAGCATAGTCCTGAAGATAATGACGAAGAAGAACGACGACTTTTTTACGTTGGCTTAACTAGAGCCAAAAAAGAAATTTATTTATCTTACGCTGATTCGTACAATGAATCGGCCACCAACAGTATGCCAAGTAAATTTATCACCGAAATTGACGCGAAAAATCTAAGTAAAATCAATGAAAAAAACTTTGAAGCATCTTACACCGAGCGACTCAAGATTAGTCTTAGACCAGCCGTATTAGCACCAGCCAAAGATTTAAAAAAGTATTTGGAAGAATTAGCGGAAAAATTTGTACTAAGTGCCACCAGTTTTAACGCTTATCAAAGTTGCCCACAAAACTTTTTTTACAATCAATTTTTACGTGTACCAAGGTTAAAAGATTTTAATTTAGCCTATGGTTCGGCCGTCCACTATGCGCTTGAAAACTTCTTCAAAAAACAAAAAAACGATTTGAGCTTACCAAGCAAAAAATTTTTTATTGAATTGTTTCAAGAAGGATTAGATCGCGAAATCTTAACGCCGGCCGAAACACAACGAGCCACGGTTTTAGGTCAAGATATCTTGAATCAATATTATGATTTTTATAAAGATGAATGGAGCACAAAGATACCTTTGGCCTGCGAATACAATTTTAGTTTTCATAATGTTCATTATGACGATATCCCAATCACAGGTAAAATCGATAAAATTGAGTTGATAGATAAAACTAGCAAAAAAGTTCGGATCGTAGACTATAAAACTACCTCTAGTAAGAGTCAAAATTACTTGCTTGGCCAAACCAAAGAAGCTGATTTTTCCTATGTCTGGCAAGCTTATTTTTATAAACTTTTGGCAGAAAATGACCCACTTTTTGATTGGCAAATCGCGGAAATTGAATTTGATTTTATCTCACCAACGAACGGAAAATTTGTTAAAATCAATTTGCCAATCGAAGATGATGAATACGAAAATTTCAAAAAAATTGTAGTGGAAACTTACCAAAATATTTTGTCACTCAAATTCGAACCTAATCTTGAGAATTGCAAAAATACTCGACATACCTGCGATTATATCAAGCTGTGCAACTAGGGTTTCAAATCTTAAAATAATCTGTTAAAATAAGGTTATGAAAACCAAGAAGAAACACTACAAATGGCCACTCTGGCTTTTTAGTATTCTCTGGATCGCCGTTGTCGCAACTGGTGTTTTTTTGTTGTACAAGCCTCTAAATTGGCAAAAGAAAAATACTTTAAAGCCAATTCCTGTAACCGCTCAGACTGCGCCAGAGCAAATTATAAAACCAACTTTGAACAGTGAAACTCAAAAAAATACTTTAGTCTATAAAGTCCCGATTCTAATGTATCACTATATTCGCACCGCGCCTGTCAACGATGATTTAGGTGCCAGGCTTTCGGTTGACCCTGAAAATTTTGATAGTCAAATCAAATGGTTAGTCAAAAACGATTACATAACCATTAGGTTAATCGATTTGGCTGATCCCGACCAAAAAGTTTTGAAAAAGGTTTTGCAGCAGAACAAAAAACCCATAATTATCACTTTTGATGACGGCTATACCGACGCCTATACCGAAGCTTACAAAATCCTAAAAAAACACGACTCTATTGGTACATTTTTTGTTATTCGTAATTTTGTTGGCCGTGACGAATATGCTACCCAAGAACAAATCGACGAGATGGCAAAAAACGGTATGGAAATCGGTTCACACACCTTAAATCACAAAGATTTGGCTAAAAATACAATTGAAATTGACACAAAAGAAATTTTTGATTCAAAACTTAACGCCGAAACTTTTTGCTACCCTTCGGGAAAATATAACGAAGAAACGGTTAAGCTTGTTAAAGAAGCTGGCTACAAGGTCGCAGTCACGACTCAGGACGGGATCGCTAACCAAGATTCAAATTTGTTCGAATTACCACGCAAACGTATTATGAATATCAGTTTAGAAAACTTTATTAAGAAAGTGACCGAATAATGGACCAAATTAAAATAATTTTTGAAAATAATGATTATGTCGTCGTTGATAAACCGGCTGGAGTTTTGGTACACCCAACGGCCGCAAACGAGACGAATACTTTAGTCGATTGGCTGGTCAATCAATACCCAGACTTTAAAAATCAAGCTTGGCCAGAGACTTTGCGAGCGGGGATTGTACACAGGCTTGATAAAGATACATCTGGTTTAATTATTTTGGCCAAGAACCCGGAAACTCTGGAACGATTACAAGAAAAATTCAAAAACAGGGATGTTCAAAAAACTTACCAATGTTTAGTGGCCGGTCACGCCCCAGAAAAAGGGAAAATCGACATGCCAATTGTCAGGGATAGTCAAAAAGATATGATGAAAACTCAGGCCGTCAGCTATTCATTTACCTCTGGCACAGCTCGAGAAGCGGTCACCGAATATAAAACCATCGCAAGGTACAAGTTTAAGAAAGAAGGACTAAGCCTGGTAGAGGTCTATCCACACACTGGCAGGATGCACCAAATCCGCGTTCACATGAAACACGAAGATTTTCCACTCGTCGGCGACCAAATGTATTTTAATAAACCAGCCAAAAGACTCTCCAAAGAACTCGATATTAACCGACAATTTTTGCACGCGGTTAGACTCGAAATCGACGGCCAAACTTTTACTTCCGAACTTGCCGACGATCTCAAAGAAATTTTAACCAAGCTCAAACCAATCGAATAAATTCCCGAAACCAGATTAAATCATCTTGACTATCTGGTTTTTTTGTGCTAAAATTTCCCTAGTAACTTAAAAATTAAGGGGGGAATAAAAATGGAATTTTTAATTGATTTTGGTAAAACAATTGGTTGTATTATCGTCATCGCGATTGTCGTTGCTGCTTGTAGTTTATTGATTGAATCGATTTGCTGCAAGAAAAATAGAAATAAACAAAATGACGACAATTTACCAGACACAGACAAATTAAGACAAGACGAAAATCGCGAAAGATTTGACCCGACACTGCAAAAACTAAAAAAATGCTATGTAAAGTATGTTGGGATCAGAAAAATCGAAGCCAGTAAACTAACTCCAGAGGAGATAAAATTCGTTGCTGATTATAACGAATTATCACTGGCACTGGCCAAGGCGTTGATCAGATGTATCGTTTATAGTTACCCGTGTAACCGTTTTGCTGAGATTAAAATTGTAATTAAATACGGAGATGGAAAATTTCTTATTTCAAGATGTCCCACCCGTAATCTGACCGAATATAATCCGGCTGAGTACAGATTTGCTGCGATCGAAAAAATTCTTCAAGAAATGATAGGAAAAGACTTCACGCTTGATGAAATTATCGACCAACTAAACAGAGAAATCCGCAATCACGGCTTAACTTACGTGCCAAATTCGCCATCCCATTTAATCTCTAATCACAACTAACCTTCAACACCCCTTAACCGGGGTGTTTTTTAAATCTTTTCTAATCAATAGATTTGTGATACTTTAAGTGTATGCACAGCAAAATTTTTATCTTGTCCGGTCAAAGCGGGGTCGGCAAAAACACAATTTTTAAACTTTTAGAAAAAGACTTGGTGGATTTTCACCGGGTCGTAACCTGTACTACCAGAACTCCGAGAGCAGGCGAAATTGATGGCCATGATTATTATTTTTTAACTGAAGGAGAATTTAAAAAAGATATTGAAGACGGCAAGTTTCTAGAATACGCCCATGTTCATAATTTTATTTACGGCACGCCCATGAGTGAAATCAAGAAGGCCGAAACACTAAACCAGCACATATTTCTAACGATCGATGTTCAAGGTGCGACTAAACTCAAAAAAGAAATGCCAGAAGTTATTACTATCTTTTTGAAGTTTCCGGAGGGCGATATTGACCAACTCGTTAGAAACCGTATTGGCCATGACTCGAAACGAAACCTGCCAGAAACTGAGATTGTCCGCCGGATCGAATCAGCTAAAGCCGAAGCTCAATACATTAAGTTCTATGATTATACAGTTGAAAATGTCGAAGGCGACCCTCAAGTTGCTGTTGGTAAAATCGAACAAATTATTAAAGATAATATTAGTAGTATCAAGATAGTGGAAGCACAGGCTCAAGATATACCAGAAATATGCTCTGTTCATAAAATTGTCTGGCTTTCAACCTACACAGGTGAGGACTATGGATTAAACGAAAGTGATATCTTGAGTAAGGATTTTGATAGTCCGATAAAAATTAACAAATGGCGAAGTACACTCGAAGACGAAAATTATAAACTATGGTTAGCTAAAGATGGAACTAAAATAGTTGGTTTTGGTGGCGCTAAAAAAGGTGAACACGAAAACGATTTTTCGGTGATCTATATCTTGCCAGAATACCAACGAAAGGGTATTGGTCAAGCTTTCGCCAACAAAGTCTTCGCCTGGCTCGGGATCGATAAACCGATTCAAGTCGAATTAATCAGTTGCAATAAGCAAGCTTTGGTATTTTACGAAAAATTAGGTTTTACCGATCCAAGAATCACCGAACCACTAATGTTTAATAACGGCAAGAAAGTCGAATTAATTAAAATGACCAAAAGGAGTTAAAATGGATAACGAAAACGATTTCGGAAAATCTACTGGTTTTGCTGGCCATAGCACTGAAACAAAAAATAATATCACTGATAGTGAAATGTTAGATATTATGCATCAACACCCTGAACTAATAAATCTTTTCTCCGCTTATCAAACTGGCATGATTGATGTTACAAAATTTAGTGAACCAGTCAGACAAGGAATTGAATTAAGTAAGAACCAAGAAGGAGAAGAAAATGGAAATTCGTAAAAAGACTTGGCCAGAACTATTTGAACAAGTAAATTCGGGTAATAAAACTTTTGATTATCGTTTAGCTGATTGGCAAGCTAATGAAGGCGACACTCTAATTTTGGAAGAATGGGATCCAGAGACCAAAAAATATACTGGGCGAAAAATTACTAAAAAAATCGGTTTTGTTTTAAATTTAAAAGATGTACCTAATTTCAACACTAAAGAAGATAACGAAAAATACGGACACATGATCATCTCGCTAAAGGATTAGAATGAAAAACTTTCTTATTATCATCTCTGGACCGCCGTGCACAGGAAAAACAACCTTTGGCAACTTATTAGCTGATAAATTACAAGTGCCACTATTCAATAAAGATAGTTTTAAAGAAATATTATTTGATGATTTGGGTTGGTCGAACAGAGAAACATCTAAAAAATATGGAATAGCAAGTTACAGCTTACTTTATTATGTAATTGAAAATGAATTGAAGTTCAGCCGATCGCTTATTGTTGATAGTAATTTTAAATCAGAATTTGATACACCCAAATTTAAAATCTCTATGGAAAAATACGATTTTGATATTATTCAACTGATTTTCAAATGCGACGGCAAAGTGTTATTCGAGCGCTTCAAAAAACGTTCAGAATCGAACGAAAGACACCCCGGTCATGTTGATAGCAATAATTATGAGGAATTTAAAGAACAACTATTAGCTGGACAATCAGAACCACTGAATGTAAGAAGTGATATTATTGAAATTGATACAACTGATTTTTCAAAAATTGATAAAGAAAAAATTATCAAAGAGATAAATAACAAAATAAAGGACTAAAATGAGAAAAATTAACAGAGAAATTGTTTCAGCCGTTATAATTTCTAAAGATAACAAAATCTACTTTGCCAAATACACTCGACCTGGTGGTGTTTATGCCGATTGCTGGCATATTCCTGGCGGTGGAATCGAAGAAGGCGAAGACCAGATTACCGCGCTTAAACGCGAAATAACCGAAGAAACAGGTATCAATATTACAAATGCTAAAATCAAATTTATTGATGGCGAAGAGTTTGGAGATTCCGAAAAAACCTTGCGCGATACAGGCGAAACAGTACTTTGTCATATGCATTTCAATGATTATCAAATTAATATCGATTTAGATGCTGATAAGATTGAAATGAACCCAACCGATGACGAATTTAGCGAACAAAAGTGGGTCAATTTCGACGATATCAAAAATCTAAATATTACCCCGCCATCAATCAATCTTTTTAAAAAAATGGGGATTTTAAAGGACTAATATGATTAACGAAATAAAGATTCGACAGGCAACAATTGAAGACTTGCCAAAAATTCAAAAACTAAGTTTGGAACTTTTTCAAGAAGAACAAACAGAACACGAACCAGTATACAACAACGATTGGTCTTTTAGTGAAGAAGGCGAATCGTTTTTCAAGAAAGAATTGACCGAACCGAATAGAATTGTTTTTCTAGTCGAAGATGGCAAAATGCCTATAGGCTATTTAGCAGCTTCGAGTTACGCTGATAATGTTTTTCAAGGACCACTTATCTTTGCCGAACTAGTTAATATCTTTGTTAAAGATGAATATCGCAATCGAAAAATTGGCACCGAGTTAACAAATAAATTCATCGAATGGGCAAAACAAAAAATGCTAAACGTATAATTGTCACTGCTCATGTCGAAAATAAAAATGGTATTAAATTTTACAAAAAGAACGGTTTTAGTGATTGGCACACCAAACTTAAAATAGATTTGGAATAAAAATGTTAATACTTGGCTCGCAATCAAAATATAGAAAAGGTGTTTTAGAAGAACTCGGGTTTGAGTTTCAAACTATGAGTGCTGATTTAGATGAAAAAAGTATACGTGACGACGATCCGTCTCAACTTGTGTTAAAATTGGGTCGCGCCAAAAACGACGCCTTAAAAGACAAAATTGGACCAGACGATATTTTAATTACTTCGGACCAAGTCACTGTTTATAAAGATGAAATACGTGAAAAACCTATCAGCCAAGAAGAAGCCTATAAGTTTTTGACCAGTTACAGTGATTCTGATTTAGCGACCCATACCTCTTTGGTTGTTTTTAATAAGGCTAATGGTAAACAGGCCGAAGGCGTTGATATTGTCCCAGTTTATTTCAATGAAATACCCGAATCAGACATCCAAATCCTAATCCATCAAGACAATATACTCCACATTGGTGGCGGATTTTTAATCGAAGATCCAATTTTAATTAAACATGTTAAAAAAATTGATGGCGATATCAAAAGTGTCATGGCAATGCCGCCCAAACTTTTACAAAAATTGCTAAAAGAAGTGGAGTAAAAATGATTAACGAAAATGCTAAAAAAATTATCAAGGAAAATGCAGTAGCTATTGCCACAAGTAACAATAATCAACCTAATGTCATTGCGGTGGCTTTTGTTAAAGTTATCGATAATAATAAAATATTGATCACCGATAACTTTATGAAAAAGACCAAAGAAGATATCGAAACCAATCCAAACGTTTGTTTGGCAGTCTGGGACAAGGATTGGAATGGCTACAAAATTATTGGCCAAGCCAAGTACTTTGCCACCGGCAAATACATGGATTTAGTTAAAGCTATGCCAGAAAACGAGGGTCTACCAGCCAAAGGCGCGATTTTGATAGAAGTTTCTGAATTATTAGAACTAAAATAATTTGAAGATTCCGGATCCTACTGCCATCCGGTCCGGAATGATTCCATGACAAAAGGGAGAATAAAGGGTGATAAAGGGATAACATGGAATGACAAAATTATCATTGACACAACTTGACTCCTTGACCAATAAAGAGTTTTAGCCTAATATTAAAATAAGTCCGAATAGATTAAATATGGGGAATTTTTATGCAAAAAAATCATTTTATTGTCATTATGGCAGGGGGCTCAGGCACTAGACTTTGGCCAATTTCACGCGCCAATTTACCTAAACAGTTTCATAAATTTGCCAGCAATGAAAAATCTTTAATCCAGGAAACTTATGATCGTATTAAAGACCTGGTACCAGTTGAAAATATCTATGTTTCTTTGGTTGAAAATATCTACAAAACCACTCGCGATCAATTGCCAGAAATTGATGAAAAAAACTATATTGTTGAACCACAAGGCAAGAATACTGCGCCAGCTGTTGGTTTAATTGCTGCTTTGATCCAAGAACGTAACCCAGAGGCTATTATAGCTACAGTTGCTTCCGATCATACAGTTGAAAAAGTCGAAACATTTCAAAAAGTTATTAAACAAGCCTTTAAATTCATTGAAGAAAATAATGACTATTTGGTGACCGTTGGTATTACACCAACAGAACCAAATACCGGTTATGGTTATATTAAGGTTGGTCGCAAATTTTCCGGTGAAGAAATCAATGAAGTTGAAAGATTTGTCGAAAAACCAAACCAAGAAACCGCCGAAAGATATATCAAATCAGGGGACTATCTATGGAACGCAAGTTATTTCATCTGGAAAGCTTCGGCAATGATGAAAAACTTTAAGAAATTTGCTCCACAAATTCACGAAAGATTAGGACGAATTGCTTTTGCGGTAAATTCAAAAGATTTTAAAATGATCTTAGAAAAAGAATATGCAGGGTTTGATAAGGAAGCGATTGAACCAGTTATTATCGAGAAAATCAAAAATGTGGCTGTGATCAAGGCTGATTTAGGTTGGTCTGACGTCGGCACCTGGTCGAGTCTTTACGAATTTTTAAGTAAAGATACAGGTTCAACAAACGTTAAACGGGGTAATCATATTGGTATAAACGACAGTAATTGCTTATTTTATGCTCATGATAAACTTTTGGCGACTGTGGGTTTAGAAAATATTATTATTGTGGACACACCTGATGTAACTCTGGTTTGCGATAAAAATAAAACCCAAGAAATTAAAGACCTAATGGAAAAATTAAAAAATAAAGATCAAGGGAAATACCTGTAAAACCAGATTTCACTATCAAAGGAGAATATTTTGCGACGTAATATTTGGATTATTTTTGGCTTAATTATCATCATTTCTGCGCTAGCTGGACTAATTGATTGGCCGACTGGACCAAACATTAGTATTGGTAAATATTTTAAAGAAGTTAAGGTTCACGAAGGCTTGGATTTACAAGGTGGAACTCACTTAGTGTACGAACTTGATACTAGTAAAATTGATAAAAAAGATCTACAAAATGCTAGTCAAAGTGTGATCGACGTTATTGAAAAAAGAATTAACGGGCTAGGTGTGTCTGAACCAACCATTCAATCAGCTAAAATTGGTGACAAGCAGACTGTCATTATCGAACTGCCAGGCATTACCGATGTCAATGAAGCGATCAATTTGATTGGCAAAACCGCTCAACTTAAATTTAAGGAACTCGATAATAAACCACAAACTATCGAGGGCGGTACAACTATCGATCCTAGCACAAACACTGGAGAAACTTTTAAAGATACTGAACTCACGGGCGCGCACCTACAACGAGCTGAAGTTCAATTTGATAAAAATACCGGTGAACCTCAGGTTTCACTCTTGTTTGATGCCGACGGCGCTAAACTGTTTTCAGATATAACTAAACGAAACTTACAAAAACCAGTCGCGATCGAACTTGACGGACAAATCATTTCGGCGCCAACCGTTCAGACTGAAATCGATAACGGTCAAGCTGTGATCACGGGTAAATTTGACATTAAAGAAGCGAAAAAATTAGTTTTAGAGCTTAACGCTGGTGCGTTACCAGTTCCAATTAAATTAATTCAACAGCAAAACATTGGCGCCACGCTCGGCAGTAAATCAGTTAAAAAGAGTTTGGTAGCTGGCTTGATTGGTTTGATACTGGTCGCGATCTTTATGATTGTTTACTATAGACTACCTGGGTTAATCGCGGTGGCGGCTCTCTTTATTTACAGCCTTTTAGCACTAGCTATATTTAAATTAATACCGGTCACGCTCACCTTGGCCGGGATCGCCGGGTTTATTTTATCGATCGGTATGGCGGTCGATGCTAATATTTTAATTTTTGAACGTACCAAAGAAGAAATGGCTCAAGGCAAATCTATTGGTCTAGCGCTCGAAGAAGGTTTCAAGCGAGCATGGACCAGTATCCGTGATTCAAATATTTCTTCACTGATTACTGCCGCTATCTTGTATTATGGTACCAGCGGTTTGGTTCGTGGTTTTGCCGTCACGTTGGCAATTGGTATTGTCATTTCGCTTTTCACGGCCATTACCGTCAGTCGAACATTTCTAAGATTATTTGTTGGTACAAAATTAGAAAAATATTTAAAAATAGTTTAACTTCAGAAAAGGATTTCAATGAATATAATTGGTTTAAGAAAAATTTGGTATACTATCTCGGCAATTTTGATTGTACCCGGAATCATTGCTCTTTGTTTTTGGGGCTTAAAACCGGGCATTGATTTTAAAGGTGGAACTACGATTGAAGCTAAATTCGGTCAAATTACTTCTGTTGAACAGGTTAAAAAAGCCTTGGAACCACTTCAGTTGAAAGATAATATAGTGCAAAACATCAGTGATAATACCTTAACCATAAAAACTGAACCAATTAGCCAGGAAATGCACACAAAAATTACTGACGAACTCAAAAAAGTAGGGGATGGACAAAATTTTGAAGAATTAAGCTACCAAACTGTTGGGCCAGTCGTCAGCGGTGATTTAAAAAAGAAGGCGATAGGATCGTTGATTTGGGCTAGCTTAATGATTATTTTTTATATTGCATTTGCTTTTCGCCAAGTCCCCCGTCCTGCCAGTTCTTGGAAGTTTGGGGTAGGCGCAATTTTAGCCCTGATTCATGATTTAATCTTTGTCATCGGCCTATGGGCCATTCTAGGACACTTTTTTAACTATGAGATAGATTCATTATTTATAACAGGCTTATTAACAATTATGGGTTTCTCGGTTCATGACACAATTGTGGTCTTCGATCGTATCAGGGAAAATCTCCGTAAACACCCATCACTTTCATTTGAAGAAAATGTTAATAATAGCATTATCCAAACCATAAACAGATCACTTAACACCTCGTTAACCGTCTTGATCGTTCTAGCGGCCTTGTACTTCCTTGGTGGTGAATCGCTTAAGCATTTTATACTATTATTACTAATCGGCATTACGATTGGCACATATTCATCGATTTTTAATGCATCGCCAATATTGGTCAGTTGGCAAGGCTGGACAATGAACCGTCTTGCTAAGAAAAACGCGTCCTAGGGGCTTCTAGAGCCTGATTTAACAGGTTCAAATACAAAATCTATAAACGGTCGTGAACTTAGTATTTAGCTAAATTACGACCGTTTTTTTTGTTTATAAAACAATAGACCTACAACTAAAATAACGTAATAGTTCTAAACTCATCTTATGAGCAGATAGAGAACAGGTGATAACTGATTTGATGATACATAAAGGCTTATATGGCTCTATAAGGTAGAGGAGTCAGACAAATTTTAACCTTATAACTACTTGGTGAACACAACAGGTTAAGTAAATATTGCGTCGTTCAATATCTGTTTTACGACTCATTAAGCTGATCAGGTTTGAGACTACTAAAAAACATCACAAATTAAGAGTCAAATTAGTATACACAAATGCTTTTAAAATTTACAAATTCTCTGTTTTCACTATATTACACCGGCCGGGCCATATCGATCCATACTCTTAAAAAAGTGTGTTTTTACGCAATTTTATCCTCTTTCGCCCTCTCCCCCGTTTTTACTAAAAAATAACAGGTTTGTGAACCTGTTATTTTTAGCTATATTGCCTATTTCATAGATTACTTATCGTCTAAATTGATCTTAACAACCTGACCATCCTCTAAGGGCTTTGTATCTTTAATCATTTTTAAGCTATCTAAAATTTTGGCTTTATCCTCATCTATCTCACTTGGCTTCGAAGCAGCCTGATTAGCCTTTGACTCAATATGTTGAACTATATCATCCTTTGGCGCATCCTCAACTTTTGTCGCCACAGCAGTCTCTTCAGGCGTTTCTTCAATTTCTGGTTTTTTAATTTCTGGCTCAAGTGCGGCTAATCTTTCTTTTTGCCATTCTTCTAATTTTTCTTCAAAAATTTCGGCTTTTTGCTCGGTCTTTTCAATTTTTGCTTGAACAGTTTCTTCGGTTAAAGGCATGTCTTCAGTCCCGCCTCCCAAATACCAACGCACATCACCCGGATTTTGAATTTCACGATAATAGGTCTCCCCTATTTTTGGCGGTAATTTTGGAATCAATTTTTTTTGTTGCTTGGTCATAATATCTTCAATTTTTGGCAAATCAGCAATCTGACCGATCTGGGCTTCGACATACTCACGATTCTTACTATAAGTATTACGAGAAAATTCAATAATTTTATCACGGTTAGCAAACTTAGTAGCACTACGAGACAAGGTTTTAGCCGAAAAAGCCGGACAGGTCACGCCATCGATCGACATTTTAACATAAACATGATAGTTGTCCAGATTAATCAAATCGTTGGCTTCAAAGATAGGCTCAAACTCTTTTTGTAAAAAATCAGCATCTGGTGCGCCAACACGAAAACTAATAATTGTACCGACGTTACCAACAACCGCATCACGCACCGGTTCAAGCATTTGAGCAACGTACTGATGAGCCATAATAAGATTTAATTTGTATTTACGAGCCTCAGATAAAATAACAGCGAAAGACTCTGTGGCAAAGTTTTGAAACTCATCGACATAAAGATAAAAATCACGACGCTCATCCTCAGACATACGGGCTCGACGCATAGCAGTTAACTGAATTTTAGTAATCATTAAGGAACCAAGTAGAGCCGAAGCATCTTCTCCGATCTCACCAATCGAAAGATTGACCAAGAAAATCTTACCAGTATCCATAATCTCATCAACATTAATAGTAGATTTTGGTTGACCAATAATATTACGAATAGTTGAACTTGATAAAAACTGACCGACTTTGTTCTGAATTGGCGCAATGGCTTCAGTTCTAAACTTAGGGTCGTACTGTTCGAATTCATTAACAAAGAAATCTTTAATCACTGGATCAGTGATCTGAGTCACGACTTTATCACGAAAAGATTTATCCACCAAAAGCCTGGTAACACCCAACATGGTTGAGTTTGGCACATCCAAAAGCGCCAGAACGGTATTGCGTAAAATGTATTCCAAACGAGGTCCCCAAGATTCACCAAAAATTTTCTTGAAAATTCCAACCACGCCCGAAGCGATGATATTTTTTAAGTCTGGATCAACATTTTCAAGTGGATTAAATGCCACCGGGTACATTTTATCAGCTGGTGAAAAAATCACCACATCTTTGATTCTTTCCTCTGGAATGTATTCCAAAATATGATTAATCAAGTCTCCATGAGGATCAACCACGGCAATACCACGACCTTCACGAATATCATCGATTGCCATATTTTCCAAAAGCGTGGATTTACCAGTACCAGTTTTACCGATGACATACATATGATAACGTCTATCCGGGATTTTAATTCCAAATTTATGTTTTAAATGACGAAAATCGGTTTGACCAAAAATAGTTAAATTTTCCGAGCCGACATTTTCTTCAATTGGTAAGTTCGCCGGCGGTTCTCCTTTTTTACTACCAGCCCAAACGATATTTGGCGTAACCACTGAAACACTTGGTAAATGATAAATGCTAGCCAATTCTTCTGTATTTAAAACATAACCTTCGTCAATAAATAATCGATGAGAAAAATCCTGCCAAACCTTCTGATTATCCAAAATAGCACCAGACTTGAACCCGTTCATATGAAGCAAATTAAATTGTTTAAAAGCTCCGACTAACTCACTTACCTTGGCTCTGGCACTTGTTTCATTTGGCGTTAGAGCTAATAACCGAATTTTTGTACCATAACCAAGTTTAGTAACCTTGGCCTCAATCCCTTTGAGCCCGGCTTCTTCATTACCAGAAAGTTTCTTTTCTTCAGATGCAGCACCTCGAGCCGATTCTGGTGTTGCACCAGTCATTATGGTCGTGAAAACTGCTGAAAGTCCTCTGGCAAATACGCCCCAAACCATCTTACCAAAAGACTCCTGTTTCAAAGTACCAGATTTAACTGCCTTGATATACTTTGAACCTTTTGATTGCCAATCATCCGGAACTGGCTTAATCATAATTTGAATCCAAATTTGTTCATCTTTTTCAATCTTAGAAAGCACACTAGTGATCGATGACAACGGATCAACTTCAAAATTCAAAAATGATTTGATTGGATAAACATCTTCATTAACTAAACTTAATTCTGTTCCAGAAACTTTTAGTTCACCGGCCTTAATTCGCTCAGTTTCATCTAGGGTATAATCATCAACCTCATTAATCTCAGCCGTCGGGTATTGTGCGTAGATTTGACCCTGAACAAAATCCTTTAAATGTGTTGGCACGCAAACATAAAAATAAATATATTTATCGCGGGCCGCAATTTCGAAAGAAATGTATTCTTGATAAGGTAATTCCGCTTTATAAATACCATGAATGGCCGAAAGCATTTGCTCGGCCGCCAATGGAGTTTTTTCATTATTTTTTGGTACCAAAATTCGAAGAACCACAAAACGCATTCGGGAAAACCATTCGATTTTTTTATTAATTTGTCGAGTTTTATAAATTTCTAAAATAATCGCAAATGGGATGCCGACTAAAATCAGCGCGATCAAACCATTAATTATAATTGGGGCTAAAGTTTGCATAAATTACCTTTACTTTTTCTCTAATAAATTATCAATTGCGGCCCAATCAGCCTCACCAACCTTTGGTACAATAATCGTCACCTTGTCGCCTGCCTTAGCCTTGTAGTATGTCACAGATGGCTGTAAACATTGATATTTCTTGCCATCACAACTCACAATCCAACGG
>Ga0194053_10000997_pt1 | contig 19048 bp, 14 predicted proteins | sample SepL228m_MetaG_FD_161684 | JGI IMG/M metagenome (GOLD analysis project Ga0194053, IMG submission 161684) | Anoxic zone freshwater microbial communities from boreal shield lake in IISD Experimental Lakes Area, Ontario, Canada - Sep2016-L227-8m | ecosystem: Environmental > Aquatic > Freshwater >... | reverse complement strand
ATATTGTTGATGATTAGTATGCTCATATAGATAAGTGTACCACAATATAATGTTACTAACAAATTATGGTAGAGTCAAGTAAAACCAATTTAGCAAGGAAAGTTAAACAGCTTCATGAGAAGCTGGGTTTATCGCAGGAAAAACTGGCTCGTCTGGCTGATGTTTCAAATAACACGATAATCAACATTGAAGCGGGAAAGCAGGATAACCCGACGATAGATACACTGAAGAAAGTAGCCAAAGCGTTAAATGTGTCAGTTGAAGAGTTAATCTAAAATATATGCCTGAAAATTTTGAACAACCAAAACCATTATCACAAAGGCCAAACGATCCCAATAGTGTTGATTTACCTAAGTCTGAGGTAAATCCTGGTGATAGTAATGCTAGCGAAAAAAATCATGAATCAGAAAAAGAAACTCAAGCTTTTTTACAATATCTGAAAACTAGAACATCATCTCATGATCCACTTAAATTCCCACCAAATGCACCAGAGTTATTTAAAAATTCACCAGAAATACAACACTTGGTAGAAAAGGTGATTATTTTTAATTTTAGTTACCATGAAGAAAGGAACAATACCATTCTTTTTCAAAATTTTGATCTATCTGATCAGTTTAAGCGTTCTGAAGAATTTGTTAATGGACTTTTGAATTCTATTAAATATGATTATCGTTCCTATCTTAAGACGGATCAAATAATAGATTATGTAAAACCGATAAAGTTACCAAATGATGTTGCTTGTATAATTTTTGGAAGATTACTTTCTCGTGATTATATAGATAAAGCTGTGATTTGGAAAAATTCTCTTGACTTACCTAAAGATACTTTAGATAATTTAATAAAAGAATTTTTAGCTTTTGAGTTATCAAAAAATGGTAAAACCGGTGCAGATGGCTTGCAAATTGATCATGTTTTTTCATATATAGACAAGCTTAATGTATCGGGAGATATTATCAAATCCAAAGAAGTTCAAGACGCAGCAAAAAAATCTATTTTTACTAGTATCAGATCAGGTTACGGTCTGTCTTATAATTTAGGACAAATAAGAATAATACAGAGTCGTTTTGGCCTTTCCGAGGAGGAGTTTAATGATGTATTAAAAAATCGTCTACAAGAAGGATTCATTAAGAAACTTGGTGGGGATTTTAATAATCTTAGTTTTTTAATGTCCAGTGCAAAGGAATATCCACCCGAAGTATTTTTAAGGGTTATCGAATCTCCAGAAGTTAAAGAAGCTGTAAAATCTGCCTTAGTAAATTTTTTTTCTAATATTAATTATGAATTAACTGACTTTTGTATTGAGCTTAAGGATTATTTTAAACTTCCATCTACGCTAATATTGTCTTCTGAAATACAAGAGGCGGTTAAGAAAAAGATACTGTTTATTTTGAGTGGAGTAAGATATGACAGGTATGGAGGAAAACATGATGCGCATGTCAGTCTTGAGGATTATCAAAAAATAATAAAAATCAGAGACGAATTTGAATTTGACCCCTCTTCAATTAGAAACGATCTAAAACAAATTGCAATAAAAAGATTGTCATCTGGAAAGGTTGAAATTATTGCCGTGATATCAAAATTCAACCTATTAAATGAATTCGAAAATGATGAAGAAATAAAAAATGGTGTAGAAAAAGGAATACGTTCTCTGCTTGTGTACAACAAATTAGATGAAGTAAGTCTTCTTATAACCAAATTTAGCGTTTCAGAAAATATTGTTGAGAGTATTGTCTGCGAGAATTTATTGAATAGAATAAAAAAATTTTATTCATGGGGTGAATTAGACAATATTATTAAAATTAAAAGTATATTTAACCTTTCTAATGAGATCACCCATTCATCAGGACTCTATAATGAAGTAACTGATTTGATGGGGAAGGCTATAAGTACTACTCAAGATTTTAATAGTGTAAAAAAATTACAAGAGGAATTTAAGGTATCTCAGGAAGACATGACTCGTGTCGTTGAAGAGCAATTTGTCAAACAAATAAAATCTGATAATTGGAATTTGGCCATTAAAATAATGAAAGAATTTGGTATCTCTGATGATGTAATTCAAGCAGAGGGGGCACAGATTCTTATAAATAAAGGAATTGAAAAAATAATTTCAACTGGGAATTTCAAAGATGCATTTGAAAGGATGGATTTATTTAAAATATTAGTGACAGATTTACAAATTGAGTCATATAAGATCGAGTTTAATAATCAGGCATGGAAACAAATCCCACAAAATATAGAGAATATTGCAAAGTTTTTTAATCAAGCGTTAGCTTCAGAAATAAAAACGACAGGCAAAAAAGAATACAAGATTGGAAACATCAAAGGGCTTTCCACAGAAGAACTGACTGATATTCAAAAAAATGTTGATGAGGAATTGGGAAGTGCGAAAGAAATAGTTAAGCCCAACGAAAAACTTCGTACTTATGCTTCTAAACTTTTACAATTTGCACTTAGTGAGCTATACGAAAATAAAGACTTTGAGACAATAGCAAAATTGCAAAATTCCATTGGCGGTTCAGCGGAGGCAATATCGGCTTTAGATCAAGCAAAAGCAAATGTGCTTACTCAAAATGATCTCATCAAATTTATTCCGTCTCTTGGTGGGGCGGAAGCAGGTGAAATTTTTCCGCTCACATTTAGCAAGGCTAAAGAAATGATATTTGCCAAATTAGCAACAGATCAAGACTTAGCCGATTACTTTGTTGAGAATCTTGATAAATACTATCAACAGCCGTGGGTGGCGGAAAATGTCGCCAAAGCGATTCAGCAATACTCGGTTGCCCAAAAATTTATCTATGCCGTTGAAAATGCTCAGACGGTTTGGAAGAATGAGGCTTGGGTTGTTGATATTCTTGCGAAAGCAAAAGTTATCGTTGAGGAGCATAAAAAACAATTTCCACAAGGCGACGACGAGCAGGGAGATAGTTATGGATATAGTCACGGGAACCAAGGATTTAGAGAATTTGACCCGTTTGCAAATCATCCGTGGCGTTTTGGCGATAGACAAATCAGAATTTCTTCAGCAATTTCTGAAATGATGGCTGGGAAAGTAAACTCTCAAGAGTTAGAGAAACTTGGAATCAATAGTAATGAAATATCAGCGTCGCTTGCAGAAGTAAATGAAAAAGTAAATACTGCTTATCAAAATTTCCTCGAACAAATCCGCTCAAATACCAGTATCAAAGAGGATGACAAGCAAGCATTTCTCGACCCTGAATCAAGTGGGGTTAAAATGACTCCATTGCTCGACAACATCCGTGCATTTATAGCCCGATATTTCGTGCAAAGTGTTGAAGGCGATGCTATCCGACTTTCAGAAATCGGTAATCTAAGTGGAGAACTTGATCGCATTTTAGCCGAAGGATTTAGACGATATATTAAAATTCATGAGGTTGATATTCCGCTTTATGACAAACTCTATGAAGAATTTGATACGTTGCGAGAAACAGGACGGAGTCCTCTTGAAGTGTATTTGGGTCGTGATGGTATTTATGCGTATATCGGCAGACACTCTCAAGATGTCGCTCGTCGCAGAAAATTGGGACTTGAAGGAAGAAAGAAATTAAAAGAGATGGGTGAAGTTGTAGAAATTCATCCGCAATATACAGTTTATCCTCGTTACTTCCGTGATAATCTGAATCAAGAAACCAAGCGACAATTTTTAGAACAAGAAGGAATCAGTCCTGATGCTGACCCGCTTTTTTATGACACCGGATACACTGGCACTATTCCCGAACAGATAATGAAAGTGATGGATTTTTCACAGGAAGATATTGAAAAAAGAATCCGTTTGCTTTCTGCCCCGTCTGTTCATCGTCGTGTAAAAGGTATTCCAGAAAATGCTCGATCAGAAATTATTGAGTACATAGAACATAACGCCAAAACAGAAGAAACAGCAGAGGGACTAATTATTGACGAGAAAACCGGGAAAATTCGCCATATTGCACGACCAACAAATCCGGAAGAGCAATTTTATTTCATGATGGTAAAGCAAGCGGTAGCGCGTCATTATTGGCTCCAAGAACAACTGCACCATGAGCCGTCGGGAAATGTGAATCTTGATTCTGAACATTACACTATTCGCATACGACAGGAATATGCAAAATTACTTCCTCCGGATTTCATGCAAAACCCGAAAGAATTTTTAACACAACATGGTGAAATGTTAAAAGGCAGTAAAGGCGAGGGAGAATACCCCGACGAAGAAGTTGTGTTGTTTAAAATGACCGATGGAACGGAAATTGTGGCAAAGAAAATTGAACTTCGCAAAGCTAAGGAAGCACGAAAAGAATTTTCTATTCTTATTTCTGCCAAAAAAGCCGGTTTGCCAACGGCGGAGCCGGTGGGCTTCCTTTCTGGCAAAGAAGAAAGCGATGGAAGCTATCTTTTGATGAAAAAAATTGATGGCATATCAGGAAGAAATTTTGACAAATATCTAAGAGATACGGGGAAATTTACCGAAGAAAAAATCAAAAGTATTCTGCAACAAGTTGCACAGAAGAATAAAGAAATGGCAGAACTATTTAGAACAACGCTCAAAATTGACAAGCGTTGGAGGATCAAGGACACTATTATTGAATTGAATGAAGAAACTGGAGAAGTTGAGAGCGTTGTTCCGATTGACTGGGAACGAGCACAAAATTTTAATCCTGCTACGCCAAAAGAAATAGACGAAATTACATAAGCCCGCCGAAACCCCCGCCCCGAATTCCCCCAAAACAAAAAGAGGAGCAAATGGAAAATTCCTCCCCAAACCCAGTAGATTCTCTCATACTGGGTTTGGGGAGGAATGCCGTGCCGCCCTCCACATTCTGCATTTCCTTCGCCTTTTCCTATGCAAAAATCTGATTTTGCGAAATTGCTGACTTTTTTGGATAAAGTTACGAACTTATTTTGCCGAAAATCCTGAAGGGTAAAATATTGTGTCGCTTTGCGACTCTGTTTTTATGGGGCATTGCGCCTTCGCTCCGCTCGGCGCTAGGAAAGGACGGTGTGGAAGACGCTGGGGTTTGGGGCAAGCGGATTCCACACCGTCCTTTCTTTTATTTATTATTTTTTTTCTTAATTCTGACATATTTTTGGTTTTTTGGGGGCAGAGGGGGAAAAGTAACTAACGAAGCCACTTCCATAATTTCAAAAATATGATAATGTTTTTACATGGAATTAGCTAGCATATCTTCATTTAATCTTGGCGTTGCAATAACAGCGATTTCAATTTTGCTTGCACTTGCCAGTTTTTCTCTTAATACCAAATTTGATCTACGAGTAAAATTAAGAGTGAAACTAATGTGGCTAGTTGTTATCTTATCTGGATCAAGTATAGGTCTCACTTTTCTTGCAGAATTTTCCAATATATTTCAGCCCTTCATTCTTCAGATAACGGGTGCCATTTTTATGGTAATAGCGATTATCCTGTATACCTTCATAATTTTTAGACCAATAAAGACAATAAATATACACAATTCCCATAGACTTATTGACAACCTGAATAAGTTTTTAATTAGGAGAAACCAGAATGAATTACTTAAGAATCTCGATGATATTACATATTTCTATGATTCACTTTTGAACAATTCAACGAAGAATTCTGATCTTAGGCAAGTTTTTAATCAGATATTTACGAGTAATTTATTTCTAACTTTATTTTCTGAACATCCATACTTATTTGAAAAGACGATTCATTTCTATATACAGAATCAGGAGAAATTATTACCTGTCGATTTATACCACATAAAGCAGTTTATCAATGATCTATTTGTTAAGTCGCTTAATAACCAAAACTCATTTCTGAACAGCTTCTTAAACGAGGAGATATACCCAAACTCTCGGTCATACCTCGATGACTTATTTGTAGAGAGGATTGGTGTTAATTATTCAGATTTACTATTCCGAGATATCAGATTCAATTCTTTAAGTATTGAAGGGAAATTATCATATATGAAGATGGTGAAGCACTATTTTCAAGTGATTCATAGAAAAAATATGTCTCATAAAAATACTGATGGCTATGAAAAAAAAGTAGATTATAATAGCAACCTAATTAAGAATTTTTTTGAAGATATAAAAAGCTTTTTTGAACACGAATATGATCAAAATAATTTAAGACAACTTTTTAGTGCGTTACAAAATATTGGTTTGGATTATAGATGGGCTGTTAGGACTCAGGATAAAAGCAAGGCATTAAAGATTGGGGCCGGAGAATTTTTATATGATGTTTTGCACTCAACGATTTCAAAATATAGGCCTGAACACGAGGGTATCTTCAGACTAAATCTTTGGGAGCTGTTCGATAAATATATTGAAACACAGGATAATGATTCTGAATCAAATATTGCGTTTAAGGTATTTACTGGAAAGATTAGAGAGAAAATCATTAAATCTGGCTTCGGATCAAATCTAGAAGGTTATTATCCCGCAATGATAAAAGTATATTTTTATCTATTCGGTTACCACATTTTTTCTGAAAAGTGCAATGAATATGATCTTGAAAACTTGCATTTACCTATTTTGATTAAAATGAGCGAATCGTTTCCCAAATTATATAATGGTTTCAAGCAACAATTTTATGCATTAGAAAGTTTGCCATCCGGCAAGGAAGAAAAATTACAAAAAGAAGGACGGAAGATTATAAATGAGTTTTTGCCGAGCTATATTACATACAATTTTCAAGATAATTCCCTAACCTTCTTCTATTCTGGGAATAATTTTGGGTCAAAAGTATTATTGAACAAAGTAAGGGCAGAGAATAAAATAACAATCAAAAAGGTCTAATCAGGATGTCGGCCAATTTATTCAAGGATTATATGTTTACCGCTTCACCTGATCTGATTTCCACATGATCTCAAAAATCATCCTGAACATGTCATGGATCATTTTGTCGTCTATGACAATACCTACCAACCGTTCGCCACGAAGCTTGGTTATGGCGATTTTTGAAATGCCGTATAAAGTTATTTCTGCTTCGAAAGGGAAAACATCTCTATCAACAAAGCGAATGTTCGGCCAAATGTCCTTCCTAATGCCCCTAAAAACCGTTGAATTGTAAATCCGATTTTGATCCGTATCAGGCACGATTGCTCGCGTCGTAATCCCATTGCGTTCCTTGGCCTGCACGAATTTATGCAAAGCCTTCGGCGCTAGATAATTCTTGAATGCTTCACCATGCGAGAATGAAAGCATTTCATACTTCTTCTCTGCGACCATATCTTCATATATTGAAGCAATCCCGTCGGCATCCTGGAAGTATCTGATTATTGGTTTGTGAGGATTTGAGGCGAATATGCCCTCAAGTTCTGGGATCAAGTCGCGTGTCTTATCGTACGCTTCACGCGCCATTTCAGCCTGATCTCTAGCAAAACGGAGAAGCTTCTCGGGTTTCTCGATCTGGTAATAGAGCTTCTTGCCTTTCTCGACTTCGGTGACAAGTCCTTTGACTGACAAGTCGACCAGAATTTTATATACTGTACTACGGTTGAGTTTGGTGGCGAGGGCTATGGTCGATGGGTAAGCACCACCCATTTCCATCAATGTAGAGTAGACCAACGCGGATTTATCGCCCATACCGATTTTTTGAAGGTGTTTGGTGACGGATTCGTTGTTCATGTTTACAATACTAACATACTATCGCAGAATTGTCACTATTTACGAACAAAATTTGCCACATATTTGAATTACTCAATTACAGAGCCATATTTACATCATTATCTAGGTACTGCGGAATAACAGGAAACATTATATGTTACAATATAAACCATTAAAAATTATTAACAATTTATTATGAACAATAAAAAAACAATTTGGATCACGGTCGGGGTCATCGTGGTCGTAGCTTTGATAGCGATAGTCGCGTTTTCAAGCGGGGGTAATAAACAACCATCAGTAAAACAGACTGTCAAAATAGGTATCGCATTACCATTGACCGGCGGCGCGGCATTCCTCGGCGAATCATCTAGAAATGCGGCACAAATGGCGCTTAATGATGCTGGACAAACGAAATATAATTACGATTTAGTCATTGAGGATGATGCGTTCAATCCTGCGAAGACTGCAACGGTTGTAACTAAATTTGTAAACATAGATAAGGTTTCAGCAATAATTACCTTTGGCTCAGGAACAAGTAATGCGGCTGCACCAATTAACGAGAATGCAAAAGTTCCGAGATTTGGACTTGCTTCAGATCCGATTTCAGCTATAGGTGACTACAATTTCATCCATTGGACGCCTCCATTCAAGGAAGGTCAGTTATCAGCAAGTGAAATGGTAAGGAAGGGATATAAGAATGTTGCAATCGTTGATACCAATCATTCCGGAACTTTAGCTGTGACAAATTCAGTTAAGGAGGCATTGAAGAATACCAGTGTAAAAATCGCATCCTATGATCTTACGAATGTTGGTGACAAGGATTTCAGAACGATCGTAACCAAAATAAAAGCATTAAAGCCTGACATTGTCTTAGTTGAGATGTTTTCGCCTGAAATAGAGATATTTGCAAAGCAAATGAAAGAGTTGGGAGTGAAAATACCGATGACAAGTGTTGAGACATTTGAATGGAGCAACGATCCATCGCTGTTTGAAGGAATGTGGTTCATTTCCGACGCGAAGATCAATCCAAGCTTTGCCGAAAAATACCAAGCAAAATTCAATGATGGTCCGAAACCAGGAGCAACATATGTCTATGATCTCGTAACATTGTTTATAAACAATCAGGAAAAAGCAGATCATGCGTTAAGTCCAACGGAATTGAGAGATTCAATTATCAGAACTGGCTATGAAAATTCTCCAATCTTCGGGAATATCCAAATTGATAAAGATGGGTTCTTTATCACCGAAGCATCGGTCAAGATGATTAAGGATGGAAAAGCAGCATTGATTCCAGAATAGTAAAATTATCAGCAAAACAAAAATCGCTCGATAACGGGCGATTTTTGTTGTATAGTTATTGCCATGGATATTCTTCCGCAACTAATTTTGAATAGTATTATCGCTGGCGCCATCTACGCCATGGTAGCCCTTGGCTTCAATCTGATTTACGGCACGGCGAAATTCTTTGATCTCGGGTATGGGGCACTGGCAGCGGTTGGTGGATACACTGTGTTCTATTTTTATAAAGGTCTTGGACTCGATCTTTATGTTGCTGTAGTCATAGGAGTCTTGGTTGCGGGGGCAATTGGAACACTTATATACCGTCTAGTTTATGCGCCTCTCCGCAAGCGCAAGTCGTCGAGCATGGTTCTCTTGGTCGCCGCCCTGGGCGTGATGACGGCATTGCAATCAATCGTTGCGATTCTTTTCACTAGCCAATTCCAGACTCTTTCCAAGAATGTCGGCGGAGAAGCTGTATACAACATTCTTGGTGGCGTTATTACGCATACACAGCTAGTAATTCTCATTCTTGGTCTTCTCATAATGACAGGCATCGGATTGGTATTCCGCTACACTCTTTTCGGTAAAGCCGTAAAAGCGATCGGGGATGATGAAGAAGTCTCAAAGATCGTCGGTATCAATACAACACAGATCATTGGCTGGGTATTCTTCATAGGCTCTGCCATTGCCGGTTTGGCAGGTATCCTTGTCGGCTTCGACACTGGCATAGAACCGACCATGGGACTGTCGCTTCTTCTCAAAGGGGTGATTGCCTGCATCATTGGTGGTATTGGTAATGTTTACGGTGGCGTACTCGGAGCATTTCTCCTAGCCTTCATCGAGAACTTTGGTATTTGGCAAATATCAGGGGAATGGAAAGATGCGATTGCGTTCGGAGTGCTTATAATCTTTCTTCTGTTCAGACCGCAGGGAATATTAAAACGATAATATGGAATACCTAATTCACATCGCAATACTAATCTCTATATACGCCATCCTTGGCTTGTCTTTAAATCTGGTCGTAGGCTTCACTGGTCTCTTGAGTATCACGCAGGCCGCTTTCTATGGCATCGGCGCGTACATTACAGCTATCCTACTCACCTCCACGGGCATGAATTTCTTCTTGGCAATGCTCATCAGTATGATCATCACTGGCGTGCTCGCTCTAGCGATTGGATTCGTACTTTCAAAATTCAAGGACGACTACTATGCTCTAGGCTCATTCGGTTTCAATGTAATTATTTATAGTATATTCCTGAATTGGCAAAGTTTGACTCGCGGACCGCTCGGTATACCAGGCATTCCACGACCATCATTACTCGGTTTCACTTTCTCGGAAAATATATGGTTCCTACTTCTTTCAATCGTATGTGTAGCAATCATCTATTTTATCTGTCATTACATAACACGCTCATCATTCGGACGCGTACTCAAGGCAATTCGCGAAGACGATGAAGCTATCGCTGTCTTTGGTTACCGCACGCTGTGGTACAAGCTTGCTATTTTCGTAATCTCGGCCATCATGGCGGCTGTGGCGGGATCACTCTTTGCTTCGTACATCACATTTATCGATCCATCTAGCTTTACTCTGACTGAATCTATATTCATCCTGGCAATAATCATTCTTGGTGGCATGGCAAATAACAACGGTGCTGTAATAGGAGCTGCCTGCTTGATACTTCTTCCTGAGATCCTACGCTTCGTCGGTTTTCCTGATGATGTAGCGGCGCAGATGCGACAAGTTACATATGGTGTGATCCTTATTTTGCTTATGTTTTACAGGCCCCAGGGGTTGGTAGGGGAGTATAGGTTGTAAAACAAGTATATAAAAGCAGCCACCAGAGGTCGTGAGACATGGTGGCTGTTGAACTAAAGATCTATTGAGGTGATGTGCTAACTCATGTAACGTCCGCTTGAGTGCCAGGAGGCAATGCGTCTTCTGGCAAGCGACGTTCGTTGACGATCGTCCAGCGAACCCTGACTGATTTTGGGGCAGAAGGATCTTCCCCCATGCCTGGCGGCCTTCGCCAGTAAGCTGAACGAAAGTGCGAAGACAACTCGCGCGATGCGGCAGCGGCACCCTTTTTCCTAATGAGGACAAAGATCCCCTCTTCATCGGCCGTGAGTTTAGTCTCGTGGTCGACGGAACAGAGTTGTGCACCGTCGATGATGGCCCGACGATCAATCGTTGGCTTGTCGACTGGCGTCCATCCTGACGCAGATGTGGTGGTCATCGTTTTGCGATCAGACAGTTCCAGATGCAGACAGAGCCCGAGAACGATTCTGTAAACGGGCATCCATAGTTCGAGGAAACTGTCGTCGGCTGCGAATTGCTCATCTCTTTCATAGACCAGGAGATGGTCGGCAGACTGGGGAAGAACCGTATCTCTCACTGGACCGACGATCCCTGTTGAGATCATTTGGTTTTGAGGGATGTAGTTGAATCGATCTTCCCGAACCTCCTTGAGGAGCTTCTCGAGTTTGCCAGTTCTGCTGTGTCTAAGGGCGTCATCGAGGCGCTCCGTGAGTTTCTTGCCGAGAAACTTGACCGCATCCATCTCGTTACCGATGGCGATCATGGACAATGCCTTGCCACTGAATTCGACGATGATCGTGTCGATATTGTTACCGAATTTCCAGGTGATGGGGATCGGTAGCGACACTGCGAAGCAGGGGAAGGGAGGATGGATATCGTCCCACGTCACCCTGCCGACAGAAGTCATCTCCAGTGTTTTTTGAAGCGTCTCCGAGAGAGAGTATACTCTCCGTGACGAATGAGACCACGAGTGCACCATTGCGGGAATATACTGGTATGTGCCGCCGTGGTTGAACTCGTTGGATATGACCTCATCAGGTATAGTGAACCGTTCGAGATTGAATCCATTTTTTTTCGAAGTCAGGATGGCCTTGCGCAAGTCGCGCCAATTGACCACGGCGCCAGTGCGCAAGTGATCTATAGCAGGTGCGGCAACAGCACAATCGCATTCAGCGAGGAAGAGGGTCTGTTCCCAGAACCGGAGCATGGCTTCAAGACGTGTGGTAGCTAATGTTTCTTTCACAAAGTGCCTTTCGTTTGATGGTTGTTGATTGTTTCGGTTATGTGGTTATCAAAATTCTTACTCATGTATTATAGCACATAACCTTGACAAATGCAAGGGTGGTATGCTATAATGGCTCAAACAATCAACAAAAGGAGTTCTTTACGAATACAACGCAACTTTTATGGCTCGTCGCGGGCTCTGGATTGCCTTCCGGCTGTGGTGGATCACTTCAAAAGGTGGTCAAATCCAATACAGTTTCGGACTGTGGAGAATGCACTACTGGATCGCATTCCAGTCTTGGGTTTACATATGGCGCCTCCGTTTCAATCATCACTGGCATCGTGTTCGCCTGTGGTGGTGGCTGTGGAGACTGGATCACAGGTTCAAGGCAAAGTATCCAAAGCATAACCCGCCAGAGAGTCCGCACAAACGACACTTGGAAGAAGCGGAAAAGCGCCGTCGACCATGAGGTCACGCATAGGAATTTGAAAAGGCTCGGATTAACCCCGGGCCTTTGTTATATCTGACTTTGTTTTTGTATCCGCCCACATCATGTTAAATATTTCTCGAATCGTTTTGGCTAGTTCCTTATTTTCTATGACGACCATCTGATTGTTCTTGTTGAGGACGATTCTGACGATGTCTGAAAAGGTATCTATAGAAACAGATGAAGAATAGATCTCATAGGGAAGTACGTGCGTGATTCTTTTGAATAGCGCATCGGTCTTTCGGAAATTTACTAGGGACGGATGGTCGGGCACGAATGTCTTGTTGACGATATTATTCTTCGCACAGAACGCGTTGTATTCCTCACATATCGCCAGAAGTTTTGGTGACATGTCACCGGCTTGTGCGTAAAAACCGACGATCTCCTTGCCTATGCATTCGTCGATTCGATAATACAACGCCTCCTTGAATGCTTTAAGACCCTCATAGTGGAGTACGTTTATTTTTTCTGGTTTGGTCGTTACGATGGACTTCAGTGATGGTAATAGTTGTTTAGCATCGTTCATACGGTTCTCTGCATCACGGATGAGAGTCTCTGGTGGCACAGGCTTATATAGTCTTTTGGCGACTTTGGGAATCAACTGTGCCGCGCCTTTTTCAATAAGTTCGTTCAAGATGACATAGGTGGTTGGCTTCTTTAGTCCTGACTGTTCAGATATAACGTATGCGGAGCCTTTTCCCAGCTTGAGAAGAGAAAGGTATACCTGTGCTTGTTTTTCATTTAATCCGACATTTGCTAGGCCGGATATTAGTGGGTTGTCCATAATCGGCATACTACTCGCTCGTACATAAATAGTCAATAATTCTGATGACTCATCAATGAGAAGTGCATGATATCACTATAATATTGGCTTTTTTCTGGAAACGCGGTGTTCAGAAAAAATGACTTTGTTTGCGAAGTTGTCAAATATGGGTTATTCTTAGCGGATTAATATTAATTCGCAACTATTTTTGAATATCATGAAAAAATACACATGGGCGATAGTTATTGTGATCATCGTCGTTATTATTGGTATAAACGTTGGCACCAGGAAATCGACATCCGTTAAGGGCTTCAATATGGGTCTTATTAGCATTTTATCTGGTGAATATGCTGCCGTCGGTGAAAACTTCCGAAATGGATCTGTTTTGGCGCAGGAGCAATACAATGTTGCTCACCCAGATGCACCAATTAAGATGACTATTGAAGACGATGGTTTTTCTGGCGGAAAGGCAGTGAGCGCATATCAAAAGTTGGTCAACGTGGATAAGATTGATGCCCTCATCAACGTCTCCACTGCATCTATCGATGCGATTTATGATTCTGTGACAAAACTTGGAATTCCTGTTGCACAAGGTGGCGAGCAAGGTCGCGTACCATCGGACGATAATGTCTTCGGTATATATCCGGATAGCATTGCATCGGAAAGAGATTATGGGGCATACATGAAGAATAAAGGCATAACCCAGATGACGCTAGCCTATACGAATATCGATGCCATGTTGCGTTTCGTTGCAGCCTTCAAGGAAGGATTCCAAGGGAAGACCACGGATATCATCATAGATTCAGCCGAAACTGATTTTCGTACCCATGCACTCAAGGCTACATCTGGCAATCCTACAGCTATCGGTGTATTTATGTTTCCACAGCAAGGAGCGCAATTCATGAAGGAATTTCTGAAAATCTCTAAGAGCAAGCCAACAATATTCTTTGATACGAATTTTGTTTCAGGTTATACCGATTATCAGCGCATCATGGGTGATCTCAATGTATTCAATGGCAGTATTGTAGGAGGCATGAAGCTAGAAGATACTCAAGCATTCAAGGATGCTTACAAGGCGCGATACGGTACCGATGCACCTTTCCTTTCTGATATTGGTTATGATTCATTCAATCTGCTTGTGCAGACCTATTCACCGGATAAGGCAACTTGGGTCGCAAACATTAAGAAAACAGATTTCCAAGGAGTCAGCGGTGAGATAAAGTTCGGTCCTACTGGCAACCGCATGCCGGAGACAAAGATGATGGTTATTCAAGGAGGGAAAATGGTTGATCTGAAATAGAGATTACGCCTTCGCCTGTTTCCACAAGCTTTCCCACATCAATTTGATCACTTCGCAGAATTCCTTACTGTGGACTGTGAAGGCAATCTTTTCCACCCCACCGGAGGCGAAGAGGCATTTGTTGCCGTAAAGCCAGAAACTCATCTTGCAGTCTACTCCTTTTGGCAAATATCTCACGGAGACCAGATTCTTCTTGTCGTTTCTCAACCATTCATGTTTATTATCTCGCTGGATGGAGCGGTCGGCATGTTTCTCGATGGCATAGATAAATACTCCGTACTTGAAGCGCTGTCCGCCGTGCCATTTGAAGAATTCTTCGTCTATGCCGATCATATCTTTGGTAGGCCAGACCATGTATGTTTCCTTGAGATCTTTCTGCCACGGCATGTCTCGGAAAGCCTGCTTGATGCCTTGAGTACCGGCGTAGAATTTGATCGTTGGCTTCGCCACAGTGTCCTCAGTGTGATGGTGACTGATGAAAGAAAGCAGGGAAGCTTGGGCTTTCTGGATTTCCTCCATCTTTACCTTGTGCACACGCGACAGTTGTTCGCCTTCCGAAATGCCGAATGTCTTGCCGCGATTGTTGCTGTATTCATTGACGAGGCTCTGATCCAAAAGGGGAGGTAGAGCGTCATAGACAGAAGATTTGGGCATATTGAGGCGTCTGGAAATGACGGCGACAGAGGAAACGCCGTGAGCGATAATGTCCAGAAACACCCGTTTCGACTTGGGTGACAATCCGAATATGTCTAGAAAGGTCGTATTCATGATGTATTTGCTATGATTCGCTTTTCGCCGAATCATGTACAAAGTCTAACATACCTGTATACTTTATGCTATGAATAAAAAAATCATTTGGTCTGTCATTGGGCTCGCTATTATTATCATAGTGATTATCAGTGTTATTAAACGTTCGCCAGTTCCACAAGCTAATGCTAATCCGATCAAGATTGGAGCTGTTTTGTCACTGACCGGCGACGCGGCTCCGTGGGGCGAATACGGAAAGAACGGTATCAATCTGGCTGTAAAACAGATCAATGCGGCTGGTGGCATAAATGGTCGCCAAGTTCAGGTTGTGATTGAGGACGATCATACAGACGGTAAGCAGGGAGTTTCTGCCTGGAATAAGCTAGTCACCGTTGACGGTGTTCAGGGCGTGATCGGTGGAGTCTTTGACTTTACCGCACAGCCGCTAATCCCTTTGGCTTTGAGCAGCAATATTCCATTCATTTCACCTTCGAATTTCAGGATTGTTGGTGGATTTGATCTAAATGATCAAAGCTTCGTGATGCTGACTGATTTTAACAAGACCATTCTCAAGCTACAGCCATATATTGCATCGAGTTCTGTAAAGAAACTGGCAGTTGTGCACTTCAAATCGACTTTTGGTGGCGAAATAGCGAAGACACTTGACGGGGTTATGAAGGATATCGGCAGAGGCGGAATCATCGATACGCCTTACAATCAGATAGGTAATAATGATTTCAAGACGATAATCATAAAATTGAAAAGCCAAGGAGTTGATGGTGTGTTCCTGGACATGGTCGCCAATGATCCTCTCATCTTCCTTACGCAAGCTAAACAACTCGGCTTCATGCCGACGGTCATCACATACAACGGCGCTCTTGATGCCTTTGCAAATGAGACTGATAAGAGTCCGCTCGACAATGCCGTCATTCTGAATTGGGAGATCACCACTCCGCAATTTACTGATCTATACCAGAAAGAATATGGCATTCCTCCGACAAAGTCTGCTGACAAGTATTTCGATGCCGTCTACGTCATGGCCAGCAGTCTTGCGAATGTCTCTGATCCGTCTCAGGCTGCAAGTTACATCGACAGCCATTCGTTCACTACACCAAATAGTACAATCTCATTCACTGCTAATCATGCGGTGCAGGATTCACATGTTGAGGTGGAGGTTATGAAGAATGGTACTCTGGTGTCTTGGTAGTAAAAAGATTTTTAGAAATGCGTGAAAAATCACTGGATTTTGTATCTGGTGGTTTTTCATTGTGCTGTTTTACAAACATGCGTTTGTATATTATGATATACACATTAGAAAATAGGCACCCACAACCAACATTTTTATGAAAAACAATAAATATATTTGGATAATAATTGTTATCATCGTCGTTGTAGTGATAATCGTTGCAGTCAAATCACCAAGGCCTGCTTCAAATAACTCATTTACAGTTGGAGCAGTGCTACCGCTAACAGGTCCTGCGGCTTTGTGGGGAGAGACAGTAAAAAATGGCATGGAACTCGCCCTTGAGCAAAAGACAGGTATAAAAGTGCTTTATGAGGATAGTAAGTCTACCGCCGCAGATGGTATTTCTGCGTACAATTTGCTTCAAAATAAAGGAGTTGATCTAACTGTATCAGAAACATCCCTAGTCGCCGTTCCACTATCAAAGATTGCTTTGGAAAGGAAGTCTCCTCTACTCGTATCGTTGGTTGCCGCTGAACATTCAAAAATAGTGAATGACTATACAACAAGGTATTACACTGACCCAACAAACTATGCTATGCCAGCCTTCACTGATCCATTGTCTCCAGTCATTAAAGCAAAGAAAATAGCTTTGCTAAATCGAAATGATGAACTAGGTGTTTCTGTAAAAGATAAGATCGTGGAATTAAGCGCGACAAATAATAAGGAAGTTGTAATACAGGAATCGTTTACGCCAAACGAAAAAGACTATCGTACAGTTTTGACAAAAATCAAGAATTCAGGAGCAGATGTGTTTATCTTTGTCGTTGCTAATCCACTAGAAGCAGTTGGTATAGTAAAGACAGCAAATGAATTGAATATTGGTATACCTATGATTGAATCCTCTGCGGTGTTTGCTGATCTAGATACTCGTAAACAGGTTGGAGATATAACATTCTACTCAAGTTCGTATGATTTTTCATTGCCAAGTAAAGCTATAGATTTCAAAGTTGCATATAAGGCAAAATTTGGAAAAGAGCCTAATTTTGGTTCTGCGTTTGGTTATGACATTGTTAATCTAATAGATGTTTGCAAGAACAAGAAAGAAGTTGTTCGCGAGTGTTTGTCTGGAGTAAATCAGATTGATGGTGTTGCTGGTACCGCAAAGCAAGTAGCTCCAGGGGATTTTGTGGTTCCGATGCATTTAGAGAAAGTTAACTAGGTCTTAAATAAAAACAACCACCAGAGGTCAAATGACATGGTGGTTGTTGCGTAAAAGAACAACTTACTTCTTTTTGTGCGACTTCCGCTTTTTCGGCAGGCCGAGCTTTTTAAGAGTCTCGGCTACTCCGTGGGACATTGGTTGGCGACGCGAGTCGCTGCCGATTTCTCGTCCTTTGTCTTCGTGTTTCTGATCACGCCACTTCTGGTACTCGTCTAGCCCTTCGACTAATGACGGGTCCTTCTTCAGCGCCTCAGCGATGTTTCCAGTGTGGCCGAGCTGATCGGCCAGTGCCCTTGCTTTTGGAGAAAGGCTTTCCATTTCAGTACTCATACTTGTTGTCCTTTCAGAATGCGTGACTCAAGCGCCTTCTACAGAGGGGGTGTTGTACCGGCAGAGCCCTTAGCGACTTGGCAGCCGCTATGCCGATCATTGTTTCTTCCTGACTGCTCCATCGTGACATGACGCCACGGAGAGCGTTGAACATTGAAGTCTGATCGAAGCTGTAATCCATAAAGAAACGGTTCACTTCCGGTCCATAGTGGTCTACCAGCGAATTGATCGCCGAGATAGCCACGCTGTATTCCGGATTGGTGAATTCGCATTCTGGATGAATCAACATTCCGTCGTCACTCCACTGGTGATTGAGTTCGTTCATCGCCACACAGTGATGTGAGGTAATGATCGAGTGAAGCCGTTTTTTCATGAAGTCTTTGTCCATCATGATTTTGAAAGGATCCCACATGTTTTCGCCGAGGATGAACGTCATGGCGACCATACGAATGTATTCCGGATCAGTCAGCGCCTTGTCGAGCTTTTCCTGATCATGCTTACTGAAGCTCTCGATCATGAATCGGATTTCTCCGGAACTGATGAGCGCATCAATGAGCTCGATGGGATTACTTGCGATGGCGAGGTGTTGCTCGAGTTTGACGGATCGAGCAATGAGCTCATCAGTACTTTTCTCGGCGATTTTCACTAATCGCTCGTGACGTCCCTTGTCTGTGGCGAGCAGATGAAGTCCGGGTAGAACCTCACCATACCGGTCGAGTCTCTCGACTATTTCCGGTATGTTCCACTCTTCACCCATGACGCCGAAGTTTAGTCCGTGCGGGTCGATGAGGACCCACCGACCATCGGCAACCTGGATGCAAGCACAAACATGGAAATACTCGTCAGCTGCCCGACGAAGCAGATCTATGCGTCCTGCATGGAGAGATTCGGCGAAGGGCTTGTCGAGATGTGTTAAACCCCGCTTTGCTATGTCGGCCACAACTTTTTCGTAAATGTGGCGATGAATTGAGTTGATGACTTTCCCCGCGTGTTTCAGCGGGTGAGCCACGATCACACGCGCCTTTGCGAGGCGAGCGAATGCGATGATCATCTGAGTTTTGCCTTGGCAGTTAGCGACACAGGAATCAGGATTCCACATGCCATACTGTT
>Ga0194053_10000993_pt1 | contig 19082 bp, 19 predicted proteins | sample SepL228m_MetaG_FD_161684 | JGI IMG/M metagenome (GOLD analysis project Ga0194053, IMG submission 161684) | Anoxic zone freshwater microbial communities from boreal shield lake in IISD Experimental Lakes Area, Ontario, Canada - Sep2016-L227-8m | ecosystem: Environmental > Aquatic > Freshwater >... | reverse complement strand
AGGACGCTCTCACTAGGCACATAGACCATTAAATCTTCAGACGTATGCGCAGGACCTACTTTTGAAATCAAAAAATCTACTCCGCCAACCGTTAATGTTTTTTCAGACTTGATCCACTGATCAGGAGCCACTAAGTGAGTACTTGAATTGACCCATGGAGCAAAATCTACTCTAGAGGATTCCAGTCTTTGGCGAGCTGCATCAGAATTTAAGTAGTCCTTGCTGAGCTCTTGTGCGTATATTTTTGCACCTGCTTTTTTGAAGACTTGAAGGCCATATATGTGGTCTGCATGGTAATGGGTAACAATGACTGCTACCACTTTTTGTTTTGTGATTTTTGCAATCTCATTGAGTAACTTTTGCGCAAGAGCTGGCGATCCCAAAGCGTCAACTACCACGACACCTTTAGGCGTCACTACAAACCCTGCATTAGAAATAAAGTTCTGGTTTGTACTCGAGCCCATTTCTGGGAAGCCTTGAACAAAATAAGTATTTTGCGCAACCTGAATTGGCTTTAGATTAACAAGGTCAACGGGTTCGGCAAAGCAAAGGCTCGACAGAATGAGGCTCAATATCGAAGCAATAAAATACTTCATTGATCCAAGGCTAGATAATGGATGACTTAAATCGACCTAAGGCTTGATATAGGCGTAGTGATCTTTTGCTTGGAGATCAGCAATTCGCACGACACCAGAGGGTGTAAAGTCGGCGTCAAGAATGAAGACATCCTTCTTAATGCCTCTATTTTTAAGGGTGATTTCACAGACCTCAAAGCGAACGCCACGTGATTTCAGGGCGCCAATCAATGGCGCATATTCCACATTATTTTTCTTGTCTTTCGCGCCTTCCATCAGCATATCAATGCCATTGGCGTGTGTGACGACAATAATCTGGGTTGTTGGTGATATATCTAAATGGTTTCGGATATTTCGTAAGCCCTTTAAACCCTGTGATTCTGCATCATCAATGTGATAAACCACTTTTGTTGGGCTTGCCGCTTGTTGTGCATGGGCATTGAGAGCAAATCCCAAAAAAGTGCAGCCCACCAACATAGTATTGAGGAATAATTTGGCTAACTTAGACATGTGGACTTTCATATTGATTGAGGTCTAGATGGGAGCGATGCCAGGATTTCCTGAAACACCTTTGATTACTGGTTCATTGAGTTTGACGGCCTTGACAGTTTTAATGTCACGCAAATGCCGGGCAATCACATCCCAGATTGGCTCACCACCAAGATTTTTAGCTGCCTCACTTACAGGAGCCCAGCCTGCTACTTTGTAAGATTTATTGGCGTCAATGAGATTTCCATTGAGACGCATTTCAGAAATGCGATTACCCATTGAAGCTGCTGGATCGATGGTGTAATGCAGGCCGCCAACCCGTACCATATCGCCACCTTGCTGGTAATACGGATCTGGATTGAAGAGATTATCTGCAACGTCTTCTAAGATGGTCTTAATCGTTTCCCCCGTCATCATGTTGACGGTAGTGTACGGATATGTAATTGCTGTTTGATCCAACAAATTTTCCATCGTGATAGTTTGGCCTGGTAATAAGGTAGTTCCCCATCTAAATCCAGGTGAAAAAGCAATTTCTGCATTCTTCTGAGCCATCAAGCCATCTAATATTACCTGGTCAAAGCTGCCATTGAAGTTGCCACGACGATAAAGGAGGCTATCTGTAACTGCCAACTTCTCCTGCAACTTCGATTCATAAGGCTTCCTCATTTTTTGAATCAACGTCGACATGGATTTATCTTCTGGAATCAGGTTCGAGAAGATTGGCATGAGTTTGTATCTAAAGTCGACGGGCTTACCACCTTTGACATCAAAATCTAATACACCGAGGTATTTGCCGTTTGAGCCAGCATTGGTCACTAAGGTCATGCCGCCAGGATTCTTAACCTGGACTGGGATAGGAACACCATCATGGGTATGGCCACCCAAAATGGCGTGCAACCCACTTACTCGTGAGGCTAGCTTCAAATCCACGTCCATGCCGTTGTGGGACAAGAGGACGACTACTTTTGCACCTTTCCCTTTAGCCTCATCAATCGTCTTCTGCAGGTTCTCTTCCTGAATGCCAAAAGTCCAGTTCGGAACCATATAACCAGGGTTTGCAATTGGGGTGTATGGGAAGGCCTGTCCAATAATCGCCACAGGAATACCATTCATTTTCCGAATCGTATAAGCCGGAAAAACGGGATCACCAAAATCAGATGTCTTAATATTCTGAGCTAAGAATTCAATCTTGCCCTTGAAGTCATTGTTTACAATCTCCATGACGCGCTCTTCACCGAGCGTCATTTCCCAGTGAGCCGTCATGATATCAACGCCAAGACCTAAAGCAGCATCGGCCATATCCTGGCCATTGGTCCACAAGGCAGTTCCTGAGCCCTGCCATGTATCACCACCATCCAATAGCAATGAACCTGGTCGGGAAGCCTTCATCTGCTTAACGAGTGTCGATAGATGTGCAAACCCACCTACTTTTCCATAAGTCTTTGCTGCTTCTGTGAAGTTTAGGTACGTAAATGCGTGCGCATCTCTTGTTCCCGCAGGGATGCCATTTGCTTTTAGGAAATATTCGCCAACTAAATGGGGTGTACGACCTTGTTGAATCCCAATTCCTAAATTAACATTCGGTTCGCGAAAGTAAATCGGCAATAGCTGCGCATGACAATCAGTAAAGTGCAGTAAATGAACATTGCCAAATTTAGGCAGCTCATAAAACTTCTTAGCCGATTCCTGGGCAAAAGCAAAATCAGAGTTGAGACTCAAACCACCAGCCGAAGCGATAGCGAGAGTTTGTAAAAACTCCCTACGATTAATTGACATGATGTAAAGCCTATTGATTAACTGGTGATTGTGGATCCAATAGCAGCGCCATAAGATCTTGTATTTGTTTTTCGTTCAAAAGTTTGAAGTGTGCAAACCTGGGCATATTGCTACAGGCGTTGTATGCCTTGGAATTATTAATGCGATTCCACGTATAGGTCATCACTTCCTGAGAGTAGCCCCTGTTCTTGCCGTAATTCCATAAGCTTGGTCCAATATTGCCGTATGAAATCTCTTTTTTATCGATCTCATGGCAGTTATAGCAGCCACCACCGATAGGGGTTGTAGCCGTATCTGTCCACGTTGCCCCACGTCCGCTTTGGGCAATAGCCTCACCGCTTTTCCAATCGCCTACGTATTTGCCATCCGTCGGTTGTTTAATCGTTGCCATATTGATTTTCTGGATCTCAATAGCTTTAGCAGCGCCAGCCTTACTGGATGCAAAAATTGGATCCGAACAAAACTTTTGCGTTGCATCTTGATCAATGCGATCAAGACCGGCGATGCCTTCAGCTCGGAAACTATTCTTCATCATCTTTTCAAACTGGGGATCAGCTTTCTGTTGCGCGGAAACATTAGCGGAAATAGCCAATGCACCACAACCAAGAAATACCAAGAAAAGGTGTTTTGTCGATGTCATCATGAGTGTCTTCATATTCTTAGCGCTTCAATCCAGGAGTTTGAATCATTCCACCATTGGCGTTCTTTGCCATATACATTGATAGAGCAATGGTTACGTCAGAGCCATAAATTGGGAATGGGAAGCGTTGTTGTCTAAAGCAGTCATTTAACCTTTGCTGCATAGTCCAAAATTGACCGCTTGAAACACGATAAGCAGGCCAGTATCCCCAGCCAAGTGCGGCTCCTTCTTGAGTCGTTATGTTTGGTAGGTCCTGCAAACGAATCCGCTTACCACTTGCTCCATGGCAGGAGGCGCAAGAAAAGTCAAAAGGACCGCCCTGAAAGAAGAATGCACGTTTACCCATGGCATACATTTCTTTTTCTTTTGGATGGGCAGTACTAACGTTAATTTTTTTGCCTTTTGAATGGGTAACGATGTAAGCAACAATCGCATCCATATCCTTTTTAGGGCCAGCCCCAAACTTAGCATCAATAATGCCCTGTGAAGGTATGCCTTGCAGCTTATCCATGCAAGTCATCAAGCGAGATTCAAGATCCTGCACACGGTTGGTGTCCTTGAAGTACTTTGGTAGTACTGCTGCTGCGCCATCGACCACTCCAGGGCCAAGACCTAAGTCACATTTTTCTAATGTGGCATTTTTCGGGCCAGCAGGTTTTTTCCACAACTCCTCGCCAGACATCTCATATAACTCAGATGGATTGCCGTCCGCAATCATTTCTCGGTATTTGGCGATGTCATCAGCGGCAGTTTGCGCAAATGCGCCTTGACCAAACGCAATCAACAGCGATGACATAAGACATCTCTTTAATAAAGCGGATACAGGAGCCATGGATATACCTATTATTCTTTAATCATTAAGAAACGGTTGCTTCGTCGGTGCGCTTATCGCCTTTAGTGTCAACCCAATTGACAACCAACTTATCCCCTTTGGCACCCTTGTACTTGAAATTCAAAAATGGGTCCTTTGAGACTGCTGGGCCAAACTGAGCATTGAATACATCTTTGCCTTGGGCTTTTACATTGAGTGCACTGATAAACCACGCTGGAATGACTTTTCCAGAAGCGTCTTTACGTTGCCCTGATTCCATATCATGCTTCATCAAAATTTTTACATCGACGATACCGTCTTTTTCAGTTGCTCTAACGCGCATTGGATCTGACATTTTTTACTCCTTAATATTTTATAAATAGATATTCTGATTTGGCTTAATTAACCGCCACAACCACCAAGAGTCACTTTGATCTCTTTAACGGCCATTGACCATTTACCATCAGCTTTGACTAAAGCATAAACATTCGATGTTTGACCCATCTTGATGCGGGTGGTCACAAAAGGTTCGGTACCTGCTGGGAGGAAAAACTGAGCAGCAAGAGTGCTTGGATTTTTCTCAACCAAAATGGCCATTTGCTCGGCCTTGAGTGTTGTTGAAATTCCCACGGGAACGACAGCACCATTTTCTGCAATATCTGGTGCATTCAATGTCACTGCGGATGACTTATCGGGACTAGAAGCTCCTAAGGATTTAAAAACATCATCGAGGCTTTTGCCTTCAAATGCTGCTTTATTCCATTCCTCTGCCTGAGCGACGCTGATCAAACCAGCCGAAGCCATTAATCCAAATACTGCTGAATACTTTATTAACGCTCTACGTTGCTGATTCATAAAAACTCCTTTTTTGAAACTTATTAATAAATTAAATTTAAATTATCTTACTTGAGTCTAGTCTGTATTACTGACCTGTTAGCACCCAGTGAACCAGTGTATGAAGTGTCTCATTAGAAACGTCAGGGTGCGATGGCATAGGAATAGGTCCCCATACCCCAGAACCGCCCGCTTTTACCTTGGCAACCAGCTTATTCTCTGCTCCAGATTGGTCTTGGTATTTTTTTGCTATTTCCGAGGTAGACGGTCCCACCAGCTTTGTGGCCTTGGCATGACATGCCGAGCAGTTATTTTCCTTAAATAAGTCTTCTGGCGTCTTTGGCTTAGCAATAGCCGAATGCGCTACTGTTTGTGTGGAACCCGAGCCAGGCAACTTCTCTAGCGGTGGCTTGGTGGAGTCAGAACCCCTAAAAGGGCCATATTCACGATTTTGCTCTGCAATATTGCCGTGTGCGCTTCTCGCATAGTCAGGCAAAACAGAGCCAATTTGCACAAACGCTACACAGTTATGCATACAAGCGCTGGCTTGAACATCGGGCTTGCCTTTTGCATTCCATAAACCATGCTTTAGCGTCATGCCATTTCGGTTAGGCATTCTTTTTTGTACTTCAGCGATATTGGCATCCGAGAGCACAAAGTCATCCGGCACAACTTCAGCCATACTTAAGAGGTAGGCTACTACCGCAAAAGTATCGTCAGCCGATAATGATCTTGGTGAATTCCAAGGCATTGCGCGGTATATATAGTCCCACAGCGAAGAAACGGTGGCAACCTTCATGATGGTAGATCTTTGTGGCTGCTTTCTATCGGAAAGCGAAGCTACCCTACCTGTTTTAATGTCGTCTTGAGTTGTGCCGCCAATGATTGGAGTGAAGATTTCATTGGATTCGCCGAAGGTTCCATGACAGACAGCGCATTTGGATTCCCAAAGCTGTTGCCCTTTTTCTACTGAGCCAGATCCCTTTGGTAATCCTTTGAAGTCAGGTCGCACATCAATATCCCAGGCTGCGACTTCTGCAGGAGTGGCATCCCTACCAATTCCCGGAAATTTAGTATTCGATTTTTGTGCAATAGCGGAAGTAGCGACTGCTAGCGTTACGCAGAGAAGAATTGCGGAAGTAGCAAACTTAACCAACCTGAACATTGCTAACCTCCCCGTTTGAATCTACTTTCCAAGATTGAATTGCATTGTTGTGATAAATCGATCTTGTGCCGCGTGCATCTCTTAACAACTTAATAGGTGGTTGAACATAACCCGTTTCATCAATGGCTCTGGACTGAAGTATTGCGGGTGATCCATCCCATACCCAATCAATATTGAAGCGTGTTAATGCTTTGGTAAGAACTGGGGTCTCTAATCGAGCCGTTTTCCAGTTATTGCCGCCGTCAAACGAAACGTCGACACGCTTTACCTTTCCTCGACCAGACCAAGCTAAACCGCTCACGTTGTAAAAGCCTTTATCCAACAACTGTTGACCGCCTGATGGCGTTGTAATCACTGATTTGCATTCTTGAATGGAGGTGTATTGACGAGCCAGACCATCCGGCATTAGATCGTTGTAATGAACTGCCTCATCTTTAGTGGCATATGGCATATCGCCAACCTCTAAACGGCGCAACCATTTAACCCAACTAACACCCTGAACACCAGGAACGACTAGGCGAAGCGGAAAACCATTTTCTGGGCGCAACATTTCACCATTCATGCCCCAAGCAACGATGGCATCATTTAGTACGTCGTCTAAATTGACGGTACGAGTCATGCCCGAACCATCACCGCCCTCAGCCAAGAGATACTTGCCTTTTTTAAGATCTGCGCCGCACTCTTCTAAAAGCACAGATAAAGGTACGCCAGTAAATTCACAGCAAGAAAGCATGCCATGGGTGTACTGCACAGTTGGAACTGCGACGTTACCCCACTCCAAGCCAGTATTTGCACCACACTCAATGAAGTGGATACGAGATACAGACGGTAGGCGCATTAAATCGTTCATTGTGAAAACACGATTATGTTTAACTAAGCCATTTACCATCAAGCGATGCATCTCAGGATCAATGTTGTACCAACCTTGATGCTGTCTTTCAAAATGCAAGCCGTTTGGAGTAATGATGCCAAAGAGCCCTTGCAATGGTGTGAATGCAACGGAAGCTGCTGAAACACGTGTCAAGCCTGGTGATTCACGGCGAATGAGGTTGGCTTCATAAATAGATGGAGTGCCATATGGCATCGTCGCTACATTTTTGCCTAAGGTCGTTTGCCATACTTGTTTTTCAAGAATTGCAGGATCCCCTTCTGAGGATGCCAGTGCATTCATAGAAGCGCCCAGACCAACGGCACCACCAAGGGCAGCCATAAATCCATTACGCATAAAGCCGCGACGGGTGTCATCCATACCATTTTTGTTTAAGTCTGCAATGGCATCTTGGGTTAAAAAATTCTCAGGGGCTTGCTGAATCTGGCCTCTTCGCTTTGTATCTATTCGCGTCATTGAATAAAATTTCCTCTGAATGTATGTTCTAAATATAATTTTTGTAATTTGTTACAGCGCATTAACAGGAATTTTCAGATAAGAAATCCCATTGGCTTCCTTGGGCGGGAGTTCACCAGCCCTGATATTGATTTGGATCGCCGGCAAAATGAGTACTGGCATCTCTAGCGTAGCATCTCTGGTAGTACGCATCTCGATAAACTGCTCCTCAGAAATGCCGTCATGCATATGAATATTGGATTTTCTTTCTTCTGCAACAGTCGTTTCAAAATTAACTGGCCGACCATTGGGTGGATAGTCATGGCACATAAACAAACGCGTCTGCAGCGGAAAGCTCAAAATCTTTTTCATTGATTGATACAAGGTGTGCGCATCACCACCTGGAAAGTCGCAACGTGCTGTACCAACATCTGGCATAAACATGGTGTCGCCTACGAAGATGGCATCACCTACCTGATATGCCATGCATGCAGGCGTATGTCCTGGAACAAACAGCACCTTCATGCTGAGATTGCCAAAACGAATTTCTTGATTGTCCTTAAGAAGCTGATCAAACTGGGAGCCGTTCACTGGAAAACCTGGCTCTAGGTTGAATATGCCCTTAAAAACACCCTGCACTACAGAAATATGGTCGCCAATGGCGATCTTTCCGCCGAGGTGAGATTTCAAATAAGGAGCGGCGGTGACGTGATCAGCATGCGCGTGGGTTTCTAAAATCCACTCGGTTTTAAGCTCATTGCGCCTTACAAACTCAATGACTTCATCGGCCGGTCTGGTGTGTGTACGCCCTGATTTTGGGTCATAAGCAAGCACTGAGTCAATAATGATGCACCTAGAGCCCGGCTTCTCATAAACAACGTAAGTCACTGTCCATGTTTCTGGATCAAAAAAGCCCTTTACAACTGGATTCATCTCAAACTCGCCTAAGTAAAATTTCTAAGTGCAATTATTTAATAAAGCTGGTAAAAACACACTAATAACTAACCCTTATATACATATTACTTTTGGTTATATAAGCGGGGTTTCTATATAACCATTGCTTTAGGAGGAGATAAAGTTGAGTGAAAAACAGCAAAACAACGTCTTTGACGTGCTCATTGCAGGTGGAGGAGCCGCTGGTATCGGCCTAGCAGCAAGTCTGAAATGTCGCGATAAAACGCTAAAAATAGCCATTATTGAGCCGTCAGATCACCACTTCTATCAACCATCATGGACCCTCGTCGGTGGCGGAGCATTTGATGTCAAAAATAGCAGGCGGAATACCAAAGATGTAATGCCCTCAGGTGTTACGTGGATCAAAGACAGGATCAGCAGTTTCAATCCTGAATTGAATGAAGTAATACTTAGTCACGAAGATCCAGTTAAATACAAGTACCTCGCTGTTGCTACCGGCCTGAAGATAAATTGGGATGCTATTCCAGGCCTAACAGACACAATTGGTAAGAATGGTGTGACTTCTAACTACAGCTATATGCACTCTCCATATACATGGGAGTTAGTCAAAAAAATGAAATCAGGTAAAGCGATCTTTACCCAGCCACCACTGCCATTCAAATGTCCTGGAGCACCACAGAAGGCCATGTATCTGTCTTGCCACGAATGGGAAAAGCAAGGGAATCTCAAGAACATTGAAGTCGAGTTAAATAATGCAGGCGGGGCATTATTCGGTGTTGCAGACTTCGTGCCATCATTGATGGAGTATGTAAAAAAATACAATGCCACATTAAATTTTAGCTGCAACCTCATATCAGTTAATGGGCCAGAACAAAAAGCAACCTTTGCCGTTAAGGATGCGGAAGGCAACATTACACAAGTTGAAAAATCATTTGATATGTTGCACGTAGTCCCACCGCAAGGCCCACAAGACTGCGTTAAAGGAAGCCCGATAGCGGATGCTGCTGGTTGGGTTGAGGTTGATCAACATACTTTGCAACACACTCGCTACCCAAATATATTTGGTCTAGGCGATTGCTGTTCCTCCCCGAACTCTAAAACTGCGGCTGCCGCTAGAAAACAAGTGGTTGTAGTGGCCGAGAATTTATTAGCCTTTAGGTCGAATCAGCCAATGCCATTGAAATATGATGGCTACGGTTCATGCCCGCTAACAGTTGAGCGAGGAAAAATTGTTTTAGCAGAATTTGGATATGGCGGAAAACTATTGCCAACATTCCCTTGGCTTATTAATCCGTTGAAGGCTACTAAACTTGCTTGGATCCTCAAAAAGGATGTCCTACCTTGGTTGTATTGGAATGCCATGCTTAAAGGCAGGGAATGGCTAGCCCGTCCTTTTGAAAACTAAATAATGGAAAGTTTTTTGACGGCACCAGCACTAGGCATTTTTGTCGGAGTGCTGATGGGTTTAACGGGAGCAGGCGGCGGCATTTTATCTGTTCCTCTCCTCATATTCGCCTTCCATATGCCTATCGCTGAAGCTGGACCGATTGCTTTATCTGCAATCGCCCTAGCGGCTAGCGTAGGGGCCTTAATCGGCTTGAAGGAAAAAGTATTGCGCTATAAAGCGGCGATATTTATGGCTAGCTTTGGATTGATATTGTCGCCACTTGGACTCTGGGTTGGACAACATGCCCCCAATACACCGTTACTAATTTTATTTAGTGCGGTTTTAATCTATGTGGCAACTCGTATGTATATTCAAGCATCTCAAACGTTGGCAGGAACAACTCCGCCAATGATGAAGCCACCGCCCTGCCAACTCGATATGTCAATTGGAAAATTGATATGGACAGTTCCCTGCGCAAGAGCCTTGATATTTGCTGGCGCAACTGCCGGCTTTCTATCAGGGCTATTGGGTGTTGGGGGCGGGTTCATCATCGTGCCTTCTTTGAAAAATTTTACCGACTTACCAATGAAGGCAATTGTTGCCACCTCTTTAGGCGTGCTTGCCATTGTCTCAGCTGGTGGCGCAACCATTTCTCTTGCCAGTGGCACACTCAATATGTCTATTGCAGGACCTTTTGCAATTGGTGCATTAATTGGACTCTTATTTGGAAAAATATTAGAAAAAAATATTAGCGGTCCAAGAGTTCAGCAAATTTTTTCTATCTTTACTTTTTTAGTTGCAATTAGTCTTATTTACAAATGTCTTTTTTAACCTGGAGAAACTATGAAAACTACCCGTCGTCAATTCATGATCATGTCAGCCGCTGGTGCTGCAACTTTGGCTCTAAACACCAAAGTACAAGCTCAAGCCATGGTTGCTGAAACTGATCCACAAGCTGCTGCATTGGGTTACAAAGCAGATGCTTCTAAAGTAGATAAAGCAAAGTACGCTAAATATGCTGCGCCACAAGCTTGTAGTAATTGCGCTCTCTATCAAGGTGCTGCTGGTTCTGCTGCTGGTGGTTGTGCATTGTTTGCTGGCAAGCAAGTCGCTAGCAAAGGCTGGTGCTCTGCTTACGCTAAGAAAGGGTAAAAGCTAAGATATAAGCAAAGGCTGCTTCGGCAGCCTTTTTTAATGGTCAATTAAAGCCTCTTCTTTGAAGCCTCTTGAAGAATTTCTAGTTTTGGAGAGTGGTGTAGCTACATCTATCTTTTAATAACATTCCTATTCAATCCTATAGCCAGCATGACAAGCGACACAAGCTTGGGTTATTTTGCTGAGGGCCAATAAAGCAGGCTTAACATCACCAGTGGCGCCTGAGTTTTGAACCTCAATGGCGAGCTTGCTGGCACTACGGTGCATTTCATTGCCTATATCCTGCATTCCTTTAGGCATGAACTTAGAATTTTCATAAGCATTATGGGTTTTTAAGGCAGATTGCCCTAGACGAGTCTCTGCAATTTCAGCAGCTTTATCGTACTGTCCACCACCCATCGCTTCTTGAATTTGGCTAATTGCTAGCAAGTGATCGCGCATGCTGGTCAATGTATGCTCCTTCATGCTTAGAGGGTATACAACCACAACCCTCGTATCTGCAGGCGATGCGCTATGCATCTGGTCATGTTGAGCAAAAGTAAGGCTAACAATAGCAATCCCACAAACAGAAAGAGTGGCACCAATAACGTTTTTTAATGTATTCATAAGTTCACTATATTCATTTTGAAGGTAGTGTGAAAAAACCACCCGCTGGTGGCTTCTTCATAAACAACTACTTTATCCGCAGCTTCTGCCTGACATCGTTTGTGGGCTATGCCCTGCTGGCAAAGTAATGCCTTTGTCTTTGGCGCGCTTTTCCATCTCGGCATGAGTAGATGTTGCAAGTACCAAACGCTCTTCTGGAGTTTTGGCGTCAGCCATCTTATCCATCATGGCAAGTCTTTCGGCTGGAGTCATTAACTCTCGCATGATCTTCATGTTGGCACTTTGTCCCATCATTTGACCTTGCATCATTCCGCCACGCATCATGCCTGGACCCATACCATTGCCCATTGGGCCTTGCTGAGCGTGAACAGAAGCTACAGCTAAACCAAGCCCTAACGCAGCTGCAATACTGATTCTAATTTTGTTTACAGTTTTCATTTTCATTTCCTTATTGATTTGCTTAATGACAGCAACAGCTACCACCACTTTTACAAGAACTACTATTCGATTCTTTATCGCCTTGGATATCCATGATGACTACAGTTGGATATCCATCCTCTTCTAATGCCGCAAGAATGGGTGCAGCCCCTTGCGCAAACTCGCCCTCTACTATTGCGTTTCCCGTTTCCAATATCACTGCAACCTTATGTACGCCAGCTATTGCATTGATTGCTTTCTCAACATGCTTTACGCAGGATCCACAGGTCATCCCGCTTACTTTTAAATGAATCGTTTCCATCCAAACCTCCTTTGCTGATGTACTGATTATTAGCCTCTTGAGTAAAACGGCGTATGATCAAGATCATATGAACATCTATATTCCGGACGCTTTAAGAGATCTACTGCCACCCAGCCTCATTGAGCAATGCCAGGCACAGACATTTCCCAAAGGTGAGAAGCTCTTTCATCTAGGAAAGGCGCCTGAGTACATGTTCTTTATTGTTTCAGGAGAGGCTGTCCTCAGCAGGGTAAGTGGCCAAGGTGAAGCAACCATCTTGCAACGCTGTAAAGGAGGCTTCCTAAGTGAGGCCAGCTTGCTAACCAATTCGTATCACTGTGATGCCATTGCAACCCGCGCAGGGACTGCTATTGCCCTACCTATCAAAGCATTTAGAGATGCACTGAATTATGAGGATTTTTCTTTGAAGTGGATCAAACTATTAAGCAAAGAAATTATGCGTCTGAGGACACAGTCTGAACGGCTGGGGCTTAAGGACATCAAAAGCAAACTGATACACCTGATTCAAACAGAGGGAAGCAAAGGCATCCTAGCGCTGCAGTCAGACTACAAATCATTGGCCTCTGAGATTGGCGTAACGCATGAGGCTCTGTATAGGGCCATTGCTACGCTGGAAGCTAAAGGAATATTGAAAAAATCACCACAGGCGCTCTGTTTATTAAAGCCCAAGGCAATTAGCTAAAAGCTTTTAAATGCAATAATTTTTCAGTAGTACGTCCATTACCTGCAACGCAACAGTATTTTTAAGTGAGTAATAGATTTGCTTGCCATCCCTTCTGGTTTGAACAAATCCCTCATTTCGAAGTACCGTTAACTGCTGCGACAGGGTTGGCTGATGGATATCGAGAGCCTCTTCAAGCTCGCCAACGCACTTCTCAGCTTGGCTGATATGACAAAGCAGAAGCAATCTATCTGTATTACTCAATATTTTCAAGAACTTGCATGCCTCTTTGGCAGATTCTTCCATTTTTTCGAGGTCAATTTTGATGCCCATAAACTGATCCCACCTATTCATTTGCCTTGTAAAGATAATTCTACACTTTATTTATTTATATAATATACTAATATAAATTAATTCACTAGGGCAAGTAGATGGATAAAAAACTAGGCATCTCAGGGCGTATTGCTGGATTTTTTCAATCAGCCCAAATTACGCCATTACTGGCGATCTTGGCACTATTGCTCGGTCTCTTTGCAATTCTAGTGACTCCTCGCGAAGAAGAGCCACAAATTAATGTCACGATGGCTAATGTCATCATCCCATTTCCCGGCGCAAGCGCCAAAAATGTCGAGGAAATCGTTTCAATACCTGCCGAACAAGTCTTATCTCAGATTACAGGTGTAGAACACGTCACTTCCGTCTCCCAAACGGGTTTATCAGTCATTACTGTGCAATTTAAAGTGGGCGTACCCAGAACTGAGGCGCTTGTCAGACTCCATGACACCGTGGCTGCAAATTCAGATTGGCTACCTAAAGGTCTAGGCGTCATGCCGGCAATTATCAAGCCGAAGGGAATCGATGATGTGCCCATATTAGCCATCACCCTCTATTCAAATAATCCGAATGTCAGCCCATATGCACTTGAAAAGATCGCCAACAAGATTGAGGTAGATTTAAAGCGGGTAAAAGGAACGCGTGAAGTCATAACGATCGGCGGACCAAAAAGAGCCATTCGCATTGAAGTAAGTCCAGAAAAAATGGTCTCTAGGGGCGTGACCATTCCTGAATTAAGAATGGCACTCGAAACTGCGAACTTTGGAATGCCTGTTGGTGACCTTCTAACAAAGCAAGGAACAATTGCCGTTGAAACGGGTCCATTTTTACATGATGTCAATGATGTAGAAAATATCCCATTAGGTGTGCGTATGGGCGCTCCGGTTTACATCAAAGATGTGGCCAATGTTGTAGAGGGGCCCGTGCAAAATCAACGTCTCGTATGGCATGCAGACAACATCAATAAATCAACGGATCACCCTGCAGTGACGATTGCCGTTACCAAAAAGCCGGGTGAAAATGCTGTTGATGTATCAGATCACCTAATTCGGCAAATAGAAACACTCAAATCGGTTGTGATTCCAAAAGACATTGAAGTGGTGGTGTCGCGTAATTATGGTGAAACGGCCAATGAAAAAGCGACAAAGCTAATTCAAAAGCTCATCTTTGCGACATTATCAGTCGTAGCGCTTATTTTCTTTGCCCTTGGCCGGAGAGAGGCATTGATTGTAGGATCTGCGGTAGTGTTAACACTCTCAGCCACCCTCTTCGCTTCATGGGCGTGGGGCTTTACGATTAACCGCGTCTCCCTATTTGCCTTGATATTTTCAATCGGCATCTTGGTTGATGATGCGATCGTGGTGGTAGAAAATATTCACAGACATCAACTGCTTTACCCGCAAAAAAGCTTAAAAGAAATTATCCCTGGGGCTGTGGATGAGGTTGGCGGACCAACCATTCTGGCGACGCTAACCGTGATTGCCGCCCTGCTACCGATGGCATTTATTAGCGGCCTCATGGGCCCTTATATGAGCCCTATTCCAATTAACTCGAGCATGGGAATGTTGCTATCGCTTGCAATAGCGTTTGTTGTTACGCCATGGATGGCTAGAATCTGGCTAAAAAATCATTCAGATGGTGAAAAAAATCACTTTAATTTGGCCCTCTGGATTGCTCCCAAATTTAAACGGATATTCGACCCGCTGTTAAATGATCAGCATGGCAAAAAAAATAGAAAGCTTCTGGGCGCTGGAGTGGTTGGTGCGATTCTGATTTCCTTGGCATTACCAATGACCGGCTTAGTTGTTTTAAAAATGTTGCCATTTGATAACAAATCTGAGTTTCAGGTCATTTTAGATATGCCGCCCAATAGCAGAGTTGAAAAAACCTCTGATGTATTGCGTGAGATGGGCGCTGCATTGGCAAAGAATTCTGAAGTTAGTAGCTATGAAATCTACGCTGGTACCGCAGCACCAATCAATTTCAATGGCTTGGTTAGGCAGTATTACTTTAGACAAAATCCGTGGATGGGTGATATTCAAGTTAACCTGGTTGATAAACATCATCGCTCAGATCAAAGCCACGCAATAGCGAGTCGAATTCGACCAGCATTGGTGGAGATTGCAAAAAAGTATGGCGCTAATGTCAAGGTTGTTGAGGTCCCGCCAGGTCCACCAGTATTTTCACCAATCGTCGCCGAGATATACGGCCCATCTGCCGAAGGTCGCCTGAGTGTCAGCAAATCAGTCAGATCCGCATTTGAAAAGACAGATGGGATTGTTGATATTGACGATAGCAGCATTGCAAAATCACCTAAGCAATTTTTGGTGATTGATAGACGTAAGGCTAGCCTTATGGGAATTTCCCAGCAAGCCATCGTTACCACATTGAGGGCTGGACTGGCTGGGGAAGATGTTGCCTATATTCATGATGAATCTAAATATCCAGCAGCAGCACAAATTCGCTTGCCAGAAGATAAACAAGACTCCCTGCAGGAACTACTCAAACTTACCGTCAGAAATTCACAACGGGAAGCTGTGCCGCTTGGTCAGTTGGTTTCAATTGTGGATTCCGATCGAGAACAGCTTATCTATCACAAAGACCTTCTGCCAGTGAGCTACGTGATAGCTGACGCAGCAGGTAAAACAGACAGCCCTTTATATGGATTGTTTTCAGCAAGATCAATAATAAAAGAAATGAAAGATCCACAAGGATCTGCTATAGATGAATATTTCACGGTGGCACCAAGCGACCCCTATCGAAACTATGCTATTAAATGGGATGGTGAATGGCAAGTCACCTACGAGACATTCCGCGATATGGGTGCTGCCTATGCTGTCGGTTTAGTTTTAATCTACCTGCTGGTAGTAGCCCATTTTGGCTCATACCTCACCCCACTCATCATCATGGCTCCAATCCCACTAACCATTATTGGCGTGATGCCAGGTCATGCCTTATTGCGTGCGCAGTTTACCGCCACTTCGATGATTGGCATGATTGCTTTGGCTGGGATCATTGTGCGGAACTCTATCCTATTAGTGGATTTTATTAATCTACAGGTTCGCGAAGGAACGGACTTTAAAAATGCAGTAGTGAATGCCGCTATTACCAGAGCTCAACCGATTGCCCTAACTGGCTTAGCTGCAATGCTCGGCGCATTTTTTATATTGGATGACCCTATTTTCAACGGTCTAGCAATCTCATTGATATTCGGCATTCTGGTCTCAACAGCTTTGACTTTGGTTGTTATTCCATTGCTTTACTACTCTGCCTACTCCCATCAAGCAGAAAAAATCAGCAAACAAATCACTGTACGAAATACTTAAGGAGATAGATATGACATCTTGGCAACTAGTACGCATCATTGCAGGCACATTGATCTTGCTGTCACTGGCCCTCGGCTACCCGGCAAGCCCATGGTTTATAAGCCAATGGTTTTTGGCTTTTACAGCATTTATAGGCGCCAACTTACTGCAAAGCGGTCTAACAAAGTGGTGCCTCATGGAAAGCATTGTTCGCAAGTTAGGCATCAAGGCTGGCGCATAAATCAAGAAGGTATGAAATGAGCAAATTTTACGTAAAACCCCTTGCAACTGCTGTTATGGCAATACTTACTCTATCAGCAGGGTCTGTATCTGCCACCAGCTTAATGGATGTCTGGCATGAAGCACAGAATCGAGATCCGGAATTTATTGCTAGTCGCTACGAACAAATGGCCGGTGAGAAAAGGCGTGATCAGGGAACCTCATTGTGGATGCCTAATGTCAATTTAACAGCGCTGACTGGAAGTATGAGTTACAACACCTCAGTTAGTGGTGCGCAGTTTTATGCCCCAGGTATGGGTACATTTAATGGTGCAAATTTCAATACATCAATTAATAATGGCTTTGTGAACCGGTATACGCTTGCAGCAACGCAGTCTATTTATAACCGTGAACGTTTAGCACAAAGTAGACAGCTCAATATGTCTGCAGATGCATCCAATCTAGGCTTGCAAGTGGCTCAACACAACCTTATTTTACTAGTGGCAGAACGGTATTTCGATGTGCTGGCAGCTGAGGAGACATATCGATTAGCAAAAAAACAAGCCGAGGCAATTAGCAATACCCGCGAAGAAATAGACAAACGATACAAACTTGGCAACGCAAGCCAAACTGATGTTCAAGAGGCCTTAGAGAGGCTTGATGCAGTTAAAGTCAGAATCCTGGAGGCCAAGACCAATCTCGAGGTCAAAAAGCTTTCTCTTCAAGATCTATTCGGTGGCCCTGTGTCGGTTGACAAACTAAAGATCACCCTAAATACCAATAAGCTGAGCGTTCAAAATATTGATACATATCTTAATAAGCTGAAGTCGCAGAATATTCAACTGCAAATGCTTGCGGTACAAGAAAAAGTAGCCCAGGAAGAAGTGGAGAAATACGGGGCAATTACTTCACCAAAATTGGATGCCGTAGCCCAATCATCGAAAGATAAATTGAATGGCTCAGGGGACTTCGGTCAAGCCAGTAATACTGCGACCAATAATTATCTGGTTGGCTTGCAGCTCTCGATACCTCTCTATAGCGGTGGCTATAGATCTGCCAAACAAGAAGAGGCCGTACTATTGGTTGAAAAGACCAAGGCTGAATATGCAAAATCAGAACTTAACCTAGAGCGGACACTGAGAACGATTTGGTTTTCTTTAAATATCGCCAAAGAGAAGCTTGCCGCCCTCTCCAATGCACAAAAGACCGGCGAAGCGAGGCTGAGTGCCACCCGCAATGGATATGCGGTGGGTTCCCGGACTACTATGGAGCTATTGGGTGCTGAAAGTGACTTAATCACTACTGATTACGCCCTGTATTTGGAAAAGGTAAACTTTCTATTGAATACTCTGCGCCTAGCAGCGTTAACCGGGGAGATCTCCGAACAAAACCTTTCAATGGCAAATGCCTACCTTTACTAATCAATGGAATATTGAAAATGCTGGTTAAATGCCCGGAATGCCAAAAGTTTAATCGACTCCCACTCGAGCGCATCAATGAAAATCCAATTTGTGGTGTATGCAAATCCAGCTTGCTTAAAGGCCCTTTAGATGCCGATCAGGCCAGTTTTCATGAAATTCTCAAGTTAAGTAAATTGCCGGTGATCGTGGACTTTTGGGCTCCATGGTGCGGCCCATGCAAAATGTTTGCACCAACCTTTCAGGCAAGCGCAGCCATTCATGGTGACAAAGTGCTGTACGTAAAAATAGACACCGAGGCAAATCCAGCAATCTCACAAGAATTTAATATCCGCTCTATACCAACATTGACCATATTTAAGAATGGGGCTGAACTTGAGCGTATTTCTGGGGCCTTGCCACCGGTACAACTAGAGCAGCTCATTTCTAAAATCATATGAAAATATTGAGAGCATGAGGCTCATTAAGCGATATTTCCTAGCGACTAGGCCAGCGTTTCTCACCATTACATTGCTGGGATGCTTGATTGGGTTATTTGGCGCAAATAGTTTATCGGGGTCAAGATGGTCTACCAACCTACTTGCAGCAGTAATCGTGCTGTTAGTCCACGCATCTGCCAATGTGCTGAACGATTACTTTGATCACCTCAATGGAAGTGACTCCATAAATGTAGATAGGATCAGTCCATTCACAGGCGGAAGTCGCTATATTCAAAATAATATTTTTAGCC
>Ga0194053_10000990_pt1 | contig 19094 bp, 21 predicted proteins | sample SepL228m_MetaG_FD_161684 | JGI IMG/M metagenome (GOLD analysis project Ga0194053, IMG submission 161684) | Anoxic zone freshwater microbial communities from boreal shield lake in IISD Experimental Lakes Area, Ontario, Canada - Sep2016-L227-8m | ecosystem: Environmental > Aquatic > Freshwater >... | reverse complement strand
CTGATCGAAGAGTTCGAGGAGGGCTTCTGGACTCTCTTCACCGATCAACGCCAGGGGCTGGATGAATGCCTGAAGTCCCTGGAGCAGCTCCCCGCCACCCCCGAGACGAAGAGCCTCTACGCCCATATCAAGAAGGAGTGGCAAGCCATCGAGGCGGCAAAGAAACGAGGCACAATATCTCCTGTGAACGCCCTGCGGCAATTGGCCGACCTGGAACGGGCCGTTGTAACATTCATCCTGTGCAGGCCCAGGCTGAGCCTGACCACTGTCGATACCTTGCGGGCCGAGATCCTCCTGGAGGCCTTTACAACAGACCGCAAATTGAAACAGCTTACCACTAACGATTCTATAAGGACCATCTCCGCCAAAGAGGAGAGGAAGATCTACAGGGAGCAGGCCCTGCGAGCCATGCGCCGCGCTGCTGCGCTCTTCCCGGATCAGGTCAATTTTGAGAAGAAGGGCAAGGCGGCCAGGATCATCAAGATCAACGAGGGATTCGGCGCGAATTTGGCCCAACGATGCATGATAACAGTTTGTTACGCAATTTGTTATTGTCACAGTTTGTTACAATCTTCCTGCGAGCTGCCGGAAGGTGTGGTTTGTACATTAGGGGGAATCTTCAGGGATACAGTGGCCTTTTGAAAGAAGTTAATCAAAGAAGATGACATGAAACAGGATGTTATGTTAGTTTACGGTTTATTTGTCTCGGGGTCTTAGGTCGGGGAGTCTGAGGGGTCTAGAGAGAAACCGAGGATGTAACAAACGGTTACAATAGTGAGTCGCGAAATAATGGCCTCAATGAAAACGTCTATCTGATAAGATGAGCCGAAAGAAAAGACATTTTAGCCCCTTAAAATTCAGATCCTGATATTCATTTAACCCAACTTTGTAAACAAGAGCGAATATAATAAATAAAATTTATTAGATAATCTTCATAGAAAAACATAGAATACGCTTAAATACGCAAAATTAGGAAACACTTGTGTATGGGTGTAGCGAAGGTAAAAGTTACGGCATCGATCAAAGGAGACCTTGTCGATTGGGTTGATAAAGAAGTGGACAAGAGTCGCTTTGCCAGCAGAACTCATGCTGTGGAATATGCCTTAACTAAGCTTAAAGAAGCCGACAATCTAGCGCTTCCAAACTAGCATTCAAACCTAGATCGAGCTTTAAGCATAACCCAGAAGAATACAGACGATCGTATAGAGAAATAGGAATAAAACTTAGATAAAATATATTTCAGCCCAGGGCTGGTACCCCTGGACCGAAAAACCCCTAAGAATGGAATTCAATTATGATAGAGATAGCTTTAGCTGGGATATATAGTTTTGCATCAGAACCGCCCAATCACAATCTACTAAAGGATTTTCTCAACAAAATTAAAATATTTTCTTATAAAGTCGCGAGTCTCGTAGAGAATATTCGTTTAATTAAAATTATTTGTAATCAATAATAGCTTGTAAAAATTGTTTCCGGCCCAGGTGTTACGAGCACCTGGACTGGGATACTCCGAGCAGGAGCGTTCGTGTATGGTAAATTTAGCCTTGGCTAGAATAAATAGCTTTGCATCCGAGCCTGATACAGGTTTTCCTCCAGGCAATGTAGCGTCGCACGAAAATGTATCCTCAAGGTTTGCGGTGGCGGTCTGAATGGACATCTTCCAAACAGACGAGATCCTCGAGATCCCTGTCTCCGAGATTCAAGCCTTATTCAAGGACTTGATCCAGGTCTACGATACCTTGAACGAGGTCCTCAAGGATGCCGGAATCCTGCGAGGCCGTGAGCTGGCCGAGATGAATACTAAGGCTAGCCGTGCCGTTGAAGCCGAGAAATCGCCTGTTGGAAAGCTCGTTCTTCTCAATGCCTACATCAAAAAGGAAATCTGGCATATTCACAATGCTTTAAAGACGAGGCCCGCCTCTGCGCCCACAGAGGAAGGAAAAATCAGGCAAGCAATCACAAAGATTCAGTTGAGAGCTTCCGCTATTGTAGAGCATGTAAAGACCATTGCCCAGGGAAGGAAGGAAGTCGCCTTCAACTCCTGCCAGGCCCGAGACTTCCTATCAGGCAGAGAGGGAAAACCGCCCAGTCGTCGCGACACAATCAGAGCTCTGAAGAGAGCTGAGAAGATCTGTCCGGCCTTGGCCTGCGACCATACTCCCAATGATGGACGCCAAACCACAAGGTTAACTGCAACCGTTGAAGACTTAAAACAATCTGATATTATAAAAGTGGAGCGTGACTGTGACACAAGGCAACGGTCGCGAATGGATGAGCTTAGGGTTATCTTCTTTAAAGAGCCAGGAAGCCACGTTTAAATTGTCATGATAACGCCCTAAAAAGTACACAAAAATTTATTCTGTCGGGTAGTAGAGAGATTAGTTAGCTAGCTTTAGTTTACGGTATAGCAACGAATCAAGGCAGAATCAATTATAATAGCAATTTAATATTATTAAATCAAGAAGATAGATCTTCACTTCAGACCGTTGCCAAAGGCAACGCAATATACAGTAGAAAAATGTTTTTATAGAACCTGAGATACTGATGATAGATAATGAGGAGAAGTCCGGAGAAGATCACAGAAGATATCCTATCCTAAGAATCTGTACAGAGGCAACTGGCAAGACCAAAATCGTTTATCAGTGCAATCTTAATTTCCATACCGTAAATATACATCTTCAACGATTGATTAATGCCAGTCTCCTCAAATCCTCTGGGTCCGAAGATAACCCATCTTATAGGACTACCGCGAAGGGAATAGAAGTCCTGGGGCACATCAATGTACTCAGAGATCTTCTTACCGCAGTCCCCGGCTCTCAGGGTAGACTTGTTGTTCCTGAAGGTCAGGAAGATCAAGAGCAGTGAGGTAAATGAATCATATTGTGTAGATCATCATTACCATCACGCTTTTATGTAATTCGCCTTTTCCTTTTGTGTAAAAATGGTTTAATGCTATCCTTTTCCGGCCAAACTACTTATTCTCACAGGGCCAAAGGGTATAGTATGGCAGGAGTTCTTGAGCGGTTAATGGGTCCTCAGAATCAGAGGCGTTTAGTGCAGCGTTCCGGAAAGGCTCCCTGGGTGGATTCCAAGGTCCTGGAGCTCCAAACGGCCATGGAGATCCTGGCCGAGGTCTTCTGCATCAGGATCTCGGATGTGGAGGAGATGCTCCGAGAGCGCAGTAAGGTGGAGATCCAATCATGCAGGGGGGAAGTTGCCCTTTGGCCAGAGAGCTTCTGTCTGGCTGATTAGGGCTCCATCTCACACTTTTCTAGATCAAGGCGATCTCTTTCGTCTCTTAAATTCACTGCTTCCCATTTCCTTCATTTATTCGCTTCAATATCTTCTCGCACAGCTCCGGGTAGGCTTCCTTGAGCGCGTTCTCCACCATCTCCCGGGCCTTGGTGGATTTGCGGTATTGCAGGAGTGTCGTCTCCCTGCGGTTTAATAGCATCAACTGCTGGCTTTCCAGGACGGCAAGCAGCAGCGGGGAGTAGAGTGATATCTTGGGCGACTTCAGGGCCTGAGCGACCGCCTGGTCTATTATGTCATCTGTCATGACTCCCGACTCTTGAGTCTCGTTTCTGGACTTTTTCATCTCTTCTTGACTCTGGGGTCTGGTCTCCTGAATCTGGGCTGTTGACTCCGGAGTCATGACTCTGGACTCTGGAAGACTGACGCTTGACTCAAGTCTCACATATTTCTCTTCCGGTGCAGTAATTCCCGACTCTGGAGTCTTGACTCCCGACTCCTGACTCTGTGTGCTGGGGTCTTGAAGCTTGATGCTTGATTCCTGACTCTGCACTCTGTAATCCTGAGTCTTGACTCCGGACTCCTGAACCCTGATGCTTGACTCCTGTTTCACATCTTTCTCTTCCGGTGCAGTTATTCCCGACTCTTGACTCCTGACTCTTGAATCCTGACTCAAGGTTCTGGGGTCTTGAAGCCTGTGCCCTGCTTCTTGCTTCTTAAATCCCGACTCTGGAGTCGTGACTTTTGCTTCTTGAAGCCTGACGTTTGTTTCATGTTTCACATCTCTTTCTTCAGCGGCAATAATTTCTAAATTCTGAGTCGTGACTCCTGACTCCTGACTCTGGGTGCCGGGGTCTTGAAGCTGGACGCTCTTGTCTTGACTCTCCTCTCCTGGCTCCTGAGTCATGACTCCTGACTCTTGAAGCGTGCCTTCTGACTCAGGTTTCTTGCTTTTTGGCTCTATGCCTTTCAGCATGAAGTCAAGCCCTTTCGTCATGCGATCTCCTGGGCTCATGCCGCCACCTCATCTGCCAGATCTTTGTAGCCCAGTGCCCCTGAGCAGGATGGATCATAGAGACATATTGGCAGGCCCTGGGACGGAGCCTCCACCAGCCGCACATTCTCGGGAATAACGACTTTGAAGACGGCATCTCCCAATAGGCTCCTGATCTTGGTGGACACCTCTTCGGTTATCTTCCGTCTGTTGTCGCACATGGTGAGAAGGTATCTTCTCTCCGGCTGATAGCCCAGTTCATCAAGCTCATCCAGCATTCTGATGAGTGTCTTCAGTCCTTCTACTGCGAAGAATTCCACTTGGACTGGGACAATAACCCTATCACTGGCCACAAGTGCGTTCAGGGTCATGTTGCCCAGGGCTGGGGGCGTGTCGATGATTACATAATCGTAGTTCAACGCCTGGACCTTCTTTCTGAGGCGTTTCTCACGGCCCACTTTGCTGGTTAGGACCGCATCGGCCTCAACGAGGTCGTTATTTGTGGGGGCGATATCAAGCCCTTTTACGGTCGTGGGTATGATGATGTCCTCCAGCTTGGTCCTATCCATCATGACCTCGTTCATGTTCTTGGGCAGGTTGTCTTTGTCAATGCCAAGATGGGTGGTCGAAGAGCCCTGTGGGTCGAGGTCTATCAGCAGAACATGAGAACCTCGCAGGGCGAGATATGCGGCCAGATTGACGGTGGTCGTGGTCTTGCCGCACCCACCCTTTTGGTTGGCTATTGCTATTACCTCCATAACTGTAAACTCTTCATGAATGTCTATAAGGATTGTGCTTGACTCTGGAGTCTGGTATCTGGATGCAAGGGTCAGGATGCTGGAGTCAGGAGTACGGAGTCATGACTCTGGATTCAGGCCTCTCTTGCAGGCCATACGGGAGAGCCTGCAGCCAGGCCAGGTGTGGCTCTTCCCCGGCCGGAGCTCCGGACATCTGTGCACCAAGACGGTGCTCAGGACCATAGACCGCCTGGCAGAAGAGGCCGGGATCCAGGAGGTTTCGCCCAGGCAGAAGCTCTCCCGGAAGAAGGTCACGCCCCACATCCTCAGGCACAGCCATGTGGTGAATGCGCTCATGGCCGGCGTGCCGGTGCCCATGATTCAGATAGCCGGGTGGGGCACAAGAGGCTGTCTACGACGGAGATTTACGCTACCGTGGCGCCAGCGCTGGTGAAGGAGGCTTACGATCTGCATGGATTCGGACCGGTGCTCACCAGAGTAAAGCCGACCTGTTAGAAAGATGGAGACACTGGCAAGTCTCCATCCAATCGATTATGCTTGTTGATCGGTTACTCGACAATATCCTCGTCCGGCGAGAGTTCAATGGTGATTCCCTCGTCCGGCGAGGTCATGTTCCAGTCGGGAGTCTGCCAGCCACCGTACCTGGTGGTCTTGGGCGCCACCCCGCTGCTCCACACCTCAACTCTGGCCGCAGCATCGGCTGTGTCATAACCGGCTGCATCCACGGCAGTTGCATCCAGATGCACAGAGTTGACATAACTGTCATCCATGGTTGCCCGGGCCAGGTATTGGATAGTTGCCACACCACCTGGCTGCAGGTCGGGGACAATCCATTGCAGGAACTGGCCCTCCTGGCGGCTCGGTTCGGGTGAGGCGCTCAGGAATGTCAGGCCGGCTGGCAGCATGTCGGTCAACGTGGCGGCCAAGGTGCTGTCGGCATTATTGCGCACTTCGATGGTGAAATGGACCAGCGTGGGATCGGTGGCATCGAGCACTGCCCTCTTGTCCAGCCTAACCTCGGACAGGCAGCAGGGCAGCCCGGCGGATTCTAATGCCGCATAAGCCGCTCCTGATACGCAGGCGTCTTTGTTCATGCCGCAAACCATGACGCGGTTGACAATGTTGCCGGGCGCGTACTCGGTCAAGTTCAGTTCCAGTTCTATCTCAATGGTGTTCCCTATACCGAGATGAACTAAAGTCCAGTTCGCATCGGTCTTGGAGATGCTTGCAGGCCTGATGGACGAGCCTATGTACTCCGTGCCTGGCGGGAAGATGTCCCGGACATTTATGGGTGCCAGAGCCACGTTTCCGTCATTGGTTATGGTTATGACGTACTTGGCTACCTGGGCATTGGTCTTGTTGAACCACCTGGTGGTCATGTTGCCTTCCTTCTTCACGGTTATGTGAGGTCGGTCGTATCTGGACACGCCGGTGAGAAGCACCTTCCGTCTGATGTCATATTGGCCTACATAGCGCTCCTCGTTATCGACCTTGGTTGCCTGGTTCTCGCCTATTGATTTTACCTCGAAGTCGGCCATGCCGCTGAAGCTGGCGTTGGTCTTCATCTCGTTGAGGCCGGATGCAATGGTCTCTTTCTTCAGGCTATCCAGCGAAGAGAATCTCTCGCTGATGTAGGAAGCTGGAGGCGAGCTGTTGCCAGTTTTTGTGACAGGAATGCCGCAGTTGCTGCTATCCTTGAATATATCGCCGCCAGCCAGGTAGCCGCTCCTGGACCACATGCCTTCGCTCCATTTCATGTTCTGGCTGACGCCAAATCTCGGTGTGTAGTTGTAGCTGGTGGGGCCGTGGACAAGGGAGATGTCCTTGGCTATGAAGTTGGATGGAGTATCGATGATCTCATCGCTCTGGTAGGAGCCGGTGCCCGACTCGTAAGTCCTCTGGCTGCCCTGCACGCGCTTGTTAACGTCCACGTAGCCGTAGCCAGTCACTGATTTGTTGGACCGGACGCTGCTGCCGTATTCATCCACATTCTCGAATACCCTGAAGCTGCCCACGTAGTCCTCGCCCGCTTCATAAACCGGCCTGGACCTGGGATGAGCATCTGGGCTTTGCTTCTTCAGAACTCCGATATGGCCGCTGCCCTCGAACTCGACCTCAGTCTTCATGGTCGAACCGTTTTCGTCCAACTCGATGGACCGGTCCTTATCGATCTTGCTGGCAAAGGTGTACTCCTCGTTCATGGTAGCACCGGTTATTGTGTTGATGCCTTTGGACTTCTCAGTCCATTTGGTGACATAACCGATTGATCGGTCCTGAGGCAAAGCGAAGGTGGTTGGCTTATGTGTTGCAGAGAGGCTTGTGACTGATCTGATGGACTTGTTCTCCGTGCGAATCCTTGTCAACTCCTCGCTCTCATAAGTGCCGCTGCCAAACTCGCGTCTCCTGAGTTCCGTTCCCGGATCGACTATGCTGCTAGATGCGCAGCTGGACATGGTCTCTACCAGATCGGCTTTGGCGTAGGCGCAGTTGGTTATGGAATCAGGACCCTGGTGAGTGTCATAGTCATTATGGACGTTGACGAAACCAACTCCCTGGACTCCCTGAGACATGTCGTAATTGATATCAACTATCGGAACGCGCACCACCAGTTCCACGTAGAAGCACTGGCCGGGGTAAAGGGCGCCAATGTACCAGGTGAGATTGGTGGATGAAGGCGCGGGGTAGACCGAGACCAGCTCGACGCCTTTGGGTAGGACATCCCATAGGGTGACATTGGTGAAGGAAATCCCATCGGGACAGGGATTGCAGAGATTGATGGTGTAGTTGATGTCTTCACCCCTATGGACTGTGGGCTTGTCTGCGGTCTTGGTCAATATGAGATTGCAAGGTGCATCATTATAGAAGTCCAGATTCGGAACGCTCTCGCTGTATCCTAGAATTATATTGTAGCAACCATCGGTCTCAATCTGGGTGCCATCCTTAATGACCTGGGTCCATCCATCTTTTAGCTCTTCACAGACCGTGTATGAGTCGGCGGGCAGGCCGCAGACCTGCCAGTAGCCTGTGTCATTGGTAACGGTAGTCAATTGGTCCGTGACGTTACTGACCACGATGGTCCAACCAGCCAGACCCTTGCCGGTGCTGTTCTCGAAATTGTGGCCGGAGATGCAAATATTCTTCGATTCCACGCTTGCCGTGGTGCTGGAGTTGACTTCATCGCCGTGCTCGGGCTTGGCCTTCACATCCACGCGGTTGGTCAATGTGCCGTAGACTGATCCGTCGATTGTAGCTTTAATCCAGAGAGTGTGGGATGCGCCGTCGGCCAGCGGGCCGACGTCGGTCCAGTTGATGTACTTGCCGCTGCTCACCCCTCCAGCAGAAGAGTCGTAGGCGAGGCCAGCCGGCAATTTGTCGCTCACGAAGACATGCGGTAGCATGGCTTCGCCATTGTTGGTCACAGTCAAGGTGAAGTCGATCAGGGCTCCTGTGAGACCAAATGCTGGATCAGCTGTTTTGGTGACTGAGATCTTGGCTTCCTGGGCCTGAACAGAAGCTGTGGCATAATCGGTGACAATCCCTCCATTTGCGGGCCTGGCCTCCACATCCACGCGGTTGGTCAGAGTCTGGACGCCTAAGACCGGGCCGTCGATGCGGGCCACGATTTGAAGCGACTTGCTAGCTCCTGAACTAAAAGGGCCGATGTCGCTCCAGTAAACGTTCTGGCCGCTGTGAGTGCTGCCAGATGAAGATGAGATGTAGCTCATGCCAACCGGCAGAAGATCGCTGACGAAGACATGAGGCAGCGAAGAGCTGCCGCTATTGATAACGTTCAAGGTGAAGGTTACCGGAGTGCCCTCTGAACCAAATGCTGGATCAGCTGTTTTGGTGACTGAGATCTTGGCTTCCTGGGCCTGAACAGAAGCTGTGGCATAATCGGTGACAATCCCTCCATTTGCGGGCCTGGCTTCCACATCCACGCGGTTGGTCAGAGTCTGGACGCCTAAGACCGAGCCGTCGATGCGGGCCACCATCATAAGCCACTTTCTGTCTCCTGAAAGCAAGGGGCCGATGTCGCTCCAGACAACGGTCTGGCCGCTGGGAGTGCCGCCAGATGAAGATGCGATGTAGCTCATGCCAGCCGGCAGAAGATCGCTGACGAAGACATGAGGCAGGTCAGAGCTGCCGCTATTGATAACGTTCAAGGTGAAGGTAACATCCGTACCTGGCGAGCCGACTGTAGGATAGGCTGTTTTGATGACTGAGATCTTGGCTTCCTGGGCCTGAACAGAAGCTGTGGCATAATCGGTGACATTGCCTCCATTTGCGGGCCTGGCCTCCACATCCACGCGGTTGGTCAGAGTCTGGACGCCTGAGACCGGGCCGTCGATGCGGGCCACGATTTGAAGCGACTTGCTAGCCCCTGAACTAAAGGGGCCGATGTCGCTCCAGTAAACGTTCTGGCCGCTGTGAGTGCCGCCAGATGAAGATGCGATGTAGCTCATGCCAACCGGCAGAAGATCGCTGACGAAGACATGAGGCAGCGAAGAGCTGCCGCTATTGATAACGTTCAAGGTGAAGGTTACCGAAGTGCCCTCTGAACCAAATGCTGGATCAGCTGTTTTGGTGACTGATATCTTTGCTTCCTGGGCCTGAACAGAACAGTTCACGAGCAGCAGAATGAGAATGAATAGACCTTTCAGTAAGGTCCCCTGTTTATGATGATCATAAGCCATAATCTCTCTCCAACCATTGGATCTGTCAGATTATTTTTTGTGATTTGAGGAGAAGTATTTGGCAGATATAGCACTATCGATGATTGGGAATGCTGCCGGGCATCTCCGGCGAATAATCACATATTGAAGCAGTGTAGGATAGGAGACGAGCGCGTCACCATAGCCCCACGCTTCTGAAGCATTCAATTGCTGGGCCAAAAATGCAACGCTATAACAGCGATAATTAACCTCATAATATACCTCTCTAGCATAGCTCCAGTCAGCAGCCAAGCCTTCTTTTCAAATTTATGCTGAAATACAGGTGAAAGACCAGTATTCTTCAAAAAATATTTCATAATGAAATAGCCAGCTTCAAGTAGTATGTATAACTCGCAAACAATAATTTACTATTAGATATCCATTAATTGACAGGATATTATTATAAGAATGTTTTCTGGACTCAAACCCTCCTTATGGTGCGCTACGTAAAAGGCCCTTGCAAGAACCGTTATCTGTAACCTGAATAGACCGATATGAGGAGATCGAACAAGTAGAATTGTGCTCTATTCTGTAGTGTGTGGAATGAGGACTTAGCCCAAAGAGCTTTTGAGCTGTTTTCATCATGCCGTGCTGGTTGTACAAGCCGGTGCGTACAAATTGCAATAGTTCTATTGCATTTTCATAAAATCTTTTAAAAATGCCATAGAACTATTTCAGAAGAGCAGGACAGCGAGCACATAAAATCGATTATGCGAATGATATAAATGGGAGCTGCGGGCCTGGCCAGTCATCAAGCCCCATAACTCCGACTTAATTGCCTCTCTCCTCCTAATGGCTGGCGTTCTGGAAAGAATGAAGGACGAGTCAGGCTATAAGTCTTTGGGAAGCTGAGAATGGATGAAACCGGATGCTGTAGGATCTCACGAAATATGGATAAGAGGGAGGGAGGCAAAAGTCAATTTGATGTAGGAGGGAAAAATAGCCATCGACTTTCGCCAATACACTATACGTCAATTGCCGAGATAAAAGGCTTTCGCTTCAAGTTAGAAAAGACCCTTCTCCACCAAGAAGAAATAACCAAAGAGAATAAGATATCAAGTCCCAGGCGGGCCAGCGCCGATCCACAGCGCCCTTTTAGAAGGAGCCAATCACCGCGAAGTGATGGTCTGACCCTGCCCGAAGCTCGACTTTAAGCCTGGCTCGAAGGTAGCATATGCGCTGGAATTTCACACAGCGTCCGAATTACCGGAACCCTTTTCATGGGGCCTCTTGCCCGCCCTCTCGTCTTTGGCTTGATTTGTGCCGCTTCATGCCCCGACCGTGTATTAGCGTGAGATTCGGCGGATTACTGCGCCAGTTACAGCGCGCAACTTTTTCAGCCCACCGAAATATCAGCCTCACAGGCTCGTAGCCAAATGCAGTGCCACGACGGCATGCATCTCCTGTACCAAGGGATCAAGACCATCCAGCCTTTAGGAGCTGGCGGCATGTTGCTCCATGGTGAAGCAAACACCCTTGTCATCAGAGCATCATCAGATACGTTAAGCCCACGGCACGCCCGCCACCCTATTCAATGGCATGAAGCGGCAAACTATGTATATAATCATTATAGATATTTGTAGTTGGCGGTCAAGGACCGCCTGGGCTGGAAAATAGATAGATAATTGAGCCTGCACAGCGCGCGGGCTCAAGCGGTAACTTTGGTCTTGGCGATGTACTTGATCAGTTCCGGGCCGATCCTGGCCTTCTTATGAATCTGATCAGCCACATCGTCCGCGGATGCGCCGCTTGCTGCCAGGGCGCGAATCTCCTCAATCGTGGAGTCTTCAACGGTGAAGTACTCATCCAGGTCCTTTCTGTGGCCCCACACGTCGCCTTCCACCATATCAATGCCCTGCATCTCCAGGAATACCTGGATGGCATTGGACATGGTCTTGCGGTAGGATGGCGGAACCTGAATCATTCTCAGCCTGGGGCATCTCTGCATCAAGTTAAGGAAATCTACATTGCTGGCCCTGAAGGCCAGGTGAACAGTCTTCTCATTTGGATTCAAATTAGGGATCTCATTTCTTGCGCTGATTACTCTAAGTCTCATTTTAGCACTCCAGACCCTAAGATGCGTTCCCTAATATTAATAGACACTTGCGAGTAATATCATCACTAAAAATATGGATTTAGCACTGCGCTGGAGCGAGGAGGTTAATACCCTATTCAACAATCTGAGATGGGAGATTGGGCAAAATTGGCTAAGAAAGCGAAGCATAGCGATGCCGTCATGACTGGCATTCTCGTTACCAAGTTTAAAATGGGCCAAATCAACGTCGAGGACCTGGAGCAGATGGCGGCTGATGCCACCAGAGCGGAGAGGTGCTCGGCGGCGAAAAAGGTACTGGAGGCAGTGAGGGACACAGCCGTCGATGCCAATCTTATATGCTAATATCTCCAAGTACTCGTATAAGTAGAAGTAAATTAGGTGGCGGCTAGCATGGCAACCAAGAATAAAGAAATGCGGATCAAGATAATCAAAGATGGTCCCTATCGGATTACAGGTGGATTGCCTCTATACGAACAGGTAATTGTAACTGATGAGGCGGGCCACACCCGGGAATTAATTGATAAAAAAGAATACCCTCCGCAGGAGACCTATATCCTGTGCCGTTGCGGCGCATCTAAAAATAAGCCTTTCTGTGATGGGACCCACCGGGAGATCGGTTTCGATGGAAGTGAAACAGCCAGCAGGAAGCCCTACCTGGAAAAAGCAGAGATTGAAGGCCCTGAGCTGAAATTAACCGATGCACACGAATTCTGCGACCACTCTCGTTTCTGTATGCGAGCTGGCGGGATAAGGGATCTCATACAAAAATCAGATGATCCAGAAGCCCGGCGAACAGCTATTGAAGAGGCCATGATCTGCCCCTCCGGTAGGCTGGTTTTATGGGATAAGAAAACGGGCAACCCCTTTGAGAAGGAGTTTAAACCCTCTCTGGTGCTTGTGCATGACAAACAAAAAGGTTGTTAAGGCCCAATATGGGTTCGTGGCGGTGTTCCGATTGAATCCGCAGATGGCAGTACGTATGAATCCCGCAACAGGGTAACCCTCTGCCGATGTGGAAAATCAGAGAACAAGCCCTACTGTGACGGGAGCCACTGGATGAACAGCGAGCAGAAGCTCCAGTTCCGGAAAAAGTGGGGATTGGATGAGATTTGAAATCCGCTGACTTTGCCTTTTTGCGAATCTTAAGCGCTACTCCAGCGTCTCCGTGCCCACTTTCTTGACCACGGGTTTCCAGATCTTGTCTCCCATCCAGGCCGGCGCACCCTTGGGCTTGTCCACCTGCACCCTCTCGCCTGTGAATATGTGCACCTTCTTCGTGCCCCGTTCGCGGAGTTTGATGTCCGTGTGGCCCCGGTTGGCCGCTTTCAGGGCCGCCTGTCGAGGCGCTTTGCCCGTGAAAACTCCTATCTCATTGCCGTTCTCGTCCCGCAGGGCGAAATTTCTCATCTCTTTCTCTGTCATAACTCCCACCTACACAAAGATCGATATGCATAAAGAGATCAGCTTGTATAAATCGATTCCCTGTGTCACATCCAAAAACGGTCAAGCAAATACGTTCAGAGCATTGGATTGAGGACACTAATGAGCAGATCAATACCAGGGTCTACGAGCTTTGCGGATTGACAGGACGGGAGATCAGGATTGTGGAAGAGATTCGTTAGATCATATGTCGTCAGTCTTCGCTACCTTCTCCTTCAGCATGGTGGAGCTGAGAGCCATCTACCTCATGGATAATTTATAATAGATGTTTGGTGTAATAATGTGTATGAAACAGATTTGGTGCTTTGCAATGTTGGCCATGCTCTTCTTGGCTACAGGTATCTGTATGGCTGAGGTTCCAGACCTTGTAGGGAACTGGACTGGTTTGGAAAGTTGGTATGGTGAAGTAAATGGATCCGTCAAACTGATAGAAAACGAAGGCCTCAATCTCAATGTCGCAGAACAGAAGAACCGTCTATTTACAGGAAACCTGACTTACAAGTCAGAAAATGGGACAGAGATTGTTGAGGGTTTTTCCGGAGCTATTGGTCTGGATAACAAAACGCTTTATCTCTCCGAATTTAATGAAGGTTATGACATGGGGACCATAATTTCCGATGATGAGATTGAGATGATATATCTCCAGGATGGTAAAAAGGCAGAAACTACCATTGTCAGGCTTCACCGGATAAAGGCATAATACTATCCTTGGATCTCCTAGTTGGACGGATTAGACTGGAGTAATGGCTGGGAATAGTAGTCCTGCCATCCAGCTTTTTCTTGAGAGGATAGTTGTTATGGATTTTTGGCTAGACGAAGATCTCTTCTTTTCCCCTGTTTGCAGGTCAAACGCTTTATTCTCAGGCCGATATAGGACCCGCCAGAGGGAACAGGAATATGAAAAAGTCCAATCTTAAGCGGCTCATGCAAGTAGCCCTTCTCGCAGTCTTGCTGGTTGCCGTCTCGGCAGCTACAGTCTCTGCGAGCGAGAATTTAAGCGTGCATTTCCTGGATGTCGGCCAGGGCGACTCCATCTTGCTGCAGTTTAACAACAAGAACGTCCTCATCGACGCCGGCACCCAGGACATGGGGCCGAGAGTCGAGTCCTATTTGCAGAATCACGGGGTCTCAAGCCTGGACCTCATGGTCGCAACACACCCGCACGAAGACCACATCGGCGGATTACTAAAGATCCTCAATGACTTCAGCGTCAAGCAAGTGCTGGACAGCGGCCAAACGCATACGACGCAGACCTTCGAGAACTACTTGAATCTGATCGATCAAAAGAACATTCTATTCAACATCGCCGAACGGGGCCAGACCATCGATCTCGACCCCAGCCTCAAGATCGAGGTCCTCTCTCCGCCAGCAACGCTGTTTGCGGGGGATCTCAATCAAAACTCGGTTGTCTTGAGAGTCACCTACAACAAGGTCTCCTTCCTGCTCGCGGGAGACGCCGGCTTCCAGGCCGAGGACAGCATCATGGCATCCGGGTTATGACCTGAAGAGCGATATTCTCAAGGTCGGGCACCATGGCAGCTCCTCCGCTTCCAGCCCGTCTTTCTTGAGCAGGGTTATGCCAACCGGTAGCATCATTGAAGTCGGGGCGACAAATGCCTACGGCCACCCGACCCAGGCGACGTTGAGCGCTCTCCAGAATACCGACACGAAGATCTACAGGACGGACCTCGACGGGAATATCGTTGTAACTACAGACGGTCAGAGCTATTCCGTCTCCACCGGGAAGCAATCCTGGAGCACGACCGGCACCGCGCCAAAGAGCACGGCCTCTGCTGTCGCATGGACAGACACGGCAGCTGTCGCCTCTGGCACAGTCGCCACGTCTTCCCAGGGGCCTTTCGTCGGCTCCGCGAAATCGGACAAGTACCATTACCCGAGCTGCAGTTCTGCAGAAAAGATAAAACCCGCAAACTTGGTTACATTCTCCAGCTCTGCAGACGCCCGGGCGCAGGGGTACGTGTCCTGCGGGAGATGCAACCCACCATGAGGTGCTGTAAATGAAAGCTATAATTGATCGGGTCGAAGGCAAAATAGCGGTCCTTTTGCTGGGGGATGAGAGCACAAAGCTCAACATTCCCCTCTCTCAGCTCCCGGACGGGTGCAAGGAGGGCGATATCCTGAACATGTCCTTCGAGCGGGACGTTGTGGGGACTGAGCAGACCAAGGAGAGGATATCGGACCTGATGGATAAGCTGAAGAAGAAGAACCAGGGCAAGACTGGGATCATCCGGGGTCCTGGCAGCTAGTATCGAGGATCATCTAAGTCGATGGAGACGCGGGAGACAACGCAAACCGAGGCCTCCATCATTCAATATGGTCATCCTGGCGGCGCTCATTCATCTCGGCATTCTCACATTTCCTCATCAGTAACTCAACGACTTTTTATTTTTAAAGCAATACCCCGATGCTTGCATCGGGGATAAAGGGCATGCTTATTCAGCTTAGGTTTGGATCAGCTTAACCTGGTTCCACCTTCATGCGGCGGCGCCTTGGATGCCCCGCAGCTTGCTGCGCGGGTGCGCCGCCGCCGTTTCACCTGGCCAAAAGCTTTTTCGCTATGTCTCACATTACCGAAAAACTGAGGAGGGATCACAGCGAAGCCAAAGATATTTGCCCTAATCTTATTATGCGTATTGATTTCCGGATGCATGGAAAGCCCAAAAACAGTCACCCCACCAGTAACGATACCAAGTCCCTATTATGCAAAAGTGGACCCCTGGCTCGACCATTCCATTTTCGGGATAGAAACCCTGATCGGTTCTGGCATTCTAAGAAAATATGATGCAAATGTCTTCGATTGCAGTGAGATGGCTGCTTATCTGGAATGGATGCTCGAGAAGCAGGGCTTTGATAGCAAAATCTGCCTTGCGGATAGATTTGCAAACGGGAGCATATCTCATGCCTGGATTGCGATAGACATTCCACCCAAGAGATACTATGTGGAGCCTACAGCCTTGAACTCTGGCGGCTTTGTCTTCTCTACAATAAAACCGTATGATGGAAACTACAAGGACTACAGCAAATATGATGCCATATATGAAGACATATACGAAGCCACAAAAAGTAATCCGGTATCTGAGTTCGACTGGTGGAATGATCCCCAATTGGCAAACAACCTTAAGGAATCTCAAGGTGGAAGATAATGTCAATAAATCTGATTAAATCTGTCTTTATCTTCACGGCACTTGCAATCCTCCTTTCTTTAGGAGGGTCAGGAACCTGTTCAAACGCTACTGACAAATGGAAAACAATTATCTTCACTGAAGATGCCCCAAAGGTGATAGGGCCTTATAGCCAGGCGGTGCAATATGAAGGTCTTCTATTCATCTCCGGGCAGATCGGAATTGATCCAATATCAGGAAACCTTTCCGCATCCCTGGAGACTCAAACAAAGCAGGTAATGGAAAACCTAAGGGCAATTTTAGCACAGGCCAACATGAGCTTCGAAGATGTTGTTCAGACCCGAATTTATCTGAAGGAAATTGGAGATTTCGAGAAGGTAAACGAAATATACGCAGGATACTTTGAAGCGAACTATCCAGCCAGATCAACTATTCAGGCGGCTGCATTGCCAAAGAATGCGCAGATCGAGATTGAAATGATGGCGATCAGGTGAAAATAGATCTGGCACATCTCTCGCTACGGCTTCCCGGTCTTCTCTTGCAGCAGCGCCTGGGCATCCGCATGCATGCTGGCGAGCTTCTTGGTGATCGGGTGCTGTGGGCCGTACTCCTGCTCTGCCAGTCCCTTGATCCGCCAGATCTCGGAGAGAAGCTTGCCAATCTCCTTGGTTACGTACTTGCGATTTTGCTCAGTCATCTGTCTTGCAGCTCCGCCAGGTCCTTCAATGCCATCGCATTTTACCTTTTTCGTTCTGGTAATATATCTGAACCATCATCTTATCAATAAATATTAAATATAACGTATGCCCAATGTTTTGCAATATCGTGATCATTTGTTCTTGGGGCAAAGCTTTGAGCGCACACCGGGAGGGAGAATTACCATCGCATCGAGCAGATTGAGGGGGACGCTGTGAACCAGGCGGCCATTCTGGCAGTGCTTCCCGATAGCAAAGATGATGCCAAATCTTTGAAGGAGATCGCCAATGAAATGGGCCTGGAAATCACCGCCTATGTCGATTGGATTCGCGTAGAGAGACGCCTGTCCAGCTCTTTGAGGGCTTTAGCGAGATGGGGTCTGGTGGCTCTGGAGCGCAGGCAGAGAGAAGACGGCCACAAGTTTTGGTATAACGCCTACTGGAAGACTGATCCGGCAGAGTAGGCGGGCAGGATCCTTTCATAATTTCTCGTGGTATTCAGAGGCCAGGAGGGATATTTTGTCGCCTATGGGAATGGTCAAGTCGTTATCCTGCAGCCGGGCTATGCCTTCCTCGATGTAGTTGATCCAGATCTTCTCTTTCGCCTCGCCAGCCTTGCGGTACTGCGCCTCTATCTCCCGGTAAACTGCATCATAGTCCAGGCCTGCAATGACAAGATTGGTGCAGTCCGGAGCGTCTCCCGGCCGGTTGGCGATCAGCTTCATGATGAAGATGTCTTCCAGGGAGGCATCCCTGATCACCAGGCCGCCGAAGGACCTGATTCTTGTAGCCCTCTGCCACATAGCCTCGGAGAGGTCGAAGTCGTAGGAGATCCGCTCGGCGAATACGTCCAGATTGCGCCCGCCCTTCACTGCCAGCCGCTTGACGCCCAGCCGCTCATGCCTCTTCTCCGGGCCGACGATCTCAAAGCCCAGGGCCTTGGCGGCAGCAAGCAGCCTCTCCTTATCCACCTCGCTCCGGCAGACGACATCGATATCCTTGGTGGCGTCCTTGAGCCCCAGCTCCAGCATCACGGCTCCGCCAATAAGCAGGGCCTCGACCTTATGTTTCAGAACCTGGCCGAGCTGTTCGAGCACCTCGTTGACCTCTTCGCGCCTGGAGATCATGTTAGAGCTTGATATCATAGAGATCTGTCCTGTCCTCGATATCTTCCATGGTCGGATAGCCTTTGATCCTCTCGCCCTGCAGCACTGCTTTCAGATCCTTCATCATAGGATGATCGATAGCCTCCAATTTATCCCTGTTCTTCAGATAGAACAGCACGCAAAAAAGCTTCTGGGAGAACTCCCCTGCCGAGTCCAGGGAGTGTATGAATACCTCCCGGATGGATAGCTCCCTCTTGGGCAGGGTGTAGTAATTATCCCTCAGCCCCAGCTCGATCCCGTAATCCTCGTAGGCGGAAAAGGAGGTGAAGGTGGCATCCTGCGGCCTCAGGCTCTTGAAGAGCACGCTTGTCCCGTAGCTTTTAATGAGCAGGGCCTCACGGGGCACGAGACGCAGGACCTGGTACTCCTGAAGGGAGGTCACGAAATCCTTCAGCTCCGGCCAGACGATGTAGTTGAAGGAGAAATGATGGGCTTTGCCTTGCTTCGAACGGCTGACCACGCCCACCCAGAGAAAGCCCTTCAGATAGCCGTACAGGGTATCACTGGGGATGTCGGTCTCCATGGCCAGAGCTTCCAGGCTCCTGGGGGTCCGGTCCAGCCTGGCGAGCAGCTCCACCCGCCGCAGGGAGAGGATCTTATGCAGAGGTGAGGCCCGGTGGCTGAAGTAGAGCTTCTTGAAGGCCTCTGCCGGGGGCGTGCCGGCCAGAACGACCTCGCGCCCTCTCCGTTCCGCCAGCCCCATTTCCACCAGGTGAGTTATGAGCCGGGAGACGGTCTCCCTGCGAAGCCCCAGTTCCGCCTGGAGGATGCGGGGGTTCATCGGCTCTTTAGATCCGGTGATGAGGACGAGCGCTCGGATGTCGTTCTGGCTTAAAGGCATTCTCTTTAAATTAGATCAAATATCTATATAAATGTGA